>Ga0193715_1000118_pt1 | contig 20713 bp, 23 predicted proteins | sample U2m2metaG_FD_143040 | JGI IMG/M metagenome (GOLD analysis project Ga0193715, IMG submission 143040) | Soil microbial communities from a riparian zone of the East river system, Colorado, United States - U2m2 | ecosystem: Environmental > Terrestrial > Soil > Riparian zone | place: USA: East River... | reverse complement strand
CCGGAAAACTCTGAACCTCCCCAATTATTGGTGACGGCTGGACGCCTCCCGCTCCAAAACGCCGCACTTCGGGACTTGTTCACGAACGAACCGCGCGCTTGTCGCCGGAAGTTGGCGCCCGACCACTTATTGTTGAACTCTCTCCGCGTCTGTGGTCGGTCGGCAAGGTCGTTCATGGTAAATCGATTGAGCACCGAATCGCTTGGACGCGGCCGCACGTTAAACTTGGACTCTCGCCAATTATCGGCGGTGGTTAGACGCGTCTGTCGGTGAGTCGCAATGCCGCCGGCTGTGGGCCGATTTACCACCGCGCTGTTCGAGCGCGGTCGTACGCCAAACCGAGACTCTCGCCAATCATTAGTTACAGGTGGGGGCGTTCTTCTCAAAGCAGCCCTGTTGGTCATTGCGGGCCGATTCGCGAACGAACTGTTCATTCGTGCTTGCGTCGGTGTCGTTCTGAAAGTCGGCTGGCGGGATCGCGCGGGTGAAAATGCCGGTTGACGATATCGCGCGGACGAAAACGTGCGTCTTGGTACCGCCTGCCGGACAGTGCTCGTCCCTCGGTATCCGGAGTATTTCGTCGTCCTTTGCGGCGCCCTTCTATGGTTGGTTGGTATTTGCGCGCCCGCCATCAACGCGAACGCTACAATTCCGCTACAAATCAAAAAAGCGCGTCTCATAATATATCCCCGGTGTTTAACTTTGTTTATGAAAACACCGGCCATTCGCTGAAGTTGCGCTGGCTTCGCGACCTACGTCTGCCTTCCGTAGGCCTAATGTTACGGTGTGAGGAAGGTCTTGCCCGTGTAAGGATCTCTCACTTCCGTTCCAGGCGGAAAACTTCGGACGTCGATGTACCCGCTGTCTGGCGAGAACGGACTGGTAACCAAGCCTTGTTTTCCGGGCACGGGAATTCCGTACGGCACGTCACCGTTTCGGTTCGTCTTGGCAGCGGTTGCTTTAGCCACGCGGACGTTGCTCGGATTCGGAGGCGCTGGGACCGGAGTCGGAGTTGGCGAAGTCTGAGTATTTGAAGTATCTGAAGCAGCGCTTGGTGGAGTCTCATTACTCTGCTTAGGGCCGCTTCGGCGAGGTTGCGGCGTTCGCGGTTTTGGTGCGGGGCGCGCGAACGAGTTGCGTATCGATCTAAAAACGTCCTCGAAAGGTCCCGCTTGCCCTATGTCAGGCGCACCAAACAGGGTGAAAATCGACAGGCACATGACAATTCTGTGGAGCAGCGGTTTCATAGACTGACGGATACTGCCTGCATATTTTGAAAAATGCCAGTCTTCCTAATTTTCAATAGTTCTAACTTCTCAATCCTTACGTCTGCCAGCTTGTAACCATCGACTCTGGAATACTTCGCAAACCCAGCGAAGTGCCCGCGCGTTCCCCCTTCCACGGGGCTACTCCTCAACGGGCACAAGATTCGGGTCAATTCTCACAATAACCGGTGAGCGCGATGCACGAAAATGGCTTTAGCTCAATCCAGAAAGTTAAAATATGAATAAACTAATAAGCACATGGAATCCGCTGAGACAGATGGAGGAAGCACAAAATCGCTTCAATCCGTTCTTCTTGGGCGGCTTTCCCAACAGAATAGGCAGTGGAGAGATCCACAGCCTTGCGGTCGCAGATTGGTCACCAGAGGTTGATATCAGTGAGGACGATCACGGGTATCTGCTCAAAGCTGACCTGCCTGAAATGAAGAAGGATGACGTTAACGTAACAGTTGAAGACGGCATTCTTAGCGTTTCTGGAGAACGCAAAGTCGAGAAGGAAGATCACAAGAAGAAATTCCATCGCATCGAACGATGCTTTGGCACTTTTCGACGCACCTTCACGCTGCCTGAAGATGCCGATAGCACCAAAGTCACGGCGGAGTTTCGCGATGGAGTGCTGAAAGTGCACCTCCCGACAACGACGAGAGCAAAATCAAAAGCTACCCAAGTTAAAGTGGCGTAATGCTCTAACACTGACCGCGGGCGCGCGGAGGGTTCCGTGCGTTCGCCCCAGTGTAGGAGTTCATTCAACGACTGCCGGGAGCTAGGAATTACACGGGGACTAACCCAGCCGGTTTTTTATGAATTAGCACGGCCACCAAGTAGCCGCCTCTCCGCACCGTGGAGCCCGTGCAGTCGTTGCCTCCGTAAGGTTTCGTTTAAAACAACGGACGCGGCCGTGGGGGCCGTCAAAGTTAACTAACCAGGTAGTAACGAAGTGATGTCACCGAGCCATCCCTATGTCTGACGAAATCCACTCTTACGTTCAACTCCAGCAACAGATGCATCGCGCCTTGCGCGTGCAGCATCCCGACTGGGTTGAGCCGAACGGGCAATTGCCCCACCTGCGACTCCTATGAGTCACGCCTCGCGGACCTGCTTGGTCTTTCTCCCCAGGCGAACAGTGCTATACCGAGCGTCGCAACTTCGGAAGCGATTTGCGAAATTGCGTGGGAGAGCGACCGACGATTCGCCTAAACGCGCGATTGAAGTTCGTCATGGATTGAAATCCGCATGCGAAAGCAGCTTCGCTAATTCGCGAGTTAGGATTGAGCAAAAGCGCCTTTGATTTCTCGACTCGGACTCTCGAGAGATAGTCGATGAAATTTACCCCGGTCGCTTTCTTGAACATCTTGCAAAAGTAATGCCTGCTGATGTTAGCCGCCTGGGCTACGCGCCCGAGAGACAGCGGCTCCGCCTGATGCTTCTCGATGTAGTGCCGTGCTCGCGCCATGTTCATGGACTCGTCATTTTCACGCCGTACGACTAGTTGATTCGACAAGATTGAAAGGTGTTGCGCAAAAATATTCAGGAGCCGCAACATCGCGCGATACCGGTCCGGTGATAAAACGCACGACCGAAAATAGGCCCGCTCAAGTTTCTTCCAATCCGCCCTGTAGCCCCACGCGCGGAGCTGCCGAGTAATGCTCGCGAAGTGTTTCTTAGTCGGGTTCCTGAGCATCACTTCACCTGTCTCAAGAAAACCAAGAATGTGGTCACCTACATACACCGGCACTGCACTTTCGGAGAGTCCCGCAAACCAGGTAACGGTACGCATTGTCGAGTTCGGTTCGCGAGATGCGTCGGTTTGAGCCCTTAAGCATGCGGCGCGAGCCTTGTTGAAACGAGCCAGAATTGAGGCGAATGAGTGGTGATCGTCCTTCCCATGATGCGCAGGCGACCACGAACCATGCCCTCGGATATTTAGCGGTAAACCCGTGGCTTCGCTAAAAGCTCGCTCGTAATCTTTGAATATGTGCGAGCGCGACAGATGTCGCATCACTTCCTGATCAGAGGATTGGGATGCTTTTCGCTTGCTCATTTCACGCTGCGAAGCAGGACGTCTACCCCCCCTTGTGTGTCGCATCGCCGGGCGCATACTCGAATTCGAACCCTCTCAGCGACAGCTGGCCTGATCGAAGCCTTTGCCCGATGCATGCGTTGCCGAACGTTTGCTGCTTAACATCGCAGGTCTGATTTGCGGCTGACGCGCGAAGCCGCCTGAAGAGAGCAGCCCGACGTTTAGAGCCTTTATGTCGCTTGAAATAAATCGCGCTGCTTTGTTGGACGGTTAGTTGCATATCTGTTGATAAGGAGACTGCTGGGTCTGATCTGAGCTACATTCGCAGCCCGCGAAACACCGCACTCCAGCAAGGCTTTGGTCGTCTCCTCCACTGTCAGGAGATATTTCAGCACGATCGGATGAATTGCATGCGCCACTTCAAAATCTCGCATTATTTCGCGAAATTGGATTACATGCATGTTCGGTTAACCTTAAATGACGCGGCTCACCGCCCGTTGTCCTGATGAAGTCGTCGTGCGACGAATAAGGCCGTGCAGGTCAGCTGCCGCTGAGCATCCGGGCCCTGCTTGCTGGATGCGGCCCTAAGCCCGCGGAAAAGCGTGGCGCGACGTTTTGAGATTTTACGATGCGCAAAAAAAAGCGCGCTGTTTTGGGTGATCGTTGGTTCCATATTGTTTTCTTTTTGCAGTTTAATTTTTTGAATGCGTCGATCGGATTCCGTTCTGGGACTCATTGTCGCGCCTGATACTCTCTCGATGCGAGTGCGCATCGCCGTGCATCTGTATTTCAGATTGGTGTTTTGAGCGGGCAATAACCCGACGCGGGCGCCCCGACATGGTAATGTTGCTGAACAAGAAGTCCGTAAGCCATGTGGTGCGCGTCCTTTTTTGTGTGAATGAATACTGTCGTAGAGAGATAAGTTCTGCCCTGTTGGGGTGGTGCAGAGAGAAGGGACCGCACCGGCGGTCGATTGACGCTGCAGACGCTAGCGAATCAATGTATACCCGCAATGCCGATCGCCTAATGTTATTTTGGTGTTTGTGCGAATCGCGTCGCGCTTCGGATCTTGTCTGGAGACGATCGGTTCAAGCTGCTCTTTTGGCAACGTCCAGGCTGTTGCTATTCGAACCAACCGCACTGCTAAGCTTAAGGAGTTGTAGCACGATTACACGGTCGAGGATGCCAGACTGGCATTAGCTGCAGTGCGTGAGTGTGGGCAACGAGTGAGTTCAATAGAGCGTGCTGGGAAACGTTGACATAGGATGGGCAAACCCGAGAGATTGAAAATGACCGGGATTACACGAGTCAATACTTTCGGAGTTAGACCGCGAATCGATCTCAAGGCGCTAGATCAGAAACGAAAATGACTTGACACGATGGCGCGAATTCTGTACAAGATGTTTGATTACGTCATCCGACGTTTCAACGCACCTTCGGCCGGGCTGAAAAGCGGACTGAACCTTCGCTGAGACACCGCTTAGCGCGATCTCCAGATTCAACTGAAACCCCGAGTCACCTGAAGCGAGGCGGCAGTTCAAAGCGCCTCGTGAGGATTGGTTCCTCGTTTCGCGGGGATTTGGAGCAGTCAATCCAATTAGAACCGGTTTATGAAATTCGTAACGCCCAGAAAGAGCGCACTCAACAGATGGGTGGCATTACATAGAACACTAACACAGAAAGAAAGCACGTTATGACGAGATCAACCCCGACCCTTACCCAAAGCGGACTCCTGGCCGTGTTACTGCAACGTCAGCACTACAAAGTAATCCAGTTGGCCTGGCGTCGTGCCCATCGCAAGCACATGCTCGCCGCCCTTTGGAGCACCCTGACCTGGCCATGGCGGGCGCTTACGGTTCCCATGCCCGTCCGCGTTTCGCACCGAGCCCTCCGTCGGAGCCGTCCCGCACCGCACTTCAATGTTTTAACGAGTCCAATTCTTATGTCTCATCAAATCCACACCTACACCGAACTCCAGCAACAGATTCACGACGATCTGCGGATCCAACATCCCGAATGGATCAAGCCAAATGGCGAATCCCCCGCGTGTGATTCTTACGAGGCGCGCCTGACAAAGATGCTCGACACTTTGACGCGAAGGGGATCCGATGAGTCTATCGTTCTTCCTTCTTGCGCTCTGGAACACGCAGTAACTGGAACCTAAAGACTTATGGAATATGTTTTAAAACTAGTTGAACTATTTCTTATTCCGCCTGGGGATAACCTGCTTGCGGCCCGGGCTTTCGTAGCTACGCGAAGTAAATGATTCACGATACATCCACCTTAATAATTCAGTTCGTTCTTTTAGCTGCTATTATTCTCGCCCCCTGGCTTTATAAGAGGAGCAAGAGCTAGGTTTGTTTCGCTCAAGTGTGAGGCAAAAAGTGTCAGACCAGGTCGTGTTTGCGATCAGCATGGCGTCGGGCAAGTGCCACCGACGAACTTGGCAGCCTCGTCTTAATTGATTGTTTGAACGCTGCACGCGCTTTTCAAGCCGTGCGCATCAAGTTAGATTGGAGCTGGGACGAGCGCTCCATCAAGGCACGCAGAGTGAACCCAAAGAACATCTTCACGGAGTAGTCGCATGGTTCCTCATCCAGCTCACGACGCAGGTCTTCCCGTTTTTTGAAATTCCGAATTTCGCAGTGCGTTTTGTTGTCATCGCGCTGGCGGCCGGATTTCCAATCGCGATGGTTACGGTCTGTGTGCCGGTCGTGCCGGTTCTCTCCTTCCCGCCGCCGATCATACCGCCGCGCTGGAGACGCAAGTTTATCAGGCGATCCTCGAGCGACAGACGGATCAAATCATTTCTCGTCTAAAAGAAATATTGGCCAGGCCTAATCCGGCAATGGGTTATTTCAATGGGGAGCTGCGTTTTTGGTTAGGATGGGCACAACAAGTCGGCGGCGATCATGCCGCCGCGCAGGAAAACTGGCGACAGGCGCACAGCGAACTGGAACCTTTCCTCAAGGATCAGCCCGAAAATTACAATCTCATGCAAGATCTCGCGCTGGTTGAGATGGGCCTTGGTAACAAAGCGGCGGCTCTATCCATGGCGCAACGAGCCATAGCTACCAATCCAATCGAGAAAGATGTCGTGGATGGGCCAGCGTCGATCGAGATTCTTGCCCGGGTCGCTGCCCAGACAGGAGAACCGGATCGCGCCGTTCGCCGCCTTACAGAAACTACTCTCGATACTGTACGAGGGCGCGCTACCTAGCGGCAACGCGCCGCTTACTCCCGCCCTCCTGCGGCTCGATCCAATGTTCGAGCCCCTGCGAAATGACCCGCGCTTCCAAAAACTCGTCGTCTCGCCATGAGAGATCAATAAAGCTCTACCACTGCAATACGAAACGAGCTTCACTCAACAACCTGTAAGACCGCCCCCGTATCCTACCTTGTCCGGGCAGTCGTCGCTCGGCGTAACAAGCCCCTTCCAGAGCCGCAGAAAACGCTTACGACGTTTCCATCGGGCCACTGCTGTCTCGGGCATCCAAAGGTGAAATTGTTTGCGTTGGAACGCTCTCCTAATGTTCCTCATGCAACCAATATCGCACAGTTTACCCAAACCCATGCAGGATATCTCTGTTACGCTTTCACCAGCTGCGTGCGACGTATACAACAGTCGTTAGCTTAGCTAGTTACAGATCCAAACACGCAGACCCACTTATCGATTGAGGAAATGGGTTAATTAGTAAACGGCAGCGCCTGGGCAATGGTATCTTTAGGTGAGGGCAGCCAAAAGCTCGCTTAATTCGATTCTAACGATGCTCGAGGTCGTATCGCTAATGCCATAGGGCAAAATGAGTTGTCCGTTGTGGACGAGCGACCCACAGGAGTAAACGACATTGGGAACGTAGCCTTCCCTTTCGTTCGCTTCCGGTCTTAAGAGCGGCTCTTTCAGCTGACCAATGATTCTTGCGGGATCGTGCAAATCGAGCAAGATGGCTCCAATGCAGTATTTTCGCATTGGACCGACGCCGTGCGTAAGAACTAACCAGCCAGCTTCGGTTTCAATCGGCGAGCCACAGTTACCGAGCTTCACAAACTCCCAGGGCTGTAGGGGCTCTTGTAGGAGCACTGGATCGCTCCAAAAATGCGGGTCGTCCGAAAACGTCAGGTAAAGGTTCTCATCATCCTGTCGTGAAAGCATCACGTAGCGTCCATCGATCCGACGAGGGAAGAGAGCCATGCCTTTGTTTTGCACCGCCGGTCCGTTAAGAGTCAGGACACGGAAGTCAAAGAAGTCCTCGGTCTCGATCAGCTGAGGTAGAATGACCCGCCCATTGTAGGCTGTGTAAGTTGCGTAGTAGATAACGCTCCCATCGTCTTCGACAAAACGAACGAAACGAGCGTCCTCAATGCCGTTGCTCTCGTTAGGTGACACAGGAAAGATAATGCGTTCCGACATTTCCGAAGAAGGAGCAAAATGAATTTCGTAGTTGGATTCCGCCAGCCAGTGCATGCACTCCAAAGTTCGCGGCACGTCGCGCGTGTGTGCAGAAGCTTCGTCAAACGCTGCTTGCTGGATGGACTTATCCAACTCATCAAGGAGGAACGTCTTACCTAATCGTTCCATGACCGAGGCAGCCCAGTCATTCTCAAGTCCCATCTCACTTAGTTTGTCCAGGAAGGCGCGTTTAAAGTAGGTGGGATTTGGATTAAGTTCAGGCAGTGTTACAAAGGGCGTGGGCTTGTCGATCTCGATTGAATGATCACGATGGATAACTCCGGTTCGAAACTGGATCGACGAGATATGCCCTTCGCCGGTCGAACGCAGGCTCAAGATAAAACGAAGATCGCCTTGACCTAGACCAGTCTGGTCAGGATGCGGCACAATCGAAGGGTTGAACAAGGCTGCCGATTCGAGTGCATATTCACCGGAGAACAGCGCGCCGATGAACAACCGGCGTGGTTCGGAAATCGTTTCGCTGTCCCGGATGTACCCTCGCACTTTGTCGAAATGTCTCAGCCAACTCTTACCAAGATCGATATGTCTTTCGCTAAAATCCGCTTTAACTAACGAAAGCTGCTTTTCGGTTTCCTGCTCGCTTAGCGCGAGAGCGCGCGCGATGATATGCTCGATACGCGTGGGATTAATCGGGATGAACGGACGCACCACCACGCGTTTGTTGTCCGGCCGAAGAAGAACGCCCGTCGGATGAAGTTTCATCCAACTTTGTGACTGGGGATCTTTAAATCAGGCGCGGTTTCCGCCTGCGTCATGTCCGCGAGGGATAAGTAAAACGCGAGACTTGATTCTGCTCCCTGATTCTGGCTCACGCGATCCTGATGCAAAGCGTCGCGACATCCTCCCGTGCTGGAATCGTAGAGCGATTCCGCGAGATCGTTCCGACCAAGGAACCACTCGAAACAACGGCGCGACGCGCGCTTCCAATATTCGTCATGCGTGAGAGCAAAAGCCTCGAGACAGGCCGAGATGGTAGCATAGGCCTCTACCGGCTGTTGATCGAAGCGCGCCCGTTCGCCGTCGCGCTTCCAGAAACCGTTGGAGCCAATCGGCGCGAAATGTCCGGCTTTCGCTCTTTGCGTTTCTACCAGCCAGCGGAGCGACTGCAAACCTGCTTGGAATACTTCGCCGCGCGAAGTCCAATGACCACTCAGAATCATCGCATGCGAAAGCTTCGCGTTGTCGTAGGTGGCCACGGGCTCGAACCATTGCCATTCCTTCGAATTGTTAGCTTGAAACAACGCGAGCAGTCGCGTGGTGAGCAGATCACGTAGCTGATTCACCATACGGTCTCCAGAGAAGCTGCGCAGGTATTCCTGTATTGCGAGAAGGACGAAGGCCCAGGCGCGCGGAGAAGTAAACTGCTCTACAACCGGCAAACCCCCTTGGAACAAGAGCGCACAAAGATTGCGATGACCTTCATTCCTTGATCGGCCAAGCGCCATTCCCACAGCCCAAAGCGCTCGCGCGTGACTGTCTTCCGAACCGATCTTTTCCAACCATTCCCGGCTATGACTCATGAAGTTCCGAAACCGCTTCGTTTTCTGATCGAACGCATCCCATAAGAACGAAAGATAAGTGCTGGCCAGGCGTTCAACGTCCCGTTGTGCCACCCGACTGGTCATCTCCGGTAGTAGCAGGGTAAGGATAAAAGCGCGTGCATTGTCATCGGTGCAATACCCTTCCCGGTAGTTCGGCACGTTGAAAATAGCGTGCTGGAAAATTCCGGTGTTATCCGTCATCCGAAAAAGGTGATCGAGTTTTAGCGGCGGAAGTTCATAGGGGCGATTCTCCAGGGTTCTAACGGCAAAGGCTTTACGCGACGGAACAGTTAGACGCACACGGGCCCGCTGAAAGCTTTCCATGTAACGATTGGCGACTACCGGCCAGGTCATTTCGCGCCCGAGTTTCCAGGCACGCTTTCGCATTCCCGCCATCAGTGCGCGATCGGACAGGAGCCGAGTTACTCCTTCGGCAATAGCATTACTGTCGCGAAAGGGCACAAGAATGCCGTCCTCGTCCCCGAGTAACTCCTGCGCGTAGAGATAAGGAGTCGAAATCACCGCCTTACCCGCACCGAAAGCATAAGCCAGGGTGCCCGACGTGATTTGCGCTTCGTTAAGATAAGGGGTGACATAAATGTCGGTCGCGCCGATAAAGTCGGTTAGTTCCTGCAGCGTCACGAAGCGATTGTAAAAAATAACATTGCCGGTAACGCCTCGATCTTCGGCCAGACGCTCAAGCTTCAATCGATAAGACTCGCCTTCCCGCGAAAGAAGATTGGGATGTGTCGCGCCAAGGACAATGTAAACGACATTCGGGTGCTCCTTGAGAATTTCCGGTAACGCCTCAATGACATACTCAATGCCTTTGTTAGGCGAAAGAAGTCCAAAGGTAAGCAGCATCGTCTTACCTTCCACGCCGAACTGATCCTTGTGGAAAGTCGGGTCGATGAACTGCACGTCAGGCACGCCGTGCGGGATGAGATCGATCTTCTGGGGCGAGACGCCATAGACTTCTTTCAACAATCCACGGCCACGCTCAGCCATCACGATAAAACGATTCGAAAGCGCATTGAGCTGCTCCATGACGAATCTTTGTGACTCGTTAGGTTCGCGCAGCACAGTATGGAGCGTTGTCACTACCGGCATGTGCACGTCGCGCAGCAAAGCTAGCAAGTGACTTCCGGCCGGGCCACCGTAGATGCCAAACTCGTGTTGGACCGAGACGACCTCGACATTGTTAATGTTTAAGAAATCCGCCGCGCGCCGATAGGAGTCGATCTCCTTTTCATCGATCTCAAAACGGATACGTGTCGAGTAATCGTAGCCTTCAGGGCGATCGTTAACTGCTCCCACGATGCACTCGCAGTGCGGATACGCGGCTGCAACCGCCTCGCAAATGTCTGTTGTGAACGTCGCGATGCCACATTGCCTGGGCATATAATCTCCCACGAAAGCGACGCGGTTAATTGTTGTCATGAGTTAGCCTGAGTTAATGGCAAATGTCAGCTTTCTCCATCGAGGATCCTGGGACAACAACACGCTGCCGTTCTCGACGACTTGTCGCGCCCGGCCGCGCGTGAAAGCCGATCAACTCCCGACTTTGCTTCGTAAATTCCGCACTCGCGCCTGAGTGGACTCAATTGCTTCCCGTGCGACTCGACGCAAACCTCCGGTCAAGCCCAGCTTCGATAAAATCCAAATTAACCATTTGGTCGGATCCCACTGCCACGGCTTCACGCCGTTGCGATAGTCGTGCTGAAATTCATGGTGATAATTGTGATAGCCCTCGCCGAACGTAAACAACGCCAGGAAAAGCGAGTCGCGCGCACTACATCGTGTGGAATACGGCTGACGCCCGAGGGTATGGCAGGCCGAGTTAATCAGGAACGTACAATGTTGAAGCACCACAACTTTTGCGACGCCCCCAATTAGAAAACCTCCGAGCGCGCCGACCCAGCCATTCCACAGGAACCCGGCCAATGTTGGCAGGCCGAAGCCGACGATAACCGCCAGGAGATGAATATATCGATGTTGCCACATCACCAGCGGATCTTTCTTTAGATCGTTAACGTTATCAAACGGCGGTTGTGGCAAGAGCTTGAACAACAGCCAGCCAATGTGAGCGTGGAAGAAACCTTTGGTAATGTCGTACGGGTCTTCGTCGTGATCCACATGTTTATGATGGCGGCGGTGTTCGCTGGCCCACATGAGAACAGAATTCTCAAACGCCGCGGCACCGAAAATGAGAGTAAACAGACGCACCGGCAGTTTTGCCCGAAAAGTCATGTGCGAAAACAGACGGTGATAACCGAGCGTGATGCTGAAGCCGGCGGCAGCCAATAAAACAGCGAACACGGCGAGTTGGAACCAATCAACGCCGAAATACCACAGATACAGCGGCACTGCGGTGAGCGTGAGAACGAATGTACCGATCAGGAACGAACTGGTTATCCAATTAATGCGATCGGTCGGAATGCGGAAAATCACGGGGAAAAAATTTTCGAAAGGTCACCGGCTGCTTGATGTCGGCCGGCCCAGAATAACGTCGTTCTTTGTCCAGGTATGAACGCTGCCGCAGTGAACACAGGTAAACTTTTGTGTTTTCAGTTTGGCCGTTGCCCAGCGTTTTTCTTCGATTGTCCTGCCGGTATCGGTCAGCTTCGACGTTGAAGGACAGCGTACCAGTAAGCTCTTGATGTTGGAACCGACCTTTGATTTCGGCCGTCGCGGCGGATCGAACAAGAATCTCGTCGCCATAGTTAGAGGCGGTAAACGATGCGCGCCTTAGCGGTGTCGTACGGTGACATTTCCATTTTCACTCGATCACCAATTGTAAGCCGAATGAAACGTTTGCGCATCTTTCCAGAGATGTGCGCAAGAACCATATGCTTATTCGCAAGCGCGACGCGGAACATTGTTCCTGGGAGCACCATCATGATGGTGCCCTCCAGTACGATTGCTTTTTCAGAATTCATGCTGTTGATCCAACAAAAAACGCCGGCGCCCATTTTGTGAGCGCCGACGGTTGATCGCAGTCTATCTGCGAAAGCCGGAGAAACTCCGCTTCCCGCCGCCGCCGCCAGAAGGGCGCGGACGGTCTGCGCGCGGACGCGCTTCGTTAACAGTTAATGTTCGGCCGCTAAGTTCACGGCCATTGAGCGCGCTCAAGGCAGCGTTGGCTTGCGCGTCGTCGTTCATTGTGACGAACGCAAAGCCGCGCGATTTGCCGGTCATACGGTCCATCATCAGACTGACTTCGTTGACGGCGCCATGTTGTTCGAACAGATCCTGAAGATCGTTCTCGGTGGTCTCAAAGGAGAGATTACCTACGTACAGTTTCATTGTGTTTTGATTTTGGAAAAACTACCGAGCTACAGAGCCGTTCCCGTGAATCGGGTTTCAAACCACCAATGAGCGACGCTCACCTGACGATCTACCGCGCAGTGAAGTTAAACAGAGTTGTCCAATAGAGCCCGAGTATCGTCCAGGTCGGGCAAAACGCAAATAATCATTTCACGGATGGATTAGCGACGTAAAACGAACGCCATGGTGCCGAGATCCAGGTATGCTCCGATGGTAGACCCCTGAAACGTGTGTCGTGCGTCAATTGCCGATAAGTATCAGGCGCTTGCTTGCGGGGCGTCGCGCGAATGGTTAATGCAGTTGTTTTCTTAGCATTAATGCCTTCAGAGGGGAACTAGTGCTCCTGCAATCGGCCAAAACATATGTCCCGAAGCCAAGATTTAATGACCAATCTTCTCGCGCTCGCGGACATTCGCATCAGCGGTAGCCGCCCCTGGGACATACAGGTGCATGACCAGCGCTTCTTTAGCCGGGTCCTTGCTTCCGGGACGCTTGGTTTCGGCGAATCCTACATGGATGGTTGGTGGGATTGCGAGGCGTTGGACGAGATGTGTTGCCGCGCCATTCGTGCCGGACTCGAGAAGCGTTTCGCATTTCGACTCCCCAATATCTGGGCACTACTCACTGCGCTTCTCGTGAATCAACAGACTCGTCTGCGCTCACGGAAAGTCGGCCGGATGCATTACGATCTGAGCAATGATTTTTTCAAAGCAATGCTCGATCCGAATATGCAATATTCCTGTGCACTTTTCGCGGAGGGCGACGATCTCGCCTCGGCGCAACTGCGTAAGCTGGATTGGATTTGCGAAAGATTGCGTCTGCGACCCGGCCTTCGCGTGTTGGACATCGGCTGCGGCTGGGGTGGATTGGCCCGTCATGCCGCCCGCCACTATGGTTGCCAGGTAGTCGGGATAACAATTTCGCAGGAGCAATTCGCTTACGCACAACGTTGGAGTTGCGGATTGGATGTGGAAATCCAGCTGCGCGACTACCGCGAAGTTACCGAGCGCTTTGATCGAGTGGTAAGCGTGGGCATGATCGAGCATGTCGGATACAGGAATTATCGCACCTATATGCAGGCGGCCGCTCGTTCGTTAGGCGAGAATGGATTGTTTCTGTGTCAGGGAATCTGCGGAAATTTCTCGCGTTTCCACACCGATCCGTGGATCAAGCGATATATTTTTCCAAATTCGGTGATTCCTTCCCTGGCTGGCCTGACACGTGCGGCGGAGGGCATTTTCATTGTTGAAGACGTCAAGAACATCGGGCCCAATTACGATCCGACACTTCTCGCCTGGGAAAAAAACTTTCGCGGCGCCTGGTCCCAATTTGCGGATCGCTACGACGAACGTTTCCGGCGGATGTGGCGATTTTATCTACTCAGTTGTGCGGGCGCATTTCGGGCGGGCAGTCTGCAGGTCTTTTCTATTCTCTTTTCCAATGGCATCGGCAACTGACATGCAAATCCGCCATAGCTCGCCATTAGGCGGCCTCACTTTTCCGGTGATGCCTTCCAATCATCGGCTGGTTCCATGAACGACCTCGGGCCAGTGCCATTTAACCAGGCCAGTGCATCCTTGTTGTCCTGCAAATATGCATCCCAGAATGCGGTCGAGAGCGCGCGAATTACGCGATGATGACTCATGTTGCGCCGGCTGCGATCGCCGGGCAACGCCCGATCGGCGAAGACCGAATGATCGGCATTGTTGAGCACGACCTGATATTTCGGCACGCCGTGCAACGCGGGATATACCGTGAGCCGCGCATTCGCATCCGTCTCGCCAAGCGGCGAGACGTCTTTTGTTCCAGTCATCAGCAGCCACGGGATTTTTACATCGCCGAAGGCGCGCTCCGCCGTTTCCGATTTCGGCGTGCTCGGACTCATGATGACCGCTGCGCGAATTCTTGGATCGGTCAGCTCGGTGCCGCTCATTACGAACGTCTCGCCGGTTACCGCCTGGGTCGTAACCGCGCCGAACGAATGGCCGGACATTCCGATCCGGGTCAAATCCATTCGGTTGGCGAGCGGGCCGTTCTTGTTCCAGGCTTGGAGTTGATCGAGCACCGCACGAATGTCGCCCACGCGCAGGAAAAAATTCTCGAGCGACGCCGCCTTGCGCAGCGCCTCCATTCGCTCCGCCGGCGGCGCATTTTTCCACACGAATTCGTCGCTGCCGGGATGTTGCACGAACACCACGAGGTAGCCACGCGCCGCCCATCGTTCGCCCAGAAATTTGCTGCTCTCACGCGATCCACCCAGTCCATGGCTGAACAAAACGACGGGCGCAGGCTTGTTGTTAGGCGGAAAATAAATGCGAACCGGAATATCGCGATTGCGCGCTGCATCGTGCACCGTCTGATCGCGGACCTTCGGATGAAAGTTTGGATCGACAACAAGCGGATCGTACGAAGCTGCCCACGCGAAGTGAGCCAATATAACGTTAACGAAAACCAAAGAAGCGCCCCGCATCATAGACAATGACCATTTCCAACCGCCATAGCTCGCAACATCTGTATGAACGCTGGAGGCATCAAATCCTTGCCGTAAATCAACGACGTGCTCTCAAAACGCGAGGCGCTTATCTTGATCTCTGTCGCAGAATTTTTTCGCCGCACTGGTCGAGCGCATCGCAGCGACACTCCTTGACGCGACCGAGCAACGTTTCCATTAGCTTAAGCCGGTTCATCCGCTCCCGGAGCTCTGCCATCTTTCGCTCGGAGAGCTTGTGCCAGCGTTTCGGTGGACGCGTCCCTGGCGGAAATCCGAAGAACAGCTCGCGTATTTCCTCAAGAGTGAATCCCGTCTCCCTAGCGCGTTGCACCACAGCGAGACGGAAGAGTGCACTGTGGTTGTAGCGGCGTTGGCCATTCTTGCGCATCGGCCGCGGGAGAATCCCAATCTGTTCGTAGTAGCGGATGGCCGACGTGCGCAAACCAAACACACGCGCGACATCAGAAATCGCCATGTTTTCTGCCACTCTCGAATCTAACAATCAACCTGCGCTGACGCCACGGAAATCCCTCGCGTTTTCCTTATAACTCATATGATATCACTTGGGAGGGCCTCGTAGGCCTTAAGCGCACGAATTCCACAACCGAAGGAGGACAGCATGAAGATACTGCTCGTTTTTGTAATCGCACTCGCGGCCGTGTTTGTGGCCTTTTCACAGACAAAGGGCAGCGACCCAAAGAATAGTCAGTTAGATGGTAACTGGGAACTGGTCTCCGGACAGCCACTCCCAAAAGGAACACGCGATATCAAGATGATTTCGGGAGGACACTTTATTTTTGTTGCCTACGATACGGAGAAAGGAAAACCGCTTTATACAGGTGGTGGAACTTACATTCTGAACGGGAGCTCCTACACCGAACACATGGACTTCGCGACTGATCAAATTTCCGCCGGTTTAATCGGTAAGGACCAGCCGTTTACCGTGAAGATAGACGGAGATACGTTCACGCAAACAGGCACGCTTTCGAATGGAAAAGCTCTGGCGGAAACTTGGAAGCGGATTAACTGATTCGCTTACACCTTCGGGTCCCGCTTTTTCATTTGATTTCTAATGTTTAATCTAGGCCGCACCCGAATCGGGATGTTGCCATGCCGCTCGCGTGCGGCAACCTCGCCGATGCGCCTCGACAGAGCGAGGCGGCCACGACCGTCATGAGATGGTCTTTAAAAATTCCCTTTGACTTAAAGCTGACTTGAACTCGTAGCCTGGACGCCATGAAGACATCATTTGTATTTATTACCGTGGTAACATTAGCGTTGTTATACGCTGTTTCCGGACGCTCAATTGCCGCTGATGAGACCGCTCTCTCTCAATCAGCGAAGCCCGAATCGCCTTTCGCCTGCAACGCATTCGCTTTGTCCCCAGAGGTAAGGAAGCGCCATTTCGAGGAGCTTGGACCAGCGTTACTAAAACTGAAGAAGAGCACGCGCGAACTGCCGGACGGCTTCGAGTTCGAGTTACCAGCGGATAACAAAACGTATCAGCTGCTAACAGAATGGGCGTTCCAAGAGAGGCTATGCTGTCCGTTCTTCGATATCGATCTTCGCTTAGACAGAGAAAACGGACCGCTATGGCTACGTCTCACCGGCCGGCCTGGAACCAAGGAGTTCATTAAGGAGGAGTTCGGGATCTGACCAACAAATAGAATTCACGATGCAATAGGTCTCATTAATAGGATCATGCCACGCGTCTCGGCTAAAGAGTTCGAACAACTGCCGCTGCGAGTCCATACCTTTCTGGCAGATGTGCCGGTGCACGACGTGTGGTTTATCGATTTGCCGCGTTGGCGAGCCGGAATAATGCTCGATGAATTCTTACGAACGCCAAGCAATAGTAAGCTTGATGCCTGTGGTTGTTCGGAATCCTCGTCGCTGTTTACGCAGTCCCTGCTGGTGCGGATACTGCTCCACATCCGTTTCTTCGTTGGACGGTTCTTCGGTTGGGATCCCGAGCCGCCCGCAACCACGCGTAAAACATTCGCAGCGCGTTTAACGGATACCGATCATTCGAGATCACTCGTGATGGCCGGAACGCGCGATGGTTTTTTCCGTGTCGTTTATCGCTTCGAAAACGAGCAGCTCCTCGAGTTGATGAATGGGACAGTTCACGCTGCAGCATTGACCACTCTGGTCGAGACAGCGAATGCGTACCGGTTTTACTTAGGGGTCTATGTCCGCAGCGTAAGTCGCCTGACGCCAATCTACATGACACTGATCGGTCCTTTTCGGACACTAATGGTCTATCCGTCTCTGTTGCGTGGCGTCCGTGTTCGCTGGAACCAGGCGTTCGGCACAGGCTAAGCTGCAGATATTGCAAGCGAAGAAGAAATAACAACTCCACTCTCACACTCAGAACTTTTCTCTCTCATGGGCCTTGTTTAGAATCGCGCCATGAGTTCTTCTGATCCACTAACCGTCGAATCCGATGGCAACGAGCGCTGGACGTTTTTTCGCCATGTTCTCGTTTTCCAGCTCAAGATGTTACTCGATAGCATACGCGATTTTGCCCTTATGCCGGTCTCACTGGTCGCAGCGCTGATTGATCTCATCTTCAAGGGTAACCGGCATGGCTCGCTGTTTTATCAGGTGCCAAGGTGGGGCGCACACAGCGAGGAAGTGATCAACGTCTATAGTGCGATCAACGCGCAGGAAAGGCTTCGAGTTAATCCCAACTATACGGTCGATGCGGTGATTGCGCGGCTGGAGGGCGTCCTAGTTCGGGAATGTGAGAAAAGGTGGGACCGAATCGTCGGTCTTTCCGTCGCGACGAAACGCCCCGACTTGCTCTACGCTTACATCGGCATGGGGCAGGTCATAGATTTCCGCGAGAACGAACAGGTCGGTTTCGATTGGACCCTCGAATCGCGCGCGTAAGGACAACAACGACGACGCCATGCGTGAACTTAAAGCCTTGCGACCCTATCCCGGCCCCGACGCGCTCGACATTGCAAGACAATGACCGAGCGGAAATGGAACGTTCACTACGGCGGCCTGGCATGGGGACGCACCGATGGAGATTTCTACTTCCACGCGGGGCGGCGCTCTCCTTTATACACTGCCGCCGATCGCAAAGCATGGAACGACGGCAGCACTTTCACCATGAAAACGATGTGGCCGCAGCTCGCCAACGTCACTTTCAATGATCTGAACAAGCTCGACATCCCCGTCATGCTGTTCCTCGCCCGGCACGATTACACCACGCCATCGTCCATTGCGGCCACGTGGATGGAACGGCTGACGGCGCCAAGTAAGACTATCGTCTGGTTCGAAAACTCGGCGCACCTGCCGATGATCGAGGAGCCCGGCCACATGCTCGGAGCGCTTTTGGAACATGTCCGACCACTGGCCGGGAAAGGCGAAGCGGCTCGTAAATGAGAGTGCAAGTCGTGGGTGCGGCTCGCATCGCTTACGGCGAACGTTTCCGGCGAATGTGGCGATTTTATCTACTTAGTTGCGCGGGCGCATTTCACCCGTGCAGTCTGCAGGTCTTTTCAATTCTCTTTTCAAAAGAAAGCATCTTCATTGGGAATTTTGTCCGCGCCTAGGGAACGAGTGAGTCAAAGTTTTCGGAGTTTAAGCGCGGCCCCATCCTTAATCTAATTGCGCTAGGCGAGATCAGGGCGAAGCTCTTCCTTACTGATCATGGCGATCTGGCACATACCGATTCTGCTGATCGGCCTGAGTTACGCTGATCGCTCTCTTCGAATTAAGGACGTGAAAAGTGGCTGACAAATGTGATCCGATTCGTTCCAGACTGCATGGCTTGGAAGTGCAGCTCAGGGACACCCCCGAATTTGACCATTCGGAACCCGATCGCAGGAACACGCAGAAACCGCACAAAAACCCCGAGTGGACGAGCCTGACCGGCCAAATCGCCTCTACTCGCCTGGCGTTGCAGCAATGTTCGGAGTCGCTCCGACGCTTCACAGTGACCGGAGACGCATTCATAGGATCAATTGAGATTGATGCCTTGGTCTCGAGGTTCATGAAGCTCTATGACATCCGTGCGATGAGCGTCGCGATCGCTCGTGAAGGAACGCTGATCGGGAACCGCGGCTATACGTGGGCGCAGCTGAACTATCCCATCACCCGGCCGGACACCGTGTTCCGTGTCGCCAGCGTCTCGAAGATCTTCACGTGTGCGGCGATCGATAATCTCAGAGCGACAGGCGTGCTCACGTTCGCGACGCCCGCGTTCCGCTTCCTTGGCATCAGCAGCACGCTCCTGCCGGACCAGACGGCCGATCCTGATGTGGACAAGATCACCGTTAAGGAACTCGCAACGGGCGAAAGCGGTCTCCAGCGTGATTTCTGGCCCGGGGGCGACCTCCGCCCGGTTGCCGGCCGCCTCGGGCTGAGCGTCACACCGACGCGCGACCAGTTGGTTGCCTACATATATGGTGAGCCGCTCCTTGTGAGCCCGGGTACCGCAGTCCCCCCCATCTACTCGAACAGCGCGTTCGCCGTGTTGACGTCGATTGTCGAAAGGGCCTCGCAGCTCACCTTCATCGAGTATCTACGCCGCAACATCCTACTGCCGTTGGGCATCGACGACGTGCGGGTCGGCGCGACCGCCGCGAACGGACGGTTCCCGAATGAGGTCTCGACATACGATGCCGTCGGCTTCGGCCCGTCGCAGCTCGACATGGCTGCTAATGCCACGGAGCCCAACGCCTATGGCGGGCAGTTCACGTTCGAAAACGGCTGCGACGGCGAAGGCGCGTTGGTCACGTCAAGCGGTACTGTCGCCCGGGTTCTATCCACCCACGCCGTCTGGGACATCGGTGTCCGCAAACCGGGCACCCGATACGGGGACCTTGCCGGAACAGGGGCAGTGGCGGTGAGCCGCCCCGATGGGCTCGACTTCGCCTGCGCGTTCAATCATGAGGTGGACGATCCCGCAAAAGGCGCCCTGGTCAGCCAGATCAACGCGGTGCTTGATCGACACCTGGTGGTACACCCCGGTGGCGTGGTCGCGTCAATCTCCAGGTTCATAATCGGGCTTGTGGACCGCGTCCTCCGCGTGGTCGGTCTTCGTCTCGAGGCTTGAAGGAGGGGCTGCGGATGGGCGTTGTCGAACGGACACGGCCAAGTTAGCAGGTCGTGAGTTCAAATACACCGGTGGAGCCCCACGGGTACGAGCGACATAGATGTGTGAAGCCGAGAGGGCGAAATGAACGGGAGCGAGTGAGTCAAAACTTTCGGAGTTTAGACACGACCCCATCTCTTTCCCCCATGTTGAAGACGTCAAGAATATCGGGCCTAATTACGCTTTCGGCGAATTCAAGCGCGGCGCCGCACTGTTTCCCATTCGCCGGAAGCTACTGAATGTAAACCGTCTCATCCAGCCAGATTTCGCGCACGAATCCAGACAGCGACCCCCACGTGTCGAAATTTCCGTTTCTTACCTGCACAGGCCGACCGGCGGAATCCGTCGTCGTGATGCGGAGGGCGACCTGGGCGACTATCGAAAGCAGATAGGTGTGGCCGGCCTGCACCAGAACGTCCGCGCTCGCCTGTGCCCCTGACACTTGAAAGAAAGGAGGAAGAACGATCGCA
>Ga0193715_1000114_pt1 | contig 21068 bp, 19 predicted proteins | sample U2m2metaG_FD_143040 | JGI IMG/M metagenome (GOLD analysis project Ga0193715, IMG submission 143040) | Soil microbial communities from a riparian zone of the East river system, Colorado, United States - U2m2 | ecosystem: Environmental > Terrestrial > Soil > Riparian zone | place: USA: East River... | reverse complement strand
TTGGTGGGTTCGCCCTGTGTGTGGAATCGCCCGGATTAAGCTAAACTTTTCGGCCCTGCACGAACCCTCGAAAGGCGCGCCCTCTCCCCGGCCAGCAAGCTGTGGTTCCGGTCTGCCAGGCAATCGCACAAAACGGCGCTCAACGTGAAGTTCAGTCTGAGCCGGAGCCCCAGATGGATCAATCGTTTGTTTTAGCCAGATCGCTGAGCGTTGATGCTTGCCTTGTCTATCAAGGGCCGCATCAACGAGCCTGCTTTCCCACTCGGGCCAACCGCAGACAATGGCCAGATATTCTTTTTTAAGTCGCCGCCGTTGCATCAACAGCCCAAATCGGCGCGCAACATCGGCTTTCTTCGCTACCAAGACCAGGCCACTGGTCTCGCGGTCGAGACGATTCACAATGGATACCTGGCCGCCTGCGGCAATCTCGAACGCGAATAGTCCACGCAATTCCTGCCACAACGTTCGCGTGCCATCCGGTTTCGTGGGATGGATCAGGAGAAACGGCGGTTTATCGACAACGGCATAATCGTCGGTTTCATCAATGATTTTGAAATCAAGTGACGGCGGCGACTCAATCATTTCATGGCAATAATAGCCACGATTGCCTTGACCTCATTCCCAAAACTGTTTTACCTAACCTCTTTAACTTTTGACAGGAGCACGTGGTGGAACCCAAGGACATCAAAGAAATCAAAACCATCATCGATTTGATGAAGAAGAACGATCTTTCGGTCTTCGAGATCGAAAAGGAAGGGTTCCGTTTAAAGCTTCAAAGAGGTTCGTCAGGTCAGGCAGCCGCTGTTGCGCCGCTTCCGCCGAAAGCGGCCCTGGCGCCAACAGATGCTGCATCTGGTTTGCCCAAGGCGATCGAAACTGTTGCGCAAAGGGAAATTGTCTCCCCCATGGTGGGCACGTTCTATCGTGCTGGGTCGCCGGACGGCTCGCCTTTTGTTGATGTTGGAAAAACGGTTACGGAGGAAACAGTGGTTTGCATTATCGAGGCGATGAAAGTGATGAATGAAATCAAGGCGGAAACCAGCGGTGTCATCGCCGAAGTCGTGGCTGAAAACGGCAAGCCCGTGCAGTTCGGCCAAGTGCTTTTTAAAGTCCGTTAGGACAGTATGGTGGGCGCGACCGCCGGGCGCGCCGTAATCGCGCGACCTTATGTTCGAGAAAGTCTTGGTTGCCAATCGCGGTGAGATCGCGCTGCGCGTAATTCGCGCCTGCAAGGAGCTCGGAATCCGAACCCTCGCAGTCTATTCGGAAGCCGACGTCGACTCACTGCATGTGCAACTTGCGGATGAATCCATTTGCATCGGCGCGCCGCCTGGCACGGAAAGTTACCTCAAGATCGATCGCATCATGAGCGCCGCGGAGATTGGCGACGTGGATGCGATTCATCCAGGCTATGGATTTCTCGCCGAGAACCCCCATTTCGCGGAAGTTTGTGAAAGCTGCAATATCAAGTTCATCGGGCCTTCTTCACAGGCCATGCAAGCGATGGGCGATAAGAATGCCGCGCGTGCTGCGGCGCGAAAAGCCGGCGTGCCCGTGACGCCAGGGAGCGACGGGATCGTCGAGACCGAAAGCGACGCGATCCAGATCGCAAAGAAAATCGGTTATCCGGTAATGATTAAAGCGACCGCCGGCGGAGGCGGACGGGGAATGCGCATGGCGCACAATGAACCGAGCTTGCAATCAGCCTTTCACAGTGCGCGTCACGAAGCCGAGAAAGCCTTCGGTAACGAACAGGTTTATCTCGAGAAGCTCATCATCAATCCGCATCATGTCGAATTTCAGATTGTTGCCGATAGTCATGGTCACATGGTGCATTTGGGTGAGCGCGATTGTTCCATTCAGCGGCGCAATCAGAAAGTAATCGAAGAATGCCCATCCCCTCTGATGACGGCGAGTCTGCGCAAAAAAATGGGACATGCCGCGATTAAGCTTGCCAAATCTGTCGGGTACGAAAATGCAGGCACGATCGAGTTCCTGGTCGATCAGGACAGACATTTTTATTTTATCGAGATGAACACTCGCATCCAGGTCGAGCACACGATTACGGAGGAAGTTTACGGATGCGATTTGGTGAAGGAGCAAATCCGTATCGCTGCCGGTGAGCCGCTTTCAGAACACGTCGCGCATGCAACGCCGCGGCTTCACGCGATTGAATGTCGCATTAACGCGGAAGATCCGGCGAAGGATTTCCAGCCAACACCGGGCCGAATCGATTTCTATTATGCGCCAGGTGGTCGCGGCGTTCGAATCGATTCGCACGTTTACACCGGCTACACTGTGCCGCCCTATTACGATTCATTGATCGCAAAAATTATCACGGTGGGCGCGACTCGAATCAATGCCATCGAGCGAATGCGGCGTGCACTCGACGAGTACTACATCACAGGCATCAAGACCACCGTGCCGTTTCATGCCGCCATCATGCGCAATGGAGAATTCCGGGCCGGAAATTACGACACCGGTTTCATCGAGCGAGTCATGTCATCGGGCAAACTCGACCTCACCTCGCGACCGATTCGGCTGCGCGAGTAAACTAGTGCCGCGCACGCTGTATCTCCTGCGTAACAACCGTTCTCCCTCCATAGCTGTCTAGAAGGTGCGGCACATTTCTGAGATGCGCGCGCGTGCAGTCTGAAAAAATGGGATGGCCGGCAGCGAGCCTGTCGCTGACAATCCTGTAACTCCGGTTTTCTGGAGGGATATGACGTCCACTTGGCGCAAACATCTGATCATTTGCTTGTTTCTAGGGTTGCTGGCGGTTCCCATCTACTTCCTCGATCTGGCCACTACTCAACAGGGGGGCAGCAATTGGATCACACTCGATTTCCGGGGGCTTATCTTTTGGACTTACATCACGTTGCTAGCCATCCACGTCACCTTAAGTTCAATTTCCGTCCTGTTGTTTCCCAACTCAGGAACATTGCGTATTCACCTTTGGTCAATGGTGCTTTCCGTGATTCTTCTCATCGCAGGCTTCGTCTTTTACGGAAAGCTGCTCCGCGCGCAGGCCGTCTCAGTCGACACCTTGACGTGACTAATTGGATTTCCGAAAAATAACAGACTAGCCACAGTTGGTTTAACAACCAAGAAATTAAAGCAGCGAAGCATTTGTAATCTACCTCGTCGCGGCCATGGCGGTTGGAGGCCGTTAGGATTGCTCTGACGTTTGGTCCTGCCCGTCAGCAATCCAGATTGGAGTTTAGTTGTGCCTTTCTTCTCTGCCGTAATTGCCCTCAAGTGGCATGGGCTCACTCCAAGCTGGCACAGGCTTTTGAATATCGTAGTACGGGTAGCTTGCTCGTGGTGCGCGATATGTGGAGACACCGAAGCATAGCCAGAAGACGAAGCCCAGCGCTACGATGATCGCTGCCAGTTTCTTGATAGGAATCAAGGAGGAGGGATGAGGATTAGGAGAGATTACCTCCCGGCTCCATAACCGGGGGTAGCGATAAACCTGTTGCTGCAGGTCAGCATAGGCTCTCCACAGCGACGGATCGCGGCAAATCTGTTCCCGGAGCCCAGTGTGGCTGTGGATTCCGTGAGACGCAGCGATTGAGTTGGGAAACCTCTTTATACTTACTTCTACGGAAACTTGAGAGTGAAGGTCCCAAAAAGGTTTACAAAGTGAAGGCAATTTACCTACGAAATGATTTCCGAACAAGGCATTCGACTTTGGCAACTGGATCTTTTCCTCCGTAGAAACGGCGCGGCCTGCCCACTCGTGAGCTTTTGGCTCGCAAAATCGCACCGGATTCCCTACGACTCATTTCATGAACACTGCGTTTCCATTCACAACTCGCATTCACCGCCCATTTGGAAAGTCCGGTTTGCTTTTCGTTTCGTCTATGGTTCTCAGCTTCGCGCTTTCGCAGACGGCGCAGGCGGTCACTCCACCGCCGGATGGAGGCTATCCCGGAGGCAATACAGCAGAAGGACAGAATGCGCTTTTGAACCTCACCAGCGGCACGTATAATACTGCAGTTGGTTGGTTTTCCCTTGGGAGCAATGCCAACAGCCAATTCAATACAGGCCTCGGTGCTGGCACGCTGTTTGCCAACACCGGAGACAACAATACAGCCGTCGGTGCAGGAGCACTTTTAAATAATTCGACGGGAGGCCACAATACAGCGAATGGGGCGTTCGCCCTCTTCAGCAACACCGAAGGTATCGACAACACTGCCATCGGTGATGGTGCGCTGTTTGTGAACACCGCCGACGGCAATACAGCTGTCGGCCGTAGCGCCCTTTCTAGCAATACGAGTGGCAGCGGCAACACTGCAGATGGTGCGCTCGCGCTCGCTTTTAACACCACCGGCGACGGCAATACAGGTATTGGATTCAACGCTCTTCTTGGTAATACAACAGGGACGGGCAACACCGCAGTGGGTGCGCTCGCGCTCCAAGAAAACGTTGGTATCAGTAACACGGCGACCGGTTTTTTCGCACTTGGTAGCAACACGACGGGTGACAGCAACACCGGTATGGGCTTCGGGGCGCTCAATGATAACACGACAGGCGCATTCAATACAGCTATCGGCAGCGGCGCGCTTCTATCTAGCACGAGTGCCATTTCGAACGTCGCAATAGGCGACAGTGCACTCCTTAATGATACCACTGGGTCGAACAACACGGCTATCGGAGCCGCGGCAGGCGAAAATCTTACCACAGGCGATAACAATATCGATATTGGCAATCCTGGCGTGAGCGGCGAAAGCAACACGATTCGTATTGGCACGCAAGGTATACAGGTCGCCGCCTATATTGCGGGTGTCAGCGGAGCTCCTCTCGAGAGCGGGGTAGCAGTTGTTGTGGACGCTACGACCGGCCAGCTCGGCGTACTGCCCTCCTCGCTTCGCTTTAAGAAAGATGTAAAACCCATGAATGCGGCCAGCGAAGCAATCTTAGCTCTGAAACCGGTCACGTTCCGCTACAAGAGGGAGATTGACGCCGTAGGCACACCACAGTTCGGTCTTGTGGCCGAAGAGGTGGAAAAAGTGAACCCTGACTTAGTGGTACGTGATACGGAGGGCAAGCCTTACACCGTCCGTTACGACCAGGTGAACGCAATGTTGCTTAACGAGTTTCTCAAGGAACATCGGAAAGTGGAACAGCTCAAGAAGGACCTAGAGTCAAAGATTGCTGAGCAGCAAAAGCAAATTGAAGCGCTTACCTCTGGCTTTGAGAAAGTGAGCACCCAGCTTGAATCAAGCAAACCTGTGCCGCGAGTGGTCCTGAAGGATCACTAAGCAGCGTTTGCAAAGAAATCCGCAAAACGCGAAATACACTGACATCTGATCTCATTATCAGCTACGAAGCCAGGCCAAAGCACTTCGCGGTTTTGATTTCCGACATTTGGAGACGCCTTTAGTTGAACTCTCGTCGCTGTAAAAGCGAAAAACGAACTCGAAGTGTTCCATGAACTACTTTCGTGATCTTTCGGGGCTGCACGACCTGCTTGGTGCGCTGTACGAGAATCTCGCGCTCTCGGCTCCACTCATTTCGATGTGCCGGCAATCCAAAAGCGGGCCCGACGAAACCAGATAACACGCAAACTGGTCATGTCGAAATCCGCTATCTGGATCTGGTGTCGTTGCCACATTCGGGTTTAGCAATGGACAATTCAATTAAGGAGGCCATAAACATCATGAAACCAAAACAATTATTCAACAGCATTCTGGCAGTTCTATTCCTGTTCCCATTGATGGGAACGTTCGCTCAGCAAGCACCGAACTCGGGCTCTATCGAAGTAATCACGACTTTTGATTATCCCGGGACCGGAAATCAGACCCTTCCGCAAAAGATCAACGAAAGAGGCGACGTCGTTGGCGAGTTCATCGATTCGAACGGAGTGACGAGCGGTTTTGTCCGCTTCAGCAATGGTACCTTTAGCGACCCGATCGTCGATCCTAACGATACCGTCGGTTTTACCGAAGGACGAGGCATCAATAACCCACGCACAGTAGTGGGTGACTACGCCGCCAGCGATGGCACCATTCACTCGTTTTTCTGGTCGGACGGCACCTTCACAGAATACGATGTTCCCGGCGCGCTCCAAACCAATCTGCTTTCGATAAACGAGCCCGGTGACCTAACCGGCGCGTTTGATGACGGCAGCGGGATCTTCCAAGGGTTCGTCGACCGTCGCGGAACTATAACGTCGTTTAGCGTCCCGGGTGCTGCCGGGGGTACCTTTGCTTACGAGATCAATAATAACAAAAAGCTGCTGGTTGGATATTATATAGATGGCTCAGGAATACTTCACGGCTATTACCGGGATAGGAATGGGGCGCTTCAGTTCCCGATCGATCCTCCGGGCTCCGTTACGACAGTCCTGTTTGGACTTAACAATAGGAACTGGGTGGTGGGCAGGTATGCGGACAGCGCAGGCGTGACGCATGGACTCTTCTTTACCCCGCCAAACAACTTCTTCACGTTCGATTTTCCCGGCTCAACCTTCACATCGCTTAACGGAATTAGCTCGCAAGGGATTATCGTTGGTCGTTACGTCGATGCTTCTGGCATTGCCCATGGATTCCTGGCTCGCGTCAGAGGCACACCGCCGACAACTCCGGCGGCACCGGAAATGAAGGCGAACGTTTCCCCGTCGCTGATGACTCCACTCAACCCCTCGCCCGCGGCGTGGGGAGGTGCAATGCCGGCGCGCTGAGTTGAGCATTGGGGGGCCTGCGGGGAGGCGCTTTTTGACGATCCGGGCCTGCAGGCCCCTCCCGGCATGCCGCGTAGTTCGAGCACCATCGCGTTCGATCAAACGTGTGTCCGGAAAAATCGCTTTGTATCACGGCAAACCGGAAATCATCGTCACGTGCCTGCTTAGATCAGTGCACAGTGATAGCAATCAAAGCTAAGACCTTAGATATTAGTCTGCGCAATTTAGGCCAGTCTTTTTTTCTGAGCATCAGCCCGCGACAACGAGGGTGCCCACATCTGCACGGCTCAAATTCTTCGCCCAGATCGAAGCCGTAGTCGATTAAGAGCTCTTCGTTCTGTTTGATTTGCCGAATACTGGTTAACCAGAGGCCACCGCGCTTCTTTTTGATGGCGCAATTCGGATAACAACCGTGATTAACGTGACCTGCCGGACTCCACTGCGGTCGGGCGTCCATGTCGTGCTTGGCATCGAACTTGATAACATGGTCCGCGCCGCGCAGCAGCATGACTGCGCCTTCTTCCCACGGAATAATGCGACCTTTGAACTCGATGATCGGCGTGCCTGCTTTGATCGGTAGAGCGGCAAACAATCCCATGCGGTTAATTGACGACCTTCGCTTCTGCCATAGTCGCTTTCGCCGCGGCAGTTTAATCTCCTCCCTCATTTTCTTATCGATTCGCTGAAAAACGTAGCCCCCTGGTGTCTTTTGTTCTAGACAGTCATTCTCAGGTGGATACGTTCATGTGAACATGAAAACTATTTTCCTGCGCCTATGGGCGCGCGTGTCGCGTAAAATAACCCGGAAACCTCAGCAGATGGAATTGAATTTATGGACTCGACGCCTAAGGCGCTAATAGCAGCCCTCGAGGCAATTCGAGACATGGCGGCAAATGCGTTAACGCAGCTCGGGCCGTCGCAAGAGGAGCATTCCATGCGATGGAAATGCAAAGGGTGTCAATACATAAAGAATTTTACGAAGCCTGTTCCCTTGGAAAGCGCTGGCAGATGCCCACGATGCAAAAGTACGGAGTTTAGACCTATTCTGTGAGACGAGCTCTCTTTTTGCCTAGCAACGTCCCGCGGGATTTTTCAAGATCGCCTCATGAAAACGACGACTCTATCCACGAATTTGCGGAAGCGATTATTTTTGATCCCACTGCTAGCATGCTCGTTGCTAATATCAGCGCAAGCGGTCAGTCCGCCGCCGGATGGAGGGTATCCCGGTGGCAACACCGCCGAGGGTCAAAACGCCCTCTTGAGCCTTACGACCGGCACATACAACACAGGAGTAGGTTTCTCTTCGCTGAGTGTCACCACCACTGGGAAGTTCAACACTGCCCTGGGCGCCGGCACGCTCCTTGCAAATACTGGCGACAACAATACCGCCACCGGTGCCGGGACTCTTTTGAGTAATACCACGGGCAGCTTCAACACCGCTAACGGAGCGTTCGCGCTTTTTACCAACGCTACCGGCACCTCCAACGGAGCTTTTTCGCTTTTAAACAACACCAGCGGCGTCGAGAACACGGCCAACGGCTATCGCGCACTCAGTGGCAACGCTACCGGTGTCGGCAACACAGCTCATGATTCCCAAGCGCTCGTTCAGAGCACGGACAATAACAACATCGCTTTTGGGGGCTCATGCCGGTTTCAATATTTCTACAGGCAGTAATAATATCCATATCGGCAACGTAGGCGCCGGAAACGAGTCAGGAACCGTCCGCATCGGTGACAACAACCAGACAAAAACCTTTATTGCCGGCATCAACGGAGTGAACCAAGGCAGTCCGACCGCAGTTTTTATAAACACATTGACCGGTCAGCTCGGCACCACACCGCCGTCTTCTTCGCGCAGGTACAAGAAGGAGATCAAGCCGATGGACGCCGCCAGCGAAGCTGTCCTTGCGCTTAAACCAGTGACTTTTCACTACAACAGCGACAAGACATGCACGCCGCAGTTTGGATTAATAGCGGAAGAAGTAGCCGCTGTGGATTCTGACTTGGTGCTACGAGATGAGAATGGCGAGATCTATACCGTGCGCTACGAGGCCTGAACGCGATGTTGCTCAATGAATTTCTGAAAGAGCATCGCAAAAACGAGAAGCAGGAAGCGACCATTGCACGCTTGCAAGAACAAATTGAAGCGCTGACGGCTGGTCTGCAGAAAGTCAGTGCGCAGTTGGACGTGAGCAACTCTGCGCGGCAAGTGGTCCTAAAAAATCGGTAGGGTAGGCACGCGCTAGCCTTCGACGAATCATACGCTCCGCAAGGTCGGCTAAGGTGTTCTCGAGGGACCTTAAAGGTCTGCCTTGGCCGACTTCCACATATCGAGCATTTTTGCTCGCCCAATTACACTGGATTTCATACCACTCTTTTCATGAACACTGCATTTAGGTCCACAACTTCTATTCACTCTTGGCTGCGGCGCTCTGTTTTCCCATTCGCCTTATTCTTGATCGTCTGCCTGGCCATTTCACCAAACTCACACGCGGTCACTCCGCCGCCGGATGGTGGTTATCCGGGAGGTAACACAGCGGAGGGACAGAATGCCCTTTTTGGCCTGACTACCGGAACGTACAACACAGCAGTCGGTTACTTGTCGCTCCTGAGCAACGCCGAAGGCCAGTTCAATACAGCCATTGGTGCAGGAAGCACTGCTCGCCGACTTAGGAAGCCAGGATGCGTTCTATGGCTCTCGTAGTACAGCTATCGGCGCCGTGGCGCTTTTAAACAACACTTCTGGGTCCGATAATACGGCGAACGGAGCTTTTGCGCTTCAAAACAATTCCAGCTACCTAAACAGCGCATTTGGCTCGAGCACGTTGCAGTCAAACATCACCGGCCTTAACACGGGCATCGGTAGTGCTGCGCTTTTTAATAACACGGTTGGCGACCTGAATACTGCCGTTGGCGTTAATGCACTGTATAGCAATGTCGACGGCAGCGGCAACACGGCGGTTGGAACTGGGGCGCTCATGGGCAGCAATGGCAGCGGGAATATTGCATTAGGAGTCAGAGCTGGAACTGCCATATCGGAGACCAGTGGCGTTATTGCCATCGGAAGCGCAGGAGGAACGGTGAGCAACAGCTGCTTTATCGGGAAGATTCGCGATGTGACAACACAAACCGCCGACGCCATACCTGTGTTAATCGACTCAACAAATCAGCTCGGCACGATGAGTTCCTCTCGCCGATTTAAGAAGGAGATCAAATCGATGCATAAGGCTAGTGAAGCGATTCTCGAGTTGAAGCCAGTAATGTTCCAATACAAGACTGACACCAAAGGCGTAGCACAATTTGGTTTGATTGCTGAAGAAGTAGCCGATGTGAATCCGGACTTGGTGGTGCGCGACAAAACGGCGACATTTATACAGTGCGCTACGACGCGGTGAACGCGATGATGCTCAACGCGTTCCTAAAGGAGCACCGCAGAATGGAACAGATGAAGAAGGACTTTGAGTCCAAGTTTGCAGAACAGCAAAGGCGAATTGAAGCCCTTACCGCTGGCTTACAGAAGGTGAGTGCCCAAATCGAGGCGAGCAAGCCGGCTGCGCAAACGGTCTTGAATCAGCGGTAAATGAACACTGTATCTACAATTTACATTCACCGTTCGTTAGCACGGTCTGTTTTGTTTCTCATTTCGCTCCTGATCGTCACAGTCGCGGTTTTGGTGGCGGCGAAAGTTGCGGCGCAGCATTCGCCCTCGGCCGCGGGTTCGCAGTTACAGCCTAATGGCGGCGAGGAAGCAGCGGTCAAGCGAGTGGTCGACAGCATCATGCAGCCGTACTTGGCCCAGGGACAACGTCGGGCCGGTGGCCGCCTATGGAGGAGGTCTCCTTCTCTGGGCGCGATCGTCGCGGTTTCGCTGAACGGCCATCGCTACTTCTTCCCGTATGGAAAAGCTACCCACGCGGGCGCTCCGTTCACGGGCGACACTCTCGTGGAGATCGGCTCCTGCACCAAGACTTTCACCACCACGCTGTTCGCGCTGGCGATTAACCGCAATCAAATCGTCCCTGACGCTTCCGCCCAGAAATACATGCCCAATGGCTACACGCTGCGCGCGCAGCAGCTAACACCGCTGCAATTGGCGGACTTCACCTCGGGAATGTCGGACGATCCGTCCAACCTGCCGCGCGGGCTCGAACAGCGAAGTATCGAACACTACACGGTGAACGACTTTCTCACTTGGGCTTCGAACTACGAACCGAGGACTCAATTGCCTGCACCCTATCGGTACTCCAACGCCGGAATCGGGCTACTGAGCTACCTCGTCGCGACCGCAACCGGCAAAACCTGGGAAGATCAGGTGAATTCCGAGATTTTCCAGCCGCTGAGCATGCCCGACACCACTCTGCGACCCACACCTGATCAGCAGAAGCGCCTGGCACAAGGACATAACCGTGCAGGCCAGGATGCACCGCGCTGGCCCATCTTCGCCTGGTACGCTGCCGGTGGACTGCGCTCGACGGCACAGGACATGATCAGCTTTGGCGAAGCCTGCCTTGGCCATAAGGAAGTGAATGGCAAACCGGTTTCCACTGAATTGATCGCGGCGATGCAGCTGGCGCAAAAACCGATCTATGCGATACCGAACGGCAACAAGCAGGCGATGGCTTGGGTGAATAATATGGGCCGAGGCAATCCGAACCTGCATCCCGTGATTGTTAAGAACGGAGGAACGGCAGGATTCGGAACTGTGATCGCGATTAATCCAACAAAGGACGCAGCCATCTTCATCGGCATGAACCAGGTCGGAGCTCAGCCCGCCATGAAAGCGGTTGAGATCCTGAGGCATCTCCCCTAGGAATCATTCGAAATTTGCGCTTCGAGTTCCGGCATAAACGAAAAATATTGATGAGTTAGCAAGGGCAGGCGCGCGTACGGGCCCATCGACCTCAAGGCAGTATGCGCTGCATGAAACGCGGGCCTTTGACGGTAAGACATCAAGAAGGATATCGCGAGCATGGACAAAACCAGTGAAGCTCTGTTGTTACTTCGACCAGTTACGTTCCACGATAAGACGGACAGCAAAGACGCACCACAAGTTAGTTTGATTGCCGAAGAAGAGTGAAATCCGCGCTGGTGCGGTCAGATAAAGAAGGAAAACCCTACACCGTCCGCTACGACGCATCTAAAGTAAGTTCGCGGAACTGGTAGGCACAGACAGCTGCTGCATCTTACGAAAGAGAGCGAGAATTTTTCCAACCAGATTGGAGAGGTACCACGATTTTATTTCAGACGGATCTCGATTAGGCGGAGGACACGTTCTCCACTGCTCAATTTTTCGTCTCTTCCGGGGCCATAATCGCAAAATCCGAGGGTAGTGAAAAAAGAGAGGAAAAACATGCATCCAATCGTTCGATTCAAAAACGCAACTTCGCTAATTGTCATTGGTGTAACGATCCTTGCAGGTAGCATCGTCATGGCGACATCACCAGAAGAGACAAATGTTAGTGACATCGGTAATGATGTCTTAGCCACACCAAGGGCTACAGTAGCTGACTTTAACGGCGACGGTCATCCGGACTACGTGCTGCGTAATGCCGGCACGCGCCAGACGGCGATCTGGTATCTCAATAACAACATCTTCCTGAGTGGCGTTTTAGGTCCAACCATCGCCACTGGGTGGTTCCTGAAGAGTGCAGCAGATTTTAATCTCGACTCGCATCCGGATTACGCGCTGTTCAATCCTACGACCGACCAAACAGCGATTTGGTACATGTCAGGACCAACATTCATTGGGGGCGCTTACGGGCCGACACTTCCCGACGGCTGGGAGCTGGTAGAGACAGGCGATTTTAACGTCGACTTTTTTCCGGACTATGTGCTTTACAATGCGGGCACACACCAGACGGCAATCTGGTATCTGCTTAATAACGTTTACGTTAGCGGCGCTTTTGGGCCAACGCTTCCGCCTGACTGGAACGTGGTGGGGATAGCAGATTTTGATGGCGACAGCCATGAAGATTATCTGTTGTTTAACTCCGGTACTCACCAAACAGCGATCTGGTATCTGTCCGGGCCAACATTGATTCGGGGCGCTTACGGACCCACCATTTCGAGTGGGTGGATATTGGTGGCTACGGCCGACTTCAACAGCGATGGGCACCCGGATTATCTGCTTTACAATGTAGTCACTCGCCGGACAGCGATCTGGTACCTCAACAACAACGTGTATATCAGCGCCGCGTTCGGCCCCGTTCTTCCAGCCGGCTGGAGCTTGGTCGGGCCCTGAACGGACGCTGGCGCTGACAGCCAGCGCTAAACGCAGTGGAAAGCTAGCCCGGATCGCCGCGATCACGCTGTTCTTGCCGCCAAGCTTTATAGGGTCGCCTACGCACAGTCCGTTTGAACGCGTGTGTCCGAAGTGACATGCCCATCCGCTACCGGTGGATTCGGGCTGGAGTAGACGGACGCGGTTACAGCATGGGTAGGAGGGCACCTGGCGACCCCAAGGTTGGATGATTTTCACATCTGCATACGCGCTTTTGCCTAGCAAAGTCGCAAATAGAACGATGAGCTAACAAACCGCTTCCGGACATATATTTGGCTGCGAACCCGCAGCATCAGACTATGGTCGTGATCGACCCATATATATCATGAGCGGGTTCTTTGAGGAATTGCAGCGCCGAAAGGTTTATCGCGTCGCCGCCGCTTACGTCGTTGCCGCGGGGTTCTTGATTCAAATCGCCTCGGCCGTGTTTCCAGCATGGGAAGTGCCGAATTGGAGTTTGCGCCTTGTGATCGCGCTTTTGCTGGTCGGTTTTCCGATCGCGCTGATACTCGCCTGGGCGTACGACATTACAGCGCAGGGAATTCAGATCACGCCGCAAACAGGAACCCATCGCCGGCGAAATCTCATTTTGCTCATCGTCGCCGCAGTCATCGTCTCCGCCGCCGCTGGATTTTTTCTTTTGCCGCGGGCCGTCTGGCACAAGGTCGATAAATCAGTTGCGGTGCTGCCATTTCAAAATTTGAGCAGCGATCCAGAGAACGCTTATTTCGCTGACGGTATCCAGGAGGAAGTCCTGACGCGTCTGGCTAAAATCGCGGATTTGAAAGTAATTTCGCGCGCTTCGACACAACAGTATCAGAGTGAACCGGGCAATCTTGCTGAGATTGCGAAGCAGCTTGGCGTAGCGAACATCCTTGAGGGTAGCGTCCAGAAGGCAGGCAATCAGGTGAGGGTCAATGTTCACCTGGTTAACGTGCAAACCGGCTCGCAACTCTGGGCCGAGACGTATGATCGAAAGCTAAGTGACATCTTTGCCGTCGAAACCGAGATTGCGAAAGGAATAGCGGAATCATTGCAAGCGACGCTGACCGGTCGCGAAGAGCAGGCTTTGGCTGCGAACCCAACAAACAATCCGGAAGCTTACGACGCTTACTTACGCGGGCTGGCTTTTGAAGCGCGCAGCAACTACTCGAGCGATGCCCTGTTCAAAGCCATCGATTTTTATGACCTGGCGGTGCGGCTTGACCCGAATTTTGCGCTCGCGTGGGCACGACTGTCTGGTGCGCACGCGCTTCTTTACTTTAATCGCGGCGACGCAACTGCAGCGCGCCGCGATGCGGCCAAAGAAGCTTTGGAGCATGCTCAGAAACTGCAGCCGAACTCACCCGAAACACTGCTCTTCCTGGGTTATTATCAGTATTGGGTGCTGCACGATTACGGATTGGCCAAAGCCACCTTCACACACGTCAGCAAGATGTTGCCAGGTAGCAGCGAAGTCTCATACGCCCTTGGGGCAATCGCGCGGCGCGAGGGACATTGGGCCGAAAGTGTTGCCTATTGGGAACGGGGCCTCGCCCTCGATCCGCGGAATACTGTGTTGCTAACCGAAGTGGCGTTCACTTACGCCGCGCTTCGGCAATTCCCGACAGCCATAAAGCTTTACGATCGCGCACTCGATATTCTTCCTAACGAGTTGTTCTTAATGGCGTCAAAAGCCAGCATCTACCAGGCCGAAGGTAACCTGCAGGAATCGGCTAAGTTGCTCGTTCATGTAACCGCGGAAACGACTTCGGACCCAGCCGTTCGCGTCAAACTCGCCCAATTGAGACTTGAGCGAAATCAGACTGAGGCCACCAGGTTTGTGCAACCCCGACAAACTCGACTCCACTTTGCTTCTCCGATTGACAAGGGCATCAAGCAAGGCGGGCTAGCATTGATCCAGCGCGTTGCTGGAGACGCCGCTCAGGCAAAAGCTTCCGCTGAACAGGCGCGCAGCACGCTTGAGCCGCTCAGCAAGGAGCAACCAGATAACGCCTTCGTTGCGGCAGCGCTGGCAGTGGCTTACGCGGTGCTCGACGAGAAGAAGTCAGCCCTGAAGGAAGCGGAGCATGCGATCACGCTTGTGCCGAGTAATAAAGATCAGTTATCCGGGCCGGGGTTCGAAGAGAACCTAGCCCTGGTTGAGACAATTGTTGGCGACAACAGCCGTGCGATCTCAATTCTTACGCAGCTGTTACGAACGCCGTATGGGGGCTGGCTTTATAGCCCGGCACCCATCACGCCGGCCCTTCTTAGGCTCGATCCGCTCTGGGACCCTTTGCGTGCCGATCCTGCTTTCCAAAGATTATGCGAAGAAAAGCAGCTGTGAACGACGAATCGAAAGAATGCCATGGACGGCCCAAATTTAGTTCTTGATGCCATGGACAGAGGCCGTGTTCGTCGTCTGCGATTCTAGCGTCCTGGCAAATTCAAAAACCTTTGTTCCCTTTTGTCTCGCAACTGCGGGCGAGATTTTTCAAGATTCCTTAAAACGACCACTCCATTCAAAAATTCGATCAACTGTTCGCTTTGGCGGAACGATTTACTTCCTATTACACTCGTGCTCGCTTGCATCGCCTTCTTGCATGGAGCGCAGGCAGTCAGTCCGCCGCCGGATGGAGGTTATCCCGGCGGCAACACCGCGGAAGGACAGGACGCCCTTCTTAATCTCACGACCGGCATGTACAATACGGCGGTTGGTCTGTTTTCACTGGAAAGTAATCTCACCGGTAATTTCAACACGGCGATTGGTGCCGGGACCCTTCTCAGCAACACCGTAGACAACAATACGGCCACTGGTGCTGGGGCTCTTTTAAGTAATATCACCGGGGAGAGCAACACGGCAAACGGCGTGTTCAGCCTTTTTGACAACACTACCGGTGGGTCCAACACAGGCACTGGGTTTGCTGCGCTTGGTAACAACACTACGGGCAGCTTTAACACAGCCAATGGTGTGAACGCTCTCCTTAACAATACAACTGCCAACAGTAATACAGCTACCGGTTTCCAAGCGCTCCAGGGCAACACTACCGGAGCCAACAACACGGCTAACGGCTTTAACGCGCTCGCTAGTAATACCACCGGTTTCGGTAATGCGGCCATGGGTGATCAAGCACTCCAGAGCAACACCACCGGTAACGCAAACATCGCCATCGGCACGAACGCGCTGGTTGGCAACACCACAGGCGGCTCCAATACAGCCATCGGTAATGGCGCGCTTTTCGACAACACTACTGGCGATTCCAACACGGCTTTGGGCATCTCAGCAGGGCTAAGCGTTACTACGGCTAGTAACGTTATTTGTATCGGCACCGAGGGAGCGAACGTAAACAACAGCTGCTTCATCGGGAATATCTACTCCAACCTGCAGCCTATTGTGGGGATGGATCCCGATTCGGTGACAATAACAAGCACAGGAAGACTTGGCCGCGGTAACGTGTCGTCGCGTCGGTATAAACATGACATCAAACCGATCGCGGAAGCCAGCGAAGTACTCTACGCGCTTAAACCGGTCAGCTTCCGTTTTAACAAGGAATATGATCCGACCCAGATACTTGCTTTCGGCCTGATCGCGGAAGAAGTGGCTGAAACGGCGCCCGGTTTGGTGGGACGCAATCCCACCGGCCAGCCCGAGTCCGTCCGCTACGAGCAAATCAACGCCATGTTGCTCAACGAGTTCCTCAAAGAACATCGCAAAGGGGAGGAACAAGGAGCGATCATAGCCAGACAGCAAAAGCAGATCGAGGCACTCAGCACTGGCTTGGACAAGGTGAACGCCCAGCTCGCCACAGCGAGTCTGCCGCTCCGTACGGCCGGCGGACTTGAGGCGAGCAAGCCAGAAACGAGAACGGCCTCTGAATAACCAGTAAAGCGGTTTAGGCCTCAGGGGGTGAAGTTGTAGACAGATCCGTCGTCGTTTTCGCCCCCATGCACTGTGGCGCCGTAAAAGTTTCCAAATATGTCGACAACCATCCCATTGTAGGCGAAGGCGCCATCGGGGGGACCCTCGAACGCATGAACAACAGTTTCCGTCCACTTGCCCGCGCCAACGGGACTCAACTTAAAAATCGTACCACTGCCCAGGCCGCCTTCACTAGTCGTTCCATAAAGATTGCCCGTTACATCAAAAACAAGATTACTAATGGGACTATTGCCGTCCGTTCCTTGTTGGAAGCTGTAAAGTACGTCCTCGGCCCATTCGCCGACAGGTTGTGGGGAGAGCTTATATACAGAGCCAATTCCGTCAGCTCCACCATAGTAAGTCGTACCGTAGATATTGCCTGACTGGTCAAAAAGTAGCGCTCCGTACGGAAAACTACCGTCCGGTTGACCCCTAAACGCGTAAAGAATTTTGAGATCCCGCTCTCCAAAGCCGCCCGCGTTAAGCTCGAAAACAACTCCGCTTCCGTAACGGCCTCCCGCAGTGACCGCGCCGTACAAGCGCCCGTCGCGCAAAATCATTCTTCCGGCCGAGCCGGTTGCGCCGTCCGTGCCGCCCGTAAAAGCGTGAAGGACACCAAAGGTCCAGGCCCGATTTGATGCCTGATGGATTTTGTAAATGGTACCCAGACCGTGACCGCCGCCGGTCGGAGCCATTCCATAAACGTTCCTTGCGCCATCGACTGTTACCCTTGCGCCAGGCCCGGAGCCATCATCTCCGCCGGTGAACGCATGGATCACAGTCTGCGTCCAAGTTCCCCCGATGTTACTTAGCTTGTAAACCACACCACATCCGCCTTCACAGTTGCCTGAACCACCCGTAACCGCGGTGCCGTACAGATTTCCTTTGCGATCGAGTGTGACTCCTTTGTAAGGCTCACCACCATCGGCGCCACCCGTGAAGCTGTAGAGCACGGTGTGCACCCAGCCATTCGCTGTGGGACTAAGCTGAAAAACTGTGCCACCTCCAAAATCACCACCGAGGACTGTCGTGCCATAAATGTTACCCGCGTTGTCCGTCTCCAAATCCGTGTCGGCGTATTCGCCCTCATCTTCTTCACAGCTAAAGATGACGTTCGTCGTTGTCGCCGTAGCCGCAGTCAGAGACATCGCGAGCACGAACAGTAAAGTGGCTGCTTTGTTGAGGGGATTCAGTGCGTTCATCGTTCTTCCTTCCTTTGTCCGCTTGGTTTTGATTTCTCGAATTGCGGGTCCGGACGAGACGAAGAACCGAGCGGGGAGGAAGTCCTCCGCCTGGGTTCAGATCCGCTTTCGCGGTGTTGAGTTTGGAAAAATCCCCACAGTATGTCAAGCCCAATTTCCCACAGGCGCGTACACAACACAGTTCAGAGCAATAAGCTTGATATCCCACGCTAATTCCAGCGTGATGCTCAGCCTGGGTTAGCGTTCCCCCGGTCTTAGTCCTCGGTAATTATGCCAAAGAGACCGTGTTCTTCGTCCGCGATTCCAGCGGTAAAAAAGACTCCCTCGGCCTGAGGGAGAAGATCCCATAAGCCGTCGAATTGGAGAGGCGTTCCGTCAGCGCGCATCAGGGTCTCAATAAAGGCGCCCGTGTTTGGGTCGTAGTTGTTAATGAGGCCGTCACCGAAATTGCCAACCCAAAGTTCGCCTTCCACAAGTGCAAGGCCCCATGGGGAATTGAGGTTGCCGTTTGAAACAAGGCGTCTCAGGAAATTACCGCTAGTATCAAACACATTGACAAAGCCGTTGCCGGGACCGGGGACATCATCCTCCCTCGCGTGATCCTGAAGGGCATATGTCACAAAAATTTCGCCATTGAAATTCCGGATTCCGAACGGGGCGTAACCCGCAGGTAGATTTGGGTCGACGAAGCCGCCAGGATTAACCCGATGAAAACTTTCATCATAGGTTTCGACCTTGCCCGTGTGAAAGTCTGTTACATACAAGAAGTTGTGACCATTGGCCACACCGAGGGTTGCGCCTTTGTAGATTGCGCTGTTACGGCCACGGTTCCTGCCGTTATCAACGGCGATAATGGCGTTTGTCGGATCCACGTTCGGGTTCCAGCCTGAAATGGAACCGTCTTCGCTGACAAAGATAAACAGGGCAGGCGCCGAGGTTTGGTTTTTTGTCACCTGGAAGAACTGCGTGCCATTGAACACGACTCCAGTAGGATTCCCTCCTTCTCGGTTTCGGGCGGCCGTCGGAATCGTTACGACCAGCGAACGCGCCGTGCCGTCTTGTCCGTAAAGGGTGGAAACACCGGTGCCATTGTCGCTGACCCAAATCGTGCCGTTTGGCGAGACTGCCATACCCCACGGATTAACAAGGTTTTCATCGATATGCTGCGCTACACCCGCGATGTCGGATTGGAAGTTTGTCCACGAATAAGTGTCCCCGGAAGCGTTCGGGGCCGCCGTTAGAATTGCCAGTGCGAATAAAGGCACTGCAATTTTTAAATAAAAAGAAGTTGTTTTCATAGGTGTGAGGATTGTTTTGATGTAGAGGAATCGTAACGAGCGATGCCAATCGGGGTATCGGGATAGTAACGCCGTTGTTACTTTTCGCTGCTTCTCGGCAGGCAAGATGCCCGCCAGCCGAGTCAGGCTGGAAGCCTAACTTCCTTCTAAGAGCGAATTGTGTAACCTACATGGCGCACCGTCTGAATAAGCGGGGGATCGCTGATTTTTCTTCTCAGGCGTCCGATGAAAACCTCTACCAACTTTGTGTCGTATTCGTGGGGGTGTTCCCATACCCGTTCACATAACTCCGTGCGTGTGAACACGCGGCCCGGTTCCCGCATAAGCACCTTTAGCAGCATCAGTTCGCGCGCAGACAAATGAATGTGGCGTGCGCCGCGATGCACCTCATGGCTTGCCAGATCAAGTGTCAGGTCACCAACCCGAAGCTTGAGTGTAGGTTCTTCCGGGTAGCGTCGTCCTAGTGCATTTACACGTGCTACCAGTTCCCCCATTGCGAATGGCTTTGGCAAGTAATCGTCTGCGCCGAGTTGTAGCCCGGTAACACGGTCCTTCACTTCGCCGCGAGCGGTCAGCATCAGCACCCGACTGACAAGATGTTGCGCACGCAGATGCCGCAGAACTTCAAAGCCATCCATTCCGGGGAGAATAATGTCCAGCACGATCAAATCGAACGGCGTCGCCTTTGTTTTATCCAGAGCTTTTTCACCGTCGTGGACGACAATTGGGTCGTGCCCGGCTTCGGTGAGCGTCGATGCAATTCGCCGCGCTAATACAGTGTCATCTTCAACTACCAGGATATGCATAAGTTTCTTAGGTGGCAACGACCTTAAAATCGCGTCGTGAGTTGGGCTGCGATCAAGTGATTGTTGTTCCGTTGACCGGTCGTTTCGCGTTGATAGCTATACTGAAACTTCAATTGAGTATGTGATGTAAAGCGGTAACCAACGGCCAAGTCAATCCGCGCGAGGTCTTCACTCCAGCGAATGCTCCCGCCGGAAGGATCACTCACGTCGCCGAAGAGTTGCTGGTTCCAGCGAATCGCGCCGAACAGTTGCGGCGTAACCTTGTATTTCGCTTCGATGTAGTAAGCAAACGTGTCAGCGTTTCCCACTCGGGGCGCTTCGAAACGTGCTTCATAAAACTCGACCCACACCTGTAAATGGCGCCAGGCAAAACTGGCGTCTTGTCCGAGAACAAATTCCCGGTAATCGCCGATGCCGCGTCCGGGCGGCAGTGTGGCTTCGGCTTCACGCCGAAAATATGGTCCTTCGCTCCCTGAGAACCCAAAATTCCACGCCTCGTTAGGCCGGTAGCCGAGTCGCCCACTGAATGTTGGATACTCGAAACCACTCTCGGTAACGTTCCAGGATTCTGGACGCGACGACAATGATGCATTCTTCATTTCCATAGCGTAATCAAATCGATCCAGCCGGCCGGATGCAGAAATGCCACTCGCATAACTAGGTCCCCAAATTACCGGATTAAACGCGTACTTTTGGTAGTAGTGGAACCCGTAAACGAAGTCGAACACCGAGAAAGGCGCGAACTTGTCCCGAATTGGCGTGACGTTTTCATAGACTATCGGCGCGTTGATGAAGGGATTCTCCCAGGATAAATGCCGCGGAACCCAATTGCCGACGACCGTCGCGAACTTGCCGATTTGCAGCGTCAAGCGACCATTATCCCAGGGCGTAAC
>Ga0193715_1000113_pt1 | contig 21078 bp, 23 predicted proteins | sample U2m2metaG_FD_143040 | JGI IMG/M metagenome (GOLD analysis project Ga0193715, IMG submission 143040) | Soil microbial communities from a riparian zone of the East river system, Colorado, United States - U2m2 | ecosystem: Environmental > Terrestrial > Soil > Riparian zone | place: USA: East River... | reverse complement strand
ATCCCCACGCCCGATAGGGCCGTCGCAACTCAGGTTCTCGGCGCCGTAGCACGATGAGAGCGAGACAAGCGAAGCAGTAGTTGGCCGCCAAAAAGAATGACGTCATCGCGACCAGTCGCTGGAATGTTCCAGATACAATAAGGCCGACGGCGGTGGCGGTGGTTAAGAATGTCGCAGCGGCCGGTGTGCCACCGGCATTCACCGTCGAAGTGCGCGCCCAGAAGAGCCGGTCGCGTCCCATAGCGAAAATGACGCGGGTACCCATCATCATGACCGCATTTAAAAGGGGCACCAGCGAGATCACTGACAATATTGTGATGAGATCCCGTCCGCGCCCGCCGGCGATAATCTGTGCAGCGTCAGCGGCGGGCAGCGTTGCACTGGAAAGCTCGGAGACAGGCAGCACCTTTAACAACGCTATGTTGACCAGTAGGTAAATCCCAATCACCGACAAGACGCCGCCGATCATCGTTCGCGGAAGATTGCGCGACGGGTCGCGATCTTCCTCCATGAAATACAAGGGGCTTTGCCAACCGCCGTATGTGATAACAATCGCCTGTAAGGCAATGATCAATCCGCTGAATGACATCGAAGGGACGACGAATGCCTTGGAGTCTACACGTGTAGGCACGAGGAAACAGATGGTAACGAGAGTCAAAAACGCGACACATTTCAATGAGGTGGTCAGCTCTTGAAACCGACTACTGATGCGAATTCCGAGCCACTGCAACACCACAACAGCAACAAGGATTGAAACAGCGAGCAATCGAACGGCACCGCTCATTACCAGCCCTAGAACCGCTACGAACTCGGCAATGGCAATCGACACATATGCTAAGACCGAGCAATACATGAGCCAGTCGGTCCAGCCCACGGCGAATCCCGTCGAGCTGCCGAAAGCGCGGCGTGCATAAACGTAGTACCCTCCAGCTTCTGGCAGCATGACGCCTAACTCAGTCAGACAACTCGCACCAAGCAGTGTGTACAGCCCTCCAGCAATCCATAAAAAAAGAATCGCCGATGGCGAGTGGAGCTGCTCCGCGACTAGTCCAGGTGTCCGAAGAATACCGACGCCGATCGTGCCGCCGACGCTCACTGCAAGACCGAAGCCGAGGCCTAGAACGCGTCGAAGCTGGTCGGATTTTTCGGATACCATACGGGCGCGAAGCATAAGACGGAACGACCTTTTCGGAAGGCCAAAAGTCTCCGCGAACTCAGGCTGGAATCCTAACCACCGGACGGGCGCTTCTGACATTGCGGGCAGAACCATGCGGTGCGGCTGCCGATCCTCGCTGATCCTAGTTTTCTTCCGCAACGGGGACACTTTCCACCTCTTCCCCGATGCGGGAGAAGCCATGATCCTGGCATCTGATTCGCATCGGCTTTCGCCGCGATCGCCTTTCGCAAGACGTAGTGACTGGCCCGGAATAGTTTGGTGAGGGCGTTGTCGCCCAGTCGAAAGGTTTCTGTGGCAGGATGCATGCGCACGCGGAAAAGAATTTCATCCGCATAAATGTTGCCAATACCCGCGATGATCCGCTGGTTCAGCAAAACGGATTTCACGGCACCACGGCGTTTACCCAGAACTTTCCTGAACTTCCGGAGATCGATCTTAAGCGCGTCCGGGCCTAATGAGTGCTTTTTCAGAAATTCGTCCACATCTTTTAGCAATCCGATCTGGCCAAACTGGCGCTGATCGTCGAACGCCAGACGATGGTTCTTGGCGAAAACAAACACCACCCGAGCATGCCGCGGCACCGGTTCGTCGTTTTTGAGATACTGCAGCGAGCCGGTCATGCCGAAGTGCAGTCGCAACCAGAGCTCGCCGTCGGCGCGTACAAACAGATGTTTGCCATGACGCCGACTCGATTCGAAGCGGCGCCCTTTCAATCGGCGCGTAAGCTCTCGCGCCGAAGTTTTTTTCAAGATGTATGTATTACGCACATCGACGTCGTCGATACGTTGATGCAATGACGTCGCGTCAAGACATCGCTTGAATATTTCAACCTCGGGCAACTCTGGCATCGGAACTAGTTACGACTAATTCAGAGGTATCCCACAAAACAATCTGCGATCTTATGCTGGCCTTGGATATTGCAGACTGGAATTTGAAAACTTTCGGAACTTTATGTCGAAGGAGTCGATCGAGAGCTTCGTCAGGTTGTTGAAACAGTCGCCGCCCGGCGCTGTCTTTAATCCGTGGTGGCAGGTCGATAAACAAAACGACATTGGCCGCAACGCGCCCCTGATCCGAAGAAAGCATTTGCGTGCCTACCTTCGCAACGGCTCGGCAAGGCAAAAGTCGTTGTGATCGGTGAAGCGCTCGGTTATCGCGGCGGCCATTTCAGCGGAATCCCAATGACCTCCGAGCGAATCTTGCTGGGAAAAAAGGAAAATGTTGGAATAAAACCGGAGTATGCTTTTTCCAGCGTCAAGGCGAAGCGAACGAGCAAACCTGAACAGTGCCCGGATGGTTTTTCCGAGCCGACAGCAACGATTGTCTGGAGCTCGTTGCTCAGGCTTGGCCTAAAGCCCGAGGAATTCGTGCTATGGAATGCGTTCCCGTGGCATTCATTTAATCCGCGTCGCGGTTTATTGAGCAATCGGATGCCCAACAAGTCCGAGCGATCCGCCGGTTTGTCGGTGCTCAACGCTTTCCTCGATCTCTTTCCACGCGAAGAAATCATCGCGCTTGGCAACATCGCTGCCTCTCAACTGCAAGAACTGAACATTGACTCCCATCATGTTCGTCATCCCGCTTCCGGCGGCGCTAGACTGTTTCGCAAGGGGATCGGAACGGTCGCGAATGAAGTCGGCTAGCGAGGTTCAGCAGAGCTCGTGTTATTGGCAACAATTGATTGGTTCTCGGCCAAGCAGAGGAGGATTGGTTTCACAGTGGCTGAGACCGACGCATTCGTAGAAACTCTGATCAACTCAGGCGCCAGTTCGGAGGGTGGCTGATAAGCAGTGTTCAGCTTCTCGAAGTCTTCGAGACGAGCGTCGGACGTTTCGGCCGTTTTTTCATCTCGAAGCTTAAGCCGATTTTTGATTTCATCAGGAGTGACCTCTAGTTCTATGAACTGAATTGGTACATTCGCTTTCTTGCATTCGTCGCGGAGAAATTTACGAAGAGCACGCGTGGAAAACGTGGCATCGAGGATGACGGCGTTGTGAGGTTGAAGCGGCCGAGGTCGACGCGCTCGGCTACAGCCAATGGCGGCGAGGCCGTCTCCAATGAGTTTCCTGTAAGTTCGCCGAGTCATTTGCGCCGAATAGAGTTTGGCACGCAACTCTGGTGGGGATCGTTGAGTGAGCGGAACGCCGGCAATTGTCTTGCGAATTTCGTCCGAAGAAAAGACCGGCCAATTCAACTCGCTGGCGAGCCGTTTCGCGATAGTGCTCTTGCCCGTGCCGACCCCACCCATCACGACAAGAATCAATGGCTCGGAGCCGCCGATGGCATACCGAAGCGCGAGACGAAAATAGCGAGCCGCCTGTTTCTCGTGTTCCTGCGGATTGGTCGTTCTTTTCTCTGTCGCCTGGATACTTTCGACCTTCCCGCGGACGAAGGCACGATAACACTTGTAGAAATTCGCTATCTTTGGCACGCCTGCATCGCCCAATTCGCGTGCAGCATTTCGGAGAAACATATTTCCCAAGTCACTTCGGCCTTTGAAATCAAAATCCATAGCCAGAAACGCGAGATCGTTGGCGATGTCAATGAAACGAAACCGGTCGTTAAACTCAATGCAATCGAAGATGGTGGTCGCTTCCGGAGTGAGATGGACGTGGTCGAGACGCAAATCGCCGTGGCAATCGAGAACCCGGTGTTGCTGGATACGCTCATGGAACAGGTTTTCATTCGGCTCGTAGAACTGGTTGGTGTAATGGCGAATCGCCTCGAAAGCGGCGGGCGAAATTGTTTTGTCAATGAAAGGCTCGACCTGCGTGAAATTCTCGTCGGTGCTGATCTTCAACTTTTCGGGCGTGCCCCACTGCTCGATCTTAGGCGTCGGAGTTTCCGCCTGATAGAATCGATGCAAGGTGGAGATCACGCGGTTAATCTCCTTTTCGCCGACTAAATTTTTCTCGAGCAATTCGTTCAAGAACCAGCCATGCGGCAGTTCTTTCATTTTGACGGCGTACTCGACGATTTCGCCTTCGCTATTAAAGGAAAAACCGGATGTAGTCTCGCAGATCGGAACAGCGTCGAGATAAATTTCCGGACAAAGTCGCCGGTTCAATTCAATCTCACGCTGGCAAAAGTAGTGGCGTTTTTCCAGCGTGCTGAAATCTAGAAAGCCGAGATTTACCGGCTTCTTCACTTTGAAGACTAACGGAGGCGCAATGAAGACCCACGAAATGTGGGTTTGAATCGCGCGAACTTCGGCAGGTCGGTGCGGATATGACGCCGGCGATTCTAGAAAAGCGATTAGCTGTTCCTGAGTGTCCGGCACGGTGTGATTCCACGTTTGCGGCGCGCCCCCGCCACCGCGGGCAGGCTGTGGTCGCGCCCTACCAGATTTCGATCGCGCAGTGTCTGGCAATTGGGCGTGGGGCGTTTTCTCCCGCTACGACTTGGGCGGTTCGCTCTTCTTGATCAATGACGTCAAGAGATCGATCGGAAGCGGAAAAAAGGTCGTGGTGTTATGTTCGCTGGAAATTTCGCGCATCGTTTGCAGGAAGCGCAGTTGTAGCGCAATCGGCTCCTTGCTCATCATCGCAGCGGCTTGCACCATTTTTTCCGCAGCTTGAAATTCGCCCTCGGCGTTGACGATCTTTGCGCGGCGTTCGCGCTCGGCTTCCGCTTGCTTGGCCATCGCCCGCTTCATCGTGTCGGGCAGCGCAACATCCTTGACCTCAACGGCCGTGACTTTGACGCCCCACGGTTCGGTTTGCCGGTCGATGATCTCCTGTAATTTCTGGTTGATCGACTCGCGCTGCGAAAGCAGGTCATCCAAGGGGGCCTGACCGAGCACGCTGCGCAGCGTCGTCTGCGACATCAGCGAAGTGGCTTTGAGAAAGTTCTCCACTTTCACGACAGAGGCCTGTGGATCGACCACGCGGAAATACACAACCGCATCGACCGTCACCGGCACGTTGTCACGCGTCATCACCTCCTGCTTCTCAACACTGATGGTGACGACGCGCAAATCCATTCGCACCATCCGATCGACTATCGGGATGAGAAAAATCAATCCCGGTCCTTTTGCGCCCAGTAATTTTCCTAAACGAAAAATGACACCTCGTTCGTATTCGCGCAGGATGCGAACGGCCTGCGGCAGAATAATGATGATAAGAATGATGATCGGTACGGCCCAACCGATCAATCGCGGCAAAGCTTCAATTAATTCCATGGCTATGTATTTCCTTTAGGTTGCAGTTTTAGAGTTAACCCGTGCACGGCGGCAATCTCAGCCTGTTCGTCCTTTTGGATTGGCGTATCGCTGATGGCGTTCCAGTATTCCCCTTCGACGAAAATCCTGCCGCTGCGCGAATCGACTGGAGTCAATGCGGTCACTGTTTTCCCAATGAGTATGTCCGCCCCGACCTTTACCGGCAGCCGTTGCGCGCGCAGACCTTTTCCAATGACGAAAATAAAGAACGCTGCAGTGACCAACGTCGCCGGAATGATGTAATTGAGCGATAAACGAAAAAGCGGGTCGCCACGGTTGAAGAGCATGAGCGAACCAATGAGGAACGCGATGATGCCGCCGACGGTCAAAACGCCGTGTGTTGTCGCATAAACATCAAAGATGAAGAGCAACAGGGCGAGTGCGATCAAAACGAGACCGGTCACGTTAACCGGTAGAATTGCCGCGAGATAAAGTGCGAGGATCAATGCGATCGCACCCACGACTCCGGGAAGAATCGCTCCCGGCGTGGTCATCTCACCAATGATTCCATAGATCGCGATCAGCATGAGAATGAACATCACTTCTGGCCGCCAGAGCTTTTGAAAGACGTGTTCCGACGCCGACATCTTGATTTCAGAAACCTCTGCGCCGGCAGTCTTGAGCGTCTTTCCATCGACCATTCGTCCGTTCAGTTTCTGGAGGAGATCAGAGTTATCCGAGGCGATCAGGTCAATGACCTTTAATTGAAGCGCTTTCTCAGCGGTAATCGATGCGCTTTCCTTTACCGCCGACTTGGCCCACTCGACGTTACGCTGGCGCTTGCCAGCGATCGTCTCGATGTAGCTCACGGAAAAATTCTCCAGCTTCTGTTTCATCGTTTCGTCGGTCTTTTCCTCTCCCCCACTGGGAAAACCGCCTATCGAGACCGGATGCGCGGCACCAATTGTCGTGGCCGGAGCCATTGCCGCGACGCTCGCCGCAATGGTGATGAAGCAACCCGCGCTGGTTGCAGTCGCGCCGGTTGGAGCGACATAAACGACGACCGGCACCGGGGAGCCGAGAAAGCTCTGCACAATCTTCTGCGTCGAATCGAGCAAGCCGCCTGGTGTGTTAAGCTGAATGATTAGACACTGGGCGTTTTGCGACTGTGCTTCCTCAATGCTACGCGAAATGTAACTCGCCGTTGCTGGCCCAATCGCCCCGTCGATATTGATGAGCGAAACTTTCTCCCCTGCGAAAGCTGTCGGGACAATTGCGCAAGCGAGCCAGGGAACAAGACCCATGAACGCACTGGCCATGAGACCTTTCCCCGCGCGCTGCGCTGCGTTGCGCAAAGCTATGCTCCTTTCATCGGCTGCAGCTTGATGGCCAGGTCATTCACCTTTGGCTTCACAATCTTCTCGTAATCGCCATAGCTCATCTTGATCGCGTCGGTGTGCGTGCCTGCTTCGAACACGATGTAATCTTGCTCTGCCAGATCCTCCTCCACATACGTTGGCAGACCATAAAGATTCCCAAAGGGCGGCATCGCTCCAATCGCGCAGTCGGGAAAGAGCGATTTGAATTCCTGTTCCTTATCCAGCGAGACCGGTTTGCCGATCGCTTTCTCGATCTTCTCCAGATCAATATGGTGGTCCGCCGGCAGCACGATCATCAGATGCGCGTCACTGGCTTTGACAATAACCACTTTGGCGTGATGCCGGCCCTTCACGTGCTCAGCCTGAGCGATTCGTTGCGCAGACACTGCCTCGGGGTGCTGCAGAACCTGGTAGCGAACTTTGTTTTCATCTAAGCACTCGATCAGTCGCCTTGGAATTTCCATAATCGCCTCCAATCGAAAAGTAACACTTTCCCGTGCGATCTCTACTCGCTTGAAAACCAGATGGACACCACCGCAAGGCTGCCGAGGAGCGAAAGAATTATGTATGGCTACATGCGAAGTTTGCGAGAATGAATATGACAAAGCGTTCGAGGTGATCGTAGCCGGAAAGCATCACACATTCGATAGCTTCGAATGCGCGATCCACGCGCTGGCGCCAGTCTGCCCACACTGCAATTGCCGAATCGTGGGACATGGCGTGGAAGCAGATGGACAAATCTTCTGCTGCGTTCATTGCGCGCGCACCGCCGGCAAAACGACGTTGAAGGATCGAGTTTAACGCGGCGTAGGTCCGACAACAGCAATAACCGCCGGAATGCCTCGTCTGTAGTTGGGATCCGCTTTACCCCGAAGGTGGACGATCCCGATCGGGCTTCGGAGCGGGCATCAACGATATCGGTATCTTTATCTTTGAAGGAATTATTGCAGAAGGCTTCGGGACTGAAGTAGAAAGGTTCCATGGAGCAAAATCCGGCGGTCCCTCTAACGCCACGACCCAACTGGTGGACGCGAAACTGGAAGTGGTTCGTGCCGGCTGGCTGCTTCAGTATTTTGATATTGTTCGTCGCTTTTGTTGGCGCGATCGCGCTGATCGTCTTCGGCGCGATGAAATCCACTGATGTTTACAAAGACGCCTTGGCGCGAGCCCGGGTGAACTCGGCCGTGATTGAAGTTCTCGGCTCTCCCATCACAGAGGGATTTCTCATTTCAGGAAACACAAACGTTAATGGCGCATCCGGAGAAGCAAACCTTTCCATCCCCATCTCCGGTCCAAAAGGAAAAGGAACGATTTACGTGGCAGCAAACAAGTCGCTTGGCCGATGGAACTATACGGGACTTATCGTAGAGATTGCTAAGACACATCAGCGGATCGACCTCCTCCAGAGCGGTGTTTCGGCAGATTCGCGCTGATCAATCGTGCAACCCGCGACAAGAAAACTTTCCGTCAGCGCAATTCTCTTCGGAATCATCGCGGGGATTATCGGCATCGGAGGCGGATTATTTCTCGGCTTCGCTTTGGGAGCTGCCCTCGCGGCCGCTTTTCATGTCTCCACGTTTGAAGGCGAGGCCGGGTATTTTGCCGCGGCGATCGCGCTGCTGGTGACGTGCGTCGTTGCACCGGGCCTGATTCTGCTCACGCTTTACTGGCGCGGCACAAGAGGACTTTGGCTTTTCGTCGGGTTGGTCGGAGTTTGTTTCTCGCTCGCTATTATTACGGTGTCCGGTTTTGGAATTTGGTATGCCGGTCAACCGCATGTTTTGAACATTAACGGACCGACGCCACAGCTGGAGTTTGAAGTGAAACCACCGGCCGGACAGTCCGTCCAAAGTCTGGCTGACGTTCAGCCTGAGCTCGATACAGACCGCAATGCAATGCCAGGCTATTGGCACACCGATGCGCCTCAAGACCAAGGAGTGCGAACGGGTTACGTCGAACTTTATTTCCGAACTTCGCAGCGCCTCTTCGTCCTAAAATTCCCTGGTCAGGAGGACAAGATTTTCCGCCTCAAGCTGCCGGCCAATCCAATGAGGACCAAATATCGGGCCTGGTCTGACTGGCAAAACCCGGACTTTGTAGCGAAAGCGGGCCAGCAACCTTCTCGCCCCTCTGGCGGCAACGACTATCAGATTCGCTACAAAATGGATTATCAAGACCGATAACCTTGAGCGCATTCAGGTGGAACGCGTTATCCTCAATGCGTTTTTAAGCACGGTTTACCTCCAGCCGCGCCGCGCGTAAGTTTCTGACATGTCGATTTCTGAGGAAGAGGTGAAGAACGCTTTGAAGTCGGTGAAATATCCCGGCTTCACACGCGATATTGTTTCATTCGGCCTTGTGAAATCGGTCGAGATCGAGAATGGCGAAGTCAAAGTACAGATCGCCCTGGCGACGAATGATCCAAACGTTCCGGCGGCAATTAAGAGCCAGGCTGAAAAAGCACTGCGAATCATCGATGGTGTCCAGAGCGCAAAGGTCCTGATCGATATTCATGCGCCGCCCGCAGGCGCAGGCACCGGCATGGGAGCGACCCGAATTCCGGGAATCAGACACGTGATCGCGGTGGCAAGCGGTAAAGGCGGCGTGGGCAAATCGACTGTCGCGGCAAATCTGGCCGTCGCCCTGAAGCAAACGGGGGCGCGCGTCGGCTTATGCGATTGCGACATCTACGGCCCGAGCATTTCGTTGATGTTCGGGACGCGCGAGAGGCCAATGGCGACGGAAGAAAACAAAATCGTCCCGATCGAGCAATACGGATTGCGGCTGATGTCGATGGGATTTCTGCTCGACGATACTTCACCGGCAATTTTGCGTGGGCCGATGGTCACTCGTTATACGCAGCAATTTCTGCGACAGGTGGAATGGGGCGAACTGGATTATCTGGTGCTGGATCTGCCTCCTGGCACCGGTGACATTCAACTCACCATCGTTCAAACAGTCGCGCTTTCCGGCGCCATTGTGGTAACCACGCCTCAGGAAGTGGCGCTCATCGATGCTCGCAAAGCCGCGACCATGTTCGAGAAGGTCAACGTGCCTGTGCTCGGGATCATCGAGAACATGAGTTATTTCGCCTCTCCCTCTGACGGTAAACGGTACAATATTTTTGGTAGCGGGGGCGGCGAACGCGAAGCGAAACGACTCCGCGTCCCATTGCTTGGCCAAATCCCAATTGATATCCCCACGCGCGAGTCGGGGGATCGAGGGATTCCAATTGTGGGAGAAAACCGAGAGTCCCCCGTGGCAGCCGAGTTCAAAAAAATTGCCGAAAATCTTCGTAAGACACTGCCGTAGTGAGGACGTCCACAACCATGATTGGAACGGAGAGTTAAATAAATAGGGCGGTTGGCGCGTCGAATTTGATTGCTTCGATTTTGTTGACTCATGCCCAATTTCATGAAAGAGGATTTAGAGATGCCATCTTCAGAGGAGGCTCACTCTCAATTCGTTAAGAATTCGGTGCTGTACAAGGAGTTTCTTGCGGAGCGTGCCGAGATCCTGAGACATAAGTGGATCGAAAGCGAGAAAGCCGGAAAAGACATCGGTTTTGAAAAGGCTTTGCTGGATTGGATCGTGAAACATCGCTCCAACTGGCGAGAGCGACGAAGAAAGGAGGCGCGCACCGAAAAGTCCGCCTCCTAATTTTTTTGTTCCTTTAATGCGATCCCGCGAGGTCGCAAAGGAAACGCATGAAACAACCAAAACAAAGGACATCTAGTACCGCGGTCCCAACGATGGACGCGGAGGCAATTCGTAGAGCGCTTCAACGAATTGCGCACGAAATTATTGAGCGAAACCCGCAACTGACTCACGTCGTGCTGGCGGGAATTCCGTCGCGTGGGGTGGAAATCGCCCAGCGCATCGCCGCTTTCATTCACCAGATCCGGAAGATCAACGTTGAGACCGGCGTCATCGACGTGGCGATGCATCGCGATGACGTGGGAACGCGCTTTGAATTGCCGATCGTGCGGGAATCGAAACTTCCGCTGCCACTTGAGGAACGCACCGTCGTCGTTGTGGATGACGTTCTTTACACGGGCCGCACCGTCCGGGCCGCCATGGACGCCATCAACTCATTTGGACGGCCGTCTCGGATTCAGCTCGCAGTACTAATCGACCGCGGCCATCGCGAGCTGCCGATTCGCCCCGATTACGTCGGGAAAAATTTGCCCACCTCAGGCAACGAGAAGGTGAAGGTCCAGCTTCAAGAAACCGATGAGAAACCGGACGCGGTATGGCTGGAAAGGGAACCATGACCACGCGCTGGACCCGAAAAGATTTGCTAGGCCTGCGCGAACTTTCGGCAGACGAAATCAATTTCATCCTGGACACCACTGACGCGTTCAAACAAGTCGGTACCCGCGAGATTAAAAAGGTGCCATCGCTGCGTGGAAAGACGTTGGTGAATTTCTTTGTCGAGCCGAGCACGCGTACCCGCACATCTTTCGAGCTGGCGGCGCTTCGATTGAGCGCGGACGTAATCAATATCTCGGCAACCACTTCCAGCCTGACCAAAGGCGAAACGCTCAAAGATACGGCCCGCAATCTGCAGGCATTGCACGCCGACATTCTTGTTTTGCGTCACAGCTCCGCCGGAGCACCGCAGTTTTTGGCAAATCGGCTTAAGGCGAGCGTGATCAACGCAGGTGATGGCGCACACGAGCACCCGACACAGGCGCTTCTCGACCTGTACACCATTCGCGAGCGCAGAGGAAAAATTGCGGGACTGCGTGTGGCGATCGTCGGCGACATTCTGTTCAGTCGCGTTGCGCGCTCGAATATTTTCGGCCTGCTCAAACTGGGTGCGCACGTGACACTGGTCGGGCCAAGCACGCTGGTGCCGCGCGAGTTTGAGAAACTCGGCGTCGAGGTTTCGTACAAGATCGAGGATCTGCTGCCAAAAGCCGATGTGGTCAACCTGTTGCGCATCCAGCACGAACGCCAGCGTAGGGAATATTTTCCCGGCATCGGCGAATACATTCGCTTGTTCGGTTTGACCAAAGAGCGCGCAAAGCTTTTGAAGCCCGACTGTCTGATCATGCATCCCGGCCCGATCAACCGCGGCGTCGAGATCGACAGCGAGGTCGCCGACGGATTGCACAGCGTCATTCTCGATCAGGTCACCAACGGTCTGGCAGTGCGCATGGCTGTCCTCTACCTGTGCGGAGGGGTCTCGGGATGAGCACCACAATCATTCGAAACGGTCGAATTATCGATCCCACAAACAAGCGGGATGAAATCGCCGATCTTTACATCTCGAATGGAAAGATTGCCCGCTCGAAATCCGAAATTCGCGCGGAGCTGACCCGCCGCAGCGGGAAATCGGAAATTAAAGAGATTGACGCGAAAGGTTTGATCGTTGCGCCCGGTTTGATCGACATGCATGTGCACCTGCGCGAACCCGGATTCAGTCACAAGGAGACGATTGAGTCAGGTGCACGCGCGGCAGCAGCCGGCGGATTCACCACCATTGTTTGCATGCCGAATACGTCGCCGGTCGCAGACAATCCCAGCACGATTGCATTGATCAAAGATCGCGCGGCGAAAGTCGCGTGCGTGAATGTTTTGCCCGCCGGATCAATTTCAAAAGGTCTCGCGGGCGAAGAACTCGCACCAATCGGATCTCTCGCGAAGGCGGGCGTTGTGGCAATCACAGATGACGGTCATTGCATTCAAAATCACGAGGTAATGCGACGCGCGGTCGAGTATGCGCGTATGGTTGACTTGCCTGTGCTCGATCATTGTCAGGACTACAATCTGGTCGGTAACGGAGTTGCGCACGAGGGGTACTGGAGCACCCTGCTTGGTTTACCGGGCTGGCCTGCAGCGGGCGAAGAAGCGATTGTGATGCGCGACATTTTGCTCGCGGAACTGTGCGAACATCCGATTCATTGCCAGCATGTCACAACAGCTGGAAGTGTGCGATTGCTGCGTGAAGCGCGGGCGCGAGACGTAAAAATAACCGGTGAGGTCTGTCCGCATCACATCGCACTAACCGACGAAGCGATCCAAAATTTCGACACGAACTATAAAATGAATCCACCGCTGCGCTCGCGAACAGACGTCGATGCGCTGCTGGAGGGCATTGCCGACGGCACTTTGTCGATCTTGTGTTCCGATCACGCGCCGCACGCAGATTTCGAAAAGGAAGTTGAGTTCGACATCGCGCCATTCGGGATCATTGGATTGGAGACCGAGCTCGGCCTTTTCATCGATCTTCTCGTGCACAAGCATGCCAAGATCGATATGGCACGTTTGATCGAGATGTACACCGTCGAGCCGGCGCGCCTGCTAAAGCTGGATGCGGGCACTCTATCGCCGGGGTCCCGCGCGGATGTCACGCTAATCAATCCGGCTTTGAAATGGACAGTTAACGTCGATCAATTTCGATCGGTCTCTCGCAATTCGCCGTTTAGCGGCTGGAAATTGAAAGGTCGCGCGGTGCGAACAATTGTCGGCGGGAAGACGGTTTGGAACCTGTAGGGCGTTTCTGCGAAACGCCGATCTAATTTGGGTTGGCGTCTGACACAGACGCCCTACAGAATTACTCTGCTGCGTATCCGCCGTGGATATAGTTTTCCAAGTGTGCGATTGCCGCCTGCTGGCAGGAAATCACGTGTTTCACGAGGTCCCCGATCGAAATTACGCCAACCACTTGATCCCCTTCCACCACGGGCAAATGGCGAACATGTTTGTCAGTCATCAGGCGGAGGCATTTCTCCACAGGTTCGCGCGGATGCGTAACCGTCACGTTGGTTGACATGATTTCGGAAACTTTGGTTTCCCGTGAACGTTTTCCACGGAGAAAAACTTTGCGGGTATAATCGCGCTCGGAAATAATCCCATTCAATCTCTCTCCATCCATCACCAACAACGCGCCGACATTTTTTTCGTCCATCATTCGAATCGCCTCAGAGACTGTTGCGTCGGACGCAATGGAAAAAATGTCTTTGCTTTTCTGACTCAGAATCGCGCCGATCGTGCCGCTAACGTCCATATCACTTGGGAAAATTAAGCTGCCGATAAGCAGCAGGTTAAGATTAGGCAACCCTGGCCTGGAGCGCAAAACAAAATAAACGAGAAAAGCCTCTATCGAAACGTGGGCTGGTATCTCCGCGGAGGAAGCTTGGGCGGGCGTTTCCCGTTAACAATCGCGCCTGCCACTGCGATGTATGGAAGCTCCTGCCGATCTACTGCATGGCGTAACATCAATCCGCCACGGCTCATGTCTCCGCGACCGACGAAGTCAACCGGAAATCGGAGCCGGTCGCCAAAACTCGCAAGCAGAACGTTCACATATTTTCCTGTAGCAATGCTGCCGAGAAGGACGATCTCGCTACGAGCTGGCAGTTTTTTTGCGAGAGCACGCGCGTCTCGCTCAATCGGCGCTCGAAACCGCAGGTCGTCACCGTGAATATCAACCGTTGCGAATTCACGCAGGTCATCGAGATGGATCCGCGTTCCGGCATCGACAAGCCCACGAGTCGGCGTGATCACAAATACACCGGGGATCCCGGTCGCGGGCCGCGCGAACGCAGTCGCGTATGCAATCTTGCCGCGAAAATAGAGCCCGCTAAGAAACGTGAACACCTCCGCGATCGGCGCGCCGCGTTTGCCGCGCAATTTCCGCGCGAGTTCGAACTCCGCCCGCTCGCTCAGTATTATCCGCGCTCGTTCCCCACCGGCGTAAGCAGGTGAGAGAAGAAAAATACGGCAACACCTCATGTTTCCCATTTCAATCTGATTTGTCGGATTCAATTGTCGAACGAATTGCTCTCTTTCTCGTCCCAGCTCAAGTAACGTTAAAGAGACTCCAAGCTTCGATGGATTCGCCGTCCTGGATCTCGTGACATGGCCTCTTGCAATGATTTGAACGCGTCACCTGGATGGGAAAAACCTGGAGTTGCTTTTGCGCATGCTCTCGCGCGGATTCACGCGCGGCCGTTAATTCTCAGCATGCCCATAGGCGGAAATTTTTACGACCACGCGGGCATCTCGCGGTCGGCTCGCGAAGATTATTACGCGAACCTTCGGGCACGGGTGAAGCGATATCGTTTTCCATTAGCGGAATTTAAGGGGCACGATGAGGACCCAGCCTTTCTTATCCGTTACGAAAGTCATCTCACTGCAAAAGGCTGGATGTATTACAATCGCGCTCTTGATGATTTCTTTCATGGGCGCACGCCACGAAGCTGACAGGTCGAAGGACGTTTGACAGATCGTCGTTCTGAAGGTCAACCATCGCGAATTTGAGAGCGCGAGCCCAGCGTGCTTCGATCTTGCTTTTTGACCGCCCCATGGAATATAACGCGGCCATGCGTTCGGTCTGGCCATTCAAACCTCGCGTAAGTGACCATCAAAGCGGAGAGGATAATCACTATTCAACAAGTGATGCCTGCCCAGATTTCTTGTGCGTCGGTGCCCAGAAAGCTGGAACGTCGTGGCTTTTTCACCAACTCACTTTGCATCCGGATTTCTGGATGCCGCCGGTGAAGGAGGTTCATTACTTCGATTCACTGAGTCGAGTCAAACGTCGGAATCCTCCCCGTTGCAAGGATGACCGCGACCAATGGTTTCTAGCGAGACTAGTTGAACTCAGTGCGCTGCCTTACATCAATCTGGGCAACTACTCTGAACTGTTCGCCGCCAAAAGGGCGCTTCTCTCGGGTGATATTACTCCCGGTTACTCCGTGCTGAATGATGAACTCATTGAGAGAATCGTCGGTTATTTCCCAAATCTGAAAGTCATTTTTCTGGCGCGTGATCCCGTTGACAGGGCCTGGTCGCAACTGTCCATGGGCGTACGGCTCCAAAATATCGCCCGCTTTGACTCAACTAATCCCGATGAAGTGTTGCGCAATTTGCTCAGCCCGGGCGTGTTCTTTCGTTCCCATCCAAGCAAGATCGTCAGACGTTGGCGACGCTACGTTCGCCCCGACCTGTTTCGCATCTATTTCTTCGAGGACTTGAAAGAAAACCCTGCTGGATTACGGCACTCCATCCTCAGTTTTCTAGGCGCCAATCCAGATAAACCGAGCGGTCCACTCAAAGCGGATTATAACGGCCAAGGAGGGAAGGAAAAACTTCCGTTGACTGATAAAGTGCGAGCGTGCGTCGCGCAGTTTTTCGAAGAGGAACTGAAAGACTGTGCAGCAGAACTGGGCGGGCCGGCGAAACGGTGGCCGGCACGATATGGTTTTTCCTTAGTGATCTTGTTCGCGCAGTTGATGGACGACTTCGACATCCTGTTCTGGTGTGATTGGATCACTTGAGGAAGGAAAAGAAGTCTCCTGCTGGCGGTGCAGAGCCGGATTTTCTGTGTATCGGAGCCCATAAAGCCGGAACCACCTGGCTTTATCAGCAACTCGATTCCCATCCGGATTTCTGGATGCCTCCGGTAAAGGAACTGCATTACTTTGATCAACTGAGCAGGGTTCAACGCGCAGGTCATCCGCGTTGCAGAGACGAGCGCGATCGTCGATTTCTGGAACGGCTCAAGAGCCTTAGCGCTGAATTGGGCATCGACCTCGAGAATTATGGACGACTGTTTGAACCCAAGGCATCGCTAATTTCAGGTGATATTTCGCCAAATTATTCGACGCTGAGTGACGAAGTCATTCGGCAAGTCGCCGGATACTTCCCAAACTTAAAGGTGATCTTCCTTGCGCGTGATCCGGTTGAGCGATTTTGGTCGCATTTGTCCATGGAAGTGCACTATCGTCAAATTGAGCCGTTTGACGCGACCGACATCAACGAAGTAAATCGGAATTTGTCCCGCCGAGGGATGCTCTTGCGTTCATATCCGAGTGCCGTCGTCGCCCGATGGAAACGCTACGTCGATTCAGAGCACTTTCGCGTTCATTTCTTTGATGACCTGCAAAACAATCCCGCCGAATTGCGGCGCTCGATCCTTCGTTTTCTGGGTGCTGATCCGGACAAGCCAGGCACCGGATTAACGGCGGATTACAACAGTTGGACAAGAATGGAAAAGCTTCGCCTGACAGATGGTGTGCGATCGCATCTGGCTAAGGTATTCAAGAAAGAACTGAAAACTTGTGCTGCGCAGCTTGGCGGGCCAGCCAGTGAATGGCCGGCACGGTACGGTTTTTAGTATGCCAAGTCTTGGATTTTGAGTGTCAGGGACAATGTTTACGGGCAGCCGGCGATTTGTGCCCCATTGGGCTCTTGTTATTAAACCTCAATACTTAGCAATTTTAATTTCCTGTCAGGCGCGCTTCTGCAAGATCCAGGTCACGCTGAATACGCCGCAACGCATCGTCGTTGATCACGCGCTCGTTTCGTAGCTGGATGATGGTTTGCCTTTCAACACGAAGCGCCTGGCGTTGCAAACGCTGATATTGTGGTGTCGCGATCTCGCCGCGGCAATCGTCGGGGTTTTCGGCGCAAAGGTGCAACTGCTCGACGCGCTCGTCGTACTCGGCGTGCAAACGATCCACTGTGTCCGGCGAAAACTTGCCGCTGGCGCGCAGCTTTTCGATCGATTCGATTGCCGCCTGGTTGGCTTTTAACCGGGCGGTTCGCTCCTCTTCATCAGTTGAATTATCGGCTTTGATGCAAAGGTTTTGAATCACAATCGGTAGCGTCAAGCCCTGGAACAACAGAGTCACCAAAATCACGGCAAAGGTCAGAAACAAAATGTAGTTCCTTCCTGGGAACGGGCTGCCGTTCGGTAAAACATAGGGCAGCGCAAATGCGGCCGCCAAGGAGACGACCCCGCGCATTCCCGACCAGCCCATGACCGCCACATCCTGCCACCTCGGGAGCGGCTCGCGCCGACGCACGCTCTTGTGCAGCAGAAAAGGCAGATATGCGCCCGGAAAAACCCACGCGATCCGTACCAGCACCACCGCAGCGCAGACGAGAAGCGCATTCTGAATAGGCGAAAGAAGAGACTCGCCCCCAAGCGATCGCAGGATTCCCGGCAATTGAAGACCGATCGCCGTGAAAACAAAACCGTTCAGGAGGAACACCACGATTTCCCAGAAGGCGAACGCCTGCAAACGATACCGCGGCGTCACCATCAATGGAGAATGCCAGCCAAGATAAATTCCGGCGGCGACCACAGCCAAAACGCCCGAGGCGTGCAAGCGTTCTGCCGGCAAATACGCGAGAAACGGCGTGAGTAATGAAATAGTGATTTGGACCGGCGGATCATCGAGATGTCGCTGCACCCATCGAATCGCGACGCCTACGAGCAAGCCAAGTCCGATTCCGCCCGCAGCAGCCCAGACGAAACGCAACGATGCCTGGCCAAGTGAAAATTTGCCTGTCATCAGCGCTACGACCGCAAACTGCAACGCCACCAGCGCTGTGGCGTCGTTCAACAGGCTTTCGCCTTCCAAAATGCTAACGGTCCGGTGCGGCACTGCCAGCCGGCGAATTATACTCGTAGCCGCAACCGCATCAGGAGGAGAAACGATTGCGCCCAAGGCAAAAGCCGCCGCCCATGGCAGGGATGGAATAAGTGCGTGCGCGACGGAGGCGACGACGACCATCGTGAAAAGTACCAACCCGATAGCGAGCGTTACGATTGGCCGCAGATTTCGCCGAAAATCGCGCCATGAAGTGAACAATGCGGCTGGATAAAGCAGGGGCGGCAAAAAGAAATAGAAAACGATGTTTGGATCCAGTTTCACCTCCGGCAGACGGGGAACGAAACTCATGACCAATCCGACAAGCACCAGTACCACCGGGTACGGCAGTGCCATCTTGCGCGCGACCAGGACTGATGCCGCGACGACCGTGAACAGAAGAACGATAATTTCCGCTTGATGCATGACCAGATCGCTAATTGCCAGCCGAGTTAACACTGGCTGGCGCGAAAAATACCTCAATCAGGCGCGGTCAGCGACCGCAGCGACAGCCCTTGCCTGCGCGCGATTCGCCTGGAGCTCAGCGAGATGTTTTTCCGACCAGCGACAAAGTGAGTGCAGTGGTTCGATCAAGGTTCGGCCCAGCCTCGTGAGGGAGTACTCTACTTTTGGAGGCACAACGGGATGAACCGTGCGGTGCACCAGGCCATCGCGCTCGAGGCTGCGCAGTGTCTGCGTCAGCATTTTTTGCGAAATGCCGCCGATCTCACGCTGTAACTCAGCGTAACGCATTGTTCCGTGCGCCAGAATCTGGATAATGAGAGCCGTCCATTTATCAGCAATTCGGTCGAGCACGAGCCGGGAAGGACACTGCGCATCCAGAACCGAAGGAGCGGAGGAAGCTTTTCGCACACTCCTGTGTAAAACAATTCCCGTTGACGTGCAAGGAGAGAGTAACGTTCGATAAGGGCTGTATAGACTGGAACGACATGTAGTTGACTGCTGGTTTGTCCGTCCGAGATTTAGAGTATGACAATTGAATCTCTTACGAAGGAAAAGGCTGCCCCGATGGATTTTCTCTTAAACGAGGCGAAGGCTGACGCTCCATCGCCGATGAGTAGAGAGGTCGAGGCGGAACCAGGTCAGGACGATTCCGCCTTGCTCGATGCGTATTCGCGCACCGTGGTTAGTGCAGTTGCGCGTGTTTCCCCTGCGGTGGTAAACATCGACGTCAAACAACGCATTAACATCCAGCGCCGGACGCGCGAGCTCAGCGGTAACGGCTCGGGTTTTATTATCACTCCTGATGGATTCATTCTGACCAATAGCCACGTCGTTCATGCGGCGAATTCCATTACTGTGAACTTGCCCGATGGACGCGAATATCCGGCGCTACTGGCGGGCGACGATCCGGACACCGATCTTGCACTCATTCGAATTGATGCGCCGCATCTTGCCTATGTGCGTCTGGCGGATTCCGAAGATTTGCGTGTCGGACAGCTCGTGATCGCGATCGGAAATCCTCTCGGCTTCCAGGCGAGCGTCACTGCTGGCGTAATCAGCGCACTCGGTCGCTCGATGCACGCGCAGTCCGGCCGATTAATCGACAACATTATTCAGACCGATGCCGCGCTGAATCCCGGAAACTCCGGCGGACCACTGGTTAATTCAGCAGGCGAAGTAGTGGGTGTAAACACAGCCATGATTCGACCGGCGCAGGGCATCTGTTTCGCGATCGCCAGCAACACGGCCAGATTGGTTGCGGGCTGGCTGATCCGCGATGGACGAATCCGCCGTGGCTATATCGGGGTCGCCGGGCAAAACGTGCCAATTCACCGGCGGATCGTACGATTTTATGGTTTGCCTCTCGAGACAGCTGTCCTGGTTGTTTCGGTGGAGAAGAATAGTCCTGCCGCGCGCACTGGTTTGCGCGAAGGCGATTTAATCGTTGCATTCAACGATCATCCCATTGGGAGCGTGCACCATCTGCACAAGGTTTTGGTCGGCGAACAAATTGGCGTGAACTCCAAGCTGACGGTCATTCGACACACCGAGAAATTAGAGTTGCCGATCTTACCAGCCGAATCGCGATCGGAATGATGGTCAACGCCGAGGGGTAGGGCGCGGGATTGGCGTTGGGCGCGGCCGCGGCATGGGAGTTCCTCTGGGTGTCGGGCTCGGCCTTGGTGTTCCGGTCGCAGTGGCCGTTGCTGTAGGCGTGGGCGTCGGAGTTGGGCTTACGGTTCCAGTTGGCGTTGGGTTCGGAGTCGGCGTAGGTGTTGGAGTTGGACCAAGAAGTTTTCGCCAAACGCCCTCCCCGCCGGTACCGGAGAACAGGTAAATATTATCGGCGCACGAAGCTTCAATGTCAGGTATCGGACAAACCGGAAATCCTTCATTGACTGGGATCCACGACGCCCCGCTATCCATCGATAAGAACATCCCCACTTCGTCGCCACCGAATATCGAGTTGTCTCTGAACGTGTAAGTGAAGATGCCGCAACCAAACGGACAGTTGCCGGGTGGAGAACTGAAGTTCCAGTTCTCACCGAAATCTGTTGAGTAATAAGCCGCAAATAGGTCACCTGCGAGAACATTGCTTCCATTTGCTGCCAGACGTTCGATATCTACATTGAGGGCAGGTCTCTGCGACCATGTAACGCCAGCATCCGTGGATTTGTACAAGCCTTTAACGGAAGAGCTTTGTCCAAAAACTCCAGCATAGGCAAGGGAACTTCCATCCGAGGCGACAGCAGTGACGGCTGTAGGAGTTATAGGCAAAGTGGCCTGATGCCAAGTGCTTCCATTGTCAGGCGAATAAAAAATAGCATCTAGCGCTTCTGAGGGAGAGAACAACACCGTTACCGCTGCAACAACGTTACCGCCGCTTGCCGTGAGAGACCAAGCGAACACACCTATGTTGGTCGGAAAGCCGTTAAGGATCCTTTGAAATGTCGCGCCGCCGTCGGTCGATTTGTAAATGCCGTTAGTAGCTCCAACAAACAGCACGTT
>Ga0193715_1000112_pt1 | contig 21174 bp, 24 predicted proteins | sample U2m2metaG_FD_143040 | JGI IMG/M metagenome (GOLD analysis project Ga0193715, IMG submission 143040) | Soil microbial communities from a riparian zone of the East river system, Colorado, United States - U2m2 | ecosystem: Environmental > Terrestrial > Soil > Riparian zone | place: USA: East River... | reverse complement strand
AAGTTATTTTGGCTAGTAGAATCCAATTACTTGCAATAATGCACTGCGTACTTTTTAAGTTTCATGCACAGTCTTAATTTTTTGCAATATGTTTTCTGATGTTGATGTCAGTATTAATTTCTTCCATCCAAATGTAAATGCCCTAATTTCTTCTAAAGAGCTTGGGAGGATGTTGACAACCTCCACAGCCTCCTCCTCCGTAAGACCGCATTGACCTACTAGTTCACTTACTAGTTTTTGTGAGTCTTTACCTTCTATTTTTGAGAATTTATTGACATAATCATATGTCCATCGCTGAATTTGGTCCATCTCATCAATCTTCTTTGTTTCCAGTATCTCCTTTACATCAGGGAGCGTTATCATTTCTTTTTTTGTAATTTTTGTCAATCTACAACATCTTCTATTTTATGGGCCGAATGTGATTAAATTTAGTCTGTAGGAACTTTTGTTTATCTCCGACAAGTATGTCAACTTTGACAGTTCTTCGTCCAATTTCTTTTATATTACCTACTCTTCCCTGGAACCTTCGGTGCGGTGTTGTTTTATGCTCCCTGGGATCGATGACTACTACGACTTTATCGCCGACTGAATAATTAGTGAGTAAATATGAAAGACCCCTTGACATATTTCCCTTGGTTAGAATATGTCTGGATTTTCTTCTTATACCATGAGACTTTGGCATGGTGAATTATCATATTCCTCCATAATTTAATATTATCTGGTAATGTTGAAATTGATAGTTTGTATCGAATAGATTATGCAGAGATCTCAATTTTTACCATTTATTTGAATCATTATTTTTGAGGGTCTCCAATACCCTGATCGTTCAGGGCAAATAATATCTCTCTTTCTGAATGATAGGGGCTGTCAACCATCCTAGCTATTCTATTTTTACCAGCTTTTTTCAGGTAGAGCCTATAAGTACTACTATGTGCCATGACGTTGCCGCCGGTGGCTTTGCTGGGGTCGCCAAAAATGGCGTCTGGTGAAGATAGTATTTGGTTTGTTACCACCACTGCTATTTTGCATGTTTCGGCTATTCTTAACAAGATGTGTAAGATCCGGTTAATTCTTTGCTGTCTTTCTGACAAAGCTGATCTTCCTAGAAACTCTGCTCGATAATGCGATACTATCGAATCTACAATCATGATTTTAATATTGTGCAAATTAATGATGCCTGGAGATTCCTGAATAATGACTTCCTGATGCGAGAAATTGTATGCTTTTGCAACAATGACATTCTCAAGAGCAATACTGGGATCAATATTTCGTGCGGACGCAATATCTGAAATTCTCTCTGGTCTGAAGGTGTTTTCCGTATCAACGTAGAGTGCTTTAGACAAATTTCCATGACTTTCATTTTGCTGAACAGTGACACAAAGAGTATGGCAGATCTGGGTTTTTCCAGTTCCGAATTCTCCATATAATTCAGTAATTGCTCTAGTTTCTATTCCACCACCAAGCAACTCATCGAAATTTTTTGAACCAGTGGTTATTCGATACTCTGATTTTCTCTTCTCATAAATTTGATTTGCGCTAATAAAGGGTTTATCAAAAACACCAATTTCTTCCAATATCTCTCTTGCCCTATTACACATTGTAGTACATTTTTCCATGGTTATTCCTGTGGCTTCAGCAACATCCGTAGGACCTCTAATAACAAGATCCTTGATGGTTTTGAATCCAGCTTGCCTTAATGAGGTCTTAGTTGCAGGACCGATTTCGCTCAGTGTATCAATATCGAATGACTCTTCATTACCATCTTCGGACAATTGCCTTTATCAAATAATATCTAATAATCTCGTTCAATAAACCTTGTTGTTAAGGGTATTTTTGGAAATGAGATGATGAGTGGTCAGTCTTTAGAAAGAATTCTCTTAGCCAACCGAAGTGTTCCGTTAATTGTATGCTCTTTGGATTCAATTGAGGACAGATTTCTGGAGATTAACTCTTTTGTTGTGTTAGGTCCAATACTTATTACCGCGTCAATACTCTGAAAGTATTCCCTAAAATTTGAAAGTACTTGCTGCATTATTGAAAAAAAATATTGAACTGCCGAGGGACTAGTAAATATCATAACATCTACCTGCTTGTTGCTTATTTTTTTGGAAAAATCTATCCAAATCTGATTTATTGTTTCTATTTGAGGATAGTATATATGAAATTCATCCAAGATGATCCCAATTGAATTTAATTTTTCCTTCATAAATGAATTAGAAGCACCACTTCTTGGTGACATTATGCGAGTTCCAGGTTTTGGTGAATGCATTCTCATAAGATCCAAAAGACCTGACGATGAATAATCATCTGGCATCAAAGCGACTGGTATATTATTTGATTCTAGTTTTTGTTTAGTTGATGGACCTATCGCAATTACTTTGGTTTTCATTAATTGTTCCTCCAGAATTTCACTCAGATCATTCTCTTTAACCATTTTGAGGAACATTTCAACTGAGTTAGGACTCATGAACAGGTAGTATTCGTATTTTTTGGAGGGAATATCGGAGAATTTTTGACAGAAATTATGTGAGTCGATAGGAATCAATTTCATTGTTGGTAAAGAAATTGGAATACCTCCTCCTTGCTTGACTTTGCGTATAAATTCAGTATTATTTTTTTCTCCTCTAGTTATAGCTACTACTTTGTTAAGGAAAAATTTATTCAATATCATTATAAAATTTGCTTCTCATAAAAGTATTAGAATTACCATTTTAGGATTGATATTTTTTGAACTCTAAAGATCTGGATGAAACCATTCTATCTTCTTTTGAATTCCTACGACATTGCCTACAATAATTATGGATGGTGATTGAATTTTTTTCAGTTTGACTTTACTTTCAATATTATGTAAACTTCCTGTTATTACCTGCTGCACACTAGATGTGGCATTTTGAACTATTGCGATTTTGGTATTTTTATTTAATCCTGCTTTAGTCAGATTTGAAATAATGTGTCGCAGCTGTTCTAATCCCATGAAAATCACTATTGTATCAGCCGCTTTTGTTACGGCTTTCCACCTTATCGACGACTTTTTTTTGTCTATTGCCTCATGACCTGTAAGTATGACCACTGAAGAAGAATAATCACGATGAGTCAACGGTATTCCTGCGTACACGGCAGCCCCATTAAGCGAAGAGACTCCAGGAACAATTTCAAATCTTATGTGCTTTTTTGATAAAAATTCAGCTTCTTCACCACCTCGTCCAAAGATAAATGGATCACCGCCTTTCAGTCGGAGTACTTTTTTGCCTTCTTTGGCAAACTTTAACATAAGTTCGTTAGTATTGAGTTGATTGGTGGTTGGATCTCCCGATTCTCTGCCAACATACACCTTCTTTGAACGCTGTGAAGCCATTTTTAAAGTTCTTTTATTTACTAATCTATCGTAAAGAATAACATCACAAGTTGATAATAGTTTGGCCGCTTTAAGAGTCAACAAGTTCGGCTCGCCAGGCCCCGCACCGCAAATATACACTTTGCCTTTTGGTCTTGTTATTGGACGATCCATTTTTCTAGTGCCTCTCGCCACTCATGAGCAAAATCACCTGCTCCCCGTGAGAGTAAATCATTTGCCACCTCCTTTCCAACTTTAACTGCGTTTGATATAACATCAGATTTTTTTAGATTTATCGATTGGGAACCATCTGCAGAGAATACAGATGCGTGTAACGTAATTCTTTTTGTTCTCAAATTTGGTATTGCTATGGCGCCAACTGGAAATCTACAACCCGCGTTCAAGTATTGTATCAATGATCTCTCCGCATCGATTGCATATCTTGTTGACTTGTCTTCAATCTTTTGCAATACTCCAAGTACCTTTTTGTTATCTTTTCTGCATACAATTCCTATAGCTCCTTGACCCGGTGCGGGGACAAATTCCAGATAGCTAAACCTCTGAATGATTTGGTTACTTAGTTCAAGTCTTTTTAGTCCAGCCTCAGCAAGTACGAGGGCATCGAAAGGACCATTGATGCATTTTTTTACTCTGCTTTCAACATTACCTCTAATTGGTATCACAGTAACTTCGGGATTCTTCCTTTTTATTTGTACTGCCCTCCTTAAACTGCTGGTTCCAACACGAGAATTTTTTGGCAGTTCTTCGAGCTTTATTTTAGATTTTCCAATTAATACATCGTTAGGACTTTCACGTTTTAATATTGATGCAATAACTAAATCACCATCCAGTTCAGTTGGTATATCTTTGATACTGTGGACTGCAAAATCTGCTCTTTCTTCTAGGACTGCCCTGTCTACCTCCTTTTCAAAAATCCCCTTTTCATTGACTGAGAATAGGAATTTATTCCTCTTAATATCGCCCATTGATTTTATTCTAATAATATCACAATTCACTGATGGGAATATGTTGCGCAATGTACGATTCAATATTTCAGTTTGTATTAATGCCAGTTTGCTACCGCGGGTAGCTACCCTATAATTATCATTCAATCTCTTTCACTTTTTTCAATGCTTTGGCAAACGCTTCCATTGTCTTGTCTATATCGTCATCATCATGAGAATAGGAAATAAAACAGGTTTCGAATTGTGATGGTGGTATGAATATACCTGATTTTAGTAACTCGCTGAATAATTTCTTGTACAGTAGTTGATTTGATTTTCTAACGTCTGACGCATTTTTGATCTGTTCAGGCGTGAAAAAAAGTTGGAACATGGACGAGATGTGATTTACGCTTGCTCCGATTTTTAGATCTTTTATATGATCCTTGATTCCAATTGTTAGTGTATCAGAGAATCGCGAAAGCTTTGGGTACAAATCATTTTTCAAGTCCTTTAACTTTTCCAATGTCGCTATACCTGCAGTTACAGAAGTCGGATTTCCTGCGTATGTACTTCCCTGAAATACAGTTCCTTTTGGTGATAACAATTCCATTATCTTCTTCTTTCCGACAATGGCCGAAAGTGGAAAACCATTCCCTATTGACTTTGCAAGGGTCATGATGTCTGGAGTTACTCCAAAATATTCTGAAGCACCTCCTGGAGATACTCTAAAACCAGTCACAACTTCATCAAAAATCAACACAATTTCCTCTTTTTCAGTTATTTTCCTTAGTTTGCTGAGATAGTCAGCCATTGGTAATACAAGTCCCATATTGGCCAAAACTGGTTCTACAATTATGCATGCGATATCCTCATCTTGTTTCACCACATCTTCTATAGCGCCAATGTCATTGTATGGCAATGGCAAAGTTTCTTTCATTGAACTTTGTAAATTGCCTTTATCAGCTGCGCTTGAAGCACTTGAGCCAGGACTAACCAAGACGTAATCATATGCCCCGTGATAACATCCGTCAAATTTAACCACCTTTTTTTTCTTTGTAAAAGCTCTTGCCAATCTTATTGAATGCATAGTTGATTCTAATCCCGTATTCATCAGCCTCACCATTTCCATATTGGGAATCATTTCAATAATTAACTCGGCCAATCTGATTTCCTTTTCTGTAGGAACACAAAATATGTTCCCCTTATCCAATTGTGCTTTTACAGCATTTATCACATCAGGATATGCGTGTCCCAATAATACTGATCCGTATCCTAGGCAATAGTCAATAAGCGTATCATGCTCTTCAGTAATGATTTTAGAACCCTTTCCATACGAGGCAAAAAAAGGATACGGTTCGTAGAAACGAACCGGACTATTAACACCACCAGGAATTATTTCTTTTGCTCTATTAAACAGAGAAGCCGACAAGCACTGATTGATGATCTCGTAACTGTTATAATTGTATCTTTAGATGCTATTCAATAATTCGCCAACTCTTTTGGCATAATACGATACTATAATGTCAGCCCCTGCTCTTTTAATACTAGTCATAAATTCCATCACTACTTCATCTTCGTTGACCCAACCTTCCAGGGCAGCAGCCTTTACAATGGAGTATTCGCCTGATACGCTGTATGCACATATTGGTAATAACGTAGATTGCCTTGTCTTGTAAATCAAGTCAAGATAGGGTAATGCTGGCTTTATCATTACAATGTCAGCACCTTCTCTAACATCCATCAATATCTCCTGTAGTGCTTCATTTGTATTATGAAATGGCATTTGGTAAGTTTTCCTATCGCCAAACTCAGGGGTGGAGTGAGATGCATCTCTGAAAGGAGTATACAAATTTGACGATAATTTAGCCGAGTAACCTATGATACCTACATTTGTGAAATTGGCATTGTCCAGTGCAGTTCTTATGCTTTTTACCTGCCCGTCCATCATTGCAGAGGGAGCTACAAAATCTGCTCCAGCTTCGGCATGGCTGGTTGCTACCTTGTCCAGAACTTTCAAACTTGTATCATTATCAGCAACCTTGTTCTTAATAATCCCGCAATGACCATGTGAGGTATATTGACAGAGGCACACATCTGTTATAGTTACAATTTTTTCGCCAAAGTTTTGTTTTAATGATTTTACAGATTGTTGAACAATTCCCTCTTTGCTATATGCGCTAGTGGCTTTATCATTTTTTATTTTTGGAATCCCAAAAATTAAGAACGTCTTTAAACCCAGATCATACAATTCTTGGACGTCTCTAGCTAGATTCTTCAATGGTACCCTAAAAATTCCTGGCATCAACTCAATTTCTTTCGGCTCATCTATTCCTTCTTGAATAAAAACTGGGCATACAAGATCTTTTACTGATAATCTTGTTTCCTGTAACAAATCTCTTATAGCCGGGGTCCGTCTTAATCTTCTTAATCTTACTTTTGGAAATCCATCAGACTCAGGTGCTTCATTTTGGTTCATAATTAAAAATCCTTGATACTATGTTGAGGACATCTTCATTCTTTTCTGTATTCCCAATTTCTTTTCTAAAGTTATTCATCGGTGTAGAAAGGATACCTTCAACTATTGCAAATGATAATTGCTCCATTATTTCATATTCTTTCATTCCTTTCTTAATTCCTAGTAATCTAACTGCTTTTGACAGTTCCCTATTTCTAACTTCATCCACAATTTTGAATATTGATACCACAAAAGGTTCTGCTTTGATTTTTCTAAATAGCAGGTCCATATTTTGCATTCCACCCTGGATCATTTCTTCGGCCAATCTAACTTCTTCTCGTCTGCGGTTCAAATTTCGGTCTACTATTTCTGCAATTTGATCTATGTTTACTAATTTTACTCCAGATATTGTTGCAATCTTGTCGTCCACAGTTCTAGGATTAGAAAGATCAAATATCATCATTCCACTATCTTTCTTGGCGCAATTAAATATTCTTTCATAGGTTATCAAATAGTAAGGAGCTGTTGTAGAAACAAAAATGATGTCCGTCTTGTCAAAATTATTAAGAGCATCTTCAAAATTTACAGGGTTTCCGCCGACAGTACTGCAAAATGATTTGGCCCTTTCATAGGTCCTGCTTGCAACATCAAAGTTTACTTGTCTCTTCTTTAGTGATTTCGCAACAAGGGCAGCTCCCTCACCAGTACCAATTAGTAGAACCTTTTTATTCTGAAAATCATCAAAATATTCTTCAGCCAAATTAACTGCCATAGACCCTATCGATACACTTCCTTTATTCAAACCAGTATTGGTCCTAACTCTACTTCCAACCTTTATTGCATGTTCGAAAATTATAGGGAGAAATGAATCAATATAGCAGTTCTGACGAGAATACTCGAAAGATCTTTTGACCTGTCCCAAAATCTGATCTTCTCCCACCACCAATGACTCAAGACCTGATGTAAGCCTGAGAAGATGATTAATTGCGCCTTTACCTTGATCTACTTCAGCATATTCAAAAGACAAATCTTTGATTTCCGTATTCTTTCTCCATGTTTCAAAGATCCTATCAATATCGATCTTTTCTAATGCGAAAAATAGCTCTACTCGATTACATGTCTGTATAATAACACATTCTCCTATCTCATTGCGGGTAAGGAATTCACGATATGCCTTGTCAATATCTTTGAATGTAAATTTTTCTAGAACATGAATCGGAGCCTTTTTATGAGTTACCCTTACGTTTAATAATTTCAATTCGTCCGTAATTTCTGGACTCATTTTTTACTCACTTCTCCCCAATTTTTCAACAGATGTGATGCAGTCATTTTTGCCTCGTCTAGCTTGTTTGATCTTAACAAATACTGGATATTTTTATCTTTTATTAATGAATATAAGAATTCCTTTCGCTCTTTTACTGTACTTATTTTTTCCTTTGCCATCTTACGCGCAAATTCCTGCAATATGATATTGCTAATATCTGATTCACTAATAATCTTGTTCAGCATCCTTTCTGCCTTCATCCGAATTTTTCTTGCCATTATTGGACTTTTTCCAGAGGTCGATATTGCCACCTGTACCAAACCCTCAATGTTAACAAGCGATGTATATGAAAAGTCGCTTATAGGTGGATCATCTGCAGCATAAACAAATGCCCCCATGGTTCTTCCTTTCTCTACTAGTTTTCTGTTTAACTGTCTATCATCAGTTGCAGCCAAGATCAAGAAAATATCGTTGAATTTTTCTAGGATTGTGGCGTCCTTTATCCTCCTTTTTATTAATTTTATTTTTCCATAATGGCTCATCCTTCTGAGTTCCTTATTTAATCTGGAAGTAATTACGGTTATTTCGCATCCTTGATCTAACAATCCATGTACTTTGCGTAAACCTTCGGTACCACCTCCTATCACAACAGCTTTTTTGTTGTTTACGTTAAGGTCTACTATCAACTAGCTGCACCAGATGCGAACAATGGATTTGAGGGATTATCTTTATTTAATCATTACATGCAATGATTTGTACCAAATCGTCATTTTATTAGATATTAACAATTAGCATCATCTGAAATATCATATAGTATAAATAGAATAACGACGTTATAATTCTTAATGACCTCAGATCTGAATATGGACTACAGCAAATATGACTTCAAAGATTCTACTGAACTTTACGTATATTTGAGTAAAAAGGGGCTTTCAAGGGGAACAGTAGAGGAAATTAGCAAATTAAAGGATGAACCTGACTGGATGCGAGAATTTAGATTGCGAGCTTATGAAGTTTTTCTCAGCAAACCAATGCCGAATTGGGGTGGCGATTTATCTCATATTGATTTTCAGAATATTTACTACTATGCAAAGGCATCTGATAAGCAAAGCAAGAATTGGGAAGATGTTCCTGAATCAGTAAGGAACACGTTTGAAAAATTAGGAATTCCTGAAGCAGAAAGAAAATTTTTGGCTGGAGTAGGTGCACAATATGAATCAGAAGTTGTTTATCATAATCTCCGCGAAGATTTAGAAAAACAGGGTGTGATATTTACAGATACTGACTCTGCTGTAAAGAAATACCCTGATATTTTAAAGAAGCATTTTGGTAAGGTTATTCCTCCCGAGGATAACAAATTTGCTGCATTAAATAGTGCTGTGTGGTCCGGTGGATCTTTCATATATGTTCCAAGAAATGTAAAAGTTGATCTTCCACTCCAAGCATATTTTAGAATCAATGCAGAAAATATAGGCCAGTTTGAAAGAACCCTGATAATTGCTGATGAAGGGGCTGAAGTACATTATATCGAAGGATGTACTGCACCTGTCTATGCAACAGAATCACTTCATTCTGCTGTTGTAGAATTAATAGCAAAGAAGGGAGCCAAAATAAGATACACTACAATCCAGAACTGGAGCAAAGACGTATACAATCTGGTAACAAAAAGAGCATACGCATATGAAGATGCAACGGTTGAATGGATTGATGGGAATCTAGGTAGCAAATTAACGATGAAGTATCCAGGTGTTTACATGCTTGGTAAACGAGCACATGCTGAAGTACTATCAGTTGCTTTTTCAGGTAGCGGTCAACATCAAGATGCTGGTGCAAAGGCAGTGCATCTTGCTCCGGACACAACATCTAGGATTACAAGCAGGTCTGTGAGTAAAGATTCAGGACGTACCACATATAGAGGATTATTACATGTTGCAAAGGGTGCAACCGGTGTGAAATCAAATGTAAGATGTGACGCTCTCCTGCTTGACGGAAATTCACGAACAGACACCTATCCATACGTAGAAGTAAATGAAGATGATGCTACCATATCTCATGAGGCTACGGTAGGTAAAATAGGGGAAGAACAGATATTCTATCTTATGAGCAGGGGATTCTCAGAATCTGATGCACTATCATTGATAGTGGGTGGGTTTATGGAACCATTTACAAAAGAACTGCCGATGGAATATGCAGTAGAACTCAACAGACTGCTAAAAGTAGAGATGGAAGGTTCAGTAGGTTAAAACGAAAGCAGTTACTGCATATACATCCAGTAGAGAAAAATAACATCTCTTCTTGATTGTCAAAAGTCACGTCTCTTTTTATTTTCTTTAAATTTCTGATAACTCATTTATATTCTTCTTAAACTGAAATCCTTATAAGCCGCTCTTAACTCATTTGTTTTTGAATCATATAGGTTTCATGGAGAATTCTGAATGGATTTTGGCTTGATAATAATGCAGCTTCTGTGGAGTACTCACTATAATGAAAATGCACCATTACCATTTTCATTTTCTTCGATGATTATTGCAGCGCTAATCGCCATTGGTTTGAATATAGCGTTTGCTATGCTTAGAAAGAAAACTACTGATATTGAAAAAATGAGTAAAATTATGAAAGAGTCAGTGGAGTTTAGAAAACAGATGATGGCCGCTGTTAAGAAACAGGACAAGGCTCTGATTGCTGAACTAAAGAAGAAACAAGCATACGTCAATAAAATGAATATGGAGGTTCAGCAACAGCAAATGAAACCCATGTTCATTTACATGATACCTTCTTTTATGTTATGGATTCTTGTTTTTCCTTATATTTTCGGAGGAGTGGTAGCGCTTTCTCCGATACATCCAGAAATTCCGTGGATTACTTGTAATGAAGACCATGTAAAAAATGACTTACAAAAAAACGCTGACGGAACGCATAAGGGCGTTTGTAGGCAAGCAGGACAGATATATTTGTGGGGATGGTTTCTAATTGTAAACTTTGCCTTTAATGGAATAATTTCAAAGATTACCAAAACAGCTCTCCCAAGCATTAGATAATAGCTTAGACTGTTTACAGAAATTATCCATTACTTTAGATTTGTATTCAAGTACGATGCATTATCATATGACATTTGATATCCTAGAGATTAGATGAGAAAGTTTGTTAGTTGGCTGTGCTACGATTATTTTAAAATCATCCATAATGTCCAGGTCTTCTGAAAGATTTATAGAATTAATTATAATTGTCCGCTCGCTATTCTTTTTTGAAGATTGAATATGCTCATAGTAGCTGTTGTTATCATAGGAAGTCTCGTACAAATTAAAAGGTTTTCTTAACAATATGTTGGTACCATCCATTCTCATAGAAGGAATGATAATAGAACAATTGTGATATTTTCTAGCCATTGATAACAATAGTTCAATCTCATATGAATTTATGAAAATAAGATCTATTGGGATGATAATGTTTGATTGTACCAGTTTTTCTTTACAGTATTCATCCCCAACTTCAATCGCATAATTCACACCTTTTTCATTTGAGTATATATATTCAATATTGTAATGATTGGAAATCTCTCTAACCCTTTCGTCTGCCGATATGGTTACTATGGTTGAGATACTTTTACATTTTAATAAGTTAACAATTGTATTTTTTAGCATTAATTCAGTCAGTACAATTTTCTGATTTTTAGTGAGCTCCAATCTTGTCTTGCTTGTTTCAAATCTCTTGACAGGAATTAACGCTACGACTTTCATATGTCAATCAAGCACTATTGAATTTGTTGAAGATGTAATTGCACAATTGGATCTCATCTTCTGCATTTTGCATAACTATATTGGTTTTGTGTGTCTTAATTCCTAGGTTGTGAATTTTCTTCTCATACTCCGCGTCGAATTCAGAGATTAGGAGATTCGAGGCAATATCTTTATAATGGAAAGCGACTCCGTATGGAGATGATTCAATACCCATTGCCTCCATATACTTTGAAGCCGGGCCACTAAGAGCTGAATTTCCAATTATAGGACTAATTGCGACAACATCACGCTTTCTTGATTCAAGTTCCTTCCGAATTGATGGCAATGAGATAATCGGGCCAATACTGGAAATGGGATTTCCAGGTGCAATAACAATTAGATCTGAATTCCTGATAAGCTCCACGGCCTTGGTGTTTTCATTTGCTTCCTTAATGCCATCGTACCTTATTCCCTTTATCTCAGGTTCCGCCCGATTTTTGACCCAATATTCTTGAATATGCATGTCTCCCTGTGTAGTCTCTATCCTTGTCTCAATGTGACTGTCTGAAGCAGGCAAGATTATGGTAGATATTGAGAATCTTTTTCGAATCCATTCTGTAATTGATGACAATGATTTTCCCTGTTTTAGTAAGTTGGTTCTTACAAGATGTAGGGCTAGATCACGGTCTCCAATCCTAAACCAATACTCTTGTCCAAGTGTTTTCATTTGTTCTAAAAACTTGAATGAATCGCCTGCTATGCCCCAACCTCTGTCTTTGTCTAGGACGTCGGCCAGACCGTATGTTATGGTATCAATATCAGGACACACGTACAATCCGTACAACCACAAGTTGTCTGCGATATTTGAAATGATGGCCAAGTCCTCCGAAATCTTAGAGAGTCCTCGAGCAATCTTTACCGAACCTGTCCCTCCTGCTAATAGTGTGATCAATACAAAAGAACACTCTTGTTGTCTTTACAACTTTTTTAAATTTTCCTAAAAACCAGGCTGTCAAATTGAAGAAATAACGTACTTGAATGACTACTTTTGTTGCAAGACTGAATCCAAGGACTGCTTATGAATTCGATAAAGATTATAAGCAGGTTGAATTAGTCTCTACCCTGTGAATAGTTTCAGATTCATTATGGTTATTTTCTTGATAACATTCACACTTTCTTCTCTTGTATCAAATTCTCATGCTGTTCAAATGACTACAGTATTATCACCTCGACAGAATGAAGCTGATCCAATATTCACAGCTAATCGATTTATTACAATACAATTTGATCAGGGAAGCGAGTTGGCAAAAAAATTATCCACTATAAATGAAAATGTGAGATTTAAGGCAAATGTTTCAACTCCCGGGATGGCAGAATTAATCTCTGGAATAAATAGGGATATTTTTACGGAAAAACAAAGTCCTATTAACATCGAAAATGCTACAATTGACTATACGGGAACGCTGAGGGGCAGCAGCGACCGGATGATAATGTCATACAAGGTAGTATTCACACCAATCATAACTGGATTTACACTACCCAGCAATAATTCAGGTTCTACAAATTCTCTGGTTGATTTGGACTGGAGAGGATTTCATACTTCAAGACCTCTTACACTTCAGGTACCAGACATTGGTAATGTCAGTATTAATTATCCATTGAGTCTACTTCAAATTAAACTTCCAGAAATAGCACAGCAGCTTAATTCATCAGAAGCTGCCGAAATATTCCGAACACCATTGTTTAATTTTGAAGATATTTCAACACCGATGGAGCGTTGGCACTTTTTGTTTGACCCAACGGGAAGTCAGGCTTCATCTGCCGGTTCAGGCTATCAAGAATTGGGAGGTGCCAGGGTTGTTTCAATTTTCTCACTAGGCGAGAGCAGTTTCAGAGAAGGAGTAATGGAAGCAAAGGAATCTGATGCTACTGCATTATTAGATGGGGCAAATGTACGCATTCATTCTAGTACTCCACCCCCAAGTGGCCAAATACAAATTGCTGGATTTGCAACTGTAACTAAAAACAGGAACTCTGAAATTGCTTTTGTTTCAGAAAATGCTCCAGAGGGAACTTCAACTGCAACAGGTGGCTTTCCAATCCAGGTACTAGGAATACTTGGAGGTATGATGGCAGCCATATCAGTATTGGTCTTGTGGAAAGCAAGAAAATAGTCTATTTGCATGTCATCTAATCTGATTTTTTCTTCTACGGCTACTTGCGCCAAGTTATTTTTTAAAGATAAATATGATTCCATTTGTACAACGGTCGGTTCATTATCAAGTCTCTATATCTTTTGTGAGTATTAGATATGTCCACACTATTTTAAAAAAATACTTCCGATGACTTTAAGGTTTAAACTTGCGTTTCCTTGGAGAGACCAAATGCAGATAATTCATATTAAAAAAGTGTTTGCTAGCTGTAACCCTCCTTTTGTTTTAAGTGGGATTCCACTGAGCGGTCAACCTGGGATCATACAGGAATGTTCAACCCTTTTTGTCCTTGCTCCACTCAGGTCGGCGGTTTCATTCCAGTATTGACATCTTCAGGCTATTCACCATCATCATCATCTTTATCAACTGGATGCCTTTCTGTTCCGTTGCCAGGTGTCTCCACCTAATTATCGCTAATTTGAGTGCCTGTTACGAGGGAGGAGTTTCCTCTCTTTCGAGTAACCCACACGCTAGCTAACACTATAAGGTAAACATATAATGATTAAAAAATCTTTTTTTAGGATTTACGAGGGATCATATTTGTTTATTAGAAAATATTATTTCTAGCGGCTCACCATCTGAAAAACAATGTAATTACAGTTAGCTGGGTTACAAATCCATCTATTTTTTACTTTTTATTCTTTGGGCGTTATCATCCGAATTGTTTTACAAGCAAATCTCGTTTCTTACTTATCTGGAAGAGGGAGTCAGTGTGCTCATACGCCTGTTTCTTTGACTTGCCCAATACCATAGATTGAAACAACAGGTGGTTTTCTGGAATGACAATACCAGTTTGATCATCTGAATAAAGAATTTTTAGAGTATCGTCACTCTTTCTCATTGTTTCTTCATGAATGTGAACCATATTGGTATCGTCATGTTCAAACCCTAATTCGTGGGCTTTGAGTCGAATGTCCGCGGTACCCCTTGCATTAGTAAGCACAGCAACTCCGAATTCATCGTGATAAATATCAGACATCGAATCAAAATTGGGCACTTTATCTTTGAACCTAATTGTCATTTGGTGAAGATGCATCATCCTTGAAGGGACCTTGTAGGCTTCAACGTATAGTTTTACTGATGGCAGGAACGATTTAACATCGTCTTGATGATGTGGATTCTTATCCCATTCTATAGAATCCTTGACTTCCTTCTTATCCTCCAAATCTGCCCATCTTCTGATTAATGTGACATCATATCTCTGAATTTTGTCCCCAAATTTTTCAATCATTGGTTGCATGATTCTTCCCATACCTGAAACATTACAGCTGCCCTGAATGACATACTTCTGATTTGTGACCTTATCATAATTGACCCTAGAATTGTGAATAATATCAGCCACTTTTTTTTCACCAGTTCTATCTTCACCGCCCTGAAAAATTGCCGGCTTATTCAAAGGAATATAGAAATTTACTTTGTTACTATACCCAAATCCATCCTTGGCGGCATCTATTACAAGATCCGATTCTTTAATAGCATCTGAAATAGTGCCCGATATGTCGTATCCCTTTCCTTTGAACTCAGGTACTTTCTCCTCAGGTACGTACACAGGAAATTTTTTTGAAAAAGCCTCATCAACTTTATTGTCTATAGAATATTTTCCTATGCCAACAAATTGAATCTCTTTGTCATGAGAAAACGCAGATGCAAGTCTCCTACCAATATTTCCATATCCGTTTATGAATACTCTTACCATTTCTCAATGTTTTTACTGGAATTAATGGATTATTTAATGTATTTTAAAAGCGCGTTTAAACAAGTATTGTATGGGTGAATCCTACACTTGCAAATTGCCCCAAGAAGATAGCATATTTATTATTTTATAAACATTAAATATCAATAGTGTTGAAAATTAACATCGAGAGATAATCAAAAATAATGAGTGCTTTGGTATGAAAAAGATTTTGATAATAGATAACTATGACTCGTTTGTATATAACATTGCTCAATTATTTGGAAAGTTGTCAACAGACCCAGTAGTATTCCGCAACAACAAGATAAGTCTCAAAGATATTAAAAAAATGCAGCCTGATGGAATAGTTCTGTCACCGGGACCCGGTCACCCTGCCGATAAGAAATCGTTTGGGATATGTGGGGATATTATTCAAACTCTTGGGCCAATTACCCCAGTTTTAGGAGTTTGCCTTGGTCATCAGGGAATAGTTCACGTTTACGGCGGCACGGTTATTAACGCACATGTAATTAGGCATGGAAAGACAAGCAAAATAAAATATCGGGATGATGAACTATTCGACAAATTATCAAATCCATTTGTTGCAACAAGATATCATTCGCTAGTAGCATCAAGAGATAACTTTCCTGAATGTCTAGAAATTACTGCTGAATCGCTTGATGACTCGGAGATTATGGGTCTGAAACACAAGAAACATCCCATATTTGGAGTCCAATTTCACCCAGAATCAGTGCTAACAAAGAATGGCTATCGTATCTTGGAAAATTTCATAGATATCCTGAAAAAGTAATGTCCACAGAATACTTGCAACAACAGACGAAAAAAATTATATTAAATGATGAAATTGACGAATTTGATTTTCAAAATGCTATAGACCATTTATTTTTAGAAGATATCCCTGACAGTGCTATCGCCGCATTTATCAAAGCCCTAACTAATAGAGGCGTTAACTTCAACGAATTAAAAATAATTAAAGAAGTCATCTTGGGCCATTCTTGTCGTATTACCCCGAAAGTAACAGGTACCTTGATTGATAACTGTGGCACTGGTGGTGATATGTTTAATTCTTTTAACATTAGTACCGCTGCATCGATAATTGCATCAGCGTCTGGTATCAATGTTGCAAAGCATGGGAACAGATCTGCTAGTGGCTTGTGTGGTAGCGCAGATTTTTTTGAACATGTTGGATTTAATTTGGACACGGAGGAACGAACGCTTATTAACGCTCTAGAAGAAAATGGGTTTTCATTTTTATTTGCTCCTAAATTTCATCCTAGTCTGAAAAGGTTATCTGTAATCAGAAAACAGTTGGGCTTCAAAACAGTATTCAATATTATTGGCCCTTTATGTAATCCCTGCACAAATATTACAGGGCAAGTTATTGGCATATCTGATCCGGGAATTTTTGATCTTATCTCGAACGCGATGATAAAGTCTCATCTAAAGAAAATTATTCTTGTCCATTCATCAGATGGCATGGACGAGCTTTCTAATACCTCAAGCAATATGATGTTAAGTATTGAATCCGGTAAAATAGAAAGACAGGAAATAAATCCAACACTCTTGGATTTGAAGATTGTAAAAAGAGAACAGATTCAAATTAGTTCAATTGGAGAGTCTGTGAAGAGCACGTTAGAAACAATTTACGGAAAGTCAACGGAGGCAAAACAAGACATTGTATCTCTTAATGCAGCAATAGCCTTAATTGCAGGTGGAAAAGTGACAGAAATTAATGACGGAATAAAAATGGCACGAGAAATAGTGAAATCCGAGACTCCAAAAACTAAATTGCGTGAACTTATATCCTGTTGTGGGAACGTTCGGAAGTTAGATATTTTAGAAGAGAAATTCTCGTTATAATAAAATTATGATTCCAATTGATTAGAATAGTTCAACAGAAATTTAGTTCAAAAAGATAAAAAAGGAATATAGGATTTTATCGTTTTTTTGATTTTGATTTTGGTTTTGCCTTTGATTTTGGTTTTGCCTTTGCCTTTGATTTTGGTTTTGCCTTTGCCTTACCTTTCACCGCTTTACTGGGACCCCCACCAATTTTGAACATCTTGGTTCCACAAACTGCACATGTCCCCTTTGTCGCGGGTCTTCCATTTTTCATTACGACCTGTGTTTCGCCTTTAATCTGCCTTTTTGCTTTACATTTTACACAATAACCTTCAGTTGCCAACATATTCAAGATTAAAGCGGTACCTTATAAGAGTAGCTGTACGATTCAACTAGGCTATGCAGAATAAGGTACAGTGTCGCAAAAGTTTGTTTGTTCTCTTAGTCGGGTATAGTAGCTCCAAATCAATGAATTAGATTGTCCAGCAGTCATTAATTTGAAGATTAACTTATTTTATGCTATTTGAATTTATGGCAAAGCAGAAATCCAAAGTCGATCTTTTGTATCCATTATGATATACCATTATGATGCCAGTGTCTCGATGCAGGAGAATTCGCTTTCTATTCTATAAAATCCCGAATAATTTTTCTACCGAATAAAAGATAGGTAGTATGTCCTATCATTCGCATAGATGGCCTTGTCTTTCCTTCCCTTGCCTCTATATTGCGGATCAAGATCTCCGTGCTCTCAATGTCAGTGAATCCTATTTCATTCATGTGTTTTGCCGTTTTTTCCAGTTGATTCATTGTAGGACATATTATTGCAACAGAACCGCTGTTCTTGAGACATTTATGAACAATATGTAAAACATTCCATGGATCTCCCAGATCTATAATTGCAACATCAATTTCTGAAAGTTCAAGGCCTTCTTTCATTATGTCGCGATTGTGCATCGAGACATTTTTTTCCATATCTGATTTCTTGAGATTCTTTCGGGCAATTTCCATAAATTCTTCATTAACATCATATGTGAAAACATGTCCTAAGGGTCCTACAAGACTGGCAAAAAAAGTAGTGAGCGAAGCACTTCCGGTACCTATTTCAAGAACATTAGATCCGCTTCTTAATCCGGTTCTAATTGCAATATAGCCCAGATCTTTGGGATAAACTATCTGTGTCTTTCTGTCTGATTTCATTACAAAGTCAAAGATTGTTGGCTCCATCAAGTACACCCTTTTTTGTTTTGGTGTGATTATAGAAGAACCGTACTCTAATCCTAACACTTGATCAAAATCTATAATTCCTATATGCGTGTGAAGTTTCTTACTTTTTTCTATTTTTGTTAGCCAGTTCTTGCTTGCTTGATAAAAAAACAAAACATAGGCACCATCGGTTATTTTCATCAAGACAATGAGTTTGCATCGAGGTAAAAAAATCTTACAATGGTGAAATCGGATTGTTTGGATTAATGGATATAAGCGACTATTGCATCATTCATTATAATATCATAAAAATTGAAATTAGCTTCGCTGTATTCTGGAGGAAAGGACAGTAACTATTCTATTTTTGAAATTAATAGAAGTGGACACGATGTAGTCTGCTTAGTATCCATACTACCCGCAAGAAGCGATAGTCTGCTATTTCACTTTCCGAATATTAGTCTCTCCGTCGTGCTCGCCCAAGCTATTGATCTGCCGATAAGAGGTTTTCAATCGACAGCACGTACTCTGGGCGACGAAACACTTGTCCTGGAAAACGCACTTGCAAATGTTATGGATGAATTCAACGTACAAGGAATAGTGCATGGAGGGTTATGTAGCAATTTTCAAAAAAAGAATTTTGAAAAAGTGTGTCAGCAATTAGGATTGTCAGTATTTTCTCCATTGTGGCATGTGGATCCAGCTAAATATCTACATAAAATGATAGATGAAAAGTTTAAAATTGTTATCGTAGGGGTCTCTGCATTAGGCTTGGGAAGTGAATGGCTTGGCAAGACGTTGGATCATGAAAACGTAAGGGAATTAGAATCACTATCATCAAGATACGGATTTAATCTTAATTTTGAGGGGGGCGAGGCGGAAACTATAGTTGTTGATTGCCCCATGTACAAGAAAATATTTCGGATTAGAGAAGGACTCGTAAAATGGTTTGGAGACAATGGAATATTTGAAATAACAGACTATCAATTAATAGATAAAGATTGAATATCAATTAATAAAGATCAAAAACAAACCTATTTTGTGCTCAATTCTAAAGAAAAACAAAGTTTGAAAACTCAACAGTTACAAGAAGTAAATGAATATGGTTTGGGTTTGGCTTTAGGCTATTTTAGACGCTTGAAATTAACCCAAGACAATGCGCCAGTGATAACTAATTATTTGAAGGCACTTGGTAACGAAATCCATCTCTCCGACAATTACAAGAGAATAAACCTTACCACTATAGTATATTTGTCAAGATTTCATTCAAACAAGAGGTTCACGGATATTACTAAAGAGGATATTAATTCGTATTTGAATTCATTACTGCAGACCCGCTACACAGTTGGGTATCAACCTATAACTTGTATCTTGTTGTGTTAACTCGATTTTTCAAGTGGCTTTATTATCCTGACTTATCACCAAAAGAACGAACGAAGCCACCATGCGTTAACATTCCAACTTTAAAAAGAAAAGAGCAGTCGATATACAAGCCCTCTGATATGTGGACTCAAGAAGATGATATCTTGTTTTTGAAGTACTGTCCCTCAAAGAGGGATAAGTGTTATCATACAATATCAAGGGATTCATCGTGTAGACCTCATGAACTTTTGAAATTGAAAATAAAAGATATCGTTTTCAAGATGTCGGGAGAAAGGCAATACGCTGAAGTACTCGTAAATGGAAAAACTGGTCAACGTCACATTCCCCTTATCAATTCCATTCCCTACCTTAAGGACTGGTTAGACGATCATCCTCAGTCTGGCAATTCCAATGCGGTTTTAATTTGCGGGCTTAACAAGTCACTGGGAAGATCTATTAGGATTGAGTCATTAAATCATATCTACAATGCTTACAAAAAAGAGTTCTTTCCCAAACTATTGAACAATCCCAATGTATCAACTACAGATAAGGAAATGATTGCAGAATTAATAAAAAAACCATGGAATCCATACATTAGAAGGCATTCAGCGCTGACTGAGAAATCCAAAATATTGAAGGAACCTGTATTAAGACAGCATGCCGGTTGGTCACCTACTTCAGATACCCATAAAAAATATATTCACTATTTTGGGAACGAATCAATCTGAATCAATTCTAGAGGCTTATGGACTGGTTGATAAAGATAAGAAAATAATCGATAGACTAAAACCAATGCAGTGTCCTAATTGTGCTGAGTCCAATAATACATTCTCAAAATTTTGTACTAAATGCAGGATGGTGCTTTCGTACGACAGTTATCTAGAAACCACGCAAGAAAAGGAAAATCAATTGATTGAAATAAGAAAACTTAAGGAAAGACAAGATAAATTCGAGTTAGTTATTCAACATTTAATCGATTCAGGTCGACTTAAAGTGGCGGTTCATGGTAACTAAGTCCCCCGTATACAAAAAAACTTGTATAGAGTTTAGCTTTCCAACTTAATTGTTGAAATAAAATGGCTGCTCTCTTTTCAGCCATTCGAATTATTTCTCTTTTATATTTTTGATTTCGGAAAACAGCTGGAGAAGAT
>Ga0193715_1000111_pt1 | contig 21436 bp, 19 predicted proteins | sample U2m2metaG_FD_143040 | JGI IMG/M metagenome (GOLD analysis project Ga0193715, IMG submission 143040) | Soil microbial communities from a riparian zone of the East river system, Colorado, United States - U2m2 | ecosystem: Environmental > Terrestrial > Soil > Riparian zone | place: USA: East River... | reverse complement strand
CCAGTCCTCGAAGTCACTGATTCAATGATCGCAGTCCAGAAGGGGAAGGATCGTTGGGAAATCAAGCGTGACTCCAGCACCAAGGTCACGGGAGACCTTAAGGTTGGTGAAAAAGTGACAATCACTTACACGATGACCGCCACGGATGTCGAAGTGAAGGCAGGCAAGGCCAAAGGGAAAAAGAAAGAGACTACGAGTCCGGCCGGTGCGCCGACGCCGTAAGCGAGACACAGCTCAAATCGTCGGTTGCGCAAAACGTATCCGGGGATTGCGTTTGTTGTAGCGGTGCTTGTGGCCAGCACCGAATCCAAGACCAGGCCAGGCGCTCGCCGGGGCGAGCGCCTCTACAACTATCTTCGGCGGCCGCTGCCGCCGAGAATTCCTCCCAGAATTCCGCGAGCGATTTGCCGGCCGATTGAGCTGCTGGCCGCGCGCATCGCACTTTTTACCATTGAAGTTGCCAGTGAATCGGAGCGTCCGCCGCGTGGTCCGATTGTCGGTTGAAATGCAGCTGTGGCGGTGCCGAGAGCTTCAGCCAATATCGAAGGCTTCTCCGATTCGGGTGCCGGGGGGCTAGCAGCCACAGATGGTGCCCCGGCGGTTTGCGCTTTCTCCCCTGCTCTCTCCTGGAGTTTTTCGTAGGCCGATTCCCGATCGATAGCTTTCTCGTAGTGACCGGCGATGATAGACGAAGCGATAATCTCTTTCCGCCGATCCGCTGAAATCGCACCGACCTGACTGCGCGGCGGAACAATTTTTGCGCGCTCCACAATTTGTGGACTGCCATTTTCATCCAGCATCGACACAAGCGCCTCGCCAACGGCAAGCTGCGTTAGCACTGTCTCCACCTTCAGCTTTGGATTTTGGCGGAAGGTTTCCGCCGCAGCCTTCACGGCTTTTTGATCGCGCGGGGTAAATGCCCGCAACGCATGCTGCACGCGATTTCCAAGCTGGCCGAGCACAACGTCGGGGATATCGAGCGGATTTTGGCTAACGAAATAAACGCCAACGCCTTTGGAGCGGATCAATCGCACCATTTGCTCGATCTTTTGTCCGACTGCCGGCGCGATGTCGGCAAAGAGCAGATGCGCTTCATCAAAAAAGAAAACCAGCTTTGGTTTTTCCGGGTCGCCAATCTCCGGAAGATTCTCGAACAATTCAGAAAGCATCCAAAGCAGAAACGTCGCGTAAACCTTCGGCGATTTTTGCATCAACTTATCTGCAGCAAGAATGTTGACCGTTCCTTTGCCGTCCCGGGTTTGAATCAAATCCTCGAGATTGAGCGCGGGTTCGCCGAAAAACTTGTCGGCGCCTTGGGACTCGAGCGCGAGGAGGCTGCGTTGGATCGCTCCGGCACTGGCAGCAGAGATATTTCCATATTGGGTTTTGAATTGATCGGCATTATCCGCGACGTACTGCAACATCGCGCGCAGATCCTTCAGATCGAGAAGCAGCAATCCGTTCTCGTCGGCAATCTTGAAAACCATGTTCAGTACGCCTTCCTGCGTGTCGTTCAGCTCGAGCAAGCGCCCGAGCAGAAGTGGACCCATTTCGGAAACAGTGGCGCGCACCGGATGGCCCTGCTCGCCGAACACATCCCAAAACACGACGGGGCACGCTTCGCCTTTGAAATCATCGATCTTAAGTTCTTTGGCCCGCTCCAGGACCTTCGGATTATTTCCGCCAGGCTGACTCAAGCCCGCGAGGTCACCTTTCACGTCGGCCATAAAAACTGGCACACCGCGAGCGCTAAAATTTTCCGCGAGTGTTTGGAGGCTGACAGTTTTTCCCGTGCCGGTAGCGCCGGCAATCAAACCGTGGCGGTTCGCCATTTTTGGGAGCAAAAAGATTTGTTCCCTCGATTGGGCAATGAAAATTGGTTCGCTCATATCAGACTACCTATTCTGAGCCTGAGTCGCCGCAATTGTCGAGTCTAGTAAAGATAGGGTTTCGAGAGTGGAAACGCGTTCCTGACTAATTCAACTCGCGGTTTGGCGTCATCTACCATAATGACTTCCACAACATCAAACCGGAAAAGAATATCCGGATTATCCAGCATCCGTAGCCAGGCCAGGGCACCACGAGAAATGCGCTTTCGTTTTTCTCGATCAACCGCTTCGACGGGCCGGCCGAAATCTTCGCGTCCACGGGTTTTTACTTCGACAAAAACGAGCGTGTCGTTATCGCGACAGACAACATCGATCTCACCTCCGCTGCGGCCGCGAAAATTGCGATGGAGGACCTTGTAACCGTTACGCTTCAGATACCGGCACGCCAACGTCTCGCCGCGAGCGCCGCGTCGGAGATGACCGGACCTGGGCGATATCCTCCAACGCGAGAAGCGGCTGCGCCACCGGCTCGAAAGATCGACGATGGATCGGGCAAGGGCCGAATTCATGGAGTCTCAGCAGGTGCAACTCGGTTCCGTAACCTTTGTGCTGGCCGAAACAATACTGCGGGAACTGTGCGCAAAAGTCACGCATCATCTGGTCGCGCGTTACCTTGGCGATTACGCTGGCAGCAGCGATGCTCAGGCTAATGCAGTCTCCGTCGACGATGGCTGTTTGCGGAACCGGAAAAGGAATGACTGGCAATCCGTCGATCAAGACGTGCTCCGGCGGATCGATCAGAGCACTGATCGCGAGGCGCATCGCTCGATGGCTGGCACGCAGAATGTTGATGCGATCGATCTCTATGGAATCAATCATGCCAACGGTCCATCTGACTTCCGGATTGGACACCAGCTCCGAATAAATTTCCTCTCGCAGTTCCGGCGCAAGCTGTTTGGAATCGTTCAGGCGACGATGGCGGAATTTTTCAGGAAGAACTACTGCAGCGGCTACGACCGGGCCCGCCAATGCTCCTCGACCAGCCTCATCGATCCCCGCAATCCGAGCGAGGCCGGTGGCGTGCAGTTTTTTCTCGTAACGAAATCCGCATCGCCGGTACATCTGCGCAAATCATTGGCAGATTTGCGCCAGTGACAAGTGACATATGACGAGTGGGCAGAAGAAATCAGCGAGCTCGTCACTCGCCCCAGATCACTCTCTTACAGCTGTCGCTTCCTTACCTTTGCGGGTACGAAGGTAATTTAGTCTGGCGCGGCGTGCGCGGCCTTTTTGCTCCACCTCTACCTTTGCGACGCGGGGTGAATGCAGCGGAAAGACACGCTCGACACCTTCTCCGTACGAGATTCGGCGCACGGTGAACGTTTCATTGAGTCCCCGGCCTTTACGGCCAATGACTATGCCAGCAAATATCTGGACTCGTTCTTTGTCCCCTTCCACCACGCGGGTATGAACGCGCACGCTATCCCCGACAGAAAACGGTGTGGCGTCGCTTCTGTGCTGTTCTTTCTCAATGGCATCGATGATCTGATTCATGAAAAACTCCCCCTCCCCGCCCGCTCGGGCGGGCGAACAGTTTCCAGCAGAATAGGTGAAATTGCAACCGCCTGAAGGATCATTTCGCGATTTAAAGATTTGGCGATTGTGGAGAATCATTAAGTCACTAAATCGCTAACTCGTTAAATTTGGGCTATCTTCTGCCCTATCGCGCCCGTAGTTCAACTGGATAGAGCGACGGCCTCCGGAGCCGTAGGTTGCGCGTTCGAGCCGCGCCGGGCGCATTCCCTACGAAACCGGATTTTCCAGCACCGGGAATTTACAAAACGCCGTTTCGTTACGCTTTTGCGGGTCCGAGGGAACGTGCTTGGTCATTCGTCAACCGCCGCTCCTTTCTGTAAGGAAACACTTCTGGAACCTCACCTGCTCGGATTTGTCGCTGAATGGCGCGCCAGAAATCGGCTCCGAAAATCTCGCCGTGATGTTGAAGAAGGGCGGCCAGGGCTGGCCCTGGAAAAGACAGGAATTGCAAAAATTCTTCGGGAAAAATGTCGTGCTCGCGCACCGAGAACCAGGGTTCGGCGGCGATTTCATCCTCCGGAGTCCGCGCTTCCGGCAGTTCGCGAAAATCGCAATCGGTAAGGAAACAAAGCTCATCGTAATCGTAGAAGACGACGCGGCCGTGACGGGTCACGCCAAAATTTTTCGTGAGCAGGTCCCCGGGGAAAATATTGGAGGCGGCAAGGTCTTTGACCGATTGCCCGTAATCGCGCCCGGCAGCCGCGATTGCCTCTGCCTCGTTTTCCCGTAAAAAAAGATTGAGCGGGCGAAGGCGACGCTCGACATAGGCGTGCGCAATGACGACGTCGCCGCCGTCCATCTTCACAATCGAAGCGGCATCGCGCAACAGCTCAGCCAACACCCTGGGGTCGAACCGATCTCCCGGGATGCGCAAATGCTCGAACTCATGCGCTTCGACCAATCGTCCCGCGCGGTCATGTTCGAAAACCAATCGGTAGCGCCGTCGTACATCCTCTCGCGTGCTATCTTTCGGCAAATCAAATTGATCTCTGATCAGTTTAAAGACGACGTCGTAGCTCGGTAGCGTGAAAACGCTCATCACCATTCCGCGAGCCCCTTCAGCCGCGACGAAACGATCGCTCGACTTGCGCAAGTGGGCGATGAAATCGCGGTAAAATTCCGTTTTCCCGTGCCGATGAAAACCGATGGCGTTGTAAAGATCAATCAAACGTTTGCGCGGCATCAATTGCTGAAGATAACGCACAAGCCGATAGGGGCATTCAATTACCACCCGAAAATAGGAACGGGTAAACGAAAACAAAATCGCAAGATCGACATCTCCATGTAACAGCGCGTCAAGAATGATGCCGCGCTCATTTTCATGACGAAGACAAAGCGCGATTGGTAAGGGCAACTGTCCTTCGCACAAGACGCGTCCCACCAAATAAGCGCCGCGTCCGCGATAAAAAACACTCGAGACAATCTCCAGTTCGGGTTGCGAGTTTTTCGCCGCGCGCGCCGCTTCAATCCGCGCTGCAGCCAATTTCGCCGTCTTCCCCAGGTCGTCCCAGCAGGTTTCGTTAAAAGCATCCGTTAACGCCGAACACAGCAGTTCGGGCAGGCTTTGGCCCCGATAAGTTTTCGCGACAGTGATCGGGGCGCTCGACGGCGGCGCGTCGAAATCGGTATCGACAAATTCGATGGCCTGGTCCACGCCGTCAGTGGCAAAAACGCGGCGGGTTAACGAATTAAAAAATGTCTCCGCGATCTCCCATGCCGGCGAGCACGCGATGAGCGACGAGTAAACAGCTTTGATCCCCGTCCAGATGCTGCGTTCCGGCAAGCGAACGCCCATCAATTTGCGGATGCGACTTGCTAGGCTGTCGAGAACATCATTGTAAAAATGCAGGCGCTCCGCCGCGTCTTCGAAACTGCCGGACCAATCGCGTGCCAAGAAACGTTCGCGCGCACGCCGGGTGATGGCGTTGAAGCGCGTTTGGTAGTCGAAAAAAGCTTGCTGCGCGGTTTCCGCGCAACGCGCGGCAAGACGACTGTCGGTCAGAGTGGAAGAATCTTGCGCGACCTGTTCGCCGGCGATTGTCGATCTTGCATTCAACGGAACTGCTCCGCTTCGGTCGAGCCATCTAACGCTGTAGTCGAGCTGTCGCCGCCGGCGATAATTTGCGCCACGAGATCGAAGTAACCGGTGCCGACTTCGCGTTGATGTTTCGTCGCCGAGTAACCATCGCGTTCGGCGGCGAATTCCGCCTCCTGCAATGTTGCATAGGCTTCCATGCCATGGGCCCGATAATCGCGCGCCAGATTAAACATGCTGGCGTTGAGCGCGTGAAATCCAGCGAGCGTGACGAATTGAAATTTGTAACCCATCGCGCCGAGCTCGCGTTGAAACGTTGCAATACTGGCGCCGTCAAGTTTCTTTTTCCAGTTAAACGACGGCGAACAGTTGTAAGCTAGAAGCTTGTCAGGGAATTTTGCGTGCACGTTCTCGGCAAATCGCTTTGCTTCCGCCAAGCTCGGTTCGCTGGTTTCGCACCAGATCATGTCGGCAAATGGCGCGTAGCTTTGTGCGCGCGCGATCGCCTGGTCGAGGTCGGCGCGCACCCGAAAGAAACCTTCCGGCGTTCGTTCGCCGGTTAGAAATTCGCGATCGCGCTCGTCCACATCGTTTGTCAGGAGGGCGGCGCCGTTCGCGTCCGTTCGCGCAATCAGGATCATCGGCACGTCGCAAACATCGGCCGCCAGACGCGCGGCGACGAGATGCTTGATGGCGGTGTGCGTTGGCACCAACACCTTGCCGCCCATGTGTCCGCATTTTTTCTCGCTCGCGAGTTGATCTTCGAAATGTACCCCGGCCGCGCCAGCTTCGATCATTGCCTTCGTTAGTTCGAAAACATTGAGCGGTCCTCCGAAACCGGCCTCGCCGTCTGCTATGATGGGCGCGAACCAGTCGATATCGATCTTGCCTTCGGCGTGGTAAATTTGATCGGCGCGCTGCAAGGCTTGATTGATTCGCCTAACGAGTGCCGGCACGCTGTTCGCCGGATATAAACTTTGATCGGGATACATTTGGCCGGCGAGATTTGCGTCCGCCGCCACCTGCCAGCCGCTCACATAAATTGCCTTCAGGCCCGCTTTGACCTGTTGCATTGCTTGATTGCCGGTCATGGCACCAAGGGTCGCGACGTAATCTTCGTTGTGCAGCAATTGCCAAAGTTTCTCTGCGCCGCGCCGCGCGAGCGTGTGCTCGATGCGCAGACTTCCGCGCACGCGCTCCACGTCTGCCGACGAATATGGTCTTGTTATACCGCGCCAGCGCGTGCTGACTTCATTTGAGTTTTTCATAGCCCGGCAACGTTAGAAATTCCGCGAACTCGTCGTCGGTCGTCATCTTGTCGAACAAGTCGCGCGCAATTTCGAATTTTCCTTTGGCGAAACGATCGGCACCAACTGCTTGCTCAATTTTCGTCAATTCTTCCGCCAGCACTTCACGAAATAGTTTCTTGGTTACTTTGCGGCCGTCGGCCAGTTTTCCGTCGGGATGTCGAATCCATTGCCAGACTTGCGCGCGCGAGATTTCCGCCGTGGCGGCATCCTCCATTAAATTGAAAATTGGAACGGCGCCGCTGCCGCGCAACCAAGCCTCGAGATATTGCACGCCCACGCTCACGTTCGTCCGCAAGCCTTGTTCAGTGATCGGGCCGCGCGGCCCGAAGTCGAGCAGGTCTTTCGCGCAAACATCGACATCGTCATGTTGACGCGCGATTTGGTTAGGCTGCGGCATCAGGCGATCGAATGCTTCAGTCGCAAGCTGGACCATTCCAGGATGCGCTACCCACGTTCCGTCATGACCATCGCCAGCTTCGCGCTCCTTGTCCGCGCGCACCTTGGCAAATGCTTCTTCGTTCGCGCCCGGATTGTTCTTCACCGGAATCTGAGCTGCCATTCCGCCCATCGCGAACGTTTTTCTACGATGACAGGTCTTGATGCAGAGCAACGAATACGAATGCATGAAATGCGTTGTCATCGTAATGACTGCGCGATCGGCCAGCAGGAAATCCGGTTTACGGCGAAATTTTTTGATGCAGGAAAAAATGTAATCCCAGCGGCCGCAGTTGAGCCCGGCAGAATGCTCGCGCAGCTCATGAAGAATCTCGTCCATTTCGAATGCCGCCGGAATAGTTTCAATTAGGACCGTCGCACGGACGGTGCCTTGTTGAACGCCAAGCTCATCCTGCGCCAGCTTGAAAACGTCGTTCCAAATCCGCGCTTCCAGATGGCTCTCCATTTTTGGCAGGTAAAAATAGGGCCCGCTCCCGCGCTCGATCAGTTCCCTGGCATTGTGAAAAAAGAAGAGACCGAAATCGAAGAATGCGCCGGCCACGGGCTCGCCATCGACGAGCAGATGTTTCTCGTCCAGGTGCCAGCCACGCGGCCTAACAAATAAGACGGCAGTGCGCTCGCTCAGCCGATATTCTTTTCCCGCCGGATTTGTGAACGTGATCGTGCCCCGAATTGCGTCGCGCAAATTGATCTGGCCTTCCACCATGTTGGCCCAGGTGGGCGCGTTGGCGTCTTCGAAATCGGCCATGAAAACTTTCGCGCCGGAATTGAGCGCATTAATCACCATTTTGCGGTCAGTCGGACCGGTGATTTCTACTCGACGGTCCTGCAAATCGCGCGGAATCGGCGCGCAGCTCCAATCGCCTTCGCGAATGTGTTTAGTTTCCGTTAGGAAATCCAACGACTCGCCACGATCAAATGCCTCTTGTCGATCTTGTCGGCGTCTGAGACATTCGCGGCGGCGCGCTTCAAACGCGCGGTGCAATTTCGCTACAAACGACAACGCGTCTGGCGTCAGAATTTCGTCGTAACCGGTTGTGATCGCCCCCATGATTTCCACTCCCTCAGGAAGATCGCGGAATGATGATTGCGCCATAATCAAAAGTTATAGGTCCTTAAGGGTGTGTAATAGCGGTTATGATCTCGGTTTGAAATCCAAAACTTGGCCGCACCGGGCGCAGTCGCGCAGAATGTGACCGCCGGGCACATTGCCCGCTATTTTGTCACGGAAATTTTCGAGGCAAAACAGGAAGTTTGCCTCAAGCTGCTGCAAGACCTGCGCGGATTACAGCGGAAATGAGGATTGTCGCAAGCGCGGTCTCATCGCGTCGGTTCCGGAGTTGCTTCTGCGTGTTTTTGAAGGCGTAGCGCGTTAAGGCAACTGCTTCCCGAGGATCATCGGTCAGTCGAGAAGCGAAGCTGTAGACGGCCGGATAATAACGAGCGACCAAGTTATCAAAACGTGAGGTTTTCGCTTTCATCGGTGATTTTCTATTTTTGAGTAGTCGCAGTCTCATTGGTTTCCGGTTCACCTCATTCTACGGGAATCACAGAGCGAAGTTCTCGCAATCGGCCGTAAACGGTTGTCGTAGTGGCAAATTTGATCGTCCTCACAGCCAGCTTGGGCTGCGGCCGCGAATTGCCTTTGGAGGAATCGCCATGTGTAAACAATTCGCTACTTTTCTTATTGCCGCGCTCGCCTGCGGAATCCTTAACGGGCAGGAGCTCTCGCCGACGCGGCTTCATCAACCCATATTGACTCCGCAAAACAGCGGCACGACCAACGGTCTGATCGCGGTGTGGCCGGTGAACCCGCGAGTGGTCTGGGCGAGCGGTCGCGCCGGCACGTTCACCGTCACTACTGACGGCGGTCAGACGTGGAGAGCCGGAGTCGTCCCCGGTGCGGACGCTGCAATTTCGCGACGTGCAAGCCTTTAGTGCCGACGTCGCCTATTTGTTGTCCATAGGAACAACCGGGGATCCAGGAGAGTTTCGCATCTACAAAACAGAGGACGGAGGCGCAACCTGGACGATTCAGTTTGAAAATCAGAATCCGAATGCTTTCTACGACGGCTTCGCGTTTTGGACACCGCACCGGGGGATCGCACACAGTGACTCGGTGAATGGAGTGTTCCCGGACTTACGCACTACCGACGGAACAACGTGGGAGGATATCAGTAACAATATGCCGCCAGCGTTGCCGGGCGAAGCCTCCTTCGCGTCGAGTGGTACATGCGTCTCGACACAAGGCGGGAGGAACGCGTGGATTTGCACAGGTGGATCTGACATTGCCAGGGTGCTGGCCACCAGGGACGGAGGCGACACTTGGAACGCGTATGACACGCCTTTGATAAGTTCGCCTAGCGCGGGCGCGTTTACCGTTGATTTCCGTGATCCGTTTCGCGGGATTGTAGGCGGCGGTGATTTGGATCCCGCCGATCCGAATAACGCGCGCACGGCGGTTTCTGGCGATGGTGGTCAAACCTGGACCCTTACCAACCCTCCGCCGGTGACGGGAGCGATCTTTGGCCTGAGCTACGTGGGCCGAGCCGGTAACGCCCCCGGCGACAACCGTGGCCGCGCAGTGGTCATTACCGCCAATGACGGAGGAGCGGCATGGACTCCCGACGAGGGGACGACGTGGTTTGCCTTGCCCGGCGTGAGCGGCTTTTGGGCGGTAGCTTTTGCCACTCCCAAAGCCGGATGGCTCGTAGGCACCGATGGCCGCATTTTAAAGATCAGCTTCTAGCGGCCTGGATCGCGCAGGCGAGATTTGCCAAGCTGTGGCCAGAGCCAGCGGCTGGCTACTGCCGCCAGAGGTGCATGCTCTACTTGGAAATTTTTTTGAGGAATTCCTCAGGCCAGCGCTTCGATTCGATTCAACAAGTCTTTCTTGCTCGTGACTCCCGTGACTTGATCGCGCAGTTGGCCGTTCTTGAAAAAGAGCAGCGCCGGAATCGCGCGAATATTGTACTTGAGCGAAAGACTCTGATTCTCGTCTACGTTAACTTTTGCGACCTTCACTGCATCTGCTTTTTCGCGGGCAATCTCGTCGAGCATTGGTGCGATCATTTTGCAGGGACCACACCATTCCGCCCAAAAATCGACGATCACAGGCTTGCCGTCCTGCGTTACTTCACGGTCAAAATTGGCTTCATCGAGCTTAATTACAGAGGAATTATCCATAGCTTTAAGAAAGATAAGTCCAAATCTGAATAATCAAAACCAAAGCGGAAACGCCAAGCAGCAGCCACAACAGCGGCATTGGATTTCTCTCCTGTGCTGCCACAGCGATTGAAGCACTCCGGGGTGCCACCTCGGGCATGGCGACAAGCGGTTGAGTCTTGTTGGTCTGAACCGCGGGAAGAGGGATGCGAACTGTCTCCTTTATCGGCCCCGACGACGGCAGATCAGGCGCGGGTGTGACCGCGGCGGTTAACGGCACCGGTGGGGGTTGTGGCGGCTGGAAAAATTGGGGGGGGCCTCCTTTTTGAACAGAAGGCTGCGGTTCGGTTAAGATGTGGACAGGAGGCGCCTCACGAACCGGCAATTGGATTCGCACCGTGTCACGCGATTTCGCATTTGGCTCAGGTAGTTTCTCTGCGACCTCAGGAGCCATGGGAATGCGGGTCGTTTCTTTTTTCGGTTCGTTTGGCTCGGTCATCTATCGAAATAATTACGAAGAAGTTTGCTCAGGGAAAAGACGGCTGTCACGTGTTAAGTACACTTTACCAAAAATCCCATTTTGTAAGCAGTCAACTCAGGCCAGCAGATCATAGCCGCGGCTTCCCATGATCGTTCGCCGAACGAACTCGCCGACGGGAGCTTCTTTCGCCAAAACGACGCGCGCATCAACATCCGGAGCATCGGCTTCACTCCGCGCGACGTGCGGCTGATCCACTAATAATTTCAATTCTCTTCCGGTTTTTTCACGAGCAATTTCATGCGCGATTTCCCGCTGAATCGACATCGCTATCCGGTAACGCGCGTTCTTAATTTTTACGGGAATCTGCCCTGGCATTTTCGCAGCCCGCGACCCTTCCTCCTGTGAATATTTGAATATTCCGAGGCGCTCGAATCGGATGCGTCGAATGAAGTCGAGGAGACTGGCGAATTCCGCTTCGGTTTCGCCGGGGAATCCCACGATGAAAGTCGTACGTAACGAGACACCCGCAATTCCAATGCGCAGTCTGTGAATCAACTCTTCGATGTGCTGACGCGAAGTTTCCCGCCGCATGCGTCCCAACATCGAGTCGTCGATATGTTGCAACGGAATATCGATGTAGCGCGCAACCTTGTCACAACGCGCGATGGTGTCGATCAGTTCGTCGCTCCAGTGCGCTGGGTGGGTGTAGAGAAGGCGCACCCAGAAGTCGCCCTCGATCTTTTGAATTTCGCGAAGAAGAGTGGCCAATGTTGGGCCGTGTGCAGAGTCCACTGGTTGACGGGGTCCGGCCTTCGTTGTCCACAGGTCCATTCCGTAATAGGTAGTGTCCTGGCTGATCAAATTGACCTCGCGAACGCCTTCCCTGACCAGCCCCAGAATCTCGGCCAACACCGACTGTGGAGCGCGACTGCGGTGTTTGCCACGCATTTGCGGAATCACGCAAAAACTGCACGGATGATTGCAGCCCTCGGCAATCTTTATGTAGGCGGAATGCGCGGGCGTAAGCCTGAAGCGCGGTGTGTCGTAGTCCGGAATGTAAGTCGGGCGCGTTTCTGCGAACGCGAGACCAACATCGCTATTTGTCGCCTCTGACCTATGCAACGCATCCGACCGATGCGTTACGAGTTTCTCCACGATTTCGCCAAGCAGCGCCACTTGATCCAATCCGATGAACGCATCAACTTCAGGCATTTCTTCTCGCAGGTCGCGCGCGAACCGTTGCGACATGCAGCCGCTTACGATGAGTTTTTGATCGGATCGCTTGTTCAGGCCGCGTTGCTGGTGCGCCTCCAGAATCGCCTCGATTGATTCCTCCTTGGCTGAATCAATGAACGCACAGGTGTTAACAACCAGGACGTCGGCGTCCTCCGCGCGCGAAGTGATTTCCATGCCACGTTGCAATACGCTGCCAAGCATGATCTCCGCGTCGACGAGGTTCTTCGCGCAACCGAGGCTGATCATGCCAACCTTTGGCTTACGGCAGTCGATCGCGGTCGTGGTTGTCTTCATTTTGAATAGGGTTCAGCGTCTGCAACGCAGTAGCATAGCGAAGGCGGGGTTGGGCGTTTTTTAAATCTTCCGCCGCTACTAATTAACCGTCACGTCTTCGTCGTTGTCCTCCAACGCCTTTCCATTCTTTGTGATCTGGACGGAATCCGGATCGAGAACCCGAATCGAGACATGTTTGCCGCGGAATTCCACAGGACCATCTGCCGGGGAAACCCAGCGTTCGAAGGCGGGACTGCCGTCTTTGTCGCCCACAGTCACCTTGACGTAGGTGCGCTTAAGGGGTCGAATAGCAATGCGATTCTGTTCGCCTGATTCTGCGGGCGACGGATTCGTCGTTTCTTGCGTTGTCGCCTGATCTTCGCTAGTCACGGGCTTTGCCCGGCGCACCTCCGGTTGACTTGGCGCTGCGGAAGCAGCCAAGGCCTTACGGACTTCTGGCGGACCCGCTGATGCAACTGGCGAGGTTGCAGCTTGCGATGGCGCTGGCGGCGCGACTGTCACGGCGGACGCAACAGTGCCTGGTGACGCTGTCGTCATCCCCGGTTGCCCAGCTTTGGGGCTTGGAACCGGCGACGCACTCGGTGACACCTGTGCCGTAGACTCGCCTTGTCCGGGCGCAAGCCGCCGCACATTGAGGATGAACTTCATTACGGAGAAGCCGATTACCAACACGAGTACGCCAAAGATGAGCGGCATTGGAGAGATCCGCTCGTGGCTGGTTGTAGTGGTGGTATTACGGCGGCGTCGAACGACCGGAGCAGCGACCGATTTCTGAGGACGATTTTCCTGCAGATAGGAGTAGCCGTCGACCGTCACGCGTTCGGAATCTTCAAACGCGTCCAGATACGGCGTGACATCGACATCTAGGAATTTACCGTAGATGAGAAGAAAACCCTTTGCATATGCAAGGCTGGGGAATTGGGAAAAATCATCCGCCTCAATCTCTGCCAGGCGCGCAGGGCGAATTTTCGTCATCCGGGCTGCTTCGTCGAGCGTAAGGTTCCTCGCGACCCTCGCTTCTTGAAATTTTTTACCAAGCCCTTCTATCGTCATTGCGCAGAAAATAGCGGCTAAACGGCAGCATCGAGATCGACCAAAATCTCGCGTGGTTTGGCGCCTTCGCCGGGACCTAAAATACCGCGCTGCTCCAGAATATCAACGATTCGCGCGGCGCGCGTATAGCCGAGTCGCAGGCGGCGCTGAAGCAACGAAGTGGAGGCGCGTTTTTCCTGGCGAATGATCTCCAGGCATTTTTCGACCAACTCTTCGTCTTCATCTGTGACATCTTCCTCCGTCGTTGCGGCGGATTGGAGCTTCTCGTGCATCGCCGTATCAAAAGCCGGCGGGCTTTGCTTGGAAACAAATTCGACCAGCCGATGAATCTCATCATCCGTAACGAGCACGCCCTGTGCGCGAATGAGACGCGAAGCACTCGGCGGCAGGTAAAGCATATCGCCCTGGCCGAGCAAACGATCGGCTCCGTTTTCATCCAGAATCACGCGACTGTCGATTTTGGAAGCGACCTGAAATGCGATCCGGCTGGGAATATTCGCCTTGATCACGCCGGTGATGACGTCTGCGCGGGGAGTCTGCGTAGCAACGATAATGTGAATACCGGCCGCGCGAGCCATTTGTGTGATGCGTGCGATACCACTTTCAACGTCTGCCGGTGCGGTTTGCATCAAATCCGCCAACTCATCGATGATGACAACGACATACGGCATCTTGTCAGGAATTTGCATCTCATCCTTTGTGGTCGAAGGCCCTGCGCCTGAATCTTCAGAAGATTCGTCTTCGTCACCGCGCTCAGCGCTCGCGGCTACAGGCTTCTTTCGCACGTTAAAACCCACGATGTTGCGCACGCCGATTCGCGCAAAAATTCTGTAACGACGCTCCATCTCGTCGATCAGCCAACGCAAGGCGAGCATCACTTTTTTTGGATCGACAACTATCGGGAACGCGAGATGCGGCAGCGAACTATACGCCTGAAGCTCGACCATCTTCGGGTCAACAATCACCAGGCGGAGCTCTTCGGGGGTGAAACGAAAGAGCATGCTGGCGATCAGCGCATTGATACAAACACTCTTGCCACTGCCAGTGGTACCTGCGACCAACAGATGCGGCATTTGTGCAAGGTCGGCAATGATCGTCTTGCCGTAAACATCTTTACCGAGCGCGAGCGGAATTTTTACGTGTCCCTTTGCTTCTTCCCAGTCGGATGACTGCAAAAGTTCACGCAGTTTCACTGTTACTTTTCGGCTGTTCGCCAGTTCGATGCCTACCGTGTCTTTTCCGGGGATCGGCGCGAGGATATTGATTCGTTCAGCGCGCGTCGCTCGAGCGAGGTCCCGCTCGAGGCTTACAATCTTGTCTACACGAACGCCTTTAGCCGGATAAACTTCGTAGCGGGTAATAGTCGGCCCCTTTGTGATATCTCCCGGCGCTACCGCAATCCCGAATTGCCCTAAAGTCTCAATCAAAACTCGCTGGACGTCCTCGAGCTCAGAAGGATCAGACGTGCCGCGCCCCTCCATACTATGCTCATCCAGCAAATCCATCCCAGGCAGGACATAATTTTCCGATGTCCAGGCTGGAGTGATCACACTCGGCGCCGATCTTGCCTTCTTTTCGTTCGCACGCAATTCAGCGAGAGACGGTTTTCTGCGGATGTCGTGTTCGCTTGGCAGTGCGGTTGTGTCGACGACCTTTGGCTTCGGTCGATTTGCCAGTTCCTCCGGAGAAATCATCGACCCAGTCAACTCGGCCGACGGCACGCCTTTCTTTTTTAATTGCTTTTCGAGCGATCGCCGCTGTTTTGCGAGCTGCTGCTCACTGATCGCTAGTTTCCCCTTGAGATCCGAGTTGCGCAGCTTGCGGCGCAATCGCCATTCCTGCAGGCTTATACTCACGCGTCGCATGAGCGCGACGGTCTCGCGAACAAGATGAATGGGACGCAGTCCGGTGACCAGAATCAATGTGGTCACATAAATTCCAACCAACAGAAGAAGCGTACCGAGTGGGCCAAGAGAGTTGCGGAGTAACCCACGGTGCTGATCGGCGAAAGCGTATCCGATCCAACCACCCGGCCCCTGGATGTTGAAGGCGGCGTGCCAGCCCTGCAAATGATACGGCTGCACATGCAGCAAACAGGCACCCGATATGACGAACAAAATGATCCAGACCAACCGCGGCGCAATCCGCAAACCGGGATAAAACAGTTTTGTAGCGCCGAACCCCAGCAGAATTGCGGCCAAAAGGAACGACGCCGCCCCAATGAATTGGTAGCAAATTCCCGCGATAATTGCGCCTACTGGACCGATGAAATTCTGCGCAGGGCGATTCGCCGGCGAAATATGGCTAAACCAAACCCAGGACGGCACATCCTTGGGCGTATAGGAAATCAACGCAAAGAACAGCAGGGTTCCCGAAAATAGCAGAACGAGAGCGAAGACTTCGTTCCATGCGTTGTGTCTGTCTGTGCGAGCCACCGCGTCTGATAGTAATCCCGCAGCAGCGTCTTTCAATCTTTTGTAGAAGCGCTCGCCCCGCCGAGGGCTCCGGCGTCTGAAACACACGCCGCTACGGCTGTTCTCGTTGCTCGCAATCAAAATCCGGGGACCACGCGGTTTCGGCTTGCAGGCTACCAGCGAGACTGATAACTGTGCCAGCGCATTATGGCTCTTTTCCTCCGCTACGGCCTCAGTGCTGTTGCGCTCTGCATGCTGCTGTTTTGCATCTCGTGCGAGAAACATCCGCTCGGCCAAATACCGGAAGTTCAGCGGGAGCAGCCCGATCCGGCAACGAGGGTCTGGTCCGAAGAAAGCAAAATCGAGTCTGAAAAATCGGCATCCTCGCCGGCGGAAGCTGTTCCGCACGAAGATCGTTAGGCAAAGGAGACCATATGGCCAAACATAAATACGCAACCTCGCCCCCAAACTTAACGGGCATGCCTCCGGGCGTGCCGTACATCATCGGCAACGAAGCGGCCGAGCGTTTTTCCTATTACGGCATGAAGTCGGTCCTGACCGTCTTCATGGCGCATTACATTTTGAATCAGTCTGGTGTGCTCGCGCCGATGAGTTCGAACGAGGCGTACATGTACACGCATTACTTCGTTTTCGGCGTTTACTTTCTTCCGATTCTCGGCGCGGTCATCGCCGACGGCTGGCTGGGCAAATATTGGACTATTCTCTCGCTGTCGCTTGTCTACTGCCTGGGCAATCTCACGCTGGCGTGCATGGCCACTTCCTGGGGGATTGCAATTGGGCAGCGAGCGATGCTGGCGATCGGACTGTTTCTGATTTGTCTGGGTGCAGGCGGGATTAAACCATGTGTGTCGGCCAACGTTGGTGATCAATTTGGCGATTCGAACAAACATCTGCTGTCGAAAATGTTTGGCTGGTTCTATTTCTCGATTAACGCCGGCTCTTTCATTTCTTCCCTTCTTTGCCCCTGGCTTCTCGGCAATCCGAAATATGGGCCGGGATGGGCATTTGGAATCCCTGGGATCGCGATGTTGATCGCGACTTTGTTTTTCTGGGGCGGTCGCAAAAAAATGGTCCACGTGCCTCCGGCTGGGCTCGGTTATCTTCGCGCAACATTCAGCAAAGAGGGTCTCGTCACGCTGGCGCGAATCGCAATGGTTTACGTTTTCATTTTGGTTTTTTGGGCCTTGTGGGGAATGAGCAATGGAGCCGAATGGACCTTGCAAGCCGAGAAAATGGATCTGCACGTGTCTTGGCTGCCATGGATCAACATCAGCTTGTCTCCATTTCATATTTCAGCCGGATGGGGATTGGATTTGCTGGCCGCGCAAGTGCAAACCGCAAACCCCATTTTAATCCTGATTTTTATCCCCTTGGTGAATTATATCATTTACCCGTTGATCAACGCTGTCTTCCCGCTCACTCCGCTGCGAAAAATCGGAATAGGGCTTTTCATCACTGCGCTCTCCTTTGTCGTTATTGTCATGATCCAAGGGTGGATCGATTCAGGGTTACGCCCGCACATCAATTGGCAGTTCCTGGCCTACATTGTTCTCACGCTCGGTGAAGCGATGGTCTCGATCACTGGTTTGGAATTTTCCTATACCCAGGCACCGAACACGATGAAGAGTTCTGTGATGGCGCTGTGGCTTCTCACTGTCGCCTCGGGTGAACTTTTCGTCGGACTCGTCAATAAATGGATTTTGGGTGCAGGCGCTGCGCATAAGATCAACGACTATCAGTACTTCACCTTCTTCACCTGGTTGATGTTTGGAGCCGCTGTCGTCTTCGTTGTCGTTGCCTGTTTCTATAAGGGGCGCACTTACCTTCAAACGCAGCAACCCACTCTCGATGAAATTGCGACCGAGCCGATTCTTCACGGCGGCACGCCGAGCTGAATTCGATGAAAATCACCATCGCAGCTGCGCTCTTGTTGTCGTCGTCGATCCTCAGCGTATTCGGGACTCCACAGGACGACGCGTTTCAAAAGATTGCGCACGATTACATCGAGCAATATTTGCGGGCGAATCCGGAGGATGCGACGGAGCTGGGGGACCATCGGTTTGACGGTCAACTGACTGATTATTCAGCCGAAGCACGGGCGAAAGCGCTGGCAGCGCAAAAAGAGTTCCGCGAGAAACTAAATGGTATCGACGGATCGAAGCTCACTGGCGCGAACAATATCGATTTGCGCATCCTCAAGGAGAACATCGATTACCAAATTTTCCGAGCCGAAGAGCTGAAAGAGCCGGAGTGGAATCCGTTGGTTTACATGGATAGCCTGGCCAACAGTCTTTATCTGTTAGTTGCGCGCGATTTCGCGTCACCGGAACAACGGATTCCAAATCTGCGCCAGCGGATGGAAGGAATTCCCCGCGTGATCGCACAAGCCAAAGCAAACCTGCAACACCCGCCGCGCGTTCATACGGAAACAGCGATTGAGCAAACACAAGGCGCAATCAATCTCGTACGCGAAGGACTCGCACCGCTTCTTGATCGCACGCCGCAGATGAAAAAGGACCTTGCGCCTTTGCAGGAAAAGACGACCGCAGCTCTGGACGATTACAAGAAATGGCTCCAGAACGATCTACTGCCGCGCTCCGACGGCAATTTCCGTCTCGGCGCGGAGAAGTACCGGCAAAAGCTGCGATTCGCGCTCGCTTCGGATCTGTCGATGGAAGAAATCATGAAGCGCGCGCAGGCGGACCTGAAACAGACGCAAACCGCCATCTATGAAACTGCCCTGCCGCTTTACAAAAAATATTTTCCCAACACAGACGCCGCAACTCTCGCGGACAAACATAAGGTGACAGCGGCAGTACTCGACAAACTTGCCGAGCAACATCTCGATGACGCCACCGTCGTCGGTTATGCGAAAGAAGTTGTTGGTGAGGCGACCAATTTCGTTAGGTCGCATAATCTCGTCACTATCCCGGAGACGCCGCTCGATGTGATCGCGATGCCCGAGTTCAAACGTGGCGTGGCTATTGCATATTGCGATTCTCCAGGTCCGCTAGATAAAACCGGAAAGACATTTTTTGCCGTCGCGCCAACGCCGAAGGATTGGTCAAAGGAACGGAAGGAATCGTTCTTTCGCGAATACAACAGCTATCAAATTCGCGATTTGACCGTGCACGAGGCGATGCCCGGGCATTACTTGCAACTTGCTCACGCAAACGAATTCCGGGCCCCGACTTTAGTCCGCGCGATCTTCCGCAGTGGTCCCTTCATCGAAGGCTGGGCCGTTTATTGCGAACAGTTGATGGCGGAACAGGGCTATGGTGGATCGGAAGTGAAAATGCAACAGTTGAAAATGCGATTGCGGGCGATCGCCAATGCCATTCTCGATCAAAGCATCCACGCCGGAAACATGACCGAGAAAGAAGCGATGGATTTGATGATGAAAGAGACTTTCCAACAGGAAGGCGAGGCCGTGGCAAAGTGGAAACGCGCACGCCTTACCGCTGCCCAGCTCTCGACTTATTTCGTGGGCGCCACGGAGCATCTGGATCTCCGTGCGGCGGAGGAGAAGAAACTAGGCAAAGATTTCGACCTCAAGAAATACAACGATCAGGTGATCTCATACGGTAGCCCGCCGGTAAAATACGTTCGCGAGCTAATGGGATTGTAGGGCGTTTGATTCGCTCTGCGAAACGCCGAATCAAAGTTGGCGTCTGACACAGACGCCCTACAATTATTTAAAGATAGAATCGTGTTTATGCCCAATCTCGCCACATGGATGCGCCCGAGGGATGAAAAATGGTTTCGCCCGTTCTTTGCAAAGCAGGCTGAGCTCCATGTTTTCGACGCGCGAAACGTCGATGTTTCAATGGAGCAAATGGACGGCCTCCTCCTGACGGGCGGCTCCGACATCACGCCGGAATTTCTGCGTCAAAAAAATGTCGATCCGAACCTGATCGACAAAGACGACCTGGATCCCAGGCGGGACGGCTGGGAGTTCGATGCGATTTCAAAGGCGCTCAAGCGTGGACTGCCGATTCTCGCCATTTGCAGGGGTATTCAAGTCCTGAATGTCGCCCTGGGCGGCACGCTTAAACTCGATATTCCGGGCCATCGGTTACCCGAACAAAAAGAGCAGGACATTCAATCATTGCGTTACGACGACAAGGCCAAGCATCGATTCGAAAATGTAAACAGTTCGCATCATCAGGCCATCGATCGGCTGGCAGACGGTTTCGAAGTCGAAGCCTGGTGCGCCGACGATGATGTCATCGAGCAAGTGCGTCTGCGTGATTATCCCTTCGCTCTCGCGGTCCAATACCATCCCGAGCGCGGAAAGATTTACGACGCCCTCTTCGAAAATTTCTTCCACAAGGTCCAGTCATTCCGAGCGGAGTCGAGGAATCCCGTGAAGCGTCCTTGAAATTTCGCTACGGGTATCTTGAACTCCACTCGACATGACTGAGGCGCATCAGTATGCCGACTTTCAAAAAGGCAATCGCGATCGCTCCTACTTGCCGCGATAAACGCAGCGCGCGGTGGCTGTTTCGTGCACCACGATTTCGCAAAGACCAGGACAGTGCGATTCCAATTTCTTCCAAAACCATTCAGCCATTTTTTCAATCGTCGGGTTCTCCAGGCCTTCGATATTGTTCAGATAGGCGTGATCGAGCATTTTCATCAACGATTTCATCGCGTCGCTTATTCTGGCGTGATCGTAAACCCACCCGGTTTTTGGATCGACATCGCCTTCCACCGAAACTTCGACCTTGAAACTGTGGCCATGCACACCCCGGCATTTGTGGCCCTCCGGCGCGTTGGGCAAAGTCTGCGCCGCTTCAAAAGTGAAATCTTTCGTTAATCGTGCTTTCACGCCTGGGAAAATACCATTGGTTTCGTTCCGTTGTCATCCCCTGGCAGGTCGGCAGTCGAGCCAGCCGTGGCTGGTGACCTCCAGTCAAACTCCGCGCTGGGTCGGGCTCCAGATAAACTTGTGCATCTGCAGTTGAAAACGAACATTCAGCTTGTCCTCTAAAATCCAGTCGACGATCTGACGCGGATCAATCCGTCCAAAGATCGGTGAGAAAAGTACGTCATGACAACGGCGAGGAAGATCGTAGCGCTCCACCTTATCGCACGCCCATTCGTAATCTTCTCGCGAACCCATCACAAATTTCACTTCGTCACGCAAGGTGAGATGATCGATGTTCGACCAAAGATTCCTGTCCACTTCGCCGCTGCCCGGCGTTTTCAAATCCATTATGCGATGAACGCGCGGATCGACTTTTGAGATATCGTGCGCGCCACTGGTTTCGAGCAGGACCGTATGGCCGGCATCGCACAATATCGACATCAGCGGCAGCACATTTTTCTGGAGCAACGGTTCGCCCCCGGTAATCTCGACCAAAGGGCAACTAAACGCGGCCACCGCATCCACGATCTCCCTTAGCATTTGTTTCTTCCCCTCGTAAAACGCGTACTCCGTATCGCAATAATTGCAGCGCAGATCGCAGAACGTCAGCCGTACGAACACACAGGGTTGTCCTGCCCAGGTGCTTTCGCCCTGAATTGAGTGATAGATTTCGTTG
>Ga0193715_1000106_pt1 | contig 22149 bp, 21 predicted proteins | sample U2m2metaG_FD_143040 | JGI IMG/M metagenome (GOLD analysis project Ga0193715, IMG submission 143040) | Soil microbial communities from a riparian zone of the East river system, Colorado, United States - U2m2 | ecosystem: Environmental > Terrestrial > Soil > Riparian zone | place: USA: East River... | reverse complement strand
GTGAGCCGCGGTCAACGACCGACGGCTACAGTAATTTCAGACTCAGCTCTTAAAGTTGTATTCTTACTACCCTGTATGTAGATGTCAAAGAACCAGCCGTTCGTTACATTTGACCACAAAAAAACTCAATCTCGTGCCGACAAAAATCACAGCTTCTCCCGACATTGCGGGTTTCCGTTTTCATTGCCGGGACAAAATTGAGCACAATTTGCAGTCCCCAAATGTACATAGAACACACTCCGTATTAGTGGAGTCCCGCTTCCAGCGGGATCAACAGCATACACGAAATCAGCGGCGCGTCAACGCAATCCGACAGATTTTTGCAATTTTCTGCCAGCAAACAATTCCTTCACGTTCAGTAACTTATCTCCTGTACTGGCGGAAGGATGTCAATTGGCAAGACATTGAATGCAACATCATTGTGTGTTGAAAATGGGACTATCGGCGCGAGTTTTGCACTTATTCTATAGATGTCGTAACGCTGATTTTGTCGAGCACGCGACTACGATCCGAGTCGTAAAGACGAAACTCATAGGTGCGTCCCGCCTCAATCCAGTTCGCGGTCGCGACGCCTTTGCGCCCTGCTGCAAACAGCGACTCTTTTTTTCCATCAATGGAGACGTAGACCTTGCCGGGGCACGCATCTGGAGTGCTCCACCGAATTGTCGTTGTGCCGATCTTCTGACTGACAGGTACAGGATTTGGAAGGGCGCTGAGCTCGAATACCGCATCGCTTTTCAAAAGGCAGACGGCGCGCTCATCATGATTTGGATCAGCAGGCATTGAGTTGTTCGTATCGCCGATTGTCGTGAATGCCAATATACTCCAACCCGTTCGGTGAATCAGTCGCTTAAGTCCTTCATCTGAGAAAATCCAGAAGTTCGTGCTGTCGTTATTGCATTCCTCCGGTCCGAGTAAGTATGCAAGAGGATGCTTTGAAAGTGGTAAGCCGTCGGCGGCCTGTCGGGCAATCCGGGAGCTCAGAAAACAATATCTCGTCACGTGAGCGAGTCTTTCAAGAATGAAGAAGGGGTTTTTCAAGTGATAAAGAACGCCCAGAAAAAAGGCGGCATCGTATCTTTCTGGAAAGGGTTGAGACCGCGAATCCAAATCGATCGAACGAATCGTGACGAGCGAGCTTAGCGCATTTTTAAGAATTCGAGCTCCCTCTAGCTTATTGAAATTTGTGTAATCGTTGTCCACGGCGTCCACCGAGAATCCAAGTTCCTCCAAGAAAAAGGCGAGATCTCCATCGGCGGCGCCGATGTCCGCAACCCTGCCATATTTGCCTCGACAGAGGTCCAGGAGGTCAAGTCCGGCTCCGGCCAGGAGTCGCTCCAATACAGCAATATTTCGCAGCGTGGCATAGGGGTACCAAAACGATTTGGGACGATATGCCAGCTTTGTCTCCCAAAGCTCTTGCTCTTTGGCAAGAGCAAGGTCTCGCAGTGATGACGTTCCCCCTCGGGTCTTCCTTGATCTGACGTACGATTTGCCAGGTCCTCTGTCGGTGCGCGGCGCAAGGGCGGGTTCGTCTAAAAGGTTGTCGAGCCCTTCAGAAATTTTCGAACCCCACTGAGGCACGCCAGGTGATAGTAGTTTCACAATGGAAACTCTCGCGTATGGTCGCGGACTCTGACAGACAGATGCTACCGAGTCTTTTTGTAGGATTAAATCCTACTGTCGAATTCTCGCGCGGTGAGAACAACAGATTACTTTAAATGAGTTGCATCTTCCCAGCGAATCGCCGCGCGGAGCAGTTCACCCAGAGAGCTCACACCGAATTTTTCCTTCGCCCGTGCGCAGTAAGCTTGCACAGTTTTCAAACTCAAATGCAAATCCTCGGCAATTTGCGCGGTCGTGCGCCCCTGGCCAAGGAGCCTGAATATTTCCAGCTCCCGATCACTTAAACGTTCCACCGGAGAACTCTCGACTCTTTTAGGCGATGAGCTAAACCGGCGAGCCATACTGTTAACAACCCTTTCACTAACATAAACGCCGCCCTCCATTACTCGGCGAATGGACGCGAGGACGCTTTTTGTGCTCTCTCGCTTCATGACGTACCCGCGTGCGCCAGCGCGCAAGGCTCGTTCGGCATAAAGAGCTTCATCATGCATGGAAAGGACAATCCAGGCGACGAGCGGGAATTGACTCTCCAGGTTCTTGACCAATTCCAATCCAGACTCATTCTTCAGTGAAATGTCCACAAGCGCGACGTCGGGTCTGGTCTTTGCGATTCCACTTATGGCTCCAGCGGAATCCTCCGCCTCGCCGCAAACGATCAGATCATTCTGTCCATTGATGAGATTGGCGAGTCCCTCGCGTACTAGAGGGTGGTCATCGACAAGAAAAACCCGACTCTTGCGCCCGGCATTGGCTGATGGGTTTGAATTCATTGTCGAAAATTTAGCTCATTGTGGTTTGACACAGGTACCTTGCAAGTCGCAATCGTTCCGCGTCGACCATTTCGCCGGACGTTAAAGGTCCCACCAATTAACGCCGCACCGTGGCGCATCAGGCGGAGTCCGAGCCCTTTTGAATCTGAGAGGTTACCTGGAAAGCCAACTCCATCATCGGTAATCGCTAGAGTAAGTTCGGAATCCTTAACAGTGATGCGAATATTGACCTGCTGTGCAGCAGCGTGTTTTGCAGCGTTTGTAGCGGCTTCCTGAGCAATCCGGTAGAGCTGTGTTGCAACCGTAGAATCGTGGACTGGAATAGATCCTTCTCCATGAAAAATGCAGTTGACCGCGAATCGTTCGCTTATGTTCTCGGCAAGGCCGTCCAAGGCTGTAGTTAGTCCGTCCGCTTCTAGTTCGGGCGAAAAGAAACCGCGTGCCAAGTTACGCGTAAGGTCGATTCCCTCTTCAACGTAGTTCACGAGTTTCCCTGCTTCTGTTACTTCTGGAGCAGATTTCGCTGCAAGTTTCTCTTTCAACACTTGAGCAGCCAGAGCAGTTCCCGTCAGATGCTGGCCTAGGCGGTCGTGGAGGTCTTGCCCCAAGCGTCGCCGTTCGCGATCCGCCACATGCGCAATTTCACGGTCAAGCCGCTGTCGCTCACTCATCTCGCGCTTCAGGGCCGCCGTTCGATCCTGCACCCGTCGATCCAACTCTTTCAAAAGTGTGTGGAGCTTCGAGAGTACCCCGGCAAAGAGCGCATATGAGACAAAAGCCATCCCTGCATTCCACAAACGGAGAGCAGGTATTCCGGCCGCGAGGTCTGATAACATCGAAGCCGCGACACTGATGACGGCGATTACTAAACCGATCCGGAGAGAAGCAAACCACGTGGCCAGGGAAATTGGCACAATGTAGAACAGAAGCAGCGGCCTTTCGTATCCAGTTGCATAGTCGATATATCCTACAAACCCCACAACACAAAGACACCCTACGACGAGCGCCGTCTGAGAAATCCTGAAGGGAGAGCCACGGCGCAGATCCGCCACAATCCTATCGAACTTGATTCGGCCCAGGACTGTCTCGATCGGCATCCTCATTTATCTCTATGAAAACCGGCAGCTAAACGGAAAAAAGACCGCAGGAGATCTTAAGGTTGAGCCGTTTACACACCACTAAACCCTCCAATCAACATCCGTACGCTGATTACTATTCGTGAGGGAGACGGCGGGAGGATCGATTTTCTTTAGTTGAGTCTCTCTCATCTTTTTGGTTCGTCGCTGAAAGGGTTTTGGCAAGGCTCTCAAAATTGAGCGGAGCCAATTGGAGTGCTTCGGTTCAGCGCGAAGATGCCGAATAATGGCGCTCTTCTTCTTGACTTCCATTGCAAGGCTCGCCGCCCGGGCGCTGATTTGTTGGTTTTTCGTTTGCTGCGTCAGAATTAAATCCTGAGCTCTACGATACTCCTTCGGCAGACTCGCAACAAACTGGACGCGCTCATCAAAGACAGCCTCTATTTCGTCGATTGCGGCAGCCGAGCCTTCGAGCGGTTGTGAATTCTCTTCCACTTCGCGGCAAAGCTGCGTTGCCTGCTTTATGAGGTTCGGATCAGTTCCATGATCATCAATCTGAAAATCAGGAGGAACATTGGAACTGTTAATCCGCTGCGCGAGCGGTTCCAGACATTCAGGTGCGAAGGGTTCGCTGAGAAAACTAAAAATGGACCGTAGTGTCGCTTCCGAGGCATCTACGAGATCCGAATGCCGTACCCGAAAGACGACGTTTGGCCCATAGGCTCGTTCAGCCAGGAGACAGCTGCTCACCGTTCTGAGCCAATAACTGTATGCTTCCTGCACATTGGCGACCAGGCTCTGCCCGCTAACCTGATGGAAGTGCAGCATCGATCGAACCACGGCAGTCGCATCCCGGAAGACATGAATGAATAGCGCCTCCGGGAAGAGCTTGCGTAAGCCGCAAATATAGAACGAATATTCCGGAGTGCCGTCCACCCATCGCGTTTTCGCGGTATATTGTGGGACGAACAAATCGTCGGGCAGAGATGGACCGGCAGCTCGTCTCCAACGCTTTTTATTGAGATCAATCCGGTGGCGCAGAATCAGGTCGTTAATGCTGTTGCCAAAGATAGCGAAAAATTCCGCTTTCTTTACATCCATCGAGCTTAAGAGCGAATAGTCACCGCGCCCACTACCGATTTGATAGTAAATTGCCAGGCGGATTGCTAGGTCTCCCATCCAATCAGATTCCTCGAGGGGAATAATGTTCGGATGCTGCCCAATGCACCACGTCAGAATACTTGTTCCGGATCGGGGCGATCCAACTACAAAAATCGGTTTGTTTATTCCCTCTTCCATTTCGACTCGAAAACCTCAGCGGAGTACGTTCGGCTGGTCCTGGCGGCTGATACCAATGACTGGCGCGCGGCCCAAAAGGCATCCCCCATAAAATGTCCGTGTTACTACGTAGCTATGCCAATGGCAATGAAGCAACGATACGAAGGTCCGCCAGGGCGAGCGTCGCTTGAGTCATCACATACAGTGACACTCCTGAGTAGTTCAACGCCTTGATTATTTGCCGCGTTTTCTTGTAACCGCGATTCGCGCTTGTGCTACAATTGACCTGTTCCCTAAATGCTGCCTCTATTTCGTCGGCTGCCTCCCGCGAAGGTCGATCGGGTTGAGGAGTTTCGGTTGTATTGGCGGAAAGGCGCGTTGCTTTTTCGATTACTGCCGGATCGGTAGCAGGGTCATCACCCCTAAAATCAGGCGGTACGTTGGAACTGTTGATCCGATCCCCAAGCGGTTCCAGACATTTCTCGCTGTATGGTTCCCCAAGGCGGTCGAGCAACCAACGAATAGTCGATTCGGGTTTCTCGACCAAATCTATGTATCGGATTCGATGGACCACAGTCGGGCCGTAGGCCAGTTCTGCCTTTAAACACGCTCTGACTGTTCGGAGCCAGTATTTGTAAGCCTTTTCTTCATTGATAACTAACTGAGTGCCCGCAACCCGGTGGAAATTCAGCATTGAGCGCACGACTGCGCCCACCTCTCGGAAGATATGAACGAAACGAGCGTCTGGAAAGAGCTTGCGCAAGCCACAAATGAACAGGGAATATTCTGGCGTTCCATCTACCCATCGTATTTTAGGATCCGACGCGGCACCGATACCTCGTAACCAACGTGCCTTAAGTCCCGAGGGCGTAATCCAAGATTGCCGCTTTCTTTCCAGATCTTTGCGATGAGAGAGGATCAGCTTGTTGATACTTTGGCCGAATGTGGCGAACAATTCGTCCTCTCGAATATCCATGGCGCTCAAGATAGAGCGCTCACCACGGGCTGCGCCAACCTGGTAGGCCATGGCCACGTTGACGGCGAAGTTTCCCATCCAATTGGATTCTGGCACTGGAAAAATATTTGGATGTTGCCCCAGACACCAGGTTAGAATACTCGTTCCTGAACGCGGAGATCCGACGACAAAAATCGGTTTGTTTAGGTTACGCTCCATGCAGCCCTTAGGGATTATTCGCCTTTTGGCGAGGAGTCAAGCTTGGAGCACATCTGGCTGGCCGAGGTCGGAATTCATAATTCGTATTTATCGGCTTCGACTTCGGATGTACGTTTCGTTTGATGAATCCGATCAACGTTGGTCCAGGCGGAGAGTTCTCGTTGGGAGGTGAAAACTTCGTGATTGAAGGTGAGGTGCCGTCAAAAGAGCGACGTCCTTCCAGCTCCGCGGTCTTTACGATTGTGAAAAGCGAGCCCTATCTTCGCGTTTATGAGGAGCTCGCTTCCAACTTCTCACCAAGATCAATCCTTGAACTTGGGATTTTTCAGGGAGGGAGCTACGTCTTCCTGGACAAGCTGTTTAGACCTAGCCGAATGTCGGCGGTTGAGATCAGTCCAAAGCCTGTGGCGCCGCTTTTACAATACCTGTCCCGTACCGAGAATCGGTTTGTTCACTTTGCGACGTCGCAGCGCGACGGGGAGATGTTGAGGCAGATCGTACTAGGTGAGCTGGCTGATGAGCTGGATCTAGTAGTGGACGATGCGTCACACGCCTATGAAGAGACGAAAGCGTCCTTCGAATTTCTTTTCCCTCTGCTGAGTCCCGGTGGCGTCTACGTAATTGAGGATTGGAGTTGGGCGCACCATCCTAGTTACCAATCGCCGGCCGCTCCTTTTTCCAAGCGGCGCGCTTTGTCCAATCTCTTGTTCGAACAAATCATGCTGCTGGGCTCTACATTGCTGATCTCTGAGATTCGTGTTTGGAGGTTTCTTTATCTGATTTACAAGGCGAAGACTCCTGTTCGCAGAACCGACCTGGCCCAGAATTTCGAGAGCGAATCCGTTTTTGACCAGATACTAAGCCGCGGCCGAACATGGGATTTGATCTAACTGATCAAGGCGAGCGACTGCGAAATCAGAGGGAACTGCGCTTCCGTGTACGGTGGAGACGAAATAATGCTGAGCACATGCAACCCCTGCGAGGGCATTAGTCTTTCGGGCGTTAGTCTTTCGTGGCTGGTCAAGCCCTGGACCATATTACGCATAAGGTGGTCAATTTGTTTTCGCAGGGCGTCGGCGCATCCAGAAGCTTCCCCCGCCCCACTTGACTGGATTTGGAAGGGCCGGCTTGACGTTTTCCAAATTGGGAAACGCGGTTTTGAGATCTTCCCGGTACCTGTGCGCCAGGTAGCGATTGGCCATCATGACCTCGAACTCTGAATTAAAAGTCAAGAACGCTTGAAGCAGGTATTGCTCGCTCCAAAAGCGAAATTCATCCAGCACCCAGTCGCGCCGGTACTCGAAGGGCAAAAAGATGTCGTGGACGTGTACAATAACGCCGGGCTTGAGACGTGGCAGGACTTCCAGGAAGAGATAGTTGACGTCTCCACCAATTTTTACCGTATGAGAGCTATCGATAAAAAGGATGTCGCCGGACTCAAGCTGTGAGAAAAACTCCAGATCGATATCCTGAACCTTTTCTTCAATCAACGATTGCAAGCCAGGGAATCCCTTTCGAACAAACTCGCGCGGAAACGGTTCGATGCAGATGAGATTGGATTTACCGTTCCTCGCGCCCGCCTGGGCTAAGAGCAGAGAGGAAAACCCGCTGCCGATTTCGATGATCAAGCCTGGCTGAAATTGGCGAACCATGCAGTAAGCCACCAGGGCGTCCGTGCCATCAAAGAGGCGGTTATTAAGATGAAAACCTCCTCGTTCACCGGTCGGTTTGGTTGGAAGCTGCTCATATTCGTCCCGGAATTTTGGAAAATGTCTTCGCAGCAAATCGAGCTGCCCAGAGTCGTTCATGTCAATGCCCACCAGTTTGCTCGGCTGTTTCCACAGCGTTTCCGGCAAGCTCTGCGTATCGGGGATGGGCTGATAGAAGTGTACCGGCATGACATGGAAACCGTGGCGCTCCCAAAGCGGGAAAATCTCGTTGAATTTCCCGCTGCGCAGACAATGAGGCATGAGTATCGCGATGAGTCGGGAAAGTTCTGCAGTGCCGATGTGAGGCATCACTGTTTCCAGGAATTTGGAAAGGTGCGCCACGTCAATGTTTCCACGCGACACTTCGTCCGCAAGCTCGCGGAAAATTAGAGGCACAGTCTCGAAATCAAGCTTGACTTGCACCGAGTCAATGAGTGCAGTCGGGTTGCTGGCAGCGTAAAGGCGAAAATCGTATGCCGTCGAACCCGCGATCCATCGGATTTCTGTCTGCCCGGACCGTCCCTGGCTGACCACTTTTTCATCGCCGAGAGAAGTGGAGACGCGCACTTCTGCCCCTGCGGGATCGTTTGTTTCCCATGAAATCAGCACGCAGCCCCGTCCGAAAGGAATCGGATTCGGGTCAGCGTCGATTTTTCCGACGATTGTTCCAGCTGACTTTGTATTGCTCACCGATGAGAACCATGATCAGCTTTGGCCACTAACATGATCTCTGGTGGCTGAGCTACTGTGGATCGGTCCGAACTTTTCAGACGGTCCTCGCCAAACAAAAATTCGAGCGCCTTACTCGCGGTATCGGTGGAATATGAAGCGCGTGTTTTCTTAATGCCATTCTCGGAAAGCCGGTTCCAAAGTTCTTCCGATTCATAGAGCTCGATCAATGCCCGCGCAAAATCTTCCGGGTCGTCGGCCACCAGAATATCTTCATGATCAGTAAGCTCCATTCCCTCTATGCCCAGCGAGGTCGCGACCACTGGCACGCCAAAAGCCATGCTTTGATTGATCTTACCTTTCACGCCTGCCCCAAATCGCAGGGGCGCCACGGACAGCTTTAGGCTATCAAAAAACGGGCGAACATCCCTCTGTAATCCTGTGACAAGAATCCTCTCAGTTGCCAATGCAACGATTTCCGGAGGCGCCTTGTCGCCAATGATGTAGAACTTCGCATCGCGCAGATGCTCGCTCACCAGTGGATAAATTTTCTCCACGAAAAACAGAACCGCATCGATGTTTGGTCTGTGTTGGAAGCCGCCGATGAAGAGGTAGTCTCGCCGATGTGCGAACGGCGTCTTCGATCCGGGAATATCGACAATATTTGAAACCAGTTGAATGGATTTGCCGGGCCATTTCTCTTGGAGCAGTTGCTGTTCGATAGGGCTCACTACCCAGGTTTCATCAGCCCGTTCGATCAATTGATGTTCCAACCGCTGTTTCTCCTGCGCCTTCCGATGCATCTCCGCGTCGCCTGTCAGTTGGGCCTCGCCTTCTTCGCGGAGGTAATGAAGATCCACCGTGTCAAAAATAACGCGGCTCTGCGGCGCGTGCAGTCGAACATCTGCGATATGCTTGCGCATAAAATCGCATCGGCTTAATACGACCGCATCAAAGCTGGCGCCGTGGGCCATGAGGTAGTCGCGCACTTTTTTGACATAAGGATGATAAACCACTTCGATTCCACGCTTTTGCAGCTCACCGGCGTAGGGATACGTTTTCGCAAGATTATCGGGAATAAAAGTGACGCGATGCCCTAGTTGGCGCAGAATCTTGAGGATTTGAAACATTCGGAGCGATCCTGAGTCGTGATCGGGCATCGGAAGATGATGATCAATCACCAGAATATTTTTTAGGCCTTTCTGCGGCCGACGAAGGAACGCCACGTCGCCATTTGCCGGCCTGGCCATCAGTTCAGCAGTCCATGTATCGGCAAAAATCGAACGGTTGATGTCCTGATGCTTCTTCGTGCCAGTTGAGAGATCGGTTCCGCCAGTTGCTCCCTCGTAGTGGATCACCTCGCTTAATGGCTGGTATAGTACCTTGTAGCCGGCCTGGCGAATCTTGAATGACAGATCGGTATCCTCGTAGTACGCGGGCGCGTAGCGGGAATCGAACCCACCCACTTTAGCAAACAGCGCTTTTGGAATCATCAATGCCGCTGCGGAGCAATAATCTGTTTCCCGCAGATAGCTGTATTCGGGTTTTTGTGGGTCATCGAACTTGCCATAATTCCATCCCGAAGCATCGCTCCAGATAATCCCTCCCGCCTCCTGCAAGCGTCCATCCGGGTAAACGAGTTTTGAACCGACAATTCCTGCTCGTGGCTCTTCGGAGAAAGTATCAAGCAGGGCAGTTAACCAGCCCGGCTTTACAAGCGTGTCGTTATTTAAGAAAACAAGGTATTTGCCGCGCGCCTTCTCCGCACCGCGATTGCACGAGGCGATGAAACCGGAATTCGCTTCGTTGCGCAGATAAACAAGGCCGGGCATTCGCGGAACAGCCTCCGCGGTGTCGTCCATCGAGCAGTCATCCACCACAATGACCTCAAAGCGCTCCGTTCCCTGATTCTCCTGGAGCGAAGCCAGGCAGGCCCGAGTGAAATGAAACTGATTAAATACCGGAATGATGATTGAAATTTCCACCTGTGCGTGTTCTGGAAACTCAATGGGTCGCTTTGGGGCAGGAGGTTCCGTAGTGATTGCTTGTTGCGGATTCTTTGAAGCAGCGCCTGAAATTAGTCCCTGTATTTGTTGATCAATGACAGCCAGTTCGGGATGTGCACTTCGCCACTTTTGATAAGCCGAGATCACCTTTTCCAAATGTCCATAGCCTAACAAGTCCCGCGAAGGAGAAAGTTTTGCCTTGATCGCGGCAAACGGATTTGCAACTTGCCATCGCAGCGAAGAGCGAAGCCGGTCCGCCGCCTTGTCAGTGTCGTCCAACAGACGGCAGAGCCGCTTCGTAGCTTGTAATTGTTTTCGGAGGCGAGTCCGTAGGTCGTCTGCTGTTGCCTCGGCTTCCGACAGGCTGATGCTTTTATCCCGCACAGCCTGATTGGCGCGTTCAAGACGGGCGTTGAGTTCCTCGACTTGCGATTTGCGCCGAGCTTGGGTTTGTTCCAGATGGGCGCTGAGCTCCTCGATTTGTGTCTTGTGGCGCGCTTCCGCCTGCGCAAGGAGCTCGCGGTAAAGTTCCTCGATCTGCGCAATCCTTTCCGGAACAAACGCGTTTAGCCGGCTAACCGCTCCGGAAAGCAAATCGGCCTCATCCAATTTCGCAGTTCGCTGAATCGCAGCCACAGTTTTGCTCCCTCTTCGTGCCGCCGCCTCGGTACTCAAAGCGCGATAAAGATCGACTACTTCTGGAGAGACGCGGGCATCGATCAGGTGCTCAACCGTGAAATGAGTGTGGCGTCTTCGTTTTTGTACCAGCGCCGCTGCGTTTTCTACGGCCGCGTCCGGCAGACCAATGAAATTCGCGATTCGCCGCAATTCCGTTTCCGGATTTTCGAAAAACAAATCGTAATGAGTAACAAGTCGGTCTTGCTCGCGTGCCGTTTCGATCACACGCTGGTTGTAGATTTCCCAAAGACGCAAACCAAACGAGTAAGAAGTTCCGTTTCGCTCTTTCATCGAATGGGCGACTTCCAATGGATTGCGCACCATGATGAGCGTTTTCATGCCCGGCAGCAGGTTCTGCCAAAATGGAAGCGTCAAACTGTTGCGCGGGTCTTTCCAGCCCCAGGGACCCGCCGAATTGAACCTTTCGATAAGCAGGCGCGCTTTCATGCGCAAAGGATCCAGCCTTGCGTGTGCGAAGTTCTCGTTCTGTTTCGGCGGGAGATCCCAGGCGCCGCCGAGCTCGTTTAACAATTCGTCATTCAGTGCTACAAACCCAAGGTGTTCCCAAAAACCATCAGGATTATCGACCTGCGCGGGCATTAATTCGTCTTTTTGGCCGAGGTAGAGGCCACACGCGTGCAATAGCCTTGTGAGCATCGATGTTCCTGAACGGTGCGCTCCGGCAATGCAAATCGCCGTGTGGGTGTCAGCGGTATTTTTCACTCAAAACGCTTAAACAACGATGGTCAGCGCAGTGCGTCAAGCCGATTACTCAGCCTCAAGAACGAGAGATTTCAAGCGGCCATGATTTTGTTTTATTCGGTGGCGCTTCGTCTCTCCCTACAAATCTTTCATCGCGCAAATCCCAGCTACATCTAAGTTCACAACCATGCAGCGAAATGATGGCCGCGGATGCGATGAAATTCGATCGATTAATTTCGAGTTAAACGTCGCGCCGCACGCAAACGGTTCGGCCCTGGTCTCAATGGGGCAAACACGCGTGATTTGCGGCGTTACCATCGAAGAAGTTGTGCCGCGATGGATGAAAGAGCAGGGAGTGACTGGCGGCTGGCTCACGGCTGAGTATTCGATGCTTCCATATTCGACGCAGACGCGAAAGCCGCGCGACGTTGCAAAGAGTCGGCTTGATGGTCGCAGTGTAGAGATTCAGCGGTTGATTGGTCGTTCGCTGCGAGCAGTTGTCGATCTTGAGAAGCTCGGGCCGCGTACGATCTGGGTCGATTGCGATGTCTTGCAAGCCGATGGAGGAACACGCACGACCGCAATCACCGGAGCCAGTCTTGCGTTGGCTATTGCCTGCCGGAAACTTGTGCGAGATAAAAAGCTGGATGCGGCTCCGATGCGAAAATTGGTCGCCGCAGTAAGCGCCGGCATTCTGAATGGCCAGGCCATGCTGGATCTTAATTACGAAGAAGACAAACTCGTTACTGTTGATTTCAATCTCGTGGCTACCGAGGACGGCGAATTCGTAGAAGTGCAGGGATCTGGTGAAGAAGCGACGTTTTCCGAATCGCAATTGGATGAGATGCTGGCTCTCGCACGCAAAGGCGTCGCAGCATTGATCGGTGCGCAACGCGCTGTTTTGGCGCGAATCATGGTTTCTCCGCCAGAGAGCTAGCTGAATACTGGAATTGTAGGGCGTCTGTGTCAGGCGCCGGGTTGATGTTCTTGCGTTGGCGTTTCACAGAATGGAGCCAACGGGAGTTGAGCGACATGGACGGGAAGCCCGAAGGGTGAGCGAGCTGGCGCGAGCGAATCAAACGCCCTACAATTGTTGCCGATGAAACGCGCACTCATCACGGGCATCACCGGTCAGGATGGCAGCTATCTGGCTGAGTTGCTCCTGGACAAGGGCTACGAAGTTCATGGGATCATTCGCCGCGCCAGCACATTTAACACTTCGCGCATTGATCATCTTTATGCAGATCCCCACGTCAATGGCGTGCGGCTATTTCTGCATTACGGGGACCTTAGCGACTCTGTAAACTTGGTGAAACTTCTGTACGAGCTGAAGCCAGATGAAATTTACCATCTGGGGGCACAGAGCCACGTACGCGTGAGCTTCGATATTCCTGAGTACACTGCGGACGTCACGGGTGTGGGTACCATCCGCATCCTGGAGGCAATTCGAGAAGCTGGATCGCGTCCCCGGTTTCTTCAGGCGTCGAGCAGCGAAATGTTTGGTAGCGCGCGCGAAGTTCCGCAGACCGAGAAGACGCCTTTTTGGCCGCGCAGTCCGTACGGTGTAGCCAAGGTTTTCTCGTACTGGGCGACCGTCAATTATCGGGAGAGTTACGCTCTTTGCGCGAGCAACGCCATCATGTTCAACCATGAAAGCCCGCGGCGCGGCGAAACTTTCGTCACTCGGAAAATCACGCGTGCTGTTGCAGCGATTAAACACGGGTTGCAAAAGGAATTGTTTCTGGGCAATCTGGACGCGAAGCGGGATTGGGGCTTTGCGCCTGACTATGTTGAAGGCATCTGGCGAATCTTGCAGATTGGCGAAGGCGACGATTTCGTGCTGGCTACCGGCGAATCCCACAGTGTGCGCGAATTTGCCGAAGCAGCTTTTGCCCACGCCAACCTGGACTGGAAGCAATACGTCAAACACGACCCGCGCTATGAGCGGCCAGCAGAGGTGGATATTCTGGTTGGTGATGCTTCAAAGACGCGAAAGGCCTTGGGTTGGGAACCGAAAGTGCGTTTTCAGGAACTCGTGCGTATCATGGTGGACGCTGACATGGCATTGTTGTCGCGCGAGACGCCGAGACAGCATCTCGGCAAGCTGCCGTAGGTGACGCAAGCAATCCTGCCTGCGAGTAAATGCAGACAGGATTGTCTGCATCACGATCTTATCGCATTACGAATGGCGCAGGATTTGTGTCAGCCATCGAATGAGCTGACACCAGACTGGGAACCGCAGCAGCCAGTGGTGCGTTTACGATAGTGACCGAAGCGCCAGTTCCTACGATGTCGTATAGTTGTATGATGTCGCTCGAACGCATCCGGACGCACCCATAGCTCGCTGGCGTTCCGATGCGCCGTTCCTCGGGCGTGCCATGGATATAAATATCTCGGGTCAAAGCGTTCGCGTTTTGCGCCTCCAGTCCGCGCAGCCAGAGAATACGCGTCACGATTGGATCGCGACCCGGCGAATCCGGCGCAACGATCTCGCCGGTGCGGCGTCGATCCTTGAACACTGTGCCGGGCGGCGCATTGGCGCCGATTTTTTCAGCGATCTGCAGTTTACCCAGTGGCGTAAAACGGCTGCCGCGCCAATCGCCTAATCCGAATTTCGACGTAGAGACTGGATAAATTGCAAGGACGTTGCCGCGATCAATAAGAGCGAGTTTTTGTTCGCGCGTGCTGACGACAATTTGATGCTGCGTGTCCGGCGCCGCGCAGGATGACAAGAAAAGGCCGATGAGTAAAAAGGCCAGGTGGATCGGCTTCTCCGAAGACGATGCTAAAATAATTGCGGCGAAGCCGCCTGATTTACCAACGCGTTGAGGACAACGCGTTCCACCTTGGGTTTTCATGTCCGATTGAACTGAAAAAATCCTTCCGCGGTTTCGGTTGTCGCCTCGGCAACTTCTTTCAGCGGAACCTTTCGCGCTGCTGCGATCGTTTCCGCCACAATCCGTGTATAGGCCGGTTCCGAGCGTTTTCCGCGAAAAGGAACGGGCGCCAGATAGGGGCAGTCGGTTTCCACCATGAATTTCCAAAGCGGGATTTGTGCCGCAACTTCTCGCACGGCCTCGCCGTTTTTGAAAGTAACAATTCCGGTGAACGAAACGAGGTGGTCGAGATCGAGAACTTCATTTGCCTCATCAAGCGAGCCGCCGAAGCAATGAAAAACGCCACGCAGTTTCCCCGTGTAAGGCCGCATGATTTTCAGAGTGTCTTCCCATGCGTCGCGCTGATGGATTACTACGTTTAACCCCAGCTCCGCCGCGAGATCGAGTTGCTGTTGAAATAGGCTTGCCTGTTTCGACTTGTAAGCTCCATCGCGGATTTGCGCTTCGATTTCTTCGTCGGTCTCAGTCCGTAGCGCGGACATGACCTGGACCTGCTCTTCCTTCGCTACTTCTTCGCTCGGCAAACGATGGTAATCGAGCCCAGTCTCACCGATTGCCACCACGCGCGGGTTCTTCGCCAGTTCGCGCAGCGGCGTGATCACGTCATCGTCCGCGTCCTCAATGGAAGTCGGATGAACGCCGATTGCCGCGAAGACGCCTGGATGTTTCTCTGCCAGATCGATAGCGCGCCGGCTGCCCTCCACTGATGTGCCGATGGTGACGATGCGCGTGACGCCCGCATCGTTCGCGCGCCGTAGCACATCGTCGAGATCGCTGGCGAAATCCGGATAATCGAGATGTGCATGGGTTTCGATTAGCATGAGGTTGATTGTAGGGCGTTTCTGTGAAACGCCAACTCTGGTTCGGCGTCCGCTGCGGCGGACGCCCTACAGTTCTACCATTCTATTATCGTGCTCGCCCAGGTTAGTCCGCCGCCGAATACGATCAGCAAGACGTAGTCACCCGGCTTGATTCGCCCGGTGCGGTTAGCTTCATCCAATGCGATAGCCACAGCAGCAGCCGAGGTATTGCCGTAACGATCCAGATTCACGAACATCTTGTCACGCGAGATACCGAGCCGATCCGCAATCGCTTCCATGATGCGGAGATTCGCCTGGTGCGGAATAACGCAGGCAATGTCGTCGACGGAGAGGCCAGCCTGATCGAGGACTTTTTTGGCCGCTTTCAGCATTGCGGTGACGGCCTGTTTGTAAACTTCCTTGCCCGTCATATGGATCGTTGCCAAATGCATATCGGCATTTTCCCGTGTGATCGGGCAGCGCGAACCACCACCCGGCATGAACAAAATATCGGTGTAATTGCCGTCACTGCCGATGTGGGTGCAAATGACGCCGTGTGCGCTGCCGCGGTGGCGCAAAATAGCGGCGCCGGCGCCGTCTCCAAAAAGGACACAGGTGTTACGATCGGTCCAGTTAGTGATCGATGTTAATTTATCCGCTCCGATCACAAGGACAGTGTCGTGCGTATGTGACGTGATAAATTGCTCTGCAATTTCCAGGCCAAAGAGAAAGCCTGCGCATGCTGCGGAAATATCGAGACAAGCAGCATTCGTTGCTCCGATCTTCTTCTGAACGAAGCAGGCCGTGGCCGGGAAAAGCATGTCTGGAGTGGCCGTTGCCACGAGAATGAGATCGATCTCCTTTGCGGAGATCTTCGCCTGTTCGAGTGCTTTGAGCGCGGCTTTGGCTGCCATATCGCTGGTGTTTTCATCCTTTCCGGCGATCCGGCGTTCCTTGATGCCGGTGCGAGTAGTGATCCAATCGTCGCTGGTGTCGACGATGCGCGATAGGTCCGCGTTAGTCAGGATCTTTTCAGGCACATAACTTCCTGTGCCGATGATCGAGACCGTCCGCAGCGCTTTATCGGAGCGCGGGTTCGAGCGAGGCTGTCGTTTCATAGTAACGGCGAAGCTCCTCGACGATATGCGGGTTTACCTGCTGTTCAATCGACTCCGCCGCCACTCGCAGCGCGTTCCTGATTGCCAGTGGCGTGCTCGCGCCATGCGCGATGATGCAGATGCCGTTCACGCCGAGAAGCGGACTGCCGCCGTACTCTTCATAGTTCGTCTTAGCCTTAATTGTTCCAATGGCATTCTTCGCGAGGAATGCGCCAGCCTTTCGCATCGGTGTGCGCATGAGCTCGTGTTTGAGCCATTGAAACATCGCCACCGCGATCGATTCGCACGTTTTCAAGATCACGTTGCCAACGAATCCGTCGCACACCACAACTTCAACTGGATCTTCAAAGAGATGTCGGCCTTCTATGTTGCCGACGAAGTTAAGCGAACTTGGTTTCAGCATCTTAAACACTTCCTTGGTTAATTCGGTGCCCTTAACGTCTTCGTCGCCGAGGGAGACCAAGCCCACGGTCGGATTTTTGTAGTGGAGAACATGACGTGAATAGACCGAGCCCATGAACGCGTACTGAAGAAGATGTTCCGGGCGCGCATCGATATTCGCACCTGCATCGATCAAAACGAAGACATTCGTTTCGGTCGGAAGCACGGCCGCGATACCCGGCCGATCGATTCCCGGCAACGTGCGAAGTTTAATCGTGCCCGCGGCGACGGCCGCGCCGGTGTGACCTGCGCTTACGACTGCATCCGCTTGCCCGCGCTTCACTAGATCGAATGCGCGACTAACTGATGAATCCTTCTTCCGTCTGACCGCCGACCATGCGCGGTCGCTCATATCTACTACTTGCGTTGCGTGTGTGATCTCGATCCGGCTGTCGTTGCAGCCATGCTTTTTGAGTTCCGCTTCAATCCGCGCGGAGTCGCCAACAAGAAAAAGCTTAGTGATGTGAGGGTACTCACGCAGCGCCATAACGGCGCCAGCAACGAGGTTAGGCGGGCCAAAATCGCCGCCCATCGCGTCGAGGGCGATCTTCATCGGTGGGAAACTTTGCGGACTTTAGCCGCTGAATGCAACTTATTTGCCCTCAAGCGTCAGTACCTGTCGTCCGCGGTAGTAGCCGCACGACGGGCAAGCAATGTGCGAGGGGATGGTGCTCCCGCACTGGGGGCATTTATTGAGATGCGGAGCACGCCACCGGTTCGCTGCTTTGCGCGTGCGCAATCGCATCTTGGATGTTTTGCGTTTTGGGACTCCCATGGCAGGCGGTGACTAAAGCATGTAGGCTGAAAAAGACAAACGTGATTCGTAATTCGAGATTCGTGATCCGATGTAACGCTTCAACGATTTAACGGTTCTCGATCTTTAACTTGTCCAGCGCACTCCAATCCGATTTCCGCTTTGTGTCTCGATCAACGGTCACGGGTTGTTTCACCTTGCAAACGCGATTGCCATCTCTGTCGCAGCGCGGATGCGCTGGAAGGTTAAGCAAGAGATCCTCGCGTATAAACGGCGTGAGGTCGACCGTCTCCGGTCCAGCCAGCTCAGTGTGCACGGCAAATGCGGGCACTCGAATTTCGTACGCGAACTTTTCCAGGCACGACACGCAACGCAGCTCCACTGGCTGCACCAGTGAACCTCTTGCCCAGAGCGCGCCACCAGCGATTCCCACGTCGATATTATAGTGCAGTTGACCAGCGCAACGAACTCCCTCCGCTTCGAGATCGTCGATCGGGCAACCTTCGTTCCCGTCCAAATGCAGACCCTGTGCGGGAATTTGTTTGAGATGAATTTTCATTCCCAGACCCTTCCGAAAATCATCAGCCAAATTTCCTGCTCAGCGCCTTGGCAACGCACGCCGGGACAAACCCGGAGATATCGCCGCCAAGGCGCGCGATTTCCTTAACAATGCGAGAACTAAGATAAGTGTATTCTTCTTTTGGCATGAGGAAAATTGTTTCTACCGCAAAGTCCAATTTCCGATTCATCAGAGCCATTTGAAATTCAAATTCAAAATCGGAGATCGCGCGCAAACCGCGGATGACTATTCCAGCTTTTTCATTCCTGGCGAACTCGACAAGCAATCCTTCGAACTCGGCGATTCTCACGTTGTCGATTTTACCCACTGTTTCGCGCAGCAAATCGAGGCGGTCTTTCAGTGAGAAAAGAGGTTGTTTCTCGTCGTTGTGCGCCACAGCCACCACGACTTCGTCGAACAATTTTCGAGCACGCTCGATCACGTCGAGATGACCGTTTGTGATCGGATCAAAACTGCCAGGGTAAATCGCGCGTCGCATCTGCGAAAATTCGCAGAGGAAAGCGCAAATGAAAAGCCGAATGAAGAAATGGCGAATGCCGAATATGCGAGGTTGGGTGACTCGTTAAACCGTTACACGGGTTACATCGGTTTCGGTTCAACGATTCAACGCCTAAAGGATTTAACCCGGCGAAGCCATTCGTCGTTTTCAGTTCAAGTTGCCTAAAGTTTGTGAGACACGAAATTGATCGTCACTCCCATGCGCGATCCAACCCCATACAAGACCATCGCCGTGGCGAGCGCGTTTTCGCCGAGATTTAAGCAGGTGCTTGCGGAAGCGAAGCGCATTCACGAACACTTTTCCGCCGATCTTCACTTGATCTATGTCGGCGAACGCAATGACGAAATCGCAAAAAAGTTTAGCGACGCGCTCGCACAACTGGAGCTTCCGCTTGATTCAAAGATTCACTACGAAAAGGGAGACCCAGCCGAAGCCATTCTGCGCACCCTCACTCGCGAGAAAATCGACGTGATCGTTGCCGGCGCCCTGGAAAAGGAAGTGGTTCTGCATCCATTTCTGGGCAACGTCGCGCGGCGTCTTGTGCGCGAGGCCCCCTGCTCGGTAATGCTCTTTACCACCCCGGCGGCAAACCCCAAACCATTGCGCCGGATCGTCTTTGTTGCCGATTATTCTGAGGCCAGATTGGAGGCGTTGAAGAGGACGTTGACGTTCGCTGCCGCGGAATCGTGCGAGCGGCTTTATGTGATTCGGATCGTCACCACGTTTGATCAGGCCCGTGCATCGATTCGTGGGAATTCGGGGAAACGCGCAAAACCAAGCGCGGACAATGAGGAAGAAGAGGCATTGGAACAATTCGTTTTGTCCGCCGGAGTAACCGATGTTCCGATCGAGGCGCGCTGTATCCGTGGGAACACGGGCTTGGCTGCGTCGGATTTTGTTCAAGCGGTGCAAGCGGACTTACTGGTCGTGCCGCTAGAGAAAAATGCCGGTGGAACTCAGCAATTGCCGGGTAATATCGCGTGGGTCACCGACGTCATTCCGTGTAATCTCTGGCTAATCCGGTGAATTGGACGAGCAGAACCTGTGCCTGAATTTGTAGAGGCGCTTGTGTTAAGCGTGTTTTCATCGGATTGCGCGATTGACACAATCGCGGCCAGAACAACGCATGGAGCCTGAATTCCGATCATACGGTTTGCCGCATCTCACGGTTATTTTCCTCACGATCGTTCTGCCCTTTGTGCTTGCCGCAATCGTGTGGCGCACAAAATCGCAGCCGCTGGAGAAGACGATTATCACCGTCCTCTCGGCGGTACTGATCCTGAACTATCTAGTCTATCTGATTTTCATCCGTAGCCGCGGCATCGCCGACTGGCAACATATGCTGCCAATGCAAATGTGCGACTGGGGTATGGTGGTCGTAATCGTGGCGATGTGGAGCGGGAGTCAGCGCTGGTTTGAAGTGGCGTACTTCTGGGGGGTTGGCGGCACGTTGCAAGCCGTGCTCACGCCAAACTTGAGTTTTGGGTTTCCAGATTGGCGATTTATCAGTTTTTTTACATCGCATTCAACCATCATCGTTGGCGTCGTATTCCTGATGTTGACCCGCGGATATCGACCATACCCCATGTCGATCGTGCGAGTGTGGCTGTGGTCGGAATTTTATTTTGTGGTTACTCTGGTTATCGACAAACTCACGGACGTTAATTACGGGTTTTTGCTGCACAAACCCGAAGCATTTTCCATTCTGAGTTTTCTCTCCGATTCGTGGCCGCTTTACCTCCTGCAATTGCACGCAGTCGCGTTGCTTTTCTTTCTCGGATTGTATGCGCCATTTGCCATTTACGATCTGGTGAAGCGAGGACGATCCACGGGCGGTTCGGGTGAACCGCCCCTCCCTGTGGGTGCGGGAATGGCGAGGTAGGGATGATTGACCTCAATCGTCCGCATCGCGACAGTGGGCACAACTAATGAAACGGCAGCCATTACGCATTGGGAAAGTCACAATTGGTGGCAAACAACCGGTATTCATCCTAGGCCCGTGCGTGATCGAGTCGGAGAAGTTTGTCCATCGAATGGCGAAGAAGATCGCTGAAATCTGCACCGCCGAAGATATCGATTTCATTTTCAAGGCGTCATACGACAAGGCGAATCGAACTTCTGTGCGTTCCTTTCGGGGAATCGGTGTGCGCGAAGGCTGCGAAATTCTTTCAGACATCAGCCAGGACTTGAAAATCCCGGTCACAACAGATGTTCATTCGCCCGCCGAAGCCGAGATTGCCGGCGAACAGATCGACATGTTGCAAATTCCGGCGTTTCTTTGCAGGCAAACCGATTTGCTGCGGGCAGCTGCGGAAACGGGGCGCGCGATCAACGTGAAGAAAGGTCAGTTTCTGGCGCCGTGGGATGTGCGAAATATCGCTGAGAAATTGGTCGCGTTTCGCAATGAGCAATTCTGTTTCACAGAGCGGGGCACTAGTTTCGGCTACAACAATCTGGTTGCCGACATGCGCTCGCTCTATTGGCTGCGCGACGCTGGTTATCGTGTGATTTTTGACGCGACCCATTCGGTACAACGTCCCGGCGGAGCAGGGGACTCTACCTCGGGGGATGGTGTTTTGGCGCCGCCACTGGCCAGAGCGGCAATGGCAACTGGGTGTGACGGAATCTTCATGGAGGTGCACGAAACTCCCGCGCGCGCGTTATCAGACGGGCCGAATCAGATTCCCCTAAAGGATTTGCCGAAGCAACTGCGCGTGTTAAAGGCTATTCATGCTGCCGTCTCAGGTAGAGATTGACCCGCTTTCGCAGCGCTACGGCGCGGGTAACAACGATATTGCGTCGAGGGAGCTAGAAGCTCCGCTCACCCCCTTTCATCTCCGCCGGGTCCTGTCGTTTTGGTTAGCATCGGTCTTGATGTGCGTGGCAATAGCGGCACCTGAAGTATCGGGTCAGTCGAAAAGTCGTAAAAAGAAGCCGGGCGCGTCCCCGGGGGAACAAAGTTTGACGAACATTCCGTTACCAATTGGACACGAAGCAAAGGGCCTTGTGTTGCCAGATTTTGATGCTGACGGTCGGCTAAAGGGAAAATTCCAAGCTGGAACGGCCCGGCGGATTGATCAAGAACACGTAGGGTTTCAACAACTTAAAATCACAACCTACACTCCGCAGAGTCAGACCGACCTCCAAATCGACATGCGCACGTCGGTGCTGGACTTAAAGACCCGAATTCTAAGCTCGCAAGAGCGCACAACGATCCAACGGTCGGACTTCAACATCGCGGGCGATTCGGTGCAGTTCGACACGAACTCGAAGACCGGGCGATTGATCGGAAATGTCAAGATGGTGATCACCGACAAATCCCACCTGACTGCAAAACCTAACACGAGCGAATGAAAAAACTGGCAGTGTTGG
>Ga0193715_1000105_pt1 | contig 22315 bp, 21 predicted proteins | sample U2m2metaG_FD_143040 | JGI IMG/M metagenome (GOLD analysis project Ga0193715, IMG submission 143040) | Soil microbial communities from a riparian zone of the East river system, Colorado, United States - U2m2 | ecosystem: Environmental > Terrestrial > Soil > Riparian zone | place: USA: East River... | reverse complement strand
GTATCCTTTCCAATCGGGTGCGGTTTTCTCTTATCCCGGAGGATAACATGCCGTCCGACTCGAAGCGTAGTCAGCAGCGTACACCTGTGTCGACCATTCTTACTCCGCTGGAGCGCTCCCGAATGGATGCGGCCGCACAGGGACTATGCGATGCACTTCATCGGGAGTCTCTGGATGAAGTTCTGTCGGATCTCAGGCAACAGAAAGCCAGTCTGGTGCTCATATCCGTTACGCGCTACGGTTCTCAGAGCTCCAGTCGTGTAGCTGCAATGGTGAGGGAATTTCCGCGCATACCGGCGGTAGCATTGTTGACGGAGACGCAAAACTGGACTCCGCACGCGACGCTTGCTCTGGGGCAGCTTGGGATTCGGACGCTGGTGGATGCAAGATTGCCCACAGGCTGGCAGACGCTGAGAAATCTGCTCGCATCACAGAATTCGAACGACCTTCTTCGCTCAGCTCTCGTACAAATCAGCCTTGATCTCCCTGCTGTTTCGAAGGACTGCTGGCGATTCTTCGAGCTGCTTTTCGACTCGTCGCCGAAAATTTCAACTGTTCGGCAACTTGCACGTCACCTGAATATTTTGCCAAGCACGCTGATGAGCCGTTTCTTTCGGGCGAAACTACCTGCTCCGAAGCGTTACTTGTCGCTCGCCAGGCTCATACGTGCAGCGCGGCTGTTCGAGAATCCGGGATTATCAGTTGCCCGGGTGGCCAATCATCTCGATTACTCCTCTCCGCAAAGCTTCGGTCGGCACGTACGAACGGTGATGAAAATGTCTCCGGTGAAATTCAGGAGCACGTTTGACGGCCAGGGAATGCTTCAGTACTTCAGGACTGAGCTTGTCCTTCCCTATGTCGATACGCTGTCTACGTTTCGGCCCGCAGCGGCATATCCTGGGTGGATCCCGAAGATTCAACCTGTAGGATCGACTAACTCGGAAGAGCTTTGAGAATCTGACTCGCAGCCACGAGGGCGATAACGGGAACCCCAGCTTTTTCAATCGTTTGTCGCCCTCCCTCTTCGCGGTCGACCAATGCTAGAACGCCTGAAACGACGCCACCTGCTGCACGGACTGCATCGATAGCTCGGATTGCGGAGCCACCGGTGGTTATCACATCCTCGATCACCGCGACGTGATCGCCTTGCTTGAAAGGACCCTCGATCAACTTCCCGGTCCCGTGAGCTTTTGGCTCCTTCCGTACTGTGAATGCTCTGAGCGGTTGGTCGCTGTTTGCACTGGCGTAACTGATTGCGTAAGCGATGGGATCTGCGCCAAGCGTCAGTCCACCGATAGCATCGACCCGCCACTCTGTTTGCCGGAGCGCCGATAGGGCGAGCGGACCGATCGTGGAAAGCCCTTCCGGGCTCATCGTTGTCAGTCGTGCGTCGATGTAGAACGTCGATTCCTTGCCAGAGGCAAGGGTGAACTGACCACGCTTGGCAGAACACGCTGCGAGAAGTGCGATGAGCGTCGAGTGCTCGGACATGGTGCGAGAGGTTATGGATTCTTATGATTGGAGTCAATGCGTGCCCTCTCACAGATCGGATTCGATCACTGGACTGGTCTTGTCGGGTGGATCGTGTCCCTCGCGACCGTACTTGGGCTTGCTCTTGTACTGCGTCACGAACGTCGGCAGGCTCGTAGCCTCGTAGAACGGTCCAAGGAACTCGAGCGGCTTTCATCTGAACTGCTGCGTGTCAACCGCATGAAGAGTGAGTTCCTTGCCAATGTGTCTCATGAGCTCAGAACGCCACTGAATGCGATCGTTGGGTTTGTCGACCTGCTTCGCGAGGGCGTATATGGAGAGTTGGCACCTCGACAGGTAAAACCGGTGGAACGTATCGAGGCCTCGGCCAATCACCTGCGTCATCTGGTTGATCAGATTCTTGATCTCGCCAAAATGGCAGCTGGCCGACTTGAGATTCACACCGAGGGAATCGATCTGCGTCCGTTCGTTCTGGATGTCGCGAGCGAGATAGAGTCGCTGGTTAGCGAGAAAGGGCTCAGCCTGTCGCTCGTCATGGGTGCAGCCCTACCGCGCATTCGGACGGATCCAACTCATCTGCGGCAGATTCTGATGAACCTTTTGGGAAATGCGGTCAAATACACCAACGAGGGCGGCATTGTAATCCGTACTCGACTCGTTGATACGCTTCCGGATAGCGGACCCCTTACCGCGGATCGTCCATCCTATCCGACGAATCCATGGATTGGAATTCAGGTGATCGATACGGGGATTGGCATTCAGCCCGCCGACCAAAGCCGGATCTTCGAGGAGTTTGAGCAGATTGATGCAGGCCCTCGCGGACACTCTGCCGAGCGGGGTACGGGATTGGGGCTTTCCATCTCCCGGCGGCTGGCGGCTCTTATTGGTGGAATGGTCGAGCTGGAGAGTGAGCCCGGCAAAGGATCGACTTTTACCCTTTGGCTGCCGGTCGATCCTGCCGACTTACCGGCTACGCCTAAGTAGCCCTTTGAACTTGTCCATTATTCTCGGCTGATCGGGCTCGATGTTCGCCGCCGCTCGAAATGCTTCTGCAAAGGCGACCACACTGGGATAGCGGTTAGCCGGTAGCCGGGAAAGAGCCCGCATTACGACAGCGTCAAGCGCCGGCGAGAAGTTGAATTCCCCCTCGCCAGCGTCCTTGAGTGGAATCGGGGGCATGGTGAGAAGCTGAGTGAACATCTCGCGTGGAGCTTTCGCGCTGTATGGGAGCGAACGTGTCAGTAGAAAGTAGGCTATTGTAGCAAGGCTGTACTGGTCGGCAGCCGCCGTAACGATCTCGCCCGACAAAGCTTCAGGGGCGATGTACATGAGCGTCCCGACAAAGAAGCCAGCACGCGTTAGACGTTCGTCGCTTGAGGCCTGTGTGTCGGTTGCAATTCCGAAATCCAGAAGCTTTACCAGCCTGGTCTTCGAATCGTACATCACATTTTCGGGCTTCAGATCGCGATGCACAATTCCAGCATCGTGAGCTGCCTGAACTCCGGCTGCTATCTGAGAGACAATTGTGGCGACCTCATCCCTCGGAAGAGGCGCGTATTGTTTTGCATACCGTTCTAGGATTTCGCCTTCAGCCCACTCAATGGCGAGGAAATGGAGGCCGTTTGCGGCCTGTCCTATTTCAATGGTCTCGACCACGTTCGGGTGCTTGACCCTGGCGCCGTATTTTGCCTCACGAATGAAGCGTGCTACAGCCGTTGTATCCTGCCGTAGCTTTTCCCGTAGCACTTTGAGGGCTACGGTGCCATGATTCGGATGCTCGGCCAGGTAGACGGCGGACGTTCCGCCCTCACCGACCTCTTTCTGGATCGTATAGTCAGCGACGGGAGTGCCGACCATCTGCTCTCGAGACACGCCGCGAAGCTAATAGAAACCAGCAAGACCGGATAGGGTATTTACCACTCATGTCGATCTCCGTGAAGCAATCCCTTGGGCTAATTGTCCTGAGTTCTTCTCTCGCTGTTGCCTGTAGCTCGACGACTACACGTCCAACTCCCCAGGCGAATTTGCCAGTTCTCCAGCCCGCTGGAGAAACGCCGTCCGACGTGAGTGAGGTGTATCGGAGCATTGGATTACTGGCCGCACCCAACCCGCTCGCATTTGTCGGGAAGATCTCGTCGTTCGCAAGCGTGTATCCGGACACCACTCTGGTTCTTGCCGGTATTTCAGTTCCCAACCGGGCGCTCACGTTTAGCAGAGAAGGGGACCGGTTTCGGGCTCAGTATGAGGTGAAGATCGCGATGAGCCGCGGGGATGTGGAGGTGGCAAACGTAAACGCGATGGAGATAGTGAGGGTTGGCTCCTTTCGGGAAGTAAACCGAACCGACGAAAGCGTAATCTTTCAGCATTACTTCCACGTTCCCCCGGGTGTCTACACTCTTTCGGTGTTGATTCGTGACGTCGGAGGCTCGCGTAGTGCTACTCAACAAGCAACGCTCATAGTTCCCTTGCTGAGCACTGGCCGTTTCTCCACTCCGCTCCTCGTGTACGAAGCCACGGGAAGGTCGCGTCTCGACTCAGCGCCACGACTATTGGCAAGCCCACGGTCGAGTGCCGTTTTTGGCCGTGACAGCACGGTTGCGATCTACGTCGAGGCATACGGTCAGGGGACACGCCTTCCAGTGGATTATGTTGTGCGGAACGACAAGGGGAATGGGTTATGGCGCGACTCGGCAACTTTGGCACGGAGGGGCGCTCTGTTCAACGGCATCGTGAACGTGCCGATATCTGCGGTAGGTGTTGGAACAGCGCAGGTGTTCTTTACCCGCAGAGACTCGCCTGATAGCGCGAAAGCTCCGCTGTTCGTGAGCTTTGGCGAAGATATTCCTTTGATGTCGTTCGAAGACATGCTCGGCTATTTGCGCTTTTTCGCGAGCCCTTCCCGGCTGAGCGCCCTTCGATCGGCGCCGTTGGAAAGACGTGCGACTGTATGGGCGGAGTTTCTGCGTGTCACGGATCCGGTCCCTGAAACCCCGACAAATGAGGAGATGCAGGCCTACTTCACACGAATTCAGCAGGCCAACATCGAGTTTCGAATGGATCGTACGCCTGGCTGGCTGTCGGACCGGGGGATGGTTTTCGTCTCGCTCGGAGAGCCGGATCAGATAATCGAACGAACCATGAATGGCACAATGTCGGCCACCCAAATCGCATCGACCACGCGCCTGCAGGTGTGGCAGTATCGCCAGTACAGCTCGCAGCTCGTTTTCTACGAGGACACTGGAAGATGGAGACTGACGAGACCAAGCGAGAGTGAGTTTCTTTCGCTCAACGGTCGCCGGCAGCACTAGGATGAGGCAATCATAGTCGTCGCGCGTCTTGGAATACTGTTGCAGGAACGCCTTCGTGCTCTCCGGACACGAAGGCGTTTTATATTCACTTCATGAATGTTCCTGGAAGCCCGCGGCTGTTTCTGGTCGACGGGTACGCGCTCATCTATCGTGCCTTTTTTGCACTGATCTCGCGTCCGCTCACGACGAGTAAAGGAGAGAACACCTCGGCGAGCTGGGGCATAGCAAACTTTCTTCAGCGCATGATTACCAAGCACCAACCCGATTACCTCGGCTGGGTGCATGATTCGGGTCTTTCTTTCCGCCACGAGCGGTATCCTGCCTATAAGGCTACCCGGGAAAAACTGAGCGAAGAACTGCAATCGGATTTCGATCGCGGCATGGACCGCATTCGCGAGATACTGGATGCTTACCGCATTCCGATTATGACGCTCCCCGGCTACGAAGCTGATGACGTAATTGGGACTCTCGTGGCCAAGAGTGTCGAAGCGGGCGTGAACGTAGTGGTAGTATCTGGCGACAAGGACTTTCAGCAGCTGGTGAAGCCAGGAGTCTGGCTCCTGAATCCCGGTCGAGGTGGACCAGCCAACGTCGAAGAGCATTGGGTAAGCGTCGAAAACGCCGAGGAGCGCCTTGGTGTGGCTCCCGAATTCGTGACCGATTATCTGGCCCTTGTCGGTGATTCATCCGACAACATCCCAGGAGTTCGTGGTATCGGGGACAAGACAGCGTCAGAGCTTGTGAAGCAGTACGGGCACCTTGAGTCCATCTTGGCCAACGCCGCGTCGATCACGAAGAAGCGTCCGCGTGAGGCGCTTCTCGAGCACGCGGAAAATGCGAGGCTATCGAAGGAATTAGTTACTATCCGGGACGATTTACCAGTCGCCTTCAACCTCGAATCACTCCGGATAAAACAGCCCGATCACTTGCGCCTGCGGGACCTGTACATCGAGCTGGAGTTCCATTCGCTGGCGAAGGACTCGGCCGCTCAGGCGCCCGTAGAAGAGAAGCCACAGGAACGCGCTGCGAAGTACGTGATTGTGGATACTCTCGAGACACTGGAGCACGCCATCAGGCGTACGCGCGAAGTTGAAGCGATAGCGGTTGGCACCGAGACTCTGATCGATCCTTCGAGTCCACAGCTTGTCGATCCGTTACGGTCGTCGCTGGTCTCCATCGCAATCGCTGTCGGGGAGGGCGAGGCGTACTACTTTCCGTTCCAGCACAAGCTACGACGGGAAGAAGGTCAGGTAGAGCTGCTCGTAGACGCCGCCGGTGACCGCTCTGCAACAGACGCACCGGAAGATAGAGGCCTGATTCGGGGAGGCGACGAACCATTCGCGGAGACGGCGTTAAAGAAAAAGAAGACTAGCAACGACTCGATGAGCATTGCTGCCCGAGTGCTGCGCGAGAACAAGCCGAAGAGCGTTCGCAATCTTCCTCCGCTTGGCTCCCCGGAGATGAAGCCGCTGAGAGATCTTCTTGCCGATCCAACCGTCCGAAAGACCGCACAGAACTCGAAGTACGATCTTGTGACGCTGCGATGTGCGGGGGTGAATCTCGCCGGACTGGACTTCGACACTATGCTGGCGAGCTATGTGCTCGATCCGGGACGTCGCTCGCACGGGCTGGATGTGCTGGCACTCGAGTTTCTCGACCACACCATGACCTCGATTACGGATTTGTGTGGCAAGGGCCGGTCAGCAATTCCGTTCGATGAGTGTCCTGTCGAAGCGGCTCGTGATTACGCATGTGAGGATGCCGACATGGCATTGCGGCTGCGCAGAGTATTCGAGCCGCAGCTCGAGTCGTACGAGCTTACCCGACTCTTCGAGGGTGTGGAAATACCTCTCGTCGACGTGCTTGCCGAGATGGAATGGACCGGCATAGCCATTGACCTGCCGTTGTTCGCCTCGCTGAAACAGCGCTTTCAAGCAGGCCGCGAGGAAGTGGAGAAGCAGATCTATGCGGCTGCGGGAGTGGAATTCAACATCAACTCCAATCTACAACTTCGGGATATTCTTTTCGGAAAGTTGAATCTCCCTGTTAGCAAGCGAACCAGCACCGGCCCGTCGACCGATGTTGGTGTTCTTACGGAACTGGCGGAGGCAGGGCATGAACTGCCGACGCTGCTCATGGAGTACAGGGAGTTATCCAAACTCGAGAACACCTACCTCGATGCGCTCCCTCGACTCGTCAATCCAAAAACGGGTCGCTTACACACCTCCTACAATCAGACAGGGGCCAGCAGTGGCAGGCTTTCGTCCAATGATCCAAATCTCCAGAACATCCCGATTCGCAGCCAACTGGGTCGGGACATAAGACGAGGCTTCATTCCACGTAAGGATTGGCTCTTGGTAGCTGCTGACTACTCGCAGATCGAGCTCCGGCTTCTCGCGCATCTATCTCGTGATCCGGCCTTCGTTGAAGCTTTCCAGGCCGGCGGCGATATCCATCGGCAGACTGCAGCCGTGATCTTCGACATACCTGTCGCAGATGTTACGAGCACGATGCGTAGCCGGGCCAAGACGATCAATTTTGCCACTATTTATGGTCAGGGGGCACACGCGCTATCGCGGCAGCTGGGCATCGAACACGCGGAAGCGAAGGAGTTCATCGCCCGCTACTTCGAAAGATTTCAGGGCGTGCGCAACTACCTTGATTCGATGGTGGCGTTTGCCCGCGAAAATGGATATGTGCAAACGATATTTGGACGTCGGCGATATATCCCTGAGCTACGCGAACGGAACTTCAATATTCGCGCATTTGGTGAAAGGGTGGCTGCGAATTCACCGATTCAGGGATCCGCGGCCGATCTCATAAAGATTGCGATGATCAGAATCGACGATGCTCTCCGAACACGGAGCCTGCGTAGCAAGATGCTGCTGCAGGTTCACGATGAGCTCGTCTTCGAGGTGATCCCGGAGGAGCTCGAGCAGGTGCAAGAGCTGGTGAAACACGAGATGGAGCATGCAGCGCAGCTGTCAGTACCGCTGGTTGTCGATCTCGGCGTTGGGAAGAACTGGCTGGAGACCAAGCTCTAACGAGCTAATAGCGCCGCGGATGCGGTTCGAAGGCTGCCCAGTATGCTCCGGTCAGCAGTCCCATCAGGTAGATAAGGTCAATCCAGATCGAGTGCCCCAAAGCGCCTACGACCGTGAGATGAATGGCATAGGTGATGAGCACCAGACCGAGACCAAATAGAATCGTCAGCATTGCTGGCTCATCCGCGTTAGTGCTCCGCCTCACTGCCAAACTTCTCGCAATTCTCACCGGGGTCTGATGCGTGAGGCGTCCCCACCAGGCAGCAAGCGCGATGAATCGCTCCTTTGCCGAATCAGGGATTCTCTCGTAGGAGGCGTTCTTATGGGGCGGTAGACCAGCCTCCTCAGAGACAGATCGCAAGCGATTTGCGATTTCTTCTGTCAACGCTGCGTGGTCGTAGCCTGGCCAACTGTCCATGTTGATCGACTCACCGATCCGCGCACCAACGGCCGTCCCAGGTGTGCCCTTGTCCTCGAAAGTCAGGCCCAATGGCAGAATGTGAATGCCATCAATGCCGGCCTTGTCCCGTGCTTCCAGCGCTAGTCTCGCCAATCCCGTTTTTAGCGGTTCCAGACCAAGCTCATTGTGGCTTTTCCCTTCCGGGAAAATGAGCACTGCCCCACCTCGGGCGAGCAAGTCCGTTATTTCGCGAAAAGCTTCACGATTACGCGATTGGTCCAGGGGTAAACCGTCCGGCTTTCTCGCTTCGTCACTGGCTCGACGTAGCGGCACCACGTGCAGGATCCTGAAGAGAAGCGCAATGAAAGGATTGTCGGCAAGTGTAGCCTTTGCGGTCATCGCGATCCTGCGTGGTGCTACCCAGCCAACGATCAGCGAATCGACGAGGGCATTCTGATGGTTGACTGCGATCAGCAACGGCCCCTGCACCGGGAGTTTTTCCTTGCCCACGATGCGGATATCTCCGTAGAACCAATGGAGGGAGATTCCGGTAATCCATCTGAGGAGGTTGTATATCATTTCGACGGCACGGCTCGCCTGAAGTTGTCAGGAACTCTCCGTAACAGCAGAAGTGCCAGCATCATTCCGATCGCGACGGTCGCAACGCCAGTCCGATAGGCGAACCCCGTTCCCATCGATGGGGTCAATCCATCTACAGCAAGTGCCCAGATGAATGGGCCCACAACGGCGGCAGCTCGCGAGGAGAGAACCATAAGGCTGAAGAACCGACCGGCTTCAACGTCTGGAACGAGGCTCAACAGCAATGGCCTCTCCGCGGTTGAAACACCGCCATAGATCAGACCGATGCATGCACCGACGATCCAGAATGCTCCCCTCGACGGGGCTACGATCATGGCAATCAGGAGTACGATCCATCCAGTGAGGACCCAGGAGAGAGTCCGCTTCGGTCCGAATCGATCAACAAGTCGACCGATTCCGAAACTTCCGATCACAGCGGGAATGGTGAGTATGACGAACAGCGTCGCTTCAGAACCTTCGACGAATCCCATCGCGTAGATCGTGTAAAGCGCCATGTTCGCGATGATCGTCCCCATTGCATGCTGGTATAGAAAAGAAGTGAGGATGAACCTCATCGTTCCCGGATAGTTCTTCGCCTCCTCTAGCGTTTTCCGAACATCCTGAAAAGCCTCGCGCCACAGCACTCGTTTCTTGCCATGTATCACATTGTGATCTCGGCAGAATATGAACAGTGGAATCGAGAAGAGAAGAAAGAGGATTGCTGTCGGGACGAATGTGGAAACACGACCACCATGGGCCGTAAACGGGACTACGCTCCTGAGAAAGCCGATGACGCGTTCTGGAATGGCTCCCAGTATTGGCACTGTTCCGGTAAAGAATGGCAGCGTAAACACGACACCGGTGATTGAGCCGAGGTACCCGAATGCAGCACCCATCCCGGACAAACGCCCGCGGTGATCGACTGGAGCGAGTTCCGGCAGCATCGCGTTGTAAAAGGGCTGCGCGCCCTGGTAAGCGTAGTTCGCGATCGTAAACGCTGCGAGCACTCCAAATAGCGCGACGCCCGGAGATATCGTCGTCGATGAAACAGCATCGGTTATTCCCTCTCCTATGAGCGGGAGTCCGATCTGGCCAAGGATCGCCATCACTACGATCGACAGGCACGCGATGAGAGTAAAACCAACGACCCACGGTTTTCGTCTCTGGGTTGCATCGGAGATGGCGCCGAAAAGCGGAATCGATACCACTACCAGGGCGGAAGCAATTCCGTTGACAGTTGCGTAGAGTGTGTTCGAATGGTGGAGATCTTTGACGAGCCACGCGGAGAAATACAGTGTGGCGATGTTCATTGAGAACACTGTATTCGCAAAATCGTAGAGAGCCCAGCTGACGCGCTCCTTCAGCGGGGCCAGCGGTGGGTTCAGATCGCCGGGTAGCGCAATACCGAGGGCCGCGGTTGAGCCTCTGTCTGCCGGATTGCTTGAAGCCGCTGTCATCGATTCCATTGGCTATGCCGGTTTGGTGTCGGACCACGGTGGTTCAGGCGTTAACCTACGCCATCCAGCGTCGTGCTTAAATACGTATGGTGACGTAGCACCGGAATGAGTAGTCTCGATGCTGGGTACTCGACCGCTAAATATCCCATGACCCTCGGTCATATGCGTCCACTTCGCGCCGGACTGCTGGCGCTTGTTCTCTTCTCTTGCCGAGACAGGGGAGGAAGCGGTGAAGACTCCGCTCGATCGTTACCGCCCGTATTCTCCTCTGGTCCAGCGAGCAGCACGAATTGGGATATAGACGCTGGACCTGTGATGCTCGTTTCCCTGGGCGGCAGCACAGATAGCGCCGCGGTGATTCTACCGGAAGTCACCGATAGCACAATTGCATCAGTGGAGGGCAATGCCGCGCCGGTCACTGGTCTCGTCTTCGATCTCTTCGGGCGAGGAGGGAAGATCGATGGTTCGACGACAGTGACTCCTATTCAGGTGCCGGATACGAGACAGGAGTGTGATGCGTGGCCGCTTGTCAGGGTGCGTGCTCCCGGTTCCGGGTGGCGCGTTGGCTTTGCCGGCGCACACGTGCAAGCCATCAAGCTTGATTCGATCGAAGCTATGACGAGCACCGATTCGGCCGCGCTTGCGGTGTCTCTGGCAGAGACAGCAGCGACGCTGGTGAATGCTTCCGATCCTGCGTTCAGAGGATTGCCGTTCCGCGTGCGGTCAGCTTACACATTTCGACTCGATTCCATCCACGTCGTCATCGCCGATGTTGTTCGCAGCGTGAACGAAGAAGCAAACCCGAGGATCGAACACCTTCTCATGATTGGTGAGAAGCGTGCAGGATCAATCGGGAAATACACCACCGGATATTACAGCCGTACTGCAGGTGCGGAAGAAACAACGCAGACGACTGAAGTACTCGCGGCAGTGCGAGTTGGCTCGTCGAGAAAACCTGCTGTCGTCGTCAACATCGAGTACGATGATGGCCGAGTGCTGGGTCTGATTGAACGCGTAGCGCCTGGACAGTGGCGTTCGCTGTGGAGAAGCGCTTTCACGGACTGTTGACCACACCTGCTGCGAGAGCATGGTGCACGATTCCTAGAGACCAGTGGGTGCGCTCACGAAGCTCCACGGCAGCTTGTGCTTCTCGGCCAGGTGTTGCGCCAACGCACGGACACCGACTGTCTCTGTCGCGTAGTGACCCGCGTATATGATTGCGAGCCCATGTTCCTCTGCGTGGATCGCAGTCCAGTGAGGTCCTTCGCCGACGATCAGAGTGTCGATCCCGGCGGCGGATGCTTCGCTCAACGTTTCCGCTGAAGCTCCTGCTCCGGTGCAAATCGCCCACTGCTTTGTTCGATGGCCGGCGGGAATCACGGACGTGCGAATCTCGCCGTAGCTCTTCGCAAAGTTCTGAGCGGACTCGATCAATGAAATCGTGTCGATGTCGCTCTCGCCCCGTACTCCGATGAAAATGTCCTGAAACCGTGCGAATAATCCTGTGGGTGTAAGACCCAGCTCCGCTGCCAGGAGCGCGTTGTTTCCAAACGTCGGGTGACGGTCCAGAGGCAGATGCGAAGAATAGACAGCGATGTCATTCTCGATTGCCGTCCGGAGAATCCGATACGGTGGGCCGCTGAGGGGTGTGAGCCCTCCCCAGAACATTCCATGGTGCACGATGAGAAAATTGGCTCCGCTCCCAATGGCGCCCTGAACTGCCCGGGTCGAAAAATCGACCGCTGCAGCAATCCCCCGAATTGGGGACTGATTCTCCAGCTGGAGACCGTTCAGCGCGTTGGGGTAATCCGGGGTGCCAACGGTATCCACCAGCTCATCTATGTAAGCCGCAATGGCCGTGGATGTAAGCATTAAGTGTGGTGCATATTTGTGTGGAGAACCGATGGATTATCTCAGGCGAGGCGTCGTAACCCATTACATTACAACGCGTTAGCCTTCAGGTTGACAAGTCTGTTGATTAGTCTGGGACACGCATTACCTCAAGCAGCCGCTCCAGGTCCTCAGCGGAGTAGAAATGCAGTGTGAGAGTGCCGCGGTTGTTTTTGCCGACGCTTACGGCGACGTCGGTCTGCAGAAAACGGCGCAGCCTGTCTCCAATCCGTTTGACTTCCGGGGGCAGCCGATCCGCAGATCTCGGTCGACCGGATCTCTTCCCGACCCGTGGTTCAGCGAATCCACGGATGCGTCGCTCGATCTCTCTTACGGTCAACCCGTCCTTTACGATCTCGAGAGCCAGAGTCGCTATCATCTCCGGATCCTCGAGCCCAAGCAGCACCTTCGCGTGTCCCATCGTCAGCTGTCCGTCCTGTAGCAATCTTCTGACTGTGTCCGGAAGCTGAAGCAGGCGAAGCATATTCGCGATCGTAGTTCGATCCTTCCCCACCGTTTCCGCGATCTGTAATTGGGTCAGACCGAACTCATGGGAAAGCCGGTAATAACCTTCACCTTCTTCGATCGGGTTGAGATCGGTTCGTTGAAGATTCTCAACCAAAGCCAGAGTCAGTACAGTCTTGTCGTCGATCTCCTTGATGATTGCTGGAATCTCCTTCCAGCCAAGCTTTGTTGCAGCGCGGAGACGGCGCTCACCAGCAATCAATTCAAATCCGTCTTTACCTGATCGGCGTCGAACGGTTATTGGCTGAAGAAGGCCGCTCGCCTTGAGACTTTCCTGAAGCTCTGCCATCTCATCGGAGTTGAATTCCCGTCGGGGCTGGAATGGGTTGCGGCCGATCTGGCTGATCGGGATTGATTTCAGCGCGCCTTCGTCGCTCGAGGCCAAACCGCCGGCGCTCCCGAGAAGCGCTTCGAGACCTCGGCCCAATCGTCGGGGCGTTTTCTCAGTTGCCACCATCGTCTCCTTGTGCGGTTCGCTCGATTAGCTCTTTCGCGACGTTCATATAGGCTTGGGCTCCTACCGAGGCAACGTCGTAGAGAATGATTGGCTTTCCAAAGCTGGGTGCCTCCGCCAGCCGGACGTTCCTCGGTACGACGCTGCTAAAAACCTTGGGTCCAAAGTATTCCCTCGCATCTTCGGCCACCTGCCTTGAGAGATTCAGGCGAGAGTCGTACATGGTCAGCAGCACACCATCGATGCCAAGCTTTTCGTTGGCACTGTGCTGAACTCGGTGGACTGTATTGAGAAGTTGGGAGAGCCCCTCGAGAGCGTAATATTCGCACTGAAGGGGGATGAGCAGTGCATCTGCTGCAGCGAGCATGTTGATCGTGATCAGACCCAATGACGGCGGACAATCGATGATGATGTAGTCGTAGTCCGGCCTGAGGGAATCAACTGCCTCCCGCATGACGTGATCGCGGTCACTCCTATCGACGAGCTCTACTTCGGCGGCGGCCAGATCGGGCGTAGCGCCGACGACATCCAGTTTCTCGAACTGGACGCGTGTCTGGCGGGAAGATCTGAGATCGGAATTACCGACGAGGACATCGTACAGACTGAGGGGCACGTTTTCCTTTTCGAGGCCCACTCCACTCGTCGCGTTTCCCTGGGGATCGGCGTCAATGAGAAGGGTTTGCTGTTCTGCCGCAGCGAGGCTAGCGGCCAGATTGACTGCTGTAGTTGTTTTGCCAACCCCGCCCTTCTGGTTTGCTATTGCGATGATTCGCGCCACGGGATCCCGGTGTAGGTACGGCTAATCTACCCAGGTCCCAAGCTTGTTTCCACGTGGAACGCGTCCTCAATGTTCCACGTGGAAACAATTCACTGAGCCGGGAGGAACCTCCAGCGGGTACTCACCTCGACTGCCAGTGTCTCCTCGCCCGGGTTGATCGGAGTGCTATCCTGAGCCGCATCTTTCCTCGCCATCATCATCATTGGCCGAGGAGGCGGAGGCGAGTATGCACCGATGTTGATCTCAAGCAATGTCCCCAGCGTACCATGCGCCGCTCGTGCTGCGGCATCCGCATCAGCTCGTGCCTTTTCGATCGCCGTTCCAATTGCAGTACGGCGAGCCGCCTCTGTGTTGGAGGCGTAGAACTGAAGAGACGTGATCATATTCGCCCCGTGCGATAAAGCCGCATCAATCACGGGTCCGACCTGGGTCAGTTTTCGGACGTCAGCCAGGATCGTATTGGTCACGTTGTAGGCGACAATGACCGGCTCCTTCCCCTGCTCGTAGCGCTGTTCTGGGTAGACGTTGTAGTTGATCGTCGAGAGCTGATCATTTCCTAATCCCAGCGCACGAAGTGCAGCGAGAACCGCCTGCTGCTTGTTTGCGTTTTCAGCGGCAGCAGCCGCAGCTGTCGACCCACGGGTTTGCACGCTGATCTGTATAGTCGCCCTGTCCGGGGAAACCTTCACCTCTCCTCGGCCCGTCACAGCAATCTGCGGAACCAGCTCTACTGCCGCCCTACTGTCCTGTGCATGTATCGTTGATGGCGCTAATAATAGGATAATAACGCCACAAGTCTTGATCTTCATGGGGTCGTCTCGATAAAAGAGTGATTCTGGCCCGGCCGGAGCTCTGCGCTCTAGCGCGAATAGACCTTTTCAATGTCATGAATCCGGTCCAGGTCCATGCCTACGATGCCGTCGGCATCGTTGCGGAGGAACATGTTTGCGAATTTCGCGCCCCAGACGACTTCATCCCACTTGTACGAGGATCTCGAGTGAACCGTCTGTGATGCGGTCTCGTCGGTGCCGATCAAAAGGATGAGAAACTCCGCATCGGAATCAACGAGGTCCTGGTGGGTCAAACCCCACATAGGGCTGTTCGGGTCGATTGGATGCACAACGGTCCAACTCAATGCGAAGAAGACTACGCGCCGTCGCTCGAGATCCAGATCGTAGAACCTCCGCACCGTCGATCCGCCAGATTGCTCGATCTTGGTGAGGATCAGCTGGATCTGCACTTCAATAAGTTGGTTGCTCCTCGCGTTTGCAATTCGGAACTCCAGGGCGGTCTTATCGCGGTAGGGAGCGACTATCGCATTACGGCTGAAAATGATTTTCGGCGATGGCCGAGAAAAGCGAGCGAAGACGACACCCGTCGCTAATGCGATTCCAAGGATGTTGAGCAGCGCCTCTATCGTCACCAGAGTGTTCGCCGCCACTCCAATTGGAACGATGTTTCCGTAGCCTATAGTGGCAAAGCTGTCGACGCTGAAGAAGAACGCGCGATAGAACGGGTGTCCCGCGAAACTGCCAGTCGTGGATTGCAACGCATCGGGACCGCACAACAGGAAAGCGAATGCGAACAGCGCATTGACGGCCATGTACACGCCCGTAATGAATCCAATGAACTTGGGCCACGAGATCGTGAGGAGCCAGTGATAGAGACTGAGAGACGAGAATGGGTCGAGTCCTTTCCGAGCAACGTTGAACGTCCCATCGGGATTGAGCAGTCGCTGACGCGCGCTCCTCGCAACCTCGGTACCGAAACCCAGGTCCTTGAACTCTTCCTGGCCAGCCGGTGAAACCGCAGGCGGTTCCACAGAAGTCGACGACGTCATAAAAAAATGGGTGGTGAAAAGCCAAGCGCGCACTGCACGACGCGATGCGAAACTCTAACTGTGCTTCATCCGAAAAAATGGCCTTGAATATCGGCTAAAGCTACATTCGTCCGATGGAATCATCAGACGCTTCGGTTGGCCGCGCTACACTGCTGATCATCCTCTCCGCGCTCAGCTTCGGGTCAATCTCCGTTCTCACTGTACTCGTCACGGCTGCCGGCGTCCCGCTTCTGACCGCGATGGCATGGCGGTACCTGCTGGGAGTGACTCTCCTGGGCGCTGTTGCTCGACCGGGTCGGATTCGCTCGATTCCAACCACTCGTGTTGTCCAGCTTGTTGTGACTGGTGGATGCGGTCAGGCGCTCATTACCTATCTGAGCCTTCACGCGCTCGAATACATACCGGTCGGTCCACTCGCCTTTTTGTTTTATACGTACCCGGCCTGGGTAGCATTGCTGGCAGCGCTTCGGAAAACCGAGAGGCTCACATCGGTTCGCGTGATTGCGCTCACACTGGCACTGGCTGGTGTAACCATCATGGTTGGGGCGCCGACTGAAAAGCTCAACCCGATAGGAGTGATGCTGGCTCTCGGGTCTGCCCTGCTCTACTCCGCGTATTTACCGGCGCTCGAGCATGTGCAAGCGGGCATTCCAGCAGTCATTGCAACCTTTCTACTCATCGGAGGCGCGGCGATAGCATTCGTGATAGCCGCACTACTAACCGGCGAGTTCTTCATACCGGTAGGTATCACGGTATGGTCGGAGATTCTTGTACTTGCCGTGGTCTCGACCGTGGTTGCATTCCTGACGCTCATAAAAGGTCTCGCCGTTCTGGGACCAGTCCGGACATCAATCGTGGCGACTGTCGAGCCCTTCTTCACAGCTACACTCGGAATACTGGTGCTCGGGAATCAGATGAGCACTACAACCCTGCTGGGTGGGATGCTTATCGCGGGAGCGGTCCTTCTCATCCAGTGGAATTCGACTCAGCTTGCGTCTACTGCATAGGCGCTAGTCGTCGACGTCGCTCGATTTCAATGACGAGGTTTTGAAGATCGCTGGGACTCACACCAGGAATTCGTGATGCCTGTGCAAGTGAATGGGGTCTGAGGCTCGCAAGTTTTTGCCTGGCCTCGAAGGACAGGGATCGCATTTCATCGTATTCGAGGTCGGCATCCAGCGCAAAGTCGCCCATCCGGCGCATCCGGTCGGCCTGCACTCTTTCTCTCTCGAAATAGCCTGCGTACTTGATTTCAAGATCTGCAGTGACGAGCGCCTCGCTGTCGATCTCAGCTCCCATCCCGACAGCGTTGAGAAGCTCGTGAAGTGAAACTTCCTGTCGTCTTGCGACTTCAATGATTCTTACCGGTTGTGACAACATTGCACTCCGTGCTGTGGTCAGAACCGACTCTGCTTCCTCAGGGCGAATGCTCGTCGTCTCCGCAAGCTTCATCGCCCGGTCCTCCTGCCGCAGTCGCTCGTTGATCGTTACTTCCTCTAAGCCAGAGTAGATACCAAGTCCGAGACCGATCGGGCCGAGACGTCGGAGAGCGTTGTCCTGTCGCACCGTGAGCCTGAACTCGGACCGCGAAGTGAACAGTCGGTATGGCTCGTCTACCCCACGCGTCACGAGGTCGTCGATCAGCACGCCAATGTAGGAGGTTTCTCTGCCGAGTACGAGAGATGGCTTCTCTTGTGCCTCGAGCGCAGCGTTTGCACCTGCTACGAGTCCCTGACCGGCCGCTTCCTCGTAACCCGTTGTGCCGTTGATCTGTCCGGCAAAATAAAGTCCCGGAACGGACTTTACCTGGAGCGATGAATCCAGCTGCGTCGGAGGGTAATAATCGTATTCGATTGCGTACCCAGCCCGGTTCATTTTTGCCTCTGACAAGCCCCGGACAGATCGCAGGATTTCCAGCTGGACAGAAGCGGGTAGTGAAGTCGACAGGCCGTTGACATAGAGCTCGGACGTGTCGTGGCCTTCGGGCTCGAGAAAGAGCTGGTGTCGCTCCGCCTCCGGAAATTTTACGATCTTGTCTTCTACGGATGGACAATATCGTGGTCCGCGTGACGATATGACCCCTCCGTACATAGCCGACTTTGCGATGTTGTCCTTGATGATGCGCTTTCCAGCAGTTTCGAGATACGTGATCCAACACGGCATCTGTGCGGGATGCCTGGTCGCTGAACCCTCACGCCGCTTCGATTGCCAGTAATGTGACCATGAGTAATCGAACTGCTCGATTTCGCTTTCCTGTGTTTCGAGCACGGTGTAATCGACGGATCGGCCGTCGATGCGTGGCGGAGTTCCGGTCTTGAATCGGGCGACGGTGAGCCCGGCTTCTTCCAGCTGCTCAGCGAGGTGAGTAGTTGCGCCTTCGCCTGCCCGACCTCCGGAAAGATGAGTCTCGGTCCCAATGTGGATCCGGCCGCGCAGAAAGGTGCCTGTCGTGATAACTACGCTTTTTGCTCCGAAGCGTCGTCCTTCCAGCGTTTCGACTCCAAGGACGCGACGCTCACCCGGGTCGAGCACCAGTCGTGCGACGGTGCCCTGCACCGTCTGCAGATTTGCTTGTTGTTCAAGGAGAGACCTGACTGCCCTTCTGTAGAGGCCGCGGTCACATTGTGCGCGCGGAGCCCAAACCGCCGGACCTTTGCTGCGGTTGAGCATACGGAACTGAATCATGGCGAGATCGCTAGCTCGTCCCATGATCCCTCCAAGCGCATCCACCTCGCGCACGACCGTGCCTTTGGCTACTCCGCCGATCGCTGGATTGCATGACATCTGCCCGATTGTTTCGAGTGCGCTCGTAATCAAGCCCACCCTGGCACCCAGGCGAGCAGCGGCGACGGCTGCTTCAGTGCCGGCATGGCCGCCGCCGATGACTACAACGTCGAAGTCCGTTTCAAAGTTCTCTGATACCGACATACATTAAAGATAAGCGCGGCTTGTCGATGTCCCGTGGTTAGTCTCTTGTCGAACATTATTCATGCCCCTGGAACTGTCGCACGGTCGTGCCGTAGTACTCATTCGCCAGAGTGCGTTCGAGCGCGTTGGACTGGCCCGAAGTGTCCTCGACGAGCGATATAATCTCACCGACGATGAATTTCGCGTTGAAGACGGGTTGATCGCTCTGGGGCCATTGCCCTCGGACGACATGCTCCCCGGCCTCATCGATGATCTGGAGAACAGCGGCATGGTTTACTTTGACGACTTCTTCGAGCTGAGTGGAAACTGGCCGGACTGGCTTGCTCTCTATGCGCGCGGCGCGAGAGATCGGGGGACCTAGAGGCGCTGCTCCACGACCGTCCATTCCTCGACGAACGCTATACCCTCTTCGATCCTGTCGATCACGACTTCTGAACCCGAAGTAATCGCGGTCGCGCCCAGCGACCGGGCTACAGCAACCTGGTGCTTACCCAGGTGCTCGTAGGAGATCTCACCTTCACGACCAGCGGTGATATCTCGAGTGACGACCGCCAGAGTGCCCTGGATCTCTTGATCTTCCGATGAGAAAGGAGCCGGAAGGCCACGTAACGCCCACTGCGCCAAGAGGGTGATCATTCCTGTAATTGCCAGCGCGCCGCCACCAATGGCGATGAGTACGATCCCCCAAGCCGGCAATATTGTCCGGGAAGCCAGCGGGTATCCAACAGCTCCGAACCCTATGGCGAAAGCGGCAACCGTCGGCAGATTGAAAAATGGCGATGGCGCGCGTGATTGATTTCGTCTGCGACGCGCGTACTCAACTCCGTGCAGCATTGCGAACACGGCGAGCACCAGACCACCGATGAAGGCGACCAGGAAAAGGATTTTGAGAATTGTCACGAACTTGGGGATTCTCTCAGATTATGACATGCCCGGCCGGGCATTCAGGATCCCAGGTATTTCTTGAACCAAGCTATGGTCGCCGGCCATGCCGCTCGGGTTGCCGTCATGTTGGCGCCGTCCATTCCGGTCTGCTGTCTCAGGAAGCCGTGACCAGCTCCCTGGTAAAGACTGTAGACGTAAGTGCGGCCAAGCGCCCGAAGCGCAGAATCAGCGGGCGGAATTGTCGCATCTACCCGCGCGTCGTTTCCACCATATAAGCCCAACAGCGGCGCTCTGACCGAACCCAGATCAGCGGGCTTCGGACTCACTCCGTAATAAACAACCGAGGCACCAAGACTTGGCGAGTGAACCGCGTGCGCAAAGGAAACGCCGCCGCCCCAGCAGAATCCGACAATGCCGTATTTCCTTTCCGCGGCGGGGAGTGACATTCCATACTGGGCTACTGCATCGAGCTGTTTCTGTACCCAGGCGGCATCGAGTGTTCTGATAGCGACCTGCGCGAGTGGAGCGAGGACGCTGTCCGGGCCATCGGGAAGATTCTTCATCGTCAGCAGGTCAGGAGCGATCGCGATGAATCCGTCGGCTGCGAGCTGATCCGCGACGCCACGCACCCATGAAGACAATCCAAAAATCTCATGTACGACCAGTACGATGGGGGCTTTGCCACTTCTCTGGGGGTAAACCACCCACGCGCGAATGCTGTCTCCGTCGCCGGAGCGAATCATCACCCATTCGCCATGGCGTGGTGAGCTGTTCAGCCGGGCAGGTGCTCCCGAAGCATCAGGCGGAAGACCACGATTGTCCGACGAACTGACGTTCGAAGCCGGAGTGGATGGCCCGGCATGGTCGGCACCAGCGTGCGAATCGGCAACCGGCACCATTTTGGTGCTGGTGCAAGCCGCGCCGAGGACCGAGAGGGTCAACCCTGAGACGATTGCAACAGATTGAGCGCGCATATCACCGACTCCCTTGTTTGACTAAATGCTCACTGGCTGAGGCCCGAGCGAACTGCTCGGCAAAGAACTCCCCAACACGATACTCCGCATAATAAAATGGTCGCCACGGCACCGAGCCAGCTATGAAGCCGGCGTGCCCACCCCGGCCGACAAACTCCAGGCGTAGAGCAGGGTTTTGCCGGGCGACTTCCCGAACCTCGTCGAGAACTTCCGGGGGCAACATGGGATCATCTACGGCACTTAATAGTAGCGTACTGAGCCTAATTCGCCTGAGCCAAGACAATGAGCTTGACCGCTCATAGTAGTCCTGCGCGTTCTTGAATCCATGGAGAGGGCCGGTAATCACGTTGTCGAAGTCCTCCAGGGTCCGAAGTCCAGCGATGGTAGACGGCGGCGCCAAATCTGGAAACCTCATAGCCTTTTCCTGGGCTTTTCTCCGTAGCGAGCCGAGGAAGAATCGTTGATAGAGTCGGGAGAGTCCACGATTGATTCTCCGGGCCGAGCGACTGAGGTCGAACGGGACGGAAATCGCGGCAGCAGCCTTAAGCTGCGGTGGCAAGTTGTTGCCCCTTTCGCCAAGGAACTTGAGCAGAACATTTCCACCAAGCGACACTCCGGCCAGGGCGAGAGGAGAAGTCGGGAACTCACGCGAGATCCTCTCAAGGACAAAAGCAGTATCGGTTGTTTCACCGGAGTGGTAGAACCGCCGCGTACGATTCATCTCGGATCCACAGGAGCGGAATATCAGGAGATCAGCACCCCAGCCTCTTCTCGCTGCTTCGTTGAGCAATCCCTGTGCATAGTGGGAGCGAATGCTTCCCTCGAGACCATGAAGCAATAGAACGCGGGGTGCTCCGGGATTGGTACCTAGCCTGTGGAGCTCGACGAAGTCGCCATCAGGGGTATCCCATCGGTCGGGCAGGGTCGGCGCAGGAGGCTGTCGTCGAAAGAGCTTCCCCCAAAGGGTCTGCAGATGCCCGCCGGGAATCCACCAGGCGGGCGAATAAATTACGGCAGGCCTCCTTGATTGCGGGGGTGAAGCCGACACCTCATCACTCACCATTCTGCCAGGTCCAGTCAATTGGAAGTCCAGGTTTTTGGAATCAAGAAGAGTGCGGATACGCGTAGGGCACTCCGCTTCTTTTCGGAACGCAGAATAAAGACCCACTTCGTCGATTTGTTGGAGCGACCCGCAGCCCTCGGCGAGCTGCGGAGGTTCGCCCAAAAATTCGGCACAATCGCCCTGGTTGACAAAGAGTCAAAGCGCTTTGAGGAGCTTGGACTGCGTTACGCGCAACTTTCGGACGACCGCTGGCTGGAGAAGCTTTCCATGGAGCCTTTGCTGCTCCGCATGCCGCTGGTGCGAAACGCGAACCAACTGACGATCGGAGCAGACGAAGTCGTGTGGAAGGGTTGGATTGGCGCCAGATAGCCGGTCGCTTGTGGTGCTTAGTTCGGACGAGCGATATTGAACGACCATCCTCCCTCCAGCTCAAACCCGGTTCAGGAAATAGTGACCTATCGTGTTCTCATCACCGATGAGATCGATGCCGAAGGTGTGGCAATCCTTTCGGCTGAGCCCGAGCTCGTCGTTGACGAAGTACCGACGCTCCCGAAAGACGAGCTTCTCGCTCGTATTGGGGACTACGACGCGATCGTTGGCCGGAGCGCTACGCGGATATCAGCAGATCTCCTGGAGAAAGCGCGCCGGCTGAAAGTGGTTGGACGTGCAGGGGTTGGGGTCGACAATATTGCGCTCGAC
>Ga0193715_1000104_pt1 | contig 22319 bp, 21 predicted proteins | sample U2m2metaG_FD_143040 | JGI IMG/M metagenome (GOLD analysis project Ga0193715, IMG submission 143040) | Soil microbial communities from a riparian zone of the East river system, Colorado, United States - U2m2 | ecosystem: Environmental > Terrestrial > Soil > Riparian zone | place: USA: East River... | reverse complement strand
GTATTATAATATGTTGCGATCGTGTCATCGACCTTTTCGGTAATTGGTGTCTTTCCAATATCTTTGGTTCAATTGGCATAAATTCTGAAATGTTTGAATCAGGTGAGATAACTGCAGTACGTCATATACATTCTGCTGATTCCATAAGTGCAAATAAGTGCAAATAAGATGATGTACTAACTCCATTAGTTCAACAGCCTCGAAGTTGTAATTTTAAGGGTCTTAGGATGCAAGACATCAACCTACAGATAAGTTTCAGAAAAGCTAATACGCATATTTTTCTTTTACTTTAGTGTCAAGGTCATGCTTCACTTTACCTTATTCCCTATAAAAAAGAGAATGCTTTAGATTGAGCTAGAGTATTTTTCCCTCTATTTCTAAAGTCTCAATATTGACAATATGTGAGTCCAGAAATTATTATTTTGGCTTCTAACCGCTTCCAAGTTTGTCAGCCCTTCTAATGTTAATGAAAAGTATTCTCTAGTAAAGAAATACATTCTTCGCTTTCGTGTTCTTTCCACATAGCCTTGCATCATCAGGTCAGTAATCAATAGTGAAACAACTGGAATATTAAGTGAAATTTGGCTGGCAATTTTACTCTCTGTTTTCGCTTTACTCTTTATGCATTTTAATATCTGAATCTCCCACCTACTCAAGGATATTTTATCATTGAATCCGTTCAATGCTATTAATTAATTGTTATCACACATATTTAATTTATCACGCTGTGGTGATATGATTACGTATCATAAAATGACATTTAGATACACATAAGTCGCACCGTCTATTTGAAATCTTGAGTCAAGTCATTCCATATTATCATTTCTTTAGTTGAATGATTCTGTATCAGAAATAATAATTTATGTTTATCATGACCTGTTTAATTCATATGTGGCTACACGACATCATTATGAATTACAACCTAAGTGTTCATTCCAAAATACGATCTGAGGTTGATGAAGGACAAGATTGTAATGTGCCGAGTCTTTTGTGAACTGTTATCGAGACGATTTCTACGCCCACGGCGGATATCGAACAAACCTTAAGGTTTGAATTCTACGCCACAGGTTTTTGTAATGTCAAGTTGTTGACAAACAATATGTATATGTTCATTTTGATAGGTAAATGAAAATCCTAATAAAAGGACCAAAATTAGAATTGTGATAATAACAGACATTGTGTTGTTACTCAAAGGTCTCTATCTCTAATAGTTTGGTATAATCCAACTTATTATGGTTCTGTCAAATCTTAGTCGATTATGTAGCATGTAGAAGAGCGTGAAATAGGAACATTACACTTATCGGGTCGGGTGAAACTTGAATTTAATACTAATGATACGCTATACTATTTAGATACATAGCTAGTTCATACTTTCCTGATAAATCTATATTAACTAGCTATTATAAATCCACAAATGCTTTCGATAACCTTAAGATTCGGGTCTTGCTCGAACCCTTATATTATCTGGTGTACAAGTCCGTCCTTCTCAAGGAACTTTCAAGACCACTACATCGCCAGGAGATTTACTACCTATATAATTTACTAGATCTAATGATTCTTTTACTAGTTTTTTGTCAACGCCAAAAATGACATTTACAGAATGCGGTCCAGCCTTTATCCCCGGCAACATCTGCAGGACTATTAGACTACCGCAACATTTATCTCAATAATAGAGTTTAACTTATTAAATAGTCCTGGAATTAATGAATTTGTTAACGATTGGTAATAATTGGATTTGGCTTGTCTGGCATGGGCTTCGAATATACAGTAAAGTAGGCAAACACATATGAACTTTCTATGTAGCAATAAATGCTTATTTAGTCTGCTTTCTTCCTCTGATATTAATTATAAACCAGATGGCAAAAACTGCGAGCACAAATAAGGCAATAACGTCCAGATATATTGAATATTTTTCGATATTTTTCCAGTTATATCCAAGTTGTATTCCGGCATAAGTTAGTAGGGAGTTCCAGATTAGAGAGCCAGCGAGTGTATAGATTGCAAATTTGAAGAACCTTGTTCTTCCAATGCCTGCAGGGAGAGAAATATATGTTCTTATGCCAGGTAGTAGCCTTCCTATAAATGAAATTTTATCTCCGTATTTTTGAAACAGCTCCTCTGTGAGCTCTAGGTGCCGTCTTTTAAAAAATATATACTTACCGTATCTAATGATAAATGATCTACCTACCTTCAGGCCAAAATAGTATGTAGCTATTGAACCAACCAAATTTCCGAATGACCCGGCTAATACTACTCTTACCGGTTCAAACTTTTCATTTGAAACAAGAAACCCTGAGAAAGGCATTATGATTTCACTAGGTATCGGAATCATAGCACTCTCTAGAATCATCAGAAAAAATATTCCGGAGTATCCTAGATTAGAAATAAATGAAGTAATGAAATCTATAACCGGCTTGATAATTTCAAAAATTATGGCCAATTGAATGTCTTTGAATCTGGAATAGGAGCAATAACTACCTTTTGTAGTTTGTGGTACAATTAAAATTAAAAAGTTATTGAAGGAGATGACGTATAGATAGTTGGCTAAATTCTCGTTGCTTGCGTTTTTTTATAACATTAACACAAGTACAATTTTTATTGCCGCTCTTCACCATTCTCTTCATTATGGCACAAGTTTTGGTCTACTCTTGAATCCCTGTCATTAATTGTGTCCACCTTTACATCGACAGGCTGAACACTAGTGGCTTTAAGGATGTCTACTGAAAACACTGTATGACTATTTTCGTTTTCGAGTATAATAGGCCTTGGCTTCTGAAGTCCTGGCAGAGACGTTCTTTGTTGCCGTTACAATGGCCCTTATCAGGAAGTATATGCTTATTTCTTACTCTTATCCAAGAATGCAGACATCATTTTTTGTCTATCTTCATGTGCAAAACATAGTGCCCAGCCATAAATCTCAAGGCGAAGGCCGGTATCAATATCAGCGTCCATTCCTTTGTTAATGAGCATCTTACTGATTTTCACAGCTGTCTGACCATTCTTTGTGATTTCCTTCGAAAGGTTAAGGCATTCTTCAATCAATTTTTTGTTGAGTATCTTAGCCACTTCACCTGTTCTTTCCTTTTCTTTAGATACATCGCCTTTTGGTATTTCGGGTGGTAACTTATCGTTATCATCTAGGCTGACTACTTTATTGACTAGTCCAATTTGGTATGCTTCCTGAGCTGTAATCATTTTACCTGTGAAGACCAATTCTTTTGCCTTTGCTGGGCCTACAATTCTCAATAATCTTTGAGTTCCTCCCCACCCTGGTGTAATACCAATTGTAACTTCTGGCTGACCAATCTTGGCATTGCTAGATGCGATCCTGAGATCACATACCATTGCAAGTTCACAACCTCCACCCAATGCAAAACCGTTAATTGCTGCAATAACTGGTTTCTCTAATTTCTCTATTTTATTAAGCACTGCTTGTGCAGAAGAGGCATATCTCTCAGCTCCAATAGGATCTATATTTACCATATATGCAATATCAGCACCTGCACAAAATGATCTTTCGCCAGCTCCGGTAATAATTACGGCCTTAATACCATCATCAAATCCCACAATGTCAATGGTACGTGATAGTTCAGCAATTACATCTGTATTCATAGCATTGAGAGCCTCTAGTCTATTAATTTTGATAACAGCTATGTCTTCTTTTGGTTCGAGTTGAATATATTTCATCGTAGACATATAGATAAAAGGCAACTCTTATCTTTCAATTAAATCTTGTCCATAAAGTATGGAATATTACTAGGAGATGAGAATAGAACACTTATGCGAAAATAAATTCAAGATGGTTCTTTAATACTTCTTGTCTAACGAATATTTGAGAGTAATGTGTATGAAATAGATATTCTTATTATTTATGCTCCAGCCATGCTATTGCGAAGTTCTACTCCTTTGTGATCATCATTTGTTGCTGATTCAGTAGCTGCAGCTGCCCTGTGCATCTCGGATAAAGCGCACCCCATCTCAGCTTCAGGCTTGCCTCTTCTCATGAGACCTCTATAAAGACCAGCCTCTAAGGTTTGGCCATGTGACTTTTCCCATTCTTCCACAGGTATGCTGAACTTCTTCTGTATTCTATCTCTATACCATTCTGGAATCACGTTAAATGCACAGAATGGAATGATTCTAAGATCGGGGGTCAGATAATGGATATCACATCTTTGTAGTCTTTCGAGGTCTTCATTATACTTGTCTTGGAAGTGCATCATTCCTAGGAAAAGGGATCTTACATGCCAAGAACCGACTGAATCGAAGTTACGCTTTAGCAGAATGCTTGAAAACATTTTGGCAAGATCAAGTCCATGAGGTTGCTTACTCCTATCCACGAACTGATTCAGCTTACGTATCACCTCTAACATTGTCCAATATCTATTAGAACCAGATTTGATTTCGTCCGCTTTTTCCTCAAAGTATTCTAGTAAACCTTTGATATCAACAAAAGCAGTCAAAGGAGTTAATTTCTTTGTCTCAATATCTTCAAAAACATATGTTCCTGCGCCACAGGCAAAATGAATTGAAAGTTCGTATTTTGGTTTCTTACTGAATGCCTCAATTACATTTGTTAAAGGCATGCATGAAGGAACTGGAAACCACGCATCGGTTGGAATTTCACCATTTGTATGCTCTTCGATTCTCTCGATACAATCAGGAATAGTTATTCTATATTTCTCACGCTCTTTCTTCGTCATTCTTCCAGTCAAGGAAACAGGTTGGAAGTTGACTGCATGAACTACATCCATATTCTTTTGTGCATATCTAATAATACCACCAAGCTCATGATCGTTAATTGATTTAATTACAGTTGGTACAAACACTACAGTCATGCCACATTTTCTAGCAGACTGCAATGCATAAGGTACTTCCCAATGATTCTTAGGATTGGTCCGGGGAGTAACACCGTCAAAAGAGAGATAAAGATTGCTTACTCCTGCAGCCCGTACCTGTCGCATCGTTTCTGGAGACAATGCTAGCTTGATGCCATTTGTGTTTAGCTGGACATGGTCAACGCCTTCCTCCTTCATGAGTTTTATAATGTCCGTAATATCATCTCTTAGCATGGGTTCTCCTCCTGTGATCTGGATAGAGTTACCAGCAATTGGTTTTTGAGCTTTAAGTGTCTTCATCATTGCTCTTACTTGTTCCAAATTTGGTTCATAGAGATAAGCGCCTTCAAGACCTTTTTTAACATAGAAGAAGCAATACCAGCATGTCAAATCACATCTGTTTGTAATAATCATGTTCGCTAAACCAGAGTGAGAAAGATGATTTGTGCACAGACCACAGTTGGTAGGGCAAGCGCATTTGTCTACCATAACATTTGGAGCTTGAGCACCTTTTCCATCCATCCAGTATGTGCTGAATTTCTTGTACATCTCGTATGACCCAAAGTACAATTCCTCACATTCGCCATGTGAAGGGCAAGTCTTTGTCATGTAGACTTTGCCTTCTCTCTCAAAAACTTCTGCGTCAAGGATCATGTTACATTCCGGGCAAATGCTTTGTGTATACCTAATAGTTTGTCTAGCAGAGGTATTCTTACTAGATAGATTCGAAATTTGTATTAAATCCATGCCATTTTAACCTATAATATCCTATATTTGGCTGTATACATGCTTTATAAAGTTAACCTTACTAATCCTACGGTGATATGGTGATCAATTGCAAAATATGACCTTTGTCTGTCCCTAAGAGAGCGGTCGCTTGATGTTTGAAAGTAAGGCATACCTATATTACAGCGTTAGTTCACTTTTGACGTAAATAATGAACATCAGCGACAAGTCTAGGAAAGCAATGGAAAGCCTCGGCTTGACAGGTTATGAGATAAAGGTCTATCTTTCTCTTCTAGAATTGGGTTCTATGACTGCTTCTGACATTAGCAAGAAATCTGGAGTTCCGTATTCTAAGATTTATGAAGTCTTAAACACCTTAGAAGATAAAGGATGGCTTGAATCTAATAGTTCAAGACCTCAAAAATTTTTTCCTAAATCACCTCTTACCGCTCTCGAGGCTATACGAATGCGTATCGAAAGTGGTATCAAGGATAATGAAAGCTTGATAGTTAGTGAATTAATGCCTGTATATGAAAAAAGTGGTGTTAGAGAAAGACCAGAAATCTGGGTAGTAAGAGGTGTTTACAACATCGCCGCCAAAGTAAGTGAGATTATCCAAATGTGTCAACAAGAATTACTGATAGCCTTACCTCAAGTTGCTGAAGATATTGCAAAACCGGTACAACCGATGTTAAGATCATTGCACGAAAAAGGAGTTAAAATAAAGGTTCTTGCTTCTGAGGAAACGAGCCCAGAAACGGTTCGTGCGCTCTCAAGAATCGCTGATGTTAGACTGAAGAACAATATGTTTGGAGGAGGTGTTATTGGCGACAGTAGTCAGGTCATTATATTGCTTAATGAAGGAAGAAGTGATAGTCAAAACTTCGAGCCAATTGGAATCTGGGCTGATCATATAGGACTAGCAGGCTTTGCTGAGGATTATTTTCAGTATTTATGGGCAGATGCAAGTAACAGAAAAAAAGCTAGCAGTCAGCCAGGAAGCAGTAGAGGCATTAACGTTTAAAATATTGTTTAAAAATATTGCTGACGGTATTTATAATCACGCTCGATTTTTATCTAGTATTGTTTTTTGAATTATCTGAAGTAGGAAACCCTGCACTTATGAGAAATTCTGTACAATCCGTGTAGAATTTCACCGATTATCACTTGAGAGTCTAACGACAAAATCTATTCCTGCCTGTATAGAACTGCATTAATTATACATTAGAAATAGGAAAAACTGCGTTTAACCGTTTACGAAGGACTATAATTAAAAATGAATATACCTAGTCGCTAGTGATTTTGGTTATATATGGCCTTATATTTTCTATAAAGCCGCTGCTTTATGATATTACAAAAATTACCTATCTCGTATTTATCGTTTAATTCATTCAGCCTTACTTTTAGACCCAACGATTCGAGCTCCGATAGCCAGTACTGTTTCTCTTGTTGAGAGGCCATCGCCATACTAGCAAGATGGTTTGACGGAACTTAGTTAACTACTTAACTAATAGTCGTCAGGAGGTTTCTATCAATCGTTATTACTTTCCGCTCGGGTCTTTTGCTCAGTTCATAATGTCTAAAGAAACAATGGAGATTTTGCATAGTTATCCTAGTGTGTTGCGCCTTCAAGTACGGTCCACGCATTAGCGAAATAAAGAGAACAATCTATAATCTTCCATTCATGTACTACTCAAAGGGGGCCCTTGATAAATTTCTCAAAACAAACGCTGCAAAAAAGTACTCCTTAAGTAATAAGAATCAGCTCGTACGATATCTCGTGATACGTTTTCTTGGGAAGTATCAGAAGGAATATGGTTTAATGGTATGAGAGGACATATTGGATGGCATAAAAAAATCGGTATAGATAAAAAGTCTAGCAAAATCCTTATCATGAAGTTTTGTTGCAGATAATGTTTCAAGTATTTACTTATCTTAAATCAATAGCATCAATAGCATCAATACTCAATCGATTCATACGAATTAGTGCAGTCTCATGGTCTTATATTGTATATTGTAGGTGGAAACTGCTTTAGATTCACATTCTCTTTCACGTACTGCGGCACATTCGTGAGATAGAGATCGTCTGAGCATATATTGTTATCTTTGTTTGCTATCTTGGTATGTGTTAGGCAGTAGTTGAATATTGCAGCCATGAATATGTTACAAGATTTCTTTAGCTCATTGTTGGGGCTATTTGCAGTTATGTCTTTACATCCATTAATTGCCTGGCCAACTGTTAGTTGATCTGTTAGTTGTGTATTCCTTGTAACTATAGAGTTCTCATCATTGTTACTTGTAATATGGATGACATGAATTATCTTCTTTGTGACATTGTTTTTGACACATATCTTGAAGTCATCTGGATGGGTCCCTTTAGGACAATGATCTACACAATGCGGTGGATTAACTCCAGGAGGACATATTATAGGTGGACTATTCTTATCCTTAGGCCAACAAGTACCACTTTCATCGTTGTCACGTCTTTCAAAGCCTGATGGACATTTCCCGGTACGGAAGCAATGTTCGTCAGCATTCATGCTGAAGCCAGGTGGACATAGACCTGTTTTTGGATCTGGTACACAATGTGGTAGTTCAGGGAAAAACGTACAGCTGTTGTCTGGTCCTCTTGGTTGTTTAGTAGGAACAACAGTTGGTACTAATGGTGGAGTTGCTGTCTGTGCAGAGGAAGTATTATTCTTTTCTTTTGGAGGAGGACAAGATGGATCATCAGGAGTTGCGGTACAATCCACTACTGGCTGCTTTGCTTCTGTTGGAGGCGGTGGATTAGTATCTGCTGGTGGTAACGGCTGCAGCCCCTGATCATTTGGTGGTGGTGGCGGTTGTTTAGGATTTCCAGCAGATGGTCCGTTTCCACCTCCACCACTACCATCAGCAGCAGCGCCTCCTTGACCACCCTCACTACTACCACTACTACTATTGCCTCCATCCTTTGCATAAACAACTGCCTTGGAGTTTACTAGACCTGACACCAGTATCAATGCTGCTAGTAGTACGATAATCGCTTTGAGCCTCATGATAAGACACTCAACCCATGCATGATATGCTTACGCTATGTATATATTTGAAGAATCCTAATCAGATTACCTGATCTCGGTTCTATTCAATACTATCACTGTGCCTCTGACAATCATGCTACCAGGTTGTTCACATAACAATTGAAGGCTTAGAAGCTTCTGGATTTCCAATAAATGATTATCTTACTAGATCTATCGATGGTTACCAATCCGATCCCCAAACTTTTCCTAATTTCCAACTAATTTCATCCGATACGAATACTGTTCTGGCCTGTCACTCAGCCCATTCTTTGGTTGGTACATATTATGATCTTGACCACGGAACACAAAAGGTATTGGAGACTGGCACTGTAATCGACGATAAGGGATACTATATTCAGTACATTGCTGATGAACCAAAATATTCTGCACTATTGCCAACTGTTCAAAATATGATTAATTCTTTTGAGATAAGTAAGCTATGATGTTATTCAACTGTTGGAGCCTCTTAATAATTCGTTTTTCAAAGATAATAGCCATAGCGAAGGAAGCGAATTAGAAAATGGAAAGTGAGACAGGAATAGCCTTAGTTGTATTCGGAGTAGTGTTACTAGCGCTTGGTATCTACATATATATTGGCGTCAGGCTCAAACCAGGTATTTCCTATCTTTCAGCAAATATGCGATTCGTCAGTAGGACAAGGTGTGCGAACTATTATTCCTGATGCTACCGCCACATGTCAAAAAATCAACATCGAAGCACAAGCCTCCTTGATAGGAATTGAATTGGGATATACATTGATGATAATCGGGTCCATCGTAGTTGTAGCTGGCGGCCTAACAACAAAACGAAAATATTATCGACGAGACAATGAAGATTGGGTCTAGATGATATCTGGTTCATAAAAAGAAATTGAAAGCCTATTTAACCTATTATTGATATATTATAGTATGTCATCTTCATCAACACCTGAAGAAGCAGGAACCTACGTATCTACAACCGCAACAACAGTAGATGCTGATACTCAGAGAACTGTAGACTCAATTAAGAATATTGCAAAGAATATTCGTGAAGCCTCGAGTAGGATACGAGACACTGTGCGAACTTTACATCGAAGTGGTGCTATAGATGAACTTACACAAGCTATTCAAGATGCAATGATTGCCACACGCGATACCACACAAGAAATTAGTGCTACAGCTAGAGATTTAAGAGAACGAGGTATTATCAGAGATACTGCTGGTGCTATAGAAGAGACGGCTATTGCAGCTAAGGAAACAGCTGAAACAGTAAAAGGTTCTGCTCAACAAGTAAAAAAAGCAGCTCCAAAGACAGCTGAGACGTTAAGAGAACTATCTTCTAAGACTAGGAAGACAAAGAAGAATTAGATAATGACAATGCTATCTTTCATTACTAATTTTTTGGATATAATTAGAAGACTATTAATAATAAAATAATGTAACCCAAAGCAAAAAGAAACTATATTCATTTATGTGAATCATGTTACTGGTCTGCAACGTATTTTGGTAAGTTTATGTTACCTGCAGAAGAAAGGTGTCCTATTTGTTTAGAAATAGAACTTTCAAGTTTTCCCATATTACATAATGAATCATTCATCTTCAATTACAGTCAGAAAAGTGGAGTAGAATTAGAATTCAGCCCTATAAAGTAGTAATATTGGAGTTGCCTCGATTGTCGTTGATACAAGCCCTATCATTACTTAAGTTTGCTGTTATCATCCTCTTCTTCCTCTTATTCCTAAGGTGTCTTGTCTTTTAGATGCTAAAACCTAAAAAATACTTTTTTAGAAAAAGAGGTAGAAGCAACGATTAGTTATCTTATGGGATTACGACGCTGCGCCCAATCAATGATTGAACCATCATACAATTTTACATTGTCATATCCAGCCTGTTTAAATTGCAAATATTTGTGTGATGCTCTGGTTCCAGAATGGCAATAGCATATGATCTCTTTGTCTTTGCTAATCCGCTTCTCCTCAAAACCCTTTTCTAATTCCTCTTTACTCTTCATCATTTCACCACTAGAACCTAATCCTTCCTCCCAGTCATCTAATATCGAACCGGGGATCCTAGCTTGCATATGTTCTATTGGAGTCCTCGAATCAATAATTATAGTGTTAGAATGATTTTGTTGTCTTGCGTTTATCATATCGGCATCAGCTCTAATTGTAGAATTTATATTTGACTTGAACTGAACATTTTCGTTTGATTGTTTTTGGTTTGCTATTTGTCTTGTGACTGGTAATCCAGCTTTCTGCCATTCGTTGAATCCAACATCTAACATTTTTACATTTTGATGTCCATGATACATCAAAGTCCAAACTATTCTAGCTGCTGAAGGATCGGTATACTCACCATAGACTACAACCATCTTAGAACCGTCAGTCCCAATCCCAAGACCACTGAAGAGTTTTTCAGCTGTTGGTGCATCAATAACTAAGTTAGCTCCATTATCAGCAAGTGAAATAACACGCTCGACATCAAGTGGGAATGCGTTCTTAACATGTCCAAATCTATAAGGCATAACTCCTCTTGCATCTATAATAATTATATTAGGATCATCAAGATGGGATAAAAGCCATTTACTATCGACAGTTACTATCATCTGTATGATATATAGTTCTCGCAAGAATTTAAATGATATAAGCATCTGGCATTAATACTGCTTTCAATCAAAAGTTCTGTTAACTGTCAGGGATCTGAAAGATAAACTTCCTCAGTTAAACAATTAGTTAGATTTGATGTAAAAGTTTGAAGGTTAAAATCTGTGTTATGAATTTGTAAATGTTAGCATACGATTATTCAAAAGGGATTTATCTGGATAGACTCGGGGAGCCTTAAATGTAGGATACGAGAGTGAATTTTTAGCCACTATTACTGTCTAAAGTGTAAGCCATTTCCCAGAAATTATACTCATATTTACATGCAGTATCAAAATGATTTTTCATTAGTTTTTTATCTGTTTCATCTGCATTCCGACTTAATTCATTCAAAATATTCTTCACATCTTCGACCTGCTTAACTGATTCATATGATGAATAGAAATCTATCCATTTTCTGAAAACTTCAGTTTTGATATACTGTTTTCTCTTAGATAATTTCTTTGCTATCTCAAAGTAGGACCATGGGCAAGGTGCCATTGCTGACACGATTTCATGCAATCCACCCTTTAACGATACATGTATCAGATAAGAAGTATAATCTAATGTCATTTTACTTGGATTAGAATCTAGAGAGTAATTATTAGTATAAGCTGATAATAATGATGTCATTCCTACTGAATCGAGCAATTGATTCTGCATTTCCATTTCCAAATTGATAGTGCTATTGCATAAATCATCAAACCATTCTTTCATTCTGTTGTCTTTATCTAGTTCACATTTTTCTTTAGCATTCCGTAAAAAATTGCAAAACTCTTTCAGAAAAATATGGTCTTGCCTAAGATAAAAAACAAACTTATTTAATGGAAGTGTGTCCATAGAAATTTCATTTATGAATTTGTTACTAAGTATATTATTCCATATCTGATTTGCGTTTAGTTTTAATTCGTCTGCAAATGTTACACTTGTTTTGACCATATATGACAATGTCTTATCAAAGCCATTTTTAGAATTTTCTACACTTAGTTATTGCTGTTGTAGTAAGATAAATTGTTAATGCCGACAGTAAGAATTTTAGCCTAATAAAAAAGCGAGCTGAGCTTTTACATCAATGAAATAAGTGACTATGTCTAAGTATTGATATGAGGCAGAAGAATAATGAAGATTTCATTTGTAATCTGCGGAAGGGCAAATTATTTGAGGTCACAGAGATGATTCTTAAACACCCATACATATTGGCATTAGAAAACAAGGAGATAAACAAAGATAAGCTAGAACTATTTGTTTTTGAACAATACCATATAATAAAAAACGATAGAAGAAACTTCGCATTAATGATATCAAAGGCTTCCAGTGATACAGCAGCTAAATTATTTCTGGATTGCTTGTCTGCAGAAGGCGAAGCATTAGATACCCTAGATATTATGGCAAAAGAACTAGGTGTTAGCGTTAATGGAATAGAATCCTATGAACCATTGGCTGGATGTAACGCATATACAAATTATTTGACCAGACTAGCTGTTTACGGCTCAGATGCAGAGATTCTTACTGCTTTACTTATTGACTTCCCAATATGGGGCGATAATTGCGGCAAAATGAGCTCTGCATTAAAGAAAAATTATGGTTATACTGATAGTTCTTGCGTATTCTTAGATAAATTTGCAGCGCCTCTGTCAGAAGACTTTGTTAGCAAGTCAAATGATTTAGTAAAAAGCGCTCTACCCATCTATGAGAAAAAGATGAGTAGAGCAGCTAGATTGATTCTTGAGTATGAGCTGTCATTTTGGGATACGATCTATAATTACTCGCTGCAGGATCAGTAATAGGAAATAAAACGCAAAGGAAGTGCATTTTGTCTTTAGAGTCAAATAATAATAATAAAGTTAGATACAAAGAAATAATATAATAAGTTGTCCAATCTACAGATGACAGAATTACAACAGCTTGTTAATAACTGCTACGAACAAAAGGATATGAATATGAAGATTGAAACTTTATACAAAATAAATTCTATGCTTCCCAAACTACTTCAATTGAAAAGTTAATATCTTGTGCAAGTTTTTCTTCGACATTTCAACTATAGGTTAGATAGAATGGGATTCATCAGCAAGACAATAACAAGAAAAATTGTTAGACATATTTTGATAAATGTAATAGTCTAGAAATAATCGTCTTCATGTATAAACTGTGCAAAGCTTATGAAGCTACTCTTCTTCAACTGCTAGTGCCCAAGCATGTTGTGAAAGATACTCTTTGGGCCATGAGATATCAATCGCTTTCCAGGAAGCACCAGAATCAGTAGAGCAAAATACTCCGCGATTATTAGCAGCATAGAATTCTCCAACACTCTTTGGATTTGCGGCAAGGATTGAAATCATTGTTCCACTTGGTTCTGGAAGGCCTTTTGATACAGCTTTCCACTTATCATTATCATCTTCAGATCTTCTATATACCAGTGACTCCGCATCTTTAATGGAATGTGCTTGCCAAGGACTCATAGAGGCGGAAACGATGACAGTTAGGGGATTGCCTGAATCGACAGCAAGCCCATAGAGATATTGCTGCATAAGCCCTCCGGTCGACCTATTCCAGGATTCTCCGTAATCAAAGCTTTCAAAATAACCGTCACCTGCAGAAGAGTATAGCCGTTTGGGTGCCTTGGGATGTGTGGCTAGAGTGTGGGTATCATAAGGGCCTTGCTCAATTCTGTCTATCCAAGTTCTGCCGCTGTCGTGACTCTGTACTAGAGCTCCAGCCTCTATCGCAACAAAAATATAACCAGGATTATTTACATCTGGTTCAATCCAACGAACATGATGAGTCCAAGGTCTAGTTGGAAAGCTCCAGAATCTGGATGACTTCAAGTTGTTTAGAGCAACCATTTTTTCCCAAGATTCACCCCCATCATTTGAGGTATAAAGTGCGCTAGGCTCGGTTCCAACATATATTTTATTGAACCTGTCTTTTCCCTGTTCAAGAGGGCTGACTGAGACCGACATCACATCTGGACTAGAGATACTACTAGCCTTTCCAATGTTGTCCCAAGTTTGCCCACGATCATCGCTTTTCCATAGACCATTCCCAAGTGTACCGCAGTATGCACGGTTTAGATTCCTAGGATCAAATGATATGCTTTGTGGATGAGTTCCTTTCAAACACTCATGAGTCTTCCATCGATCCTTTGAAGACTCAAGTATGAGAAGTGAATCTTGCATTCCTGCTATAACAGTCGTCATTGGAAGGAAGAACTCCCAAGCCTATCATCGTTAATAGCCTTATTATCATTGTCGTTACCATTTTCAGTAAGGATTTCAAACAATATTCTGCATAGTATATTCACTTTTCTGCTATTTTAAATATAGTATAAACTATCTTCTAGAAACTACATGGCTGAATAATATCCCCAGATAATGACTAATAGTAACAAAACTATCTAAGATTAGCAAAGGCGATGTGCTTGCCACGAAATAAGGTTCCATATGATATAGTCTATCCATTCATTAATCAAATATGCACACTTTCTGTCCAGGTTTACAACAAAATTACCATTGGGAAGGTTTTCGCTATTAACTATACAAAGGTAACTATATTAAGACGGAATATCCTTCTTCTGTTAGGCATGGACATATGATGAACCGTACAAATGAGAGCAAAAACAGCAATAATGAAATGAAGTGCTGTCCCATTAACAATACATTCAAAATTATTGGTAAAAAGTTTACAGTTTTAATCCTACGGAATATGATAAACAACAAGCAGAATAGATTCAACCAATTATTAGGCTCACTTGAAGATGCTAATCCAAAGACCTTATCTGCAAGGCTTAAGGAAATGGAAAAACTTGGATTAATAAAGCGTAAGGTCTATCCTAATGAAACACCTATCAGAGTAGAATATCATCCAACGGAGAAAGGTCTAGCTCTGCAGCCAATCCTAGACATGATGGCAGCGTATTCTATGAGATTCTGCAGTAAGGATGTTTTCAAGGATGCCAAACCAAGAGAGTTCAGTGAGGTATATGGCAGAGATATTGCTGTAATTCCAGAATTACCTAATTAAAGATCTGATCTCTTAATATATGTGTCACTGGAAGGAGAACCTCATAATCTGTTACCTATATACTAAATCCAGCACTTATTTATGATCAACTTACTAAACATTTACTGAATAAGTATGATCATACCTATCTATTTATATAGTTACATTTGTATAGTTACTATAAACATGCAACGGAATAAGGCTGCTCTCATTTCTAATGTAGCAGGCGACAAGAAGTATAACAATTTCGATAATGATAAGACTCTTATTTCTATATCACAATCAAAATACAATAATATTAAGATGAAACCTACAGATCAAAACAATGTAATTACTACTACTGATACTAATCAAAATACACAACTATCGACAAACAATGACGATAGTAGCAAATTAGTATTTTTGGCTTCGAATGACCTTCATGACAACGACAGCAAAATTCTTTCATTATTAACAGAGGATAATGGTTCAAGTTATACCTTCAAAGGCTTAATGCGCAGGCTCAATCTTCACCAGCAAAGCCTCACAAGGGCCTTAAAGCGTCTCGAAGATTTAGGATTTATACATACATTAGATACAGGCTATGCACTGAGTAATAAAGGGGAATTAATGCTATCCGGAAATATTACGGATGCATCCAAACAAACCACAAAAGGCTACAACTTTACGCGATTACTTCAAACTTCACTTCCAATAGAAGTAAAGGCTAGAGACATCGCTAGGAGTTTGACTGGCAGATGGTTTAGTACCTTAAGATGGGTTGGTTTAATTGAAAATGAAATTGGAAGTATACTAGAATGGGTTAACGATGATAATTCGTTTCGGATCAAAATGAACATGATATCTAATAATATTGTTGTAGAAACAAATGCATATTCCTATATAGAAAAAGTTGAAGCTCTGATCGGTGCCTGCAAAATCTTTGAACATATTACAAAGGAATTACAAAAAAATGCACAATATGCGAATACATACAACTCTAACACTAACCATTATCTATTAAACAAATATAACTAAACCATCATAATGAGAGATGAAGAATATTACTGCGTTAGAGAACTAAACGAATTCATTGTTTTCACTATCTAACTACGTACACTTTGGTAAAATTGGTCTTTGTTTGCTTCTACTGGGTTTGCGTTAGTAGAACTGCTTAAGTTTATTTTATTTCCAAATTCCAAATGTCTGTCCTAAATCTGTAGCTGCTCTAAACATTGCTTCGTCATTTCCTGTCTGTTGCCCCACCATCATGCTATGTTTATGTTATCTCATGATGTGGCTATAGACGATTCTTTTGATAGAAAAAAGGCTCGCAATGGCATATGCTGATTGTGCTGATTGTTGCAGTAGTATTGTTGCGCCGATTCCAATTATCGTTGTTACGAGTTATCATTATGATAACTATGAAAATAGATTGCTTATTCATTAGACTTTTGTAGAAAAATCATAATTTAAAATGAAAGCTGCTTCATCATGTTATAGAAGAAATTGCTAGATTGTTATGTTATTTTCTTAGAGTACAAAGTGAAATCATGATAGTAGGAGTAAGCCATTATATAATTAGGGCCCCATTGTACACGTATAGTATGTCATCTCCAACAACAACAACAACAACAACAGCAAAAACAACCGTTGCTGCCAACAATACAAGTAAAGACATATTCTCCAAGGTGTTGGTTGCAATAGATGGTTCTGATCCGTCAATGGATGCAGCAGATTACGCCATCTACATATCTGAGAAATATAATTCAGAACTTTATGCTTTGAATGTGATGCGTGTTGATTTTGATTTATTTGGACCAACTGAAACACCAAAGCATATAATAGAAATGAAGAAGCAAGCCCAGGAATATCTGGATAAAGTGAAACTTAAAGCAAATGAAAAAAATATTCAAATAAAAACAGATATTATTGCTTCTCTAAATGTAGCAGGAGGTATCGTTGAATATGCTGAGAACAAAAATATTAACTTAATAGTTGTAAGCACAAGAGGGATATCTGGTTTTAAAAAGTTATTACTTGGTAGTATCGCTTCTGGAATTGTAACTTATGCACATTGTCCTGTATTAGTAGTAAAGTAAAATAAGCGAAGTATTATAATAAAAAAGAAATTTAACGATAAGATTAAAATTAAAGTCACTCTCTTCGTTTTCTGCCCTCTTCGATCGTATGTCGCTTCTGCAAAGCTTCTGCTAATGCCTTTTCTTTTTTCTCCATCGCCGTGATTGCTAACTCATTTGAATAATTTGCTGTTTACTGCAATAGACTTTTGGAGAATAATGGCCATGGTAATGGTTCCAGACCTGATTTTAAATATTCTTCTAGAAATCTATTGCGCAAGCCTAGTCCATGATGACCTACTGAAGATATCGAATGTTATAGTTGTATACAAAGACATAAAGATAGACTCATATATTATGAGTAAATGATATTTATCCGCTGCATAATGTGATAGGCGATGAATATCGAGACCTTGTCATTTGCAATAACTGCTCTTGGGCTGCTTCTTTATTGAAAGGTTCAACGGGATTCAAGTTATGTCCTATATGTAGAAATGAAAATCTCGAAGTAATTCCAGTAGAAGATTATGAAAGCTACAAGATACATATTGATAGTAAACGAGGAGTAGAGATTGACTTTACAAGAGAAAAATCAGCGTAACACTACTGATATTGTACATGACAAAATTAGCTTGGATTAAAGTAAGTCTAATCGCTTATAGAATTCAAATTAAAATGAGACTAAACTCTATATGTACAACTGGACATAGTGCTTGTTGTTCTTTGAGATGATAATGATCGTACCCCACTTGTTGTTGTCTCTCTCGGCTTCATTATTATTTGTTGTTTCTTCTTTCAATTCATTCTTGGGACTGGAAACTAACTAACTAACACGCTACGCCAAGCTGTGTGATTATTATTCTGTCTTAATTACAATCTGTATACCGTCTGGATCAAAAACCAGGAACTGATCCTTGTCAGACTTATGCTTCTTCTGCTGTTCAGAAGTAGAATCATATAGCATGATGGACTTAATCGTGTTAAAAGATGATCTATCAGGTATGGTTATTGCAAAGTTTTCCAATCCGGCCTCACCATCACTATGAGGTTCCCCGTCTAAACTATGCAATGTATTAATTGCAATATGGTGATGGTAGCCGCATGCAGAAAGGAAAGCAGCCCCCATTGAGCCCCAATTCAATGTTATATCTAGTCCTAGTTTTTCATGATAAAACTTAACCGACCTTTCAAGGTTTGTAACTCTAAGGTGCATATGTCCTATTCTTGCTCCAGTAGGGAACGCTTGTGCGTTCTTTCTTTCCTGTACGTTAATTTCATCCAACAAAGAGTCAAGATCAAGTGGCAATGTGTCCATCATGATATGTCCTGCATCATCTCTGGGCCATTCTCTAGATGGTCTGTCACGGTAGATTTCTAGTCCATTCTTTTCGGGATCTCTCATATATAATGACTCACTCACTAAGTGATCTGCAAACCCCTCATAGTTTACTCCCGAATTTCGGAGGGCCAGATAGGTTGAGGCAAGACTCTTCCTATCACGAACAAGTATCGCAAAGTGATAGAGTCCAGCGGAATGCCGTGAAGGACTTTTTGCATTTGGATCATACTGTAGCATGAGAAGCGGTTTGTCAGAATATGTTTTCTTAAAACCTATTTCATACACTGACCTATCGTTTTCATTTTGATATTTTCGATTCACCTGCAAACCAAGACGTTTTTCATAGAATTCTAATACTTTGTCAATGTTCTTGACTGTTAATATAGGAGATCCGACCTCCATGCCACTGAGCATCTTGAAACTATTTTATTTAATAGTTAATATTAAATACTAACTTATATACAAGAATTCGATATTTCATTTCGATAATTGAATAACACTGGTGCTAATGCTTCGAAAGCAGGAATAAAAGATTACAGGAAGAACGAAAATCATTATGCTTTATACTCACAGCCATCATCCTCATCTTTTATTCTGTCTAGAAAGATAGATGATATTACTGCAGGCCTAACACCGGAGTTTTCTAGAGCACTTTACAGGATTGCAGAAGAGAACGCATTCACTGTAGGAGATTACATCCTAACAATGAGGACAGAGATCAATTTACCTGATCATTATAGAATAGACCTCATCAGATTCCTGTGCACATTCTCGATATTTAACAAGAATAAACAGTTCAAGGCTATAACCAGAGAGGATATAATTTCATTTCTAGATAGTTTTCGCAAGCCAGAAACTTCTGATCCTCTACACAAATGGATAGGGACTTACAATAACTATCGAATACATTTACTAAGATTCTTTAAATGGCTGTATTATCCTGAGATTGAACCAGACAAAAGGCCAAAGCCTGAAGTCATTGAGAACATTCCTCAATTAAAGAGAAAAGCAGGCGCATCGTAACTCCAAATAGTTTTACTCCTGACCCGAGCTCCGCCCATCCAACTCGACTCACTTTCTCTTCTGCACATATACAGGGTGAACATTTTCCTTTTGTAATAGGTCAAACCCCTCCAGCTACTCCTCCCTGGCCTACACTTATGTATAGTAGATGCTTTGGATCTTGCTCCTGAGTTCGGTCTTAAGTGCAATGAGGATTTTGGTAGCATTCAGGAAGGATTTCAACTATTTCACGGTTCAATAAATTCCTCCTCCCCTTTTACTTGTGTCATGTAGTACTCTATTTTTGTTTAGAGCGACATTATCTGCAACAGGCTGTTTATCTTTTAGACTTTGATCTTGTGATGTATTTTCTGGAACTTGGCCAGAATAAGATGCAGCAATATCGCTTCGGTTTCTGTAACGTAATTCGTTGGCTACTAGCTTTTCTATCCTACTTGCAGTCACAGTTTTTTCTTTTGGCTGTGTAGGCTTTGATTTATTATTTTTCCTCCTTTTAGTCTGTGGAGTGTAAGATTCCTGTTTTAATTTATTTGAAACTTTTTTTGCAACATCTCTTGCCATTAGGAATGGAACACCTGATCTACTAACTGTTTGGGCCATACGATCTGTATCAAATTTCTCCTTGCGGCCACTAGATCCTCTGATAACTATTTGCTGTTCTTTTTTCAAAGGTTTCGTCTTGTTAACTTTTTGTCTTCCTTTTGCTGTCTTAGTATTGCCTTTGCCTTTACGACTCTTTGGCTTCAAGGTTCTGTTTGGTTTATTGTGAGATTTCTTGCTTTTCATATCAATGCTATCATATGGTTAACAAACAACATATAGGGTTCCAAAAGTATATGGATTAACAGCGGACCCTTGATAAGAAGGATAAGTACAGAGGGATTTAAAGAACTCTTTATAAAACAAGCTCTTAACGAAATTGACTATTACCTTCTTTCTATACTGTAATAATTTGCAAGCCCTTCATAAATAATTTTTAAACTGTATAGAAATTGCTGACATAATAATTATATGTCGTTTGAAAATGCAGTAATAGGCTACGATAATAGCGATGACAAATACTAGTAAATTGACAAACAATGATGAACGAACAAAAAAAAGAATCTTAGTTATAGATGATGAGGATGATATCAATTTAGCACTCAAAGTAGTCTTAGAGAATGATGGATTTGAAGTGACTACATTCAATGACCCGCTAGAAGCATTACGGAATCTCAAGGCTAATCTTTACGACTTAGTATTACTTGATATTAGAATGCCAACAATGGATGGCCTTAGTGTATATCAAAGAATTAGAAAGTTAGATGATAAAGTTGAGATATGTTTCCTTACTGCAGGAAGTCTCAATGTTGATGAAGAGTTCGCAAAACAAGTATTTCCCATACTAGAAAAAGAAGACAGGTTTATTCGTAAACCAGTCAGTAATGAAGAATTGATAAAGAGAGTAAAGCAGATGACTTTAACTTAGTAAGTTAATCTTCCACCACTACCTTAGCTTTCTTTTGTCCCTAAAATCCATCTCGGCTTTTTTCACAGCACCTATGAATGAAGTGTATGTGTGTTGATTGTTTTAGCAAATCACCTACTAGTGTAAAAAAAATGTTATCTTCTGTTCCAAATCTTATGTTCTTTTGTATTGACAACATCGTAATCTAATTGATTGGAAAAAGAAAAAATAGACTACTACTACCCCTTTCCATTAGTTGTTTACCTTAGCTGTTCTTTATCAACTACTTTTATACTTCTTTCCTTGGCTAGTATTACTGCAGTTATTGCTATATAGGCGACTTGCGCCAATTCACATGTCATGTCAACTGCATCAACATCTCCGCCTCTTCCAGTAACAGGATTGCTAGGGAATCGTGTTATAACATATAGTATTATAAAACCCACATTTCCTGCAATTCCCACATAATACCATATTCTTCCCCATCTTTTTATCATAGGCAATATCCAAAATATCTGTGCAATTCCAGATCCTAGAAAGAATGTTGCCATTGGTATATTTCCAAGCATTCTCGGATGCGCAAGTGGCATATACAAGTGTACTATTCCAGCTATTGCAGTAGCAACCGCAGCGGCAATGAATAAGTATTGGTAGTTACGAAATGAGGATCGTTCTTGATGTCGTTGTCTAATATTATTATTTTCTGACATATTGTATTCTTGTACCTCCTCTATACCTCTCTCTGATTTCTTATGCTGTTGCTTTTCCTTCAATAGGCGTATTATTAGATGTAAATGATTGATGGGTAGTTTGTACGTGAGCATCGACAGATGGAGTTAGGTACAACATCCACATAGCTAGAAGTGATGCCATTGAGACAGCTAGCAGCAACGTATAACTGCTATTACTGATAGATTTTGTTTTAAATGCCTTAGATGTGTGTCCAACATTCTTAGAAATATTAACTTTTGACATTACTGCCTGCTATCATACATACTATTTAGATGTGGTGCAAGCAGCGCTGCACAATGTTGACAAAAATTTTCTAATGAGGTCAGTTATGCTAATTTTCAGTTAACATAATGGACATAGCAGCAGTAGTTCTTGCAGTTCAAAACAACTTTTCTAAAATGATTCATTGCTCGAATAAATAAACAAACAAACAAAAGGGCAATCATGTTTGTTGAATTAATGCAATTGTTTAATACTAC
>Ga0193715_1000103_pt1 | contig 22363 bp, 16 predicted proteins | sample U2m2metaG_FD_143040 | JGI IMG/M metagenome (GOLD analysis project Ga0193715, IMG submission 143040) | Soil microbial communities from a riparian zone of the East river system, Colorado, United States - U2m2 | ecosystem: Environmental > Terrestrial > Soil > Riparian zone | place: USA: East River... | reverse complement strand
CATGTGGACCTATGGCGGCACATATCCCGGGATAACAATTCGGAGACCAACCGGGCAGACGACTAACGTCACTTTTACTAACAATCTCGACGCAGCTGCCGGTGAGTTAACTGTGCATAACCACGGTAACCACTCTACTGCGGCGAACGATGGCCAGCCAGACAGTCTTCTTATCCCAACAGGAGGCTCGCGCACCTATATCTACGATGGCCTTGAAGATGGCGGCAATCAGCGAGGTAAGATGCAGTTTTACCACGATCACCGTATGGATGTTACAGGTCGGAACGTCTGGATGGGTCTCACTGGCATGTACATTGTAGATGACCCGGCTGATCCGGTGACGCTTCCCTCCGGCGCCTTTGACCTGCCTCTGGCAATCGCTGACAGACAATTCGACGCAGACAACCAGACTCCCTATGTGTTTAATCCTGATGGTGTAACTGGTGACAAGATTCTCATCAATGGTGTTTACCAGCCATACCTCGAGGTAGGCGACCGCAAATATCGCTTCCGCATCCTGGATGCGTCCAATGCCCGTACCTATTTCCTTGAACTGAGCACGGGTGATTCGTTCATACAAATCGGAACCGAGAGTGGTCTCCTGCCGGCGCCGGTGCTGAGGACAGGGATGCGAATGGGACCGGCAGAGCGCCTGGATGTCGTTGTCGATTTCGCTGGAAAGCTAGGACAGACCCTCTATCTCACTGATGTACTCACGGGTATGCCGTTGCTTGAGTTCCGTGTTACTGAGCACATCGTCGACGACAGCTCAATCCCACCAACCCTCCGCCCCGTGCCAGATATCGGTGAGCCCACGGTAACGCGAAATTGGAGCTTTGATAAGACAGCGGGGCATTGGACGATTAATGGCTTGCGATTCGATCCGACCCGTGTTGACGCCAAGCCAGCTCTGGGCACTACCGAGAAGTGGGTCTTCACAAATCCTACCGGACAGGTACATACGGTGCATATTCATGACGTCTCTCAGCAGTGCATTAGTCGAAATGGAGCTGCGTGTTACCCCTATGAAACAATGAAGGAAACCTGGTACCTCGATCCCGGTGAAACTATCGAGGTCAAGGTTAAGTTCACCGATCACACGGGCATGTACATGCTCCACTGTCACATCATCGAGCACGAGGACGACGGGATGATGACTCAATTTGAGGTGGTTCGTCCTGCTGTGCCTCGGCCGCGCCCGACGCCGCTGCCACGGCCGACGCCGCGGTAAGCAATCGGCGATCGAAAGCTATCTCATAACTGGGTAGGGCGGGCAGTCCCTGCCTGCCGATCTGCGGCGAGCAGCGGAGTGCGCGCCTACCGTTGGCAAACAGACGGGCGTACCTCACTTGTTGGCTGGCAATGCTGGCTACCATGGCGTTCTTGCCGGCATCCGAATCCGATGACAATCGCCGCGCTGCCACGACAGGAGAAAAGAGCGCTGGCATCACTGGTGTGATGAACGTTACGCCGCCCAGTCGGCCGCATCCAACTCCACACCCTCGCCCCGTTCCGCCACAGTGATAACACGATATTCGATCAGCGCCTGGTGACCGGTGGTTGGTCATGTCGTGCGCGGTAATTTCCGGGGAGAACAGGCTGGCAGCCTGTGCTCCCCGGAGAAAGAGTCGCCGCGCCGGGGGGTTGACGCTCAGCGCTCGTTAGGCAATTGGCCTTCAGGATTCAGCTGCTTCGCATGCTGAAAATGTTTTTCGGCCAGGTCAGCCATACCAAGGTCCTGCAGGCGGCGCCCAATCATCCAATGGAAAAGGGGATCATTGGGGGTGAACTGGTCGGCTTGCCTTTCATGACTGCTGGCTTCGTCGACTTTACCTAAAGACTGCTTTGCACCGGCAAGCTCGTTATTTACGAGGGCCAGGCGCGGATTGCGCCGGGCGGCATCGCTCCACACCGAAATGGCTTCGTCTCTGCGGCCAAGCTGCCACAGCGATTCGCCTTTTTCCTGGCGCGCTAGAATCAAGTCGTCGCGTTCTGTCAGGGCTTGATCCAGACTCGCCTGTGCCTGGTCGTAACGTCCAAGCCGATTCAAAATCGCGCCGCGATAATAGAGACTCAAAGCCTTCGCCTCTCCTTTCTGGTAGGCCGCAGACCGGTCGAGCAATTCAATGGATTGTTCGGTGTCGCCCAGGAGATATTCAAACCACGCCAGCTTCGGCAGCGTTTCATTATTCACAAACAGCCCCAGCTTCGAAGCAGTCTGAAGATGTTCTTTTCCCGCGACGATGTTTTGCCTGTCAACCGGGCTGAGCCAGCGAGCAGGATTGACTTCGGCGAGGGCGAGCTCGTCGGGCAGCTGGAGTTTCTTAAACGCGCGGTTGCCCAGAATCTCCTGATAGCGGATCCAGCCGCTGTGAGCATTCAATCCAATCCAGACACAAGCGAAGATCGCAAACGCCCAGCCTGCTTTCCGAATTTTGCCCGCAGACTTCAAATTGAAACGGTAAAAGGACAATTCTTTCGCCCGGAATAATCTCCACGTTTTCAGAGTGAGAAAGGTGGTGACTGTGGCGCAGCCGAGCGCCATCAGAAACGGGACCAGCGCGTAAACACCACGAACCGCCAGAAAACTTCCAAGAAATACGAGAACGCCAATGATTTCTTCCGGCCATGTCAGAGAATAATTTCTCTTAATTGCGTCTGATTTCGGAACCAGGATCGACGGTTTGCCGAAACCAAAATACAAGGCGTCGTTCGGACAGACGCTGACGCAATCCATGCATTTCATGCAACCCGGATCGACCACCATTCCGTACTGTTTTACTTCCGCGTGCACCAGAACGTTTGAAGTGCAGGTTGCGGTGCAGTGGCCGCATTGATTGCATGCCGGCGTGACGCGGATTTTGCCAGGCGACAACTTATCGGCCAGTCCAAAAAATCCGCCGTAAGGACAGGCATAAGTGCAAAAGCCTTTTTGTCCCAAAAAGTAGACCGTCATGAAACCGCACACGAAAAGAAACGGGATGGCCACTGCTACCGAGGGAAACGTCTGCCAAAAATTAGTGGTCACCAGATGATTGGTGAACTTCGGAATAAGCGGTTCGTGCGGGGTCGAGAACATTCGATAGACCACGGGCCAGACAAACATGTAGAGGGCCCCAATGAGCGGCACATATACCAAGAGCCGCGACCGAAACGGTTTCGGATGAAGCCCCATCTTCTTCAAAAGCCATCCGCAAAAATCCTGCAGCGCGAGGATGTGGCAGCCCCAGCCGCAAATGTATCGCCCAAAGATCAAAGTGGCCAGGATTGCCAGAGTAAAAAAGATGAATCCTGCGTTGATGAACCCCTTTTGCAGCGTGTACATCGTCTCCGAGGGTTCGATCGGCGAAACTGTCTTGCCCGTGACCCACCACTGAATGATGTGCGCGATCATGAACAAATTCAGAAGGATCAGCGCCGCCGCTCGCCACCGGCCGGTCTTCGACTTGCGAATCCCGCTCTTTGGAAGCTGGAGATTTTTTTTTCCGCGGATGCGGGACCACTCTTTGGGGAGACTGGCGTTTTTAGGTCTCGACTGACGCAACCGGTTTTCACGAGGTTGGCGAATTTACTCGAAAACATCCGCGATGCCAGCGAGCACTACGACAATGGAGGGCGAGCTCCGCGAGCCCGCGTGAATCGTGTCTGTTCCTCCGCGCACAGGCGTCGCGGCGCTCCGCCCTCCATCGTCACCCAAAAGCTCTCTTCGTCATCCCAAAAGGATCGTCACCAAATTCTTTCAACATTTCCTTTACTTCACTGGGGCACCCATGAGAGATATTGCCCCTCTCTCCTGCACGTAGTTTCCAAAAGCCGATCACCGTTTAAAACCATGTTTAAGAAAGTTCTGATTGCCTTTATTCTGCCGTTCCTTTTTCTTCTCGGCTCGCCCAACTCAGGCTCCGCAAATTCCATTGCGGAGAAGCAAAAAATTCCGGAAAACCCGAACCAGGCCACCGGGATCCTTCAAAAAATGATCGTGGAGAACGGGACCGCGACAATGAAGCTAGATCTCAATCGTCTGAATGGAATCAGCGTTGCGTCGCAAAAACAGGAGCAGTTGCGTTTTGACATAGCGGCCAATTCCTTCTTTTCCGTTTTGGTTTTTAACGATCTTTTGCGCGGGCCCGAGCAGGGATCGATGGGGCTTATTCCTGTAGAGGCAGCCGTGTCGGCTGCAGGGTCCTCGGTTTCGCAGGCGACACGCCTGCCGCTACAGTTGGGCGCATCGTTCAAGCAACTCACAATCGAAAAACTTTCTTCAAGCGAACAATTCGATCTCGCCGTGCGCGACGCAAAAACAGGGTTCACCTTTTTCAATATCCAGGGACAGCAGTACGATTATGATGCAGCAGCGCAATTGCTCACCGTCAGCGACGGAAAGCTCGCGATGTCGCGCGATTTTGCCAACGCTCTTGGGCGACCTTCAGAGACCGGCGTAGTGGTGGGAGAAATCTCTGTCGGCGCGGCCATGCAGCCGGTCGAAATCAAGGAGCTTGCTAATGGGGAACTCAAAGGAGTAACGATGCCGCCCCTGCATGATGCAGCCGGCGCACTAGCGCCAACGGCAACGCACGGACCGGATGTCATTGTCGGAGACCTGCCGAACCTGGAACAACAGGGAAGCGCTGGGACCCAGGTGGGCCTCGCAGTGGCAACGACTTCTTGTAACAACGGCGACCAGCCGCTGGATTGGTTCCAATTGCCAAATACTGATCACCCTGTCATTCCACAAAATCTCTATCGAATGGCTGGCGGCACGGACAATACTGAGCGCTTTGAACAGATCGGTCAGTCCTGGTTAAAGCACGCGTTCTTCGCGTTAGAAGATACGGTTTGCAGTACGTGTAACACCAATAATTGCCAGACCGGCAGCCATCTTTGCCCGGGGTGTTCCGATCCGTACTCTGCGAACCTAAATGGCGACCAGGACCAGATCGGTTCGCGTGCATGGGTGAATCCATTTACCGGCAACTTTCCATCGACGGCGAACGAGCACGGCGGCCACAACCACAATGGCGTATCGCATCGGATTCTCGTGGAAGTCGATGATTTGAATACCACGCTGAATCCAGGCGCTAGCTATTTTGTCGAAGCGCAGTACGTGACCCCGCACGAGTATACCTGGTGCCAGACTCACCCTGCGGAATGCAACATGTATAATAACGCCTCCTACCGTAAGTACATTGTGAGTGGTACCACGAATTTCGCCTTTACTCCTGACGGTTCCACGGCGCGGATGCAGCCTGCGATCAGGGCGTGGACTGACGCAACAGTCAACCGAATCGAGCCTGATCCAGGAAACGACGGCATCGGATTCATTGCTTACAAAGTGACCAACCCATCCGCTGGAGTCTGGCACTATGAATACGCACTGTTTAACGAAAACCTCGACCGAGCGATGCAATCGTTCAGTGTGCCTTTAGGGCCCGATGTCAACGTCAGTAATGTCGGGTTTCACGCACCGCCCCAGCATCCTGGCTGGGCAAACGATGGCACCTTCAACAGCGAGGGATATAGCGGCACGCCGTGGACACCTACCCAGACTGCTAACTCGCTGACATGGAACTGCGAAACATTCGCGCAAAACCAGAATGCCAATGCGATTCGCTGGGGCACGCTATATAATTTCCGGTTCGATGCCGATCAACCGCCGCAAGCTACCAGCGGCACTATCGACTTCTTCAAAACAGGATCGCCAATGGCGATTGCCATCCAGGGGCCTTCGGGTGGTGCCACTCCGACGCCGACTCCTACTTCTACACCGACAGTTACTCCTAGTCCTACACCTACTGCCACTGTGCGACCTACTCCCACACCACGGACCATCCCCGTCCCAAGGTCTCGCCCGACCCCACCACCGCGCCCAACGCCCCCGTAATAAAACGGGGCTGCAAAGATCCGTTTGGGGCGCGGCAAGGCGTGTTCGTCTAAGCGCCGAGGAGAACGGGTGAATCAATAAGAGTATTGACGCGCGGGTGGCGTTTTGGCTAGAAACAACGCTTCAGCGTTACCTCCCTTTACTTCACAATCGCTCATGAAAACGCACTCCACTTCTTTGCCATCAGCCGTGTTTGATCTGCGCGTTTTCCTCGGCCTGATTTTGGCGCTGGCTGGTGTCCTCCCGGCGGTGCTTGGCCTTGGGACGTTCTCCGCGCAAGCGCAGCAAAACTACAGTAATACCAGTTCTATCCACCCTCTCGTTCCTGCCTTTTTTGACTGTTCCAAGATTCGAGAGATGGGGATCGGTAAGCAGCAGAACCTCCGTGCCGGCGCCATTATGATTTTCTGCGGCGAGGCAAAAGGCGGCGAGCCTGGCGAAAGTTCATTATCGAGTGCATTTTCGAAGCTTGTCCAACGCACGATGGCCCCTATGACCTATGGAACCACCGACGTGGATCTAATCACCGGGATCGAAACTTTTCCTCACATCACGCAGTCCGAAACGTTTACTACAGCTATCCTGATGATCCCACTCAGATTGTGGTCGCCTACAACGACTCACGCGGATTCGATGCCAATCCGATGACCGGTGCCGGCGCATCGGCTTCCACTGATGGTGGCAACACCTTTACCCGCCTCACGAAGGCCAACGGTCAAAGCCCATTCGACAATAGCAGTAGCCCCGTTGTTCTATATAACAAGCCGTCTCAGACCTGGTTTACAGTGTGGCTCGACAGTGGCTGCAGCGGTCTTGGCGGGTATAGATCCACTACTCCCTGGGATCCGAATAGCTGGACCCATTTCTGCGTCCACAGCGGCTTAGACGATCGAGAGTCTGGTTGGGCGGACAACAATCCGAGCTCTCCGTTTTTCGGTCGAATGTACATTTCGTGGAACGACTTTGATCAACCAAATGCGAATATTTTTGTCACCCTCTCAAGTGACGGAGGCGCCACATGGCATAGTCCGGTCATGGTGAGCACTCAGTCTACCTTTATTCGAAATGTGCAAATGACGGGTGATCTCGCCACGGGCGATGTTTATATAGCCGGTATGGATGAAGGCGGTGGTGGGTTCCCTCACCAGGATACCAACCTTATCTTCAAGTCCACGGATGGCGGCAATACCTGGACGAACACCTACACCGGTCCTCAGTTTCCGGGGCCGGGCGTTACTTTTGTCGGTTATTTCGCCTGCATGTTTCTCGATGGTGGTGGCTATTGGCGGTACGAGGGTTGGGGTCAGCCTGCCGCCTTCAACGGTATAGTTCACCTGGTTTACACACAGCACGGCGTTGGCAGTGATCCTGGCGACGTTTATTACATCCGTTCCACTGATGGCGGTGTTACCTTTAGTTCGCCGTTCAAGTTTAACACCGATTCGACGACTCGTCCTCAGTGGCAGCCTAACCTGTCAGTCAGTCCCACCGGCACTCTCTTTGCGACTTGGTATGATGCCCGAGAGAGCGCCAACTGCACCCGTGGCGATCCAACTGTTCCATGTTACAGAATGTGGTCGCGCAAGTCCATTGATAATGGCGTGACGTGGCTGCCCGATAACATCTTGTCGGATGTAATCAGTCCTCTCCCAGCGCAGCCTGACCCGGGCATAGTGTCCACCTATGTGGCTGACTATGACTATGGCTCTGCGATAGCTACGAAGCACATCACTTCCTGGGTCGACGGGCGGGTGGCCATCAGCGAGGAATCCCAGCCGGATACTTTCTTCGACAGCGAGCCGGCAACCGCATCGCCCAGTGTAACACCCACTGCGACCCCTACTCAGAGGCCAACTCCACTACCGAGGCCCCGTCCTAGTCCGCCACCGCGCCCGATTCTGACGCCCAACCCGCCACCTCACGGGCCCCCGCTGAGAACGCCGCCAGTTCACGAGACCCGGCCGCCCAGGCTCTAGAGGGAAATTTTCGTCAGGGCATTGTGGATGCCGTAGAGTCCGCGGCTTGTAGCCGGAGGTCGCTGACCTCCGCTGCGTGCTGTCTATCGCATGCCCGAGTCGCATTCCCACTGGACCTTTGTCATTTGGCCAGCCGCAACGTCGACCTCGAACGGTCCGTATCGCCCGATACTGCTTGTCCTTCCTTTGAGCGAAACTTTGTAGTGCCCGGTTGCCAAGGACACTCGAAAGCGCCCCTCGTTGTCGGTGATAAACGATGCGATCTCGCCCTTCTGGTCTTCCACCGCGAAAGCCGCGTTAGCGAGTGGTCTGGAAATGGGAGCATCAGCCCTCACGGGGCCGGCTTTAATAGGACTGATCGTAATGACGCCTTCGATTCCAGACGCGGTTTGCCCGGCATGAACGAAAGCAGCCATAAGAAGCAGTCCCAACGTGATCCCAAATCTTCGGAATCGCATTGTCCAATTTACGCCCGCGGCCCAGAGGAGGTCAATAATCACGAAATCCGAAGGACGAAGGGAACCCGAATGTTGATTGTCGAAACACGAACGTTGAAAGTACAATATAAAAATAAAAACCGGCTACCCGTGAACGACGCGAACGGGCGCGAACGAACTCAATATTTAAGTATTTGCGTCTATTAGCGGGATTCACGGGCAAATCTTCTCCGTTTCTGTGCATTGGTATTCATAGTGCTAAACCTCGAACCCCACTTGACGATCGAGTGGTTGCGCAGAAACTTTTCGCTCTCCACGTAATCTATGAAGCGTTATTTGCCTTTTGTCATTGTGGCGGTGGTCGCGGTGGCCACGATCGGAAGCGGTGCGTTGCTTTACCGGGCGAAGCGACCGCATGTTTTATCGATTCCCGAGGACAAGACACTCTCGGCAAAAAGCGGCCCAGAATCCCCGCACATTCGTGGCAACCCCGACGCCCCCGTGACGCTGGAAGAGTACGGAGATTTTCAATGCCCACCCTGCAGCATGTTCGCTGCATTTCTTGGCCAGCTCGAGAAAGAGTACGAGTCGCGTTTGCGCGTAGTCTTTCGGAATTTTCCGCTCGCGATGCACGAGCATGCTCGAGAGGCGGCGCTGGCTGCCGAAGCGGCCGGACTGCAGGGCCGTTTTTGGGAAATGCACGACGTGCTCTATCGAGAACAAGAAACCTGGAGCAAGGCCCCTAATGTTCGCGAACTGTTTGAATCTTATGCGGGAACAATCGGACTCGACCTTAATAAGTTCAAAAACGACATGGACAGCGAGCAGGCCAAGGCCCGGGTCGATGCCGATCGGCATCGTGGCGAGTCCCTTGGGATTCAGACTACTCCAACTCTGTTTATCAATAATCAGCCGCTGGAAACGAAAGACAAGAACCCGGAAGGCATTCGCGCCGAGATCAACGCTGCGCTGGAGAAAAAATCGCAGACATGACCGTATCGCGATTTCGCACGATCATTTATATCGTTGCCGCGATCGTTTCGCTGGCAGGGCTGGCAGATGCAACATATTTAACCGTGCAGGCGCTGACCGGCGAGACGCTGGGCTGTGGCGGATCAGCAGATTGTTTCAAAGTCCTCGGCAGTGCGTACGCCAGAGTAGCCGGAATTCCGGTCGCCTCGTTTGGAGTGCTTGCTTATTTCAGCGTGTTCACCTTCGCAACGTTCGCGCTGTTCGGCTACGCGCGCGCGCGCATATTTCTCATTCTAACCATCGGCGCGATGTTTCTCGCTACGCTGTGGTTCCTTTACGTCCAGGCTTTCCTGCTGCACGCGTACTGCCGCTATTGCCTGTTTTCTGCGGCAACCACGTTTCTGCTGGCGGGGCTGGTAATTGCTCTGCCTCCGGGACGCGAGAGATCTGTCGCATAAGCGGTCCATTCTCTTGTCTTGCTCGCGCTCCTGCTCTCGCTCATGCTCTTGTGACCGCCGATGGAGCGCGGGCACGATTATAAGTGAGAGAAGATTATCAGGCTTATGCGAATTCTCGTGATCGAGGATGAAAAGAAGACGGCGGCTTTTCTGGCAAAGGGCCTGCGCGAAGCCGGTTTCGCTGTCGACCTTGCTCTCGATGGCGAGGCTGGGCTGGTAGCAGCGCGTGCCAGCAGGTTCGACCTTCTCATTGTCGATATCATGCTTCCAAAAAAAGATGGCTGGGCGCTCGTTGAAGAATTGCGCGCGGCCAAGGTGCAGACGCCGGTCATTTTTCTGACGGCCCGCGACGGCGTGCGCGATCGCGTAAAAGGGCTCGAGCTCGGCGCGGATGATTACGTGGTAAAACCGTTCGCGTTTTCGGAATTGCTCGCCCGCGTGCGTTCGCTTTTGCGTCGTACTCCCGCACGTCGGGACAAGTTGCGCATCGATGATTTGGAAATCGATACGCGTCATCAACGTGCCGAGCGCGGCGGTATTCCGCTGAATCTCACGCCCAAAGAGTTTCTCCTGCTCGCACATCTGGCGCATTCGTCGGGTCAAGTTGTATCGCGGGACGAAATTGCAGAGCATGTGTGGGACATAGGATTCAAAACCGATACGAACGTAGTCGACGTGGTCGTGCGCCGCTTGCGGGCAAAGGTGGACGATCCGTTTAAGACCAAACTGGTCCATACCATCCGCGGCATGGGTTATGTTCTCAAAGCGCCCTAGCGCTTCCGCACAATACACTCCCGACGATCGTTTTCGTCCTCGTGGTCGTCCTCGTCCTCGCTGTTTGATGGATCTTCTGCGACGAGGACGAATAGAAAATTGAGATGAGAACGTATTTCGATCACGAAAAACTAGATGTTTATCAGTTAGAGCTTCGTTTTATCACCTGGGTGACGAGGCTGCTCGTGGACATCAAACGCCGCTCTATGGATGCTCGCATCGCAGAAGTTTCGGATCAACTTGATCAAGCTAGTCTCTCCGCTTTGCTGAATACGGCCGAAGGAAACGGCCGACGCCAGCGACGAACGCGAGCGAAGTTCTTCGATGATGCGCGCGGTTCGGCAACTGAATGCGCCGCGTGTTTGGATGCTCTTGTCGCGAAGGGTGTTTGCAGCGGGGGAGAAATCGATGAAGGCAAGCAATTGCTCCTGAGGATAGCTTCAATACTAACTAAACTGATCGAACGCTTCGATATTTCGTCCGCGCCGTCTTCCTCGCCCTCGATTGTTCGAGAACGACCGGGCGAGGAAATGTTCGAGGACGAGAACGAGAATGAGCACGAACAGGCCTGAACCGCGCTCCATTGCCTCCCAGCTCATCCTGCTTTTTACGCTGGCAGCGGCCCTCTTGCTCGCCTGTGGGCTCGGCGTCTTTTACTGGATCGTTGTCCGGCACGCATTCGCGGAAGATAATGCGGTACTCGCCGACAAAGTGGACGGCTTGCAAACGAGCTTTGAGCAACGCGGCGGGTTGGCTGCGGTCGCTGCGGAGATAGACGCAGCAGGCAGCCGGCAGCGCGCTCCGTTTATGGTGCGCGTACTCGATCCGGCGGGCGCAACCATCGGGCAAACAACAGGGATGGAAACGCTGTTGCCGGCAAACATTTTTCCTCCGGTCGCTTCACGGGAGACCGCGGCGCCGAGTGAACATCGAGTTGACGGAAAATTGTTTGCACTGACCACGAGACACGCGCACGCAGGCGGCCAGCAGTTTACGATTCAAGTGGCGCAAGACCGTTCGAGCGACGAGCAGGTCGAGAGAAAATTTGGTATTTTGGTATTGGTGGTTCTTTCAGGCAGCATTCTTGCCTCCATTCTGATTGCGATCCCGGTCACCAGGCGCGGCCTGCGTCCATTGGAAGAAATGAAGCGTTCACTGGAGCGAATCGGGCCAACCCACCTGAACGAGCGCGTCGCACCCGCCAATTGGCCGCGCGAGCTTCAGCCGCTGGCCATCGCCTTCGATGAAATGCTTAAACGCCTCGATGATTCTTTTACGCGCCTCTCTCAATTCTCCGCCGACCTCGCGCATGAATTGCGAACTCCCATCGCAAATATGCTGGGGGAAGCGCAGGTCGCTCTGTCGCGCGACCGCAGCGCTGCGGAGTACCGCGAAACTATCGAATCCACGATCGGCGAGTGCGAACGCCTTTCCGGAATCGTGGACAACTTGCTTTTCGTTGCGCGCGCCGATGCAGCAACCGAGCCGGTCGAGCGGATACGATTCGACGCGCGCGCGGCAGTGGAGAAAATTGCGGCCTTTTATGAAACGATCGCGGAAGATCGTCATGTCGCGATCAATTGCAGCGGCCAGGGCCAAATCTCTGCCGACCCCGCCTTGTTCGAGCGCGCCGTGGGCAATCTGGTCGACAACGCGCTGCGTTTTACTCCTGAGAACGGTTCAATTCAAATCGCGCTGGCCGAGCGCACCAATGATTTCGAGGTCGCAGTCAGTGATAATGGCTCTGGAGTAGCTCCCGAGCATTTGCCGCGCGTATTCGATCGATTTTACCGCGCAGAGCCATCGCGTGGATCTGATGGAGCAGGCCTGGGTCTGGCTTTAGTAAAGTCGATTGTCGATCTTCACGGGGGCACCGCGAGGATTCAAAGCGAAGTTGGCCGGGGCACCACGGTCCGCATCACATTTCCCAAGGGAGCTTAATCTCCCCTGCTCCAGCATTGGGCGAACAAGATTGGGAACCCGGTCTTTGGCTCCCGAAAAATTTGTCTTGCCAATTATTACAATTTTGTAATGCTCGACCGGACCAGCAATGAAAACGACAGGTCAAACAGCCAGCCGGAATGTTTTCGGGTCTGCCCGCAGACCCGAAAAATCAACCTAAGAAAATGCCATGCCAGCGTTAGCTCTCCATTCTTTTTCCAAAGCGATTGAGATTCCAGCGAGCCTTCGCAATCAACCGTTGGATGCCTGGCAAACCTCAGCACGTCTCAGCACTGTACTAGAACGCTTCGGCATCCATTTTCTTGGCGATCTGCACGGACGGAAAGTCGTTGATTTCGCATGGGAAAAGAATTGTGGTCCAAAAACTTTGTATGAACTGGATTTGCTTGCACGTCGCGCGCGATTCCGAAACGGGACGGCGTCTGGTAATGGTCACCGACGCGACTACATCCATGCTTCAAACGGTTTCACCGCAACAGACAGCGAAGGGGAGACCGCAAAGATACGCAAAGATGCGACAAGCTTTGTTATTCCGGAATCGATTTGTCATCTCGCCTTCAACGAATTGCCGATAACGACACGTTTGGGCAATGTTGTCCGGTCAATAGGCGCTCGGAATTTGGGCGATCTCAATGGACGCAGCGCTTTTGAATTACTCCAATACAAAGCATGTGGGTGGGCCACGATTAGCGAGATCCAACAACTGATTGAGCGCGCAATTTCCGGAGAATTTGACGTTGCGCAGATTGAAGAGGCCACGGCGACGGCTGAATTATTGAATTTACTTGAGCAAGGGCTGGCGAAGCTACCGCTTCGTGAGAGACAATTTCTTCTTGCCAGAATCGGAGCACAAACAGGGACCGGGCGCAGTCCGGGCGCAGATCTTCTCTGTCTGACCTACGCGGAAATCGGCCGACGATACGGACTGACGCGTGCTCGGATCCACAAGGTGCTTGTAAACACGCTTGATAGTTTGAGGAGAACTTGGGGTCCGCGAGTGCCGCGCCTGCTCGAAGTATTAAAATGGCGCTGCCTGTCGGCGATTTGTCCACTGACTCCGCAATTACTGGAAAAGTGGGTCGGCTCCTCTGCAGCCTTCTCGTCGCGGCCGGCAACGGGTGATTGTTTCAACAGCTTTCGATTGTCGATGGATGTGCACGTGCGTTTGATCGCAGCGCTGGACAAAAGTATTCCCTGTTGGCCGGAAACGAATCATAAATTGCCACGTACCGACGACGCTGTCGGCCAGTTCGATCTCACTCTGGCACGCGTTGTGCGCGAAGCCGGCGGGCAGATCACTGTGGCCGAAGCTTATCGCAGATTGTCACATCCCGATGGACGGCATTGTCGCCGGCTGACAGTCGAAACGTTTCTGCAAATGCTCCGCAGCGTCGAGGGCACCGTAGTAGAAGTCAAAAATCCGGAAGTACCGATTGTCAGCCTCCGTTCATCGAATGGTGGAGTTCTCTTTCGCGATGTTCCAGGCCAAAATGGCAAATCATCAACTCCTCGGAAAGGTTCTTCTAACTTAGCTGCGCTTCAATTCTTTGGTACAAAGAACAGCTTCTGCGAATTCCAGGCAGTCAGAAGGCGCTAATCTGGGACCCCGGACTTTTTGCAATGCCGCGGTCTTTTCCTTTGAAATAGGACGGGGTCCAAAACGCCACGTTGCTAAAAAATAATTAAAAATTTGTCTTGGCTATCATTACAACTTTGTAATACTAGCCCTATACCTGCAGGGCTGATAGCCCCGAATGCATTCGGGGTTGCTGAAGTGGAGAAGCCGCAGTCCGGTGGAGCGGACTGCGGCTGCACTTTGCGCGATCTGCGAAGAACGTTGCGCTGAACGAACACGGAGGGCCAGACGAGTCGTCGCCTCCCCTATTCCGTTAGGGTCCAAATGAGGCCAAAAATTTGTCTTGCCAATCGTTACGGTTTTGTAATCATGCGCGAGACTTATGACAAAAACGTCACTTTTCTATGGAATTCGCCTGCGATGGTTAGTTCAGTTGATCGCATACCTATGTTTGATATTTCCCACTGTTACTCATTCGGCCTTCGCGCAAGAAGTAACATTAAGAGACGAGCAGCCAATTGTCGTCACAGGCGAAGAAGTTCCTAGTGCTTACGGCGCCCCTCCGGGACTCTCGCGCAGCCGTTTTTCCAACGTAACGCAAGCCTATGTATTGCCGCCATGGTCATTTTTCTTGGGCGAACTTTTTGAGGGCCAGGGCTTCCGCCATGGACCCCCAGATTATCTTTTCACTCAAGAGATCGAAATGGGTTTGCCGTATCGCTTTAACGTAGCAGCGGAATCGCAGTTCGAACGATTCAATGGTGGTGGCGGCGCACAGACGGTGAGTCTGGAAGCACGATGGGCGCTCGCCGATTGGAACAAGATTCCGCTCAATCCAACTCTCTTCGCCGAATATAAGTTCGGTGTCGGCACTATTCGACATGAAGAGGTTCCGCCGCCTCCGGGAGGAGGAGAAGAAGAGGAGGAGGAAGAGGGCGGCCCACCCAAGGTTCCCGATGCCTACGAAGTTCGTTTGCTCCTTGCTCAAGAATTCTTCGGGCGCGTCGAATGGGCCATGAACTGGTTCTTTGAAAAAGAGAATACCGGCGACCGCGGGCGTGAGTGGGGCTTCTCTCAGGCTGCGATGACACCGGTTCTTTTGCCTAACGAACGCCTGAAAATCGGCATAGAAATGGAATATAAGAATGTTACCACCAAAGACACACGCGGCGATGCCTTGAACAGTTTCGTCATCGGCCCAACTGTTGCATGGAAACCAACGGCAAGTACGCGGCTCGATATTTCCCCATTATTTGGTTGTACCCACGACTCGCCCGTAGCCGATGTCTTTGTTGCTTTTTCCTGGCTCTTTGGTGGCGAACGAGGCGAGGCCGAAGCCGAAGCGCCCGTGTCCTCCCGGTTCCGTTATCTGAACAAGGTCACCCGTGCCGATAAGAATGCGGATAAAGAAATGAAGCAGGTTGCGCCGGCGCCTTGTCCCGAATGGTACGGCGACAATGAATGGAATGTGAACCTATTCGGCACCTATGCTTTCACCAACACTGAGTACAATCCCAATCTTTGGCTGGTCGATGTGGTACAAAGTACCAGTGAAGGCAATCCCGTGCTAGGCACTTACGACCATTATATCGGAGGCGATCACGCATGGGGCGGCGGCGGCGATATCAAATACTTTTTCCATCGCTACTTTGGTGTAGGGATTGAAGGATTCGCCCTGGATGCCAGCAAAAATGGTTTCGATATCTTCGAAGACCCGACCGTTCCGATTTTTACTACTAACAAAATCAATCACGATCACACCATTGGCGCCGTTCTAGGAACGCTCACATTGCGCTACCCGATTGCTTGCACACGTTTTTCACCTTACGCGTGGGCCGGGGTCGGCGCGATTTTTGGCGGCGGCGAAAAGGATATCCTTCATACCCAGGGGCCGCCGGATGCTTTCGCTGTCCATGCACAGACGGATCACTTCGGTAGCGAAACCAAGGTGCTCAGCCAATTCGGAGCCGGTCTCGAAATCCGACTCGCACGGCATGTCGGTTGGACTAACGACTTGAGCTTCGGCGTCATCGATGGTCCAAAAAACAATTTCGGAATGGTTCGCAGCGGCCTGAACTTCGCCTTCTAGCATCAATCACTACAAAAGCGTATTGGCCCAGCGCTTGCAAAAACTCTTCAGGGCTGACAGCTCCGAAAGCGTTCGGAGTTGCTGAAGTGGAAAAGCCGCAGCCCGGTGGAGCGGGTTGCGGCTACACTTCCTTATTTGATGCGATTGCGTCAAGCGCCTTGGTTTTTGAGATTCGGTGTTTGCCGCAAACGCCGCTACAACGACTAGCATCTCTTGACCTCATTTCATCGCGCCGATAGTTTCATTTCGGAAAGGAGATTGTCGGTGAAGACCGAGGTATCGATCGAATATTGCGTCGTTTGAAACTACACGCCGAAGGCCGTCAGTTTGGCGACCAAAATTCTTGAGCTAGGCGAGCGCATTAAGTCGCTCACGCTAGTTCCCTCGAGCGGCGGCGCTTTCGAGATTCACGCCAATGGCAAATTGCTCCATTCCAAGCTCGACACCGGCGATTGGCCGGATTTCGACGCCGTTGTCACGGCGATCAAGAAAGCAAAATAAGCTTTCCGCATTCCCCGTTCCGCAATCCACTATCTGGAGAGTGAAGGGTGCCTGGTGGTCCTCGCGGTCTTCAAAACCGTTGTCGGTTCCGCATACCCGGGGCCGAGGTAGGTTCGATTCCTATCCTCTCCGCCAAGTTTCTGTCGTCATCCTGAGCGGAGCGAAGTCGAAGGACCCCGTGGCCGTATCGAAACCTAATTCATCGGGCTTCCTCGACTTCGCTCGGAATGACAAACAATGCAAAAGGAGGTGATTCCAAATGCCACGTGAGCAAGTCCGTAAACTGACTTCGCTTTCATCCTGCGCCGGGTGAGCTTCCAAATTGAGCCAACAGGCCCTGCGACAAGTTTTGCCGCAGCTTCCGCTTTCCCGGGACCCAAAAGTTATCGTGAACTCGACCACGTTCGACGATGCCGGTGTTTATCGCCTGGATCGCCATCGCGCCCTCGTACAAACCGTAGATTTTTTTACACCGATTGTGGACGATCCTTTCTCCTACGGACAAATTGCGGCCGCCAACTCGCTCTCGGATATCTTTGCAATGGGCGGGCGTCCCTTGACCGCACTAAATATTGTTGGCTTTCCTGCTGATCTGGTTCGGCCAAGAGTGATTGCTGCGATTTTACGGGGCGGTCTGGCCAAAGCGGCCGAGGTGGGCTGCGCCATCATCGGGGGTCATTCCATTCGCAATCCGGAGCCAATTTACGGACTGGCGGTTACCGGAATCATCGATGTTCGCCGTCTGACAACAAACGCCAATGCACGACCTGGCGATCTGCTGGTGTTGACCAAGCCGCTGGGCACAGGCATCGCCACTACTGCGATCAAGCGCGGAGTCGCATCGCGCACACTTCAGAAAAGGGTGATCGCGCTGATGTCGAACGTAAACACGGTAGGCGCCGAACTGGCCGAGCTCCGCCTAGTGCGCGCAGCGACCGACATTACCGGTTACGGATTGATGGGCCATTTGGTTTCACTCTGTCGCGCCAGTGGCGTCTCTGCGGAAGTCAATTCGAGCGCAGTGCCTATGATTGCCGAGGAGATCGCCGATTTGATCGAACAAGCCTGTATTCCGGGAGGAAGTCGCGAAAATCTGGTCGCCACAACCGTAGCTGTCGATTGGGGGAGCACGGATGATCCGCGACGAATTCTCCTGACCGACGCGCAAACCAGCGGCGGATTACTGCTCTGCGTCCCCGCGGCAAAGCTTGAGAAAGTGCTTGGACTTTTGCGGCAAAGGCGGACGCCTTGCGCTGCTGTCATCGGAAGAATCATTGCCCATCGGCCCCGTGGTCGACGGATACGCGTGAAAGAATGAAACCGCGTTCGCGCCGGGAAATTCCTGCTGTTAATAAGCTTGTCAATGCGCTGGGCGAACATGAGCTCGCCACGGCCAGCAGGCTGCCGCGCCCACTGGTTGTCGATCTGGTCCGACGGAAACTATCGAAGGCACGGAGCAGCGGGCAGATCCAAGAAATTGGATCCACAGTGGAAGAGCTCCATCGTTCGCTTGAGCTGTTTCGCGCCAGCCGGCTCCAGCAGGTCATCAACGGAACCGGGATTGTAATTCATACAAATTTCGGTCGCGCGCCGATCGCACCCGAGGCGATCCGCGCTCTCGCCGAAATCGGCTCAGGCTATTCCAATCTCGAATACGATCTTGCAACTGGTGAACGCGGTCATCGTGGCGGGTATATCGAGAATGCGCTGGCGCTGCTTTGCGGAGCTGAAGCCGCCACGGTAGTCAACAATTGCGCGGCAGCTCTCGTTCTGATCGTTCACCATCTTGCGGCAAAGGATAGGAGGGCCCGACCACAGCCTCCCCGCCGTGGTCAGGGTGCGCCGCCTAAACACGAAATCATCATTTCACGCGGTGAGATCGTTCAAATCGGGGGTGGTTTTCGAATTGGCGAGATAATCGAAGCCACGGGCGCCGTATTGCGTGAGGTCGGCGCCACTAACAAAACAACACTCGATGATTACAGGCGCGCGATTGGTCCCAGGAGCGCAATGATTCTGAAAGTTCATCGCAGCAATTTTTTCATGAGCGGTTTTGTCGAGTCGCCGCCCACAGCATCCATTGCAGCGCTTGCGCGAAAAAAGCGAATTCCTTTTGTCGAGGATTTGGGCAGCGGCGCGGTTGTGCCGACCGAGCAATTTGGAATCGCCGAGCACGAACCGACACCCTCGGAAGCATTGAAAGCCGGATCTGACCTCGTGTGCTTTAGCGGCGACAAACTTTTTGGCGGACCGCAGGCGGGCATCATCGCCGGGAAGAAGCGATTGGTAGCCGCCTTGAAGCGCGACCCGCTATTTCGCGCTTTGCGTTGTGACAAGCTTTGTTTCGCCGCGTTGCACGCGACGATCGATCTTCACCTCAACCAACGGGCGGCAGAAATTCCGGCGATTAAGATGTTAGAAGCCACCGAAGACGAGTTGCGCAATCGAGCCGTAGCGATGAAGGACCGTCTGAGCGACTTACCGTTCCAGATCGCGATTGGCCGCAGCACAGGCAGAGTCGGCGGTGGCACATTGCCCAAATCAATGATGTCGTCTGTTACGATTGAAATCCTGCCGAAAAATTGTTCGCCTGCGGAATTCGCCGCTCGTTTGCGCAGCGCAACGCCACCGATCGTCGGTTATATCTCCAATGACCGTTTAAAACTCGACATGCGCACAATTCTTCCGGAGCAAGACGATCTCGTAGCCAACTCAATTCGCAGTGTGTGCTCCGAAAGCCTTTGAACGCAACATCCTTGTCATTCGAGCGGAGCGAGGGACCTCACAATCGAAGCCGGGAAGACACTGCTTAGATTGTCTGACCCATCAACCTGTGAAAGGTCCTTCACTTCGTTCAGGATGACACCGCATCTTTGACCTTGGGGTTGGGACATGACGAAGCATTTCATCCTCGCGACTGCCGGACATGTCGATCACGGCAAAAGCGCGCTGGTGAAGGCGCTCACAGGAACAGACCCTGATCGGCTGCCCGAGGAAAGGGAAAGGCAAATCACAATCGATCTTGGGTTTGCCGAATTAAATTTGACCGCCCCGAACGGCGACAAAATACAGGCAGGAATCGTTGATGTGCCCGGTCACGAAGATTTCGTTCGAAACATGATTGCTGGTGTCGGCTCGATCGATCTCGCGCTTTTGGTTGTTGCCGCCGACGATGGCTGGATGCAGCAAACGGAGGAGCATCTGCAAATCCTGACTTACCTCGGAGTCGAACGAGCTGTGGTGGCCCTCACAAAAAGCGATCTCGGCGGGATCGATACGGCCACGCGGCAAATTCGTGATCGCTTGCTCCAAAGTCCCTTCGCAAATGCGCAAATCATCCCGACCTCGATTCGCAACGGTGATGGTATTGAAACCTTGAAAAGCGCTCTGGCGAGTGAGTTCGCCACCATGCACCCACCGCGCGACTACGGAAAGCCGCGCTTGTTTATTGATCGGGTGTTTACGCTGCGCGGAATCGGCACTGTTGTTACGGGAACATTGACGGGCGGACAACTGCGCCGCGAGCAGAGAATTGTTGTCCAACCCGGGACTCTCGAGGGGCGCATTCGGTCGATTCAGAGTCACGGGCGCGATTTGGAAGTCGCCGAACCGGGAACGCGGACGGCAATTAATCTGCCGGACGTCAACGTCGACCAGATTGCCCGTGGAAATGTTGTCACGATTGCCGATTTCGAGCCTGCAAATTCGACGCTCATTGCTCTCCTGGACAAGTCAGCGCGACTTTCTCGCGAAAATGCCGGCGCGCGCCCGCTGAAAAGCGTTGCGTCGGTGTATCTTCATCTTGGGACGTCGCGCATCGCGACAAAGATCACGCTCCTGAAAAATCGGGTTCTTGAACCAGGTAAAAAGGAGATTGTCCGGCTGAGACTCGCATCGCCAACCTTTGCATTTGCCGGCGATCGTTTTGTTATTCGCGATCCGTCTGAACAACATACCCTCGCCGGCGGAATGGTGCTTGATCCAAATAGTGCGGAATTTCGCGCTGAGGCCAAACGGAAATTGCTGATGGGTCGGGCCGCGGCTCCGGATGATGTCCGTCTTTGGGTGCGCTCAGAAGTTGGACTGCGCGGAATTGTGAAAATTCCAGGTCTCCTTGGCAAATCTCGCTTCAGTAGCACCGAGATCTCTGACGCCTTACTGGACCTGCAGCGCCATAAGGAGATTGTCATACATGAAAAAATCGCGGCCAACCCAGGCACCTGGCGGGCTTTGCGAGACCGCGCCACTCGTCTGATCGACGACGCGCTGAGCAAGAATCCCGAACGCGTTGGTTACAACTTGAGCGATCTCCGCGCCGAGCTGCGCGACAAACCGACAAACGTTTTCGAGGCGCTGATGACGGATCTGTATTCGTCTGATTTCATTCGGAAAGAATCAACAATTACGCGACGCTCACATCGACCAGCTTTGCCAGAAAATCTGCAGCCTCTCGCAGAGAAAATTCACGAATACTTATCCAGGAAACCGTTCGATCCGCCGCCGCGTAGAGAACTTGAGGCGGACCCGCAGGGGCAACGAGCTCTCAAATTTTTGATGGAGAGCGGAAAGGTTACTGAAATCTCTCCGGACGTGGTGCTGTTGCGCGAGAACTTTGAACGCATGAAAAGTGCAGTCGGTGATTTCATTTCCAAAAACGGACCGGTCACAGTGAGCGAACTACGACAGGCACTGGGAAGCTCTAGACGAATCATGGTTCCATTTCTTGAAAGACTCGACCGGGAGGGGTTCACACGGCGCAGTGGCGACAAGCGTAGCCTGGCACGGACGAAATAGCCTATGAAACGATCGCGGCCAGTACTACTCATTGCGCCGTCCGTTCGGGAAGCTTGGGACGATGCGATTGCTCCCTGGTTCGAACGAGTGGTGCCGGGGGCCTGGAAGCACCCGTTGCCTTCGCTGGTTGTGGTCCCCACGCGTGGACACGTCAACGATCTCAAGATGCGCCTGATTGCAAAAGGCTCTTCGCATCTCGGTTTACAATTTGCTACGCCGGCAAGTTTGCGTGCTTTGCTCGCGCGGGACGATGCTGCTCTGGCTGCTGAGCGTGAACATCTGCGTTTACTTCTCGCGATTGCGGCCAGCGAAATCGAAAATCGGCCTAACGACTCTGAAGCGCTTGCGGCAAAAGCTGTTGCTCGGGCTCCCGCGCTACTGCTGCGTGCATTGGATCGTCTCGAGACTGCCGGTTGGAAATTCCAAGAACTTGGATTGTCGTCGTTTGCGCCAGTAGTTCAGCGGTTTAACGAGCTGCTGAAGAAATGCGGGCTTGTGCTTCCCGGCGAGGCTGATCGAAAGCGTTTGCAAGAACGGGCACGTGGCAGACCAGAATTTTCCCACGTGCTTATCACCGGATTTGACGGCGCGCATTGGGCAGAATGGTTTCTCCTGCGCTCCGCTGTCGCACTGGCGGAAAACGCCACAATCGTGCTTGAGGAACCGCGGCAAAACTTTTCGGATGTCGATCTTTGCTGGATCGGCTCCTGGGAAGAAGTCTGTGGCGAAGCTCGACGCTCGCCAAGGGCGACCACCTCGCTAGGTGATTCGCTTTTTAGCGAAATGGAGATGCGCGGAGGCACGGAAACGGCAAAGCGCTTCGATTTTCTGATCGGCACAAACTTTTCGGAACAAGCCGAAGCGATCACCCGGCAAAGCGTTCGTTATTTAGCAGATGAGAAATGCACGCGGCTCGGCGTAATTTTTCCCGGCGGCGGGGCAT
>Ga0193715_1000102_pt1 | contig 22389 bp, 22 predicted proteins | sample U2m2metaG_FD_143040 | JGI IMG/M metagenome (GOLD analysis project Ga0193715, IMG submission 143040) | Soil microbial communities from a riparian zone of the East river system, Colorado, United States - U2m2 | ecosystem: Environmental > Terrestrial > Soil > Riparian zone | place: USA: East River... | reverse complement strand
TGAGATATTCATTAAAAGAAATAGATGGTGGGATAGTTCTGATAGGAAATGCTCCAACAGCTTTATACGAAGTAATCAAAATGGTGAACGAAGATGCAGCAAGACCCTCACTTGTGATAGGAATACCCGTAGGATTTGTCTCTGCTTCAGAATCAAAACTGGAATTATCAAAGGCCAATGTGGAGTTTATAACAAATATAGGAAGAAAAGGGGGTAGTCCTGCAGCCTCATCAATAATTAATGCCCTGATGCTGATGTACATCAATAACCTGAATTGATGAGTATGAACGTCAAGGCCGCACATACTGTAGAACATGCCTTCATAGGATCGCTTCAGAAAATATTGAACAGGACATTAAGCGTAAGAAAAGTAGAACATAAGGATTCGTATAATGTAGCTTTTATCCGTGCATCAGAAATACAGCTAGATTTAGAAAAGATATCCATGGCACAAAAGGAGGTGAATCGGTTAATATTAGAGGGGCGAAAAATATTGCATCATTCATTTTCCTCACTGAATGAAGCCAAGATGAAGTTACCGAATTTGAGGGCCAATGAGGCAAGATTGGCTGATGCTGAAAAGATTACAGTAGTCGAAATAGAAAACCACGATGTTGCTGCATGTTCTATGGAACATGTTAATAATTTATCCGAATGTATATTTTTCTTGGTAACTAGTTTGTCAAAGAATGGTTCTGATTATGAAATCAAGTTTATGGTAGGTAAAAATGCGATGGATGAAGCAGTCAACGCTATTGAAAAAATTAATATGATTTGTGACCAGATAGACGCAAATTACAATACCGTAGAGGCAACTATTAAACGACTTTATGGCGAAAGAGAACAGTATTACGGGCAGTTAAAAAAAATAACAAATAATATGCTGAATGAGATACCAATCCAGCATTTTGAAAAAAATAATATTACTTTAATATCATCAATCTTGCACAATGCAAATTGGCGAATCATTCAAAATTTTGCTGGAGAAAAAATACTGGAACCAAGAACTATCATTATATTAATTAATATTGATGAAGGAGATACGGCAAATCTCATATTTGCAAGGAGTTCTGACGTTGATTTGGATTGTGTTAAAATTTTTCAAAATCTCAGAAAGAATCAAGAAATAGGGGTAGGTGGTGGAAAACCAAATTTCGTTAATGCAAAAATAGTTAAACCAATGTCAGACAAAGTGCTGAAAGCTATAATGGAGGAATCCTTGAAATTGTTACCCTCCTGAGTTGACTTTGGCATTGTTATGATTCAACAACGTGATTACCTACAAGAAAACATTACAATGTTCTTTGCTATCTTCTTTATTCTTGATTCATTAAGGCAAAACCACAAAATTATTTTTACTAGTTTCAATCTCGTTTTGATTTGAGTGAGTAATTAATTTTCAAAGTAACTTAATAACGAGTCCTGTCCTGATATATCCTTAAGATCGGAAACTACCACACCCATCCTTCTAATATTATCTAGATATATGGAATTGTTGGTAATCATCTCGTTTATGATTAACAATGAATTCTTGTTTAATTCCTCTAATGATGCGGAGTATAGCTTTAGGCTTTTTGAAATTGATACGTGTTGGAGATTTTCTAAAATTAATATTACAGTAAGAACCCTGAAAGCATGTCTCTTATTCTTTAGATTCTCAAATACAGATGCACAAAGAGTGGCAGCTATCATTTTAATCTGTTCAAATTCAGGTTTGTCCTTCTTTAAGGTAACAATCTTACCGATTTGCTTTGATGTTCCACGAATTTTTATCTGAGAATAATCAATCGCATTTGATGCATTTGACAAAAACGTAGCGGTCTTGTACCCCAATGCGTCTCTCAACTCAAAAATATTTTTCTTTGATATATCGGAAATAGACTTGATTCCAAGAGAATTTAACTTCAATGATGTTTTTGGACCTACTCCAGGAATATCTTCAATTTTGCAATTTGAGATAAAATTCTTGGCATCGTCCTGACTAACCACTGTTATTCCATTGGGCTTGTTAACACCTGACGCTATTTTTGATATCAACTTATTAGGTCCCACTCCAATCGAGCATGTCAAGTTAATTTGCTCTTTGATATTCTTTTGCAGCGAAGTAGCAAAAATCTTTGCATCATCAAAATCTGAATTGGTTATCTTTGTAAAATCTACATAACATTCATCAACACTGACTTGTTCGAACAAATCTCCATAATTTTGGATAATCTTCATAGCGTTCCTGGATATTTCCTGATAATACGGAATATCAGTAGGCAGGAATACTGTTCTTACGTCTTTCAATTTTGATTTTGCCATCCTGATGGGCATTGCCGCTTTAACGCCATATTTTCGTGCTTCATAATTGCATGTACTGACTACTCCAGAATCGTCCTCTCGTCCGGAATAAACACAAACAACACTAGGAACATCTCTTAATTCTGGTTTTCTTATCTCTTCACATTGTGCATAGAAATAATCAAAATCAATATGAAATATTATTTTCTTTCCTATCTCATTTAAAGAAATATTCTCATTCAATATTACTTGTTTAAATGAGTATGGGATAAAAATTATTCCAGCTTGCGTGTTTTTATGAAAATGAAAGAGTTATTACAACTGCAAAAATTTCATATATTTTATAGTATTTTCTTATAGTCAATGAATTTATTTTCTTGTTGTTGATCTAAGTAATTTTTTCGACATTACGTAAATATAAAAGATTACCAGTTAGTCTTGGATTCAATTTTGATAAACTCGTTATACCAATATCGAAAATGCCTTTTATTCTCATCACTTTTACTATTGATAGTAGCATCTCCCCTGCAAAGCACATTATTTTTATCTGTCCACGCCGAACCTGACGAAAAAAGCGAATCAGCTACAGATGCCAAGAAATTATCTGCAGGTGAGAAGAAAGCAGATACCGTTGAGAAGAAAGCAGGAGCCGATGCAGAAGTCGATAACAGCACGATACAAGATAATAGCGTCCCTATTGCCAAGATGGTTTACAAGAGCAAATCATATGAAATGTCACCATTCGTTGTTGTGGAAAATGAAGATTTAAAGAGACTTAACTTCCCACATTTAGCCGATGATTTCCAACCAGTAGCCCAAATATCACCAGATGACAATATTTCGTTTAGCTTTTTAACAAAACCCCGGCAAATGAATGCATTTTTTGTTGACTATGATGCAGATACAACAGAAATGACTCCTCTTCACAGAGTAGGGAAGAATCAATTCAGTTTTACAGATGTGTATGGACCAAATACCTTGGAGCTTAGGGTAATATACCCTGATGGGAAATATGTGACGTATACATGCTTGATTGAAGTAATGAAACCTGAGGTAAAAGAAGTCAGTTTAGATTCCAACCTAGTTTCTGACAATAATGATATGAAGAACAGTAATAATAATTCATATCCGGCTACCCAATCATATAATCCCGATTCCTCTGAATTTGGCCAAACATCTCCAGCAGAGGAACATGTAGTAAATCAATATAATGAAATGTTCGATATGGACAATGAACAGAATACAAGCCTAGATTCCTTAAATTTCGACCAAGAATCGACAAATACTTGTGAGTATAATGAAATCCCCATAGTAGATGTACAAACTGAAACTGATACTAACAACAATAATAGTAATTCTGACATGAATTCTACTAATTCGGATGCTAAACCAAGGTGGGCAACATTGGACCTAGGCCAAGAACAAAATATATGTGGTCTTAAGATAAGTTTCGCAAACGTAGATAACGAAATTAAATTCTTTACGCTTGAATTTTCAAATGATGGAAAAAAATACACGACTGCAGAGTATTACTCATCAACGGGTACCAACTCACCTTCTGAAATTTATGATCTAAAGGAAGGTCCTATTAAAGCACGATTTATCAAAATAACTGAATTGGACATTACCGAGTCGATCCAATGGATCTCGGATCTTATCGTTTTAGGAAAGGCTGCATTATGAATTCTGCACTTTAAGATAGTTAGTAATTAGTTCGCTAAAGATTGAACATTTGGGCTGCACAATCCGTATAGAATTTATTTTATGAAATATATCATAAAAATGTTGGAATACCCTGTTATTGTTGAAAAGGACGGAATAAAAATCGACCCCGAAAAAATGATCGTCGACAAAATGTATTACTGTATTTACGACAATAAAGTCTATATTTTTTACAAAGATGAAGAAAAACTGACGCATTGTTATGAGGTAGATGATCAAACGGTAGTCCAAGAAATCGTCAAGAACCCGAATAATTTGGAAGACATACTTCTAAAGCATTCTAAAGAATGAGAATATCAAGCTATCAACAACTAATATATTTAGGATTTGGATCTTCACTTATAAATGACTTCAAGTGCTGGCACGAGGCGGGCGAATAATGAAATTTTGATAGGAAAGAAGCCTTTGATGACTTATGTGACTGCAACACTGGTACAGTTAGCAAACGAGCCTACCGTACTTGTAAAGGCCAGGGGTAAAAGCATAACACGCGCGGTTGACGTTGCCCAAATTATAGTGAAGCGTATGGAAAATATGGGATACAAAATTGGACACGTAAAAATAGGAACACAGACAATGCAATCTGAAGATGGAAGAGAGCGAAACGTTTCAACTATAGAAGTGCAAATATCTAGATGATATGTTCGCTTTATGAGGTCTATTAAAAGACCAAGAACAAGAACAAAAAAATCGACTCTTAATTCCCCTTGCTCAATTTGTAGTTGCAAATACTGCTATTGAAGTTTAGTTGTGCAATAACTAGGATATCAATCGTTCGTTGGAAGGTCGGAAAGAACCGTATATCCTTTCCTGATTATAATTAGTCTGTTCACTTCTACAGTAACATGCTGATTCGCTTATAATCAAATTCTTTTTCTGATACTTTAAAGGTTATCACAACACGCAACAAATTAAAAAAAAATAACCGATGATAATATCAATAAATAGTAATGGAATATTGTTTCCCAAAAATCTTATCAATTAGCCTATGAATAGGTTTGATATCTCTATAGAATCTGAATTCTTTGATACTGGTTGAATTCGTATCTTCGATCTCAAGAACGAAATAACCTGATGTTCTCTTATTTATGTACATTTTACACTTTATATTCTTATTAGATTCTATTCGTATTCCTTCATCAATATCCAGATTTAATAGTTCTTGTGTTAATTTTCTTGAGAGGAATACAGTTGAAGGCATTGTATTCTAATAAACTGAAGACTTTAAATTTTAATCTTGGCCTTAATACGGGCTACTATTGCCCAAGTTTTGAGTCAAGATTTAAGTGTAGATCTGATCTGATTGGATAAGAGGTCATTTTTGTAAAATAAGATTTATTCATACGTATGTGTTGACATCATGTGAATAATTCTATTAGTTTATTTTGGAGCAAGACGTAATTTCTATCAATAACCACTCCTACATATTTTATTCTGCCCTTCTGAAATACTATTACGATTTGAGAAGTAATAGTTATCCTTTGATAGGGAAATTTACCCTCTTTATGTGCAATCGAAATTTCATCAGGATGAATAAACAAAGGCATTTTGGTCGCCTTTAGATTCTTACTCTCCCGCATATGATTTAACATTCTGATGATAAGTTCCAAATCATGGCTGACGTCTGGTAATACAATATTTTCTTCAAAAGTGATTTTTTTGACGGTGTCTTCCTTGGGATTATTTATCCACGCAATCCGGTGGATACTGGGATGATTGGTCCAATTATCATTGAATTCTGAAATTTCAGAGACAAGACTTAGGATTTCTGTTATCGTAACTTTTAGATTTGATTCAATTTTTCTCGCATTATTTGAAATAATCTTACCAATTTGCTCCTTGACGTCCTCAATATTTTTAACCCGTCTTCTATTAGGTAACAACATACATTAGACGACCTCTAAAAATTAATCAATTATTCATGACTTGCTCAACTACACAATTTACCAAGGTGCAATACGGCAAAGCTAACGGCTCTGTTTTTGTCAAGAGAATTTCAAACCACTTGGACTTGTATAGCCTTTAAGATCATCTCCGAGTATTATGTCTTCTTCGGGTGGTACATACTCGATAACTCCATGTCTTTCTGTTCCCGGGTATTTCTTTTGTGTTGCAAGAGCTACTATTACGAATGCTACAAACGATATTACTGGTGGTATCATTGTATCAAGTCCGGCAAGCTCTAGCGGAATAATGAAGAAGAACAACAATCTAAGGGAAGTTCCTAAAATTAAGGATGTGATTGCGGCCGGAAGATTTGCTTTTTTCCAAAACAGACCCAATGTGAGAGGAGCCCATGCGCCTGCAAAAACGATATCAAAAGCCAAGATGAGATAGACGCCAGGTTGAGGCAATAAATAACCCAGAATAAATGCAGCAGCCATCATTGGAATGGTAAATATTCTTGTAGTTCTCAGTAGATTTCTATCTCCCATTCCCGGTCTCTTGAGCCATTTTTTCAATATGTCCCGTTGAATGATGTTTCTTGACATAACACTTGATATTGCAAGTAATCCTCCATTTGCCGTTGACATTGACGCTCCTAAGACTCCCATTAGCAAAGCAATTCCAATTGCAAATGGTACGTGATTTATGGCCAATTCAGGATACGCTGTAAACGGATCTGCTAAACTTGGCAGAAAGTATAACGCAACAATGCCCATCATACTGGTAGGAATTACTGTTAGTAGAGTCAATCCTCCACCCATGAACGCTCCCCTTCGTGCTGTCTTGCCATCTTTCGCTGCAAAAACCCTTTCCATGAAATCTAGGGCGACTATATCACCTAGACCCAATGCCATAATTCCTGCCCAATTAACAAGTGCTCCATTTCCCATATCTGTTAGTCCTGAAAGGTCAAGATATGAGGGTGGGACATTACCTAATATAGTACCAAAATCGATTCCCGCAAAGCCTCCAGCAAAAAATATGAAGGCCGCCCAAAATGCGGCTATAGCCAAGTAAATTTGGAAGATGTCCGTATATGCCGAAGAAAAGAGTCCACCAGCAAAGGTGTAAACAAGTACAACTAGAGCCGCTATTAGCATTGCCCAGAAGAAATCAATGTGTAACACAGTAGTAAGGATAAAACCACTGGCTGCGAAGTTACCAGCCACAAGAACTATAAAGCTAATCATCATAAGTACACCTGAGATTCCTTCTGCGCCTGCTCCAAACCTTCTGTAGTAAAAGTCAGGAAGGGTAAGCATTGACATCTTGTTCAATATTTTACCATAAAATGCTCCGGTAAGTATTAAACATACGGCAAGTCCAATAGGGATAATTGCTCCGGCCCAAAAACCGAATTGATACACGAGAGAAACATTCCCAAGCGAGGAATTTCCATCGATTGATTGAGCAGCAAGCATAGTGCCTACAAAAAAGAGCGGAAGACTCTTACCTGCTATCATAAACCTTTTACTGCTCTTTTTTACTAATCTTGAAGTTAATGTTCCGACAATTAAAGACGCAGCCAAAAATGCAATAACACCGACTCCATACCAGTCAAGTGATACCATCCACCAGTGTTATTTTGGTATATATTTAAAGATTTAATGAAATTAAAGATTAAGCTGAGAATTTTTCAATTTACTATAAACTTGTCATTATTATTTCTAGAGATTGATGCCATAAATACACTATCTGGTCAATTATCAGTTCGTATGTTACGATTTGTTTCAGCAAAACTTAAAAAATATACCGCCTTAGAAAAATGGAATAAACATGGGTATGGAGTTTTATGGTAATTCCTACAAAAGTAACGATGAACCTATTTTTGTTGGAATTCCTACGTTCTTAAAGCTACCTTGGATAAGAAGTCACGAAGAGCTAAAAAGTGTCAGGCCTGATGTCGCCATAATTGGAGAACCTTTTGACTTTGGTACCACTATTCGCCCTGGAGCGAGGTACGGTCCTCGTGCTATAAGGGCTGCCTCAACAGTACCGTCTCCGCCTTATGAACACTTCAATATTGAAACGGGGGTAGATCCATTTGGTGTTTTTAGAACTGTCGACTATGGGGACGTAAATGTATCTCCTGGTGACGTGGTTGAATCCCATAGGAGAATGACAGATAAAGTGAAAGAAGTTTTAGATATAGATGGTATTCCAGTTATGCTTGGCGGGGATCATTCGATAACTTTTGCTAACGTTCGTGCTTTTGCCAAGAAGTATAAAAATATTGGAATGATCCATATTGATACGCATGCCGATTGTGCCCCTCAAGGATTGACTGGTTTCAAGTACGATCATGGTGCACATATTAGAAGAATAATGGAGCTTGGATGTCTCAAAGGAAAGAACTATACTCTAATAGGACCGCGTGGATATTGGCCCGGACCTGATTTGTACAAGTGGATGGCAGATCAGGATTTTCAATGGTTCACAATGCTCGATGTTGAAGAGCTTGGGATAGACAAGATAGCAAAAGAGGCGGCCGATAGAGCAAATGATAATGTTGATGCAGTCTATATAAGCTGGGATATCGATACATTCGATCCCGCGTTTGCCCCCGGTACTGGTGAGCCTGAGCCAAATGGTTTGACATCGAGGGAAGGTATGAGACTAATGAGGCTTCTTTCAACATCGTTTGATCCAGATAGATTTGCGTTTGATTTAGTTGAAGTTGCTCCCAATTATGACGTAAGTGATGGTAATTCGTATAATGGCGGCATTACCTCGGGTTTAGCAAACAGACTAATAGTGGAACTTTTGGCCGGATTATCCTTAACTAAAAAGGGTAAGGCCGAAGGAAATCCTGTACGACCGAAATTCTATAGAGGACTGGGTAACACCTATGACTTTGGTAACGGACCAAAGGCCAAAGTTCCGAAAAGGTCTCCACTAAACTATGGAAAAGATGCCAAGAAATAACTCATGGATAGGTTACTAGTCTGATAGATGTCATAGTTACTGTTCAAGGGGAACCTGATACAGCGTCATTCACTAGAATTTTTCGATTTTGTAATAAGACTGACTACATCATCCTATCGAAAGTGATAAAATCAATTTCTGATAAACTATCAAAAGAGATGAGGATAAATCTCAATGAAGCATTGTACATTTATCTCAATTACTTTATGAAGAGCTTGCGTTTGCACAGGAAAGTAAATGAAATAATAACTAATGCTTCAACACTCCTAACTCCAGACCAGGTGATGATCGGGGTTCCCGAAAGTTTCAGAAAGATTAGTTTCAGTATACTGAAGCCAAATTCGCAAAGACTAAATATTACAATAATGGAGCCTATTTCGACTCCAGCCTACATTTTAACTCTAGAAGACACAACGTGATCTATAAGAAATTACCACTGATAAGTAACAGAATCTAAATAATCTGTTTACAAATAAAGTGATACCATAACCCAATGATTCAAATAAGTCTACATGAGGCTACATATTTGCAACAATTTAATTTAGTAATAATGATGCATTGGTCTTTGCTGTTTTCCTAGTTTATCAAAATGATCATGAGGTTTGCTTCCTCCCTTATGCGAATGTGTAGTGCCGTCCATATGCGTATGAGAATGTCCGTGTGTTTCAACTGGTTTTTTCATAAGTACGTCATCGACTCGCATGAGCAAATCAATGACCTCGGTGGCAGTTATAAGGATCTGTTCCTTTACCAGTAAAGGTTCTATAACATGCAATTTCATCATGTTATCTATTTTTCTTTCCTCCGCGTTTATTCCTTGCCATTTACAATCATTACTGGAATTGTCTTTCTTACTTTTTTTCTTAACCTTTGGCTGTGATTGAGAGTAAACTCTTTGCCTAAGTTCTGCTCTTATATCAATAGTGTTCAATCCCGCGTTTCTGGCAATTGTCAGCGGGATCTCTTCGAGGGCTTCTGCAAACTTTTGGACCACAATCTGTTCCTTTCCAGGAAATCGATATGACCTTTCTTTTATTAGCGTGGCAATAAATGCTTCTATGGCACCTCCTCCAGGAACAATTTTTGGTTCCGTAATAAAATTTCTCAAAACATAAATAGAATCTAGTATAGTACGATGAAATTCATCAAGAATTTTTTTTGAATTGGCACGCAAAAGAAATGTTATTGACTTTGGATTTCTGCAACCATTAACGAAAACCATTTTGTCATCACCAACTGTTTTTTCATACACCTTTGCAGCATACCCCAGATCACTGTCGTTTATGCTCTCAAGATCTCTTACAACTTTGGCTCCGGTTGCCTTTGCCAGCCATAATAAATCATTTTCTTTAATTCTTCTAACAGTCAACATTTTGTTTTTTGCAAAATGATTTAGTGCGAGGTTATCGATTCCACCACGCGAAAAAACAACATTTGCACCAGATTCTATTACACATTGAATCTTTTGAAGTAAGTTGCTGGTTTTTTTCTTTATGAACGAGGTCATCTGGCAAGGATCTGAAATTCTAATTTCGGCGTCAGTCTTTGTGCGTTCATCCTGGACGTCGCTGTCAAGAAGCAAAATCTTTGCGTTTTCGATCATTCGGGGCATTGACGATTCATCTATTGTTTTGTCTATTACAATTCCATGAACAAGCTCGGTATCAGAACTATTCCCTATTTTTTCCTCGATTTTAATATCATCCACTTCAAGGTGGCGTCTTGAAAAATCGGCGATGTCACAAACTCCGTCGACAACAAGATTAGGAATCAATATTTCTTCTGTAAAGTGAGCCACAGCCTTTGATCTCAAACAAGTCTCGACTAGATATCTCATTATCTTTTTATCATGATTAGTTGTTTTAATGGAAACTTTCTTGACAATTTCAAGTGCCATGTGCAGTGCATTATGATAACCATCTGAAATTCTGCTTGGCGATATACCCATTTCTAATAGCTCTTCTGCTTTTTCAACTAGGGCTCCTGCAAGTACAACAACGGATGTAGTGCCATCTCCGACGGCATTATCCACCGCATTGGAAGCTTCAATAATAACTTTAGCGGCAGGATGCTCAACGTCAATCTTTCTTAGAAATGTTGCACCATCCTTAGTAACAGTCACCTCCCCAAGAATGTCAATAAACATTTTTTCTAGTCCTTTGGGACCCAGAAAACCTTTAACAAGGTCAGCAATCAACCTTGCAGCTAAAAGATTGTATCTCCTTGCTTCAGTTCCATACGTTCTTTTAAGACCATTACCAAATAACTGCATATTTTTATCATTCATGAAAAACTAAACTATTACTGATAATTTGAGATCAATTATAAATATCTGACTTTACAATAAAATTTGATCTTAGATGTTTCTATCACCCAGAGAAATTGATAAATTATATATTTCTATGAGTGCAGAGGTCGCGCGAAAAAGAAAAACAAGGGGTTTAAAACTCAATTATCCTGAATCGGTGGCTCTAATAGCAGATCACATTTTAGAAGGAGCGCGAGATGGAAAATCGGTTTCTGAACTCATGAGATCAGGAAGACATGTGTTGAATAAAGACGACGTATTGCCCGGAGTTCCAGATTTAGTACAGAGCGTCCAAGTGGAGGCCACCTTTGACGATGGTACCAAACTGGTGACCGTTCATAATCCTATTGTATGAGGTGTGGTGAGAAATGATTCCTGGTGAATATTTCTTGTCCAAGGAACCAATATTGGCGAATGTAGGGAGAAAAACAATCAAAATTAAGGTTACAAACACAGGAGACAGACCGATTCAGGTAGGCTCGCATACACATTTCTTTGAAACTAATAGAGCATTGTCGTTCCAAAGAAGCAGGACATTTGGATTTCATTTAAATATTCCATCGGGAACATCACTAAGGTTCGAACCTGGAGATTCGAGAATTGTAGAAGTAACAGAATTTGGAGGTAAAAAAACCGTTTTTGGTTTTAATAGTCTTGTTAACGGTAAACTAACAAAAAAACAAAAAGAAATCTCTCTTTTGAAGATTAAGAAAAAAGGGTTTAAGGAGGAAAAATAATCATGGTTCTAAATATTCCTAGGAAACAATATGTGGAACTATATGGACCGACAAAGGGAGACAGAATTAGATTAGGAGATACTGATCTTATAATAGAGATCGAAAAAGATCTATTAGTATACGGAGACGAACTAGTTTTTGGAGGGGGCAAAAGTATTCGAGACGGAATGGGGCAGGCGAGTGGAATACTGAGCAAATATTCACTAGATCTTGTTATTACCAACACCATACTGATCGATCCTTTGATGGGGATTATCAAAACAGATATAGGCATCAAAGATGGATTAGTTTTGGCGATAGGTAAGGCCGGAAATCCAAATGTGATGGATGGCGTGTATGATAATCTTATTGTATCTGCAAATACAGAGGTTATTTCAGGAGAGCACACCATCTGTACCCCAGGAACCATTGATACTCATATACACTTTATTTCACCCCAGCAAATAGTTGAAGCAATATGTAGTGGTACGACTACCATGATAGGTGGTGGTACCGGTCCTTCTGAAGGTACTAAAGCCACAACTTGTACTCCAGGGCCATGGAATATTCATAGAATGTTAGAGTCGTTGGACGAATATCCATTAAATTTTGGATTATTGGCAAAAGGAAATGATTCATTAGAACCCGCGCTATTAGAGCAAATAAGTGAAGGGGCATGTGGCTTAAAGCTTCACGAGGACTGGGGTACCACTCCAGCCACTATAGACGCAGCATTAAGAGTTGCAGACAAAACAGATACACAGGTAGCAATACATACTGACACACTTAATGAGTGTGGATATGTGGATGATACAATAGACGCAATATCCGGTAGAACTATTCATACATATCATACAGAGGGAGCTGGCGGAGGTCACGCACCAGATATACTAAAAATTGCCGGTGAAATCAATGTTCTACCTTCATCAACGAATCCAACAAGACCATTTACTGTAAACACTCTTGAAGAGCATCTTGATATGATGATGGTCTGTCATCATCTTAATCCATCAATATCAGAAGATGTTGCATTTGCTGAATCAAGGATAAGGGCCGAAACAATAGCTGCAGAAGATGTATTACACGATATAGGAGCTATAAGCATGTATTCTTCGGATAGTCAAGCTATGGGCAGAGTGGGAGAAGTGACAACAAGGGCTTGGCAAACTGCGGATAAAATGAAAAAGATGTCCGGAAGACTAAAGCTAGAAAAAGGAAATAACGATAACCTACGCGTGAAAAGATACCTAGCAAAACTCACCATTAATCCTGCAATAACACACGGAATCTCAGACTATGTAGGATCATTGCAACCAGGGAAAATAGCCGATATAGTAATTTGGACACCACAATTTTTTGGGATAAAACCAAAACTGATTATTAAAGGTGGTTTTATTGCGTATTCTCTAATGGGTGACGCAAATGCTTCTATTCCAACCCCTGAGCCTGTCTACTACAGGCCTATGTTCGGCGCCAAAGGTAAAGCTAGATATTCTACATCAGTAACATTTACCTCAAAAGCAGCGATAAGAAATGGTCTTCAAAAGAAATTAGATCTCAAGAAAAAACTCTTAGCAGTGAAAAACTGTCGCAATATTTCCAAGAAAAGTATGGTGTACAATAATTTGATACCTAAAATAGAAATCGATCCGGAGACTTATGTTGTTAAAGTAGATGGAAAGTTGGCGACTACCGAAGCCGCAAAAGAGCTTTCATTGTCGCGATTGTACAACTTGTTCTAGTTTACTAACATTGAAAATCGGAATAATAATGCTTATATATTTTGTAAATACAAATTGATTCATGAATCCGGTTCGCAATGAAAAAGAAGTCGAATCAGTAGCAAAAAGAGCAACAGAGGTGCTATATGGTAGCAATGTTGAGAATTTGAAGGTTAGAACTCTTCTTCCATATCCAAATGAGCAGAATAGAGAGGCCTGGGACGCTCAAATAACTTTCTTGCTTGATGGTCTACAATATACTGTCGACCTGTTGATAAATGAAAAAGATGGACAAATTACAAATGCAAGGCTGATAGACACAATGGTTCCATTATAATAATATCAAGTCAAACAACACTGGAATTTTATCCGAAATTTAGCCAATGCACCCTTATGGCATACTTTGAGTCATCTAAAAACAAGACTGACCTTATGCCATTTTATTACTCAAGATTAACTAATAAACATTCAAAATGAAATCTCAAACCCTATTATTAGTAAAAAATAAACAAAGAGTGGGACTTTTTGTTCTTGCAATTGTAACAGTACTATTTTTAGTGATTCCAGATCTAATTGGAATGGAGATTTCACTATCTCTGAGGCTTACTTCATTAGTGCTTTTATCAGTATATGTTCTACTCTCTTTTGAAATCGTTCACAGGACTACTGTAGCGATGGTAGGAGCAGCGTTTGTTATACTCATGGGTATCATAAGCGGACTATTTGACGCATCTATGAGTTTTGATTTTGCTATCGGCGCCATCGATTTCAATACAATTGGGCTATTGCTAGGAATGATGTTGATCGTAGCAATATTGGGTCAGACTGGAATTTTCGAGTATCTTGGTATAAGGATGAGCAAAGCATCGAAGGGAAATATGTGGAAGTTGCTGGTCATGTTTTGCATATTTACTGCAATTATTTCCATGTTTATAGATAACGTTACCACTGTACTGTTGATAGTTCCAATTACTATATCAGTATTTAGGACACTCAGGATATCTCCAGTTCCATTCATTATTGCTCAAGTACTTGCGTCAAATGTAGGAGGAACGGCAACACTGATTGGAGATCCGCCCAATATACTAATCGGTTCTGCTGCGAATATAGACTTTAGTTCATTTATTATTAATATGGGTCCTACAATTGGTGTTTCTCTGTTGGTATCATTATTTATTCTAAAATTTATGTTTAGAAAAGAACTTTCGCAAAAGCCCCATAATTTTGAAGAATTGTTGTCGCAGGATGAGAAAGTCCTCATCAAGGATAGATCGGTTTTAAAAAAATCATTAGTAGTGTTAACAGCAGTTATTGTTCTTTTCGTAATACACGGCAATCTAAAGATAGAACCTTCAATCATAGCACTGAGTGGTGCGGGTATATTGATGGTTCTGGCAAAGTCGAGACCTGAGCAGATATTAAAATCTGTGGATTGGTCAACCTTAATTTTTTTCGCAGGCCTTTTCATTATTATTAGCGGTGCAGAAAAAGCAGGAGTAATAGATCTACTGTCAAGCACCGTACTGCATATCAGTGGAGGAAATCCATGGATATTATTCTTTATGATTATTTGGTTATCTGCAATAGCAAGTGCATTCATAGACAACATTCCCTTTGCCGCTACTATGATCCCTCTCATATTTACCATCTACAATAACGAATCAGTCGCTGCAGTCTTTGGAAATATGGATATCAGTCCATTATGGTGGGCATTGTCACTTGGAGTTGGTTTAGGAGGAAACGGTACAATGATTGGTTCAAGTGCAGGGATTGTTGCCACAGGATTGGCCGAAATAAATGGCCACAAAATTACCTTTAATCAATTTCTTAAAGTGGGGTTTCCTTTTATGATCATCAGTGTAGCGGTTGGTTCGATTGTATTACTCATTGACGTATTAATAAGGCTAAATTTTGCAGCTATGTTATAACTCTTCTTTTAAGTCTTCAAAATAAAACAAACGAGCATCGTTCTAAATTAAGAAACAACCTTATCTCCAATACCCTTTATTCACTTTGACAAATATAATTAGTAATTCTGAATTTATGAGGTGGTCGAATCATTCGATTCTGCTTCAGTTGCCTTGTCAGGGGGAATTTGTTTTCCCTTTCCCTTTGCTGCCTTCTTGGTATTTTCAAGATATGCCACAGTCATTGCAAGATTTCCAAATCCCATTGAATTTAGACTTTCTGAAGGAATCATTACTATGGTATTACCTTGAATTTTAATTGATTCGTAAAGCATATTGGATTGCCTCAAGGCATACGCAACAGGATTGTCTGAATAAACGGTTGACGCTTCTTCAAATTTTTTAGCTACTAGAACTTCAGATTCTCCATAGGTAACCCGTGCACTTTTTTCACGTTCAGCTTGAGCTTGCATAGACATTGCTGCTTCTAATTCCTGTGGAATAATAACCTGGCGGACTTCAACTCCCGTTACTTGAATGCCCCAATCTAGAGCTTCTTGAGAAATAACTGATTTGATATGCAGGTTTATTTCCTCTCTTTTTGATAAGATATCCTGAAAAAGAGATGATCCAATATTATTTCTTAATGTAGTTTGAGATACTTGCTTTATCATTTCATTAAAGTTCTCAACATTTAGTATGGCATCTCTAGCTCGGTCTTCAACTATTTTGTATCGTAAAATTGCATCAATTGTAACAGGAACATTGTCTTTTGTAAGCATCCTTTCTGCTGTGAACTCTCGTACCTTTTCACGAATGTCGACTACCAAAGCGTTTTCAATAAAAGGTATTCTGCTTCGCAATCCGGGTCCGACTTGTCTATTGAATTTGCCAAGTCTAAGTATAACCGACCGTTCGTATTGCTTTATGACAAAAAGGAAAGAAGCTATAATTGATATTAATCCTAGAACGGTTGTTACTATAATACTTACTAAACTATGAAAAGTGAATCCAATGAAGATTCCAAACAATATAACCACAATACCAAGAGACAATAATCCCCCGGAACCTCTATGATCGACTACTCTATCAAATGAAAAAGAATCTTGAATTGACATATCCAATCAAATTTGACTATGCTATGATTTAGCATTTTCTGTGCGTAGAAAGGTACGATGCGGTAATGAGCCTTGATGATGATGTCAAAATGGTTTAGCGTCAACTAACTCCATCTTATATGACTTGTTATTGTTCTTGTACCAATGGCAATTGTATACTAACTTTTTTGCATAATAATTAATATTTTGTTGTCTCAATGATTAGATGATTGATAATTTTTGATAGACTATCTCAAAGTAATATTCCTATTTCGCCTACGAATAAGATTGTTAGAATTTTTGTATGTGGCCCAACGATTTATGACGATTGCCATATAGGTCATGCAAGAATTTTTGTGCTAGTAGATCTCATAAGCAGATTACTTCAATCGCGAAACTATATTCCTCATGTCATAGTAAATATAACTGATATAGATCCAAAGTTGTATGAGAATAACATTAATTCTGATTTTATATTTAGGAACCTAATTGATGATTTGAATAGACTTGATATATCTAATTTGAATTATGCAAGAGCTACCGACTATGTACAGGAATCAAAATATTTAATTGGAAAACTAGTCAAGCGGAAATTAGCTTATTCTGCAAATGGTAACGTGTACTTGGACAGTTCTAAATTCACATCTTACGGAGCTCTTGCACACTTATCCAAAAAGGAACTATCGAATCAAAGATATGATATTGATATTAATAAACGAAACGTTACGGATATATTTTTATGGAATACGAGTGACAACTACGGAACCCAATACAATGACAAGAACTTTGGAAACGGTACGCCTTGGTGGCACACCCAAGATACAGCTGTGGCAATGTTTCATTTTAATGGTAATTATGATATTCATGTCGGGGGTCTCGATTTATGCTTCCCACACCACGAAATGCTGCGTGCGATACTAATGGCACTCTCACACAAAAAGAATCCTGTAAAGTGCTGGATGCACATCGGTATTCTAGACATTGAGAGTACAAAGATGTCAAAGTCTACTGGTAATGCAATTTATGTCAGGGATCTATTGAAAAAATTTGATGCAAATACTCTGAAACTCTATTTTTATTCGCTTGATTATAAGAAAGTAATGAATTTTAAAATTTCAGAGTTAATAAAGTTCGAAGGAATAAACACCATGATTAGAAACATAGTATGTACATCAGATCATGAAAACAAGAATTACGATACCAGGAATGATAATGTTGCTGACTCAAAAGAATTACAGATGGATACAAATACACTTAAACAATTCATCAATTATGTTGAAAATGATTTGGATACACCCAATGCACTTGCGTTATTCTTGCAAACTGTAGTGGATCCAAATAAGATGAATGAAACCAGAAAGATGATGAAAATTTTTGGACTTGAATATTGAATATATTAATGACAATGAGTCATCATTTTGTTACCTTTGGAGTAGAGTATACCAAAAAATAGATTGCGTAGAATTATTTTCAAACGATAAATTAGGAGATGATTATTTTTTTAATAGATTAAACATCAGATATCCATGTAATGACGTTGTTGAAATCCTAAAATCTTTAAAGGGTAAACGTACCAGTGACATTAATCCTTATTACATACATTTGATTTGTGATAATAAGAATTCTTTCAATTTGAGTCTGCCGAAATTTGGAACTATGAGAATCTTGGGATTTGATGTCGACAATTATGTAATGAACACTATCAAAGATATTGAGATTGAAGAAGTTGACAAACAAGATTTAGAAGAGTGGATTGATATTTTTTGTAACTCTTTTGATTCATTAAGTGTCAAAAACGAAGTAACAAGTATAATTTCTAAGCACTACAGAAAATTAACATTATTTGTTGCGCGTTACAATTTGAATCAAAGAACGCGTCCTGCGGGTTGTTGCTTATTGTTTGAAAAAAATAATAACATAGGGCTATACTGTTTGGGAACTGTTCAAGATTTTAGAAAAAAAGGAGTGGCAAGGCAATTGATAGGAAATGCGATAAAAATAGCAAAGGATAATGACTACAGTACATTGATTATGCAGACTCTAACTGAAGAGAAATATGATGAATTCTACAAAAAGTTAGGTTTTAGAACTATTTATGAAAAGAAGTTGTTTACTTTTAATCTAAATTGAGTAAAGTAACTAGATTTGAATACACAATTTACATGCAAAATAATATGAATCTTGATTGCCGGATGAATCTTTATATTAACAGACACATTCAAATTTCAAGGGCTCGTAGCGCAGGTCATTTCATGTTTTTGAGATGAGCGCAAAATGGATAGCGCGGACGCCCCCTAAGCGTCAGGTCGAGGGTTCAAATCCCTCCGAGCCCGATAAACCCTTTGGGCCTAAAAACTGAGTCAAAAATGGTTCACAAACCTCCGGGCCCGATAAATATGTAATAATATAGTAGAAACAATAGAGATAATCAATAGAAGTAAAACCTTCAATAAACTAAATTAACCTATATTGTGAATTGAAGTGGAACAGTGAAGTTAAACAAGGAAAACTTAAAGCTCATGATATAATATAATCAATAGTAATATTTTTGTTAAAAAACTTGTAAAGTATTTCGTTAATTCTAGTGATATGTTTTTCAGTAAAATAGGTGTTGTATCAATATCATTGGTATCATCTTTTGAATATTATATGTGATAATAAGAAAAAAGCTTAATAAATAGATGTTACCTCAATGCAGATAACAAAATGTATTCCCTACCAAAAATTAATGGTAATAAAACTTTAATTTTCATCATTATCTTCATGTTTATAATGATTATCCCTACTACTGCTATTATGTTGACTATTACTACCAATCCTGTTTATGGTCAGCAAGATAAGACAAGTTTCAATGCAACAGATTCAACGAACATACAAAGTATTCCAGCAAAAAAAGTTCAGGTAGGAGATATTGAAATTGCCTACAAGATGTTTGGAAAAGGTGACCCTATTTTACTTTTCAATGGCGCTTCTGATGGCATGGATCAGTGGGACCCGTCCTTTCCAATGAGTCTTTCTTCAAATCACACAGTAATTGCGTTTGATAGTCGTGGACTTGGAAATACAACAATGGGTTCCAAATCATATTCTATGCAACAACTAGCAAACGATGCAGCTGGTTTGCTTGATGCTCTGAAACTACCAAAAGCAAATGTTATGGGATATTCTCTTGGATCATTTATAGCCCAACAGTTTACAATGATGTATCCAGATAAGGTTAATAGTCTTGTACTTGTTGCTTCATCATGTGGTGGAAAAGATGATACATCTAAACCACCTGAGTTTATAAAACTGCAATCTGAAATTGTAAATAAATCTCTAAATAATGTTTCTATTTCTCAGGAGGAGATGAAAGAGCTTGTAGCTGCTTCAGTAGGAGCGGGATGGATTAAACTGTATCCTGAATCCCTTGAGAACATTCCAACTATGCAGCAAGCGAAGCCTGGGCTTTCCCCTGAAGCAATGAATAATCAGAATAACGTAGGAAGGGAGTGGGTGGCAACCAACTGGAATGGTGCTTGTGATGAGCTTGCGAAATTAGACAAGCCTACTTTGGTCATAACTGGAACCGATGATAATATGTACGTGCCGTATGTTAATTCTTTAAAGATTGTAGAAAAGATTCCAGGAGCCTGGCTTGTACAGATCAAAAATGCTGGTCATGCAGTAATGGATCAATATCCGGAAGAGATCGGTAAGATATTAAACACATTTCTATCGACTACAGCACAAACTAACTAATAATATATTTATTATAATCTAGTCGTAGTATGATTAGTTCTTAGTTGTATTCTTGGAGTCAATAAGTAATAGATTCAATAAAAGAACCCTCAATAATCGTTTCATATGAATCCATGACCAATATTGAAAGTGCAAATGAAGACAAAATCTCAGCCTTTCGTGTGGCGATGCTAGGTATTGTAGGAGGATTGTGGAAGAAAAAGCATTTTATACACTCATTCAATATAAAGATGAAGTAGACGAAAAAACCATAGTTCTCTATTTTGGTAAGAAAATAGATGAGGCTCAGCCTCTAATATATCATAATATGTTGGAATCTCGAAAAAATAAAGAGGCTAGAGCAACTCAAATTGATAAGAATAACCAAGGTAATACGAACACTTGATGGAATGGACGAGTCTTTTTATACACTATCGATTAAACAAATAAGCGTTACTTACAAGAATAATACATTTTCATTTGATATTCAACAAAAGGCATTTGATGACAAAATAGTTAGACTTTGGCAAAAATTCAAAAATTAAAATCGTCGTGCTGTCATCTCCACATATAATATCACGAGTATTAATCTCAAGTTATTTCGGAATAAAGATTTATTAATCATTACTTTCGACAAGTTTTGTGTTTAGATTCTTTGTTGTTGCGTTATTTGCAGCACAGGTCTTAACAGTATTTTTGTCAACCCATTACTCATTTGCGGGAAATGTCAAATGCGAGGATGGATACGCGCATATGAACTGGGATCCAAAAGACCACGGTTCTAACAATCGGTCATCGAAGGAATTCAAAATGCTTGCATACAAGGGTTCTCTATGTGAGCTTGCAAAGTGCGTTGACATGGTAGAATGCACAGACCATGACGCAGTTGACTGGCAAAAGTTCAAGAGCTCACCCGCGTTTTATCTGAGTGAAAAGGAATACAAGGAATGTCTGACCGACGCACATAAACAAGGTAACGGACAGGACGGTTTAGTGGGGTACGAAGTCCTTGATTGTGTGAATGGGAAATATAAATAGCTACACCTCGTAATTGAGTTCACCATTTAGGGATCGTATCTAAGTAAATGTCGTGTAAATACTGCGGTAAGTATTTCGGATTATTTGAAATGGTCGCTTTCAAATTAAGCATCAGTTAATGATACTACACGTAGAATATTGGACGAGACATAAAGAGTCATATTCCGTTCTCATATGAAAATTGATTATAATATTTATGCGAAATTCAATGTATGGAAGGTAGACAAGACCCACATGAAATTTCAGACTAGTCCCTCCGGGCCCGAGATTTTTTATCAATAAGCATTTTCTCGTTTGAAATACCATCAGCCTTCCCAATACCAATGGCGGGTCCATCCATCATTTTTCTGCTTGTGTTGATGAACTTCCTGATGAATCTGAAGACGTTCTTTTTCGTCAAACTTCATACCGCAGACTTTACATTTAAAGGACAATAATTTCATTATACCTATGCGATTAGAAAAGTATTACTCGTAAAAGTATTTGCTCATTCTTAATTACGATAAAAGAATCTTTTGTCAACATGACAAATTTGGTTCACAGCAGATCAGCCCGCTTACATGCCGCTGCTGTTGAAGGTTCATTTATGTAATTGCTATTTTAGATAACTCTAATTCTTGTTAGAACAAAAGCTAAATACCAAGTAACAGAACTCGTCTACACGCAATGTCCGATTCCCACTCCATACTCTTCATAACGCATTTTTGAGAAAGCAAATAAATTATTATCTAATTCATTAATATTTTTCGTTTTGCCAGAATGCCTGATTTAATAGAATCAGATACTTTAGTTTTCCATTGCGATTTAGTTTACGCTTGATATAGTAACGCATGGGAAGGATACGCATAGTAGTGGCCTAACTAATAATAATGCAAAGGATGACCAAACTAGACAATCATACGAGCGCAAAACCTCGATTGGTCCTTATGGACTAGCACTCAGAAACAAGTGCCACTTTAAAAAATATAAAAGAGCCGTATTAATTATTGCTTATAAATGAAAAAG
>Ga0193715_1000100_pt1 | contig 22652 bp, 21 predicted proteins | sample U2m2metaG_FD_143040 | JGI IMG/M metagenome (GOLD analysis project Ga0193715, IMG submission 143040) | Soil microbial communities from a riparian zone of the East river system, Colorado, United States - U2m2 | ecosystem: Environmental > Terrestrial > Soil > Riparian zone | place: USA: East River... | reverse complement strand
TCGTTTTAATCCTTCTATATTATTCTTAAAGAGTTTCCTTGCTAAGGCCTGGAAGATTTGACAGAATACTTGAAGTTCCAATTCCAGATAAAGAAGCAAGACATGAAATACTTAAAATTCATACTAGCAGAAAACCTCTTGATAATGACGTAGATATAAACAAATTAGTAGATCTAACAGATGGCTACACCGGAGCTGATATTACCGCGACAGTAAATGCAGCAGCAATGTCAGCAATTAAGGAACAGGTTACATCCATGAATGAAAAGAAGATAATGACAAATGAAGAAAATGCAGAAAAACAAGCTAACAAGCTGAGAATTTCAATGAGGCACTTTGAACTTGCCCTTCAAAAGATCCGGAAGAAAACTCCAACCAACACTAATCTCAATTTACCTAAAAGCAAGGGAGGGACTTGGGGATGACAATCTACGATGAATACAAAGGAGACCGTAAACATAACACAACAAATACTATCGATAGCAGCATCAGACAAGCTTTAACATTAAAGAAACCAATCGGCAGTAGAGTTGACTATAACTTATTTAATTATTGTTCCAATTGCAATTTAAAGTATTCAAAACAGATATTACGATGTCCAGATTGTAGGCAAAAAGTAAGAACAAAACCATGGCATCCCTCAAAAGTTATGCGGTTAAAAGAATTTGAGAAGTTTACCGATCTTAAAGAAAAGTATCATAAACGCACTGCCTTCTATGGTTAAATTTTCTTATTATCCTTAATTATAACTCTAAGAATAAATTAGTTATCTCAACTGGCGATGCCCTGCTAGTACTGCGCCCTTTAAGAATCTAACCGAACCGTTGCTGTATCCATTATCCAACCCCTGTTGGTGGCCGTTTAGATCACTATGTTCCAATAGCTTGTGGTAATTCATAATGGGCAAGCTCTCAAAGACCTTTTTGCATATGTTACATTCGAACTTTTCTTTGATAGTAGCTCTGATCTTTTCTTCAGCAGCAGCCATACTGATTTTATTCTAAGCAGTAATTTGCTTTAGTAACAACAGTACCATAGGAATAGGTATTAGCCAAAGCTTCCAAGAGAGTGCTACTAATACCATCGATCATGTCTGTTCGCCTACTTCACCCACCAGTAGCAGTCCTGAGGAATCTCCTACATGGAGACAATAATAGCGGATACGTAACGGGATAGAATCGAGTGAATGACGGGCTGAAACTTGAGCTTATATGCAGCCTCCCTTGAATTCGGTATTATGATAGGCAAGTCCCCAAGCTCAGCCAGTCAGCGTCTGACGCTAAACCATATATACAACTTGTGACAGATAATATTTTTTGTCAAAGGAATTTTGGCTTGATCATCGCTTTTCTAGGCTAAATACATGTGAAGTTTGCTATATTATGTAAATTTTACATAAATTATCTCTTATCTTAGTTAGAAATAGCTTTAAGCCTGACTGAAGCAAGTAAACCATCATGTATCCTGAAGAAACGACCGATGAAAATAAAATACTGGACTTAAAAAGACCAAAAAAGGAACAAGGAACAAGAAATTAGCAGGGTTAAAGTTAGTGATTTCACGCTCAATCCGACAAGCGAGTATATAAAGACCAAAGTCGAGGAAGTGGTTTCTTGTTCCTCCGAGCCAGACCTTTTCTGTGAAATATTTGATAATAATAAGAACAAGATTACGATAGACGAGCTAGTAAGAATATATTTTAACAATCCTGATTCTCTTTTTTGTTTTAAAGAGAAACAAGAAACTATAGTAGATACAGATACAGATACAGACAATCATAGCAATAATAATAATTTCTCAAAAACAGATGTTGGAGAAGAACAAGGAACGGAGCAAAAAATAACCCCCGATGAATATATAGAGACGTTTAATGTTCATTCGACTCAAAAAATTGAAGAAAAGGAACAAGGAATATCAACCTATTATTATTCATGTTACTACTGTAATGATTTCCAACCGACAAACGAAGAAGCAGGTTACAAAAACCATATTATCATAAAGCATATGCTGTCATCATCTGATAAAGACCATCCATGTTATTCTTGTAAAGCAGACATAGAAAGGTTAGGACTGAAGGCACAGGGGAAGAATTGGGAGATATAGAATTGACAGTAATAAAATTAGAAGATACCATACAATATCCCCCTTATGGGTCGGAGTAATGTGATTAACAACCATTTTCAATTTCTATGTAGGATAGACAGGACAGAAAGTAAGCTAAAATCCATTAATTGAAAACATAATAAATACTATAATAAAACCAATTAGCAGCCTGTTCCTCAAAAACTTGGAAGTATATTAAGTCATCAAGATGAATATGATTCTTGATTAGTTTCTTAGCTCATCTAAGAGATAATTGATCTTAAATTCAATTGTATGAATTTATTTGCTAACATATTGTTGGAGGACAAGGGATAGTACAAAGCGAAATATAGTATATACTCTATATCTAAACATGTCAAGCTCATACAAATATACTATTCCCAAAGTTCAAAGAGCTTTAGTATTACAAGGAGGTGGAGCACTTGGTGCTTATCAGGCCGGTGTTTTCAAGTCACTTTATGAGAAAATGAAAAGAAATCAAAACAATGACGGTAATGATCACCACCACTTATTTGACATTATTGCAGGAACCTCCATGGGTGCTATAAACGGTGCAATTCTTGTTAGCTATTTTCTTGAAAATAAAAAATGGGAAGGTTCTGCAGAAAGACTTGAGTCATTTTGGAAGTATTTGTCAACTCCCACACCAAAAATATCAGAAGCATTAAAACAATGGAAAGCAGAATATGAGAAAGGGAATAATCCTTCTCTTGCATCAAAAGAAGCAGCCAGAAGATATTATTCAGTAAAAGAATTCTTAAAATCGGGAGTTGAAAAAGTATTCAAGCCTATTTATCCTCCAATAGTGGATAAGAGATTTTGTGATTCACAAAACCAATGGCTTGTCTATGACAACCAGCCATTGAGAAAGAGCATAGAAAGGTTTGCTAAATTCCCTATTGCAACTAGCTTTGAGAAAGGAGAACCAAGATTACTTGTAATTAGTGTTGATTCAGCAGAAGGGACAACAGTCACATTTGACAGCTATGAGGATGAGCAAGGAAGAAGAGAAACAGAATACGGTGATTCTCTATTAGGAAAATCTATTATTATCAAATACAATGAAGGTATTGGTATCAAACATTTAATGGCAAGTTCAACCTTGCCTGAAGTCTATGCCTATGAAGAGATAGAAGGGCGTAAGTTTTGGGATGGCGGACTAATAAGTAATACTCCAATCAGAGAACTGTTAGAAGCACACAAAAAGTTTTGGGAAAAGAGGATAGGTTCTCAAAATCTTGAGAATTCCTCTAAGAAAATGAGAGGTAAGCTAATAGTAGAAGATGATTCAAATGAGTACAAGAAATCACAAGAGCAGATACAAAGGATTCCTGATTTAGAGTTGTACATAGTAAATGTATTCAATCCCAAGGAAAATGTTAGCAATATCGGAGGAGATATTGTACCTCAAGATTTTGATGGAGTCAAAGATAGACATATAGATATAAAATTTAGTGATGGATATGATGCAAAAACAGATGGACTTATCACAGACTATGTAAATTTAATTGAAAGGTTGATTAGTCTTGGAGATAATGATGAGGCAATAAAGGAGAAAATTAACAAAATATTAGATGAATATGCACCGAGACGATTTAATACTGAACAGTACAAGCAATATATTGATATACTCAAAGATACATTCAAGATAGTTAAAGTAGTTCAAATACAACGTAAAGACGATAGTGATAGTATCTCAGGAAAATTTACTGATTTTACCTCGGAAACAATAAGCAAATTAATTCAACTGGGATATGAAGACGCCCTGAGTAAATAAATTATCTTACGCTACAGATTACTATTGTATTACAGGTAATTAACAGTTAATAGCAGCAGAAAACATCAAGATAACAAAGGAAAACACATAGAAACAGCAGGAAAGAGAAAAAAAGCTATGAGCAAGATCATCATTTTATACAACCATATAATCTAGAATGATACTAAGTAGGACAGAAGAATAACATCGAGTTATCAAGCTTTACCGGACCTAAATCTAGGTAAGTAACTAAATACTTACCTACTTGTCACCCTCATCGAACTTTTTACTTAAAGACTTTCCTTTCCTTGTTTCTCATCCCTTATTTTATTGCAGTTTATTACAGCGATTTTAATTAAAGTTGTTTATGCACAAAACATTTAGCTTTGAGCATCAATATGTGTGATATTGTGCAATGGCTAAACATACAGCTGCAGCCATAAGTGAAAGAAGACAAAAGCTTTGGACTTGTCTTACTAAAGGAATGAAGACATATGAAATCGCTAAGGAACTTAACACAGATCATTCAACCATAAGCAGAGATATCAAATATCTTACAGCGCAATCACAGAACTATCTGAATAATTTAGCTAAAGAGACATTGCCTTTCATGTACCAGACTAGTATAGAAGGAATTCGTGAAGTGATTAGAGAGTGCTGCAATATTTACCAAACCGATGAGGAGGACAAGTTAGCAGCCTTAAAGTTAATCAAGGAATGCCATGAATCAGTATTCAAGTTAGTAGATGAAGGCCAGAGTGTTATGTACGTGAAGCAGCTGCAGGAGAAGCTGATCCAGATTGAAAGTAGATCGTTACGCTAAAGATTTGTCCAAGAAAATAGACGGTTTTTCTAATATTGACGATATAAACAATCGATTAGCCAAGAACAAGGACGACGAGTATTATCTTGACATAGGATCTCAACCTCCAAGGTTTCTATATTACAGACATAAACGCTGGGAGAAGCTGGATGAGTGGGGAAAGCTAACTAATGAGGGTGTAGACGACACAATTACTCAAGACGAACTAGACTATTATTTGAAAGCAAACTTAAGAGTACCTCCAGAAGAACGATATAAACACAGAAAGGAAAACTGGTTTTTCCATGAATTAAGTTATTTAGACCAAAAAATAGATGATAATGGTAAAGCAGTAGATGTCATTAAGGAATATTGCCAGACCGTCAATTTATACTATCTATTTTAGCAAGCCCAACTAGAAAATACAGCTGAGCTATTAAGTGAAAAAACCAGCAGGGTTGTTTCAATATTAAAATAGTAGATTTTGAGTGAAGCTTCAAGATGAAATCCTACTCAGACAGGATAAACGGATATAGTTAGAGGTGAAAATGTGACAAAAGATTCAGGTTTTCAGGTTCCCTCGAGTATGCGGCCAACACGAGAACGCGTTGGACTTGTAGTGGATGGCACGAATGCGGCGGCTGCAGTAAAAACTATTGCCGCAGCAGAAGCTGCAGGAGTACGACAAATATGGATGGTACAATCACCTTGGTCGCCAGACATATTGACTACACTAGCAGCAGCGGCAGCAAAAACATCTACAATACGCTTAGGAACGTCCATTGTGCCAACCTATCCACGTCATCCACTCGTCATGGCACAGCAAGCTTGGTCTCTATATGATATTGCACCAGGTCGATTGCGCCTTGGGATAGGTCCCAGTCATCAGTCCATTATCGAGTGCATCTATGGCTTACCACAGACAACACCGTTAGCCCATCTGCGCGAATATGTAAATGTGCTACGTACAGTGTTATGGGAAGGCAAAGTAGATCATCATGGACAGTTCTTTAATGTTAAAGTGACGTTCCCACATACGTCGCATATTCCAGTGTTAATTTCAACATTAGGAAAGAAAGCATTTCAACTGGCTGGAGAAATCGCTGATGGAGCACTTTCATTTATGTGTCCAGTTCCGTATTTGATTCGAACTGCAATTCCGACTATGCACGCAGCAGCAGCTGCAGTTGGAAGATCAGCTCCTCCATTGGTGGCACATGTTTCAGTGGCGCTTAGTCAGGATCGTGATTCTGTACTTGCTGCAGGACATCAACTGTTTGATATGTACGGGAAGTTTCCTTTTTATGCTAAAATGTTTGCTGATGCAGGTTTTCCATTAACAGCCAGTCAAATGATATCTGACTCGCTTATAGACAGTTTGATAGTATCAGGAAATGAAGATACTGTGGCTGCACAGTTTACCAAACTTCTGACCGGAGGTTTAGACGAGCTATATGTAGGCCTAGTGCCTATAATAGATGCCGATAATGAGCAGTCACGACTTGTGAATTTGATCGGCCAGCTGTAGACTAACTATCTCTCTTTTACCTTGATAGGATGATGTAGATAGAGGGTAAAAGCTAATAGCAACGATACAATATCCTGAACAATAATCTTCATTACTCACCTGCGGGTCAATGTTGCTATCACAATCAACTTCATTTGGACTGGTAGTAGTAGACGCAGGAAAACTACTTTGTACTGATTTGGCCTCTGATACCCCCTTTGCATATCCTCCTCAAGTTTATATATGACTTTTTGCATCGTTGGTCTTTCAATTATAATCTCTGTCATCTTGCGAACCTTTTCATCTAGATCATTGAGAATCTAGTTTGTTGGTCAATTGATAGACTCGATATGTGCTGCTTTTTTCCAGTTCCCCTTCTTGCTCTTCTTTTAGCAATGCCTTACAATTTTAGTTTATCTGATTTTTGTAAATATGTTGCAATATAGGTTACGCCACCTGATATAACTCCTATGCTAAGTAAGCCTGCGAATGCAGATATAGGTGGAATAAATTGTACCATGATTCCAACATTTGGTTGTAACTGAGAAACAGAAGATGCGCTAGCTCCGCTTGTAATGACTGAAAGTATCCCAGAACCTATTAACCCTGCAAATATCATAGCTAGTGTTGTGGCAGCACCTCCTACATTCATTCCGACAAGATGAATCCATGCTAGTACAGATTTGAATCCACGAATACTTTTTCCCATATCGATCTCAAGGTGATGGTAAAAGGTCGCTGTAACTGCTATCGCCACTACCAATATCATATAAAAAATATACCCAAGAAAGAACCATTTAGCTGGGCCTTCAAATGACAAGGAGAGAAACTGAATAATATTGATTTTAGAAGAGAATAGTATTTGAATTGAAACAATTGATATGGTGAGTCCTGTAATTATTGCACCCTGAATTATTGCAGATATTATAAACCTGCTACTCCAGACTCCATGGATAGACATATGACGACAACCTTAGTGTAATTTACAACATGCAAATAATAGTTTGTATGAAACACTGACAATTAGATAATCAAGAGTATCAGAAGGAATAGCAATGTAACTTGTTAGTGTTCTATTTTCACTCCTATATTTTCGAGTTGCCCGTTTCATCTACATCATATTTAATGACTTCAATGTTCATGTTCACATCTTATATCTATTATGATCCTGTTTTAGGATTTAAAGATGCAATTAAATGAGTTTACTAACTTGTAGAAGATGACTAATATTAAGAAATGTCAATCTCAAAATCTCCTGACTGTATTGACATATCACATATAATCATCGTCTTGTTATACCGGGGACTCAATTCTTTGATGACACAACTAGTTTCAAATGATTGTCTGTCATTCATTTATTATAGCACTTAGAGTTTTGGATGGAGATCACTTCAAAATGCTATCAATTAGAATTGAAATGCTCAGAGAGATAGTAACAATGAAGATAACAAGATGAGCAAGGGTATTCTTGGAATACACCATATAAGAGCAGGAATCGGTAATCCAAAGATATACAGATTTCTATATCAGTATTTTAGGACTCTGATTTGTAAAATTAACAGTAAATTAAGATGACCCTTGATCAAAATTTAAATGGATTAAAGCTAGATGTTCAATATGAGAGCAACACTTAACACGAAGCTTATGAACATACAACTATTCAATGTCAAATGAATTAGATAGTGCAGATGTAATAATTATTGGAGGAGGACTTGCAGGTCTTACCACTGCTGCGCTGCTTGCCAGTTCTGGAAAGACAGTAACGTTATTTGAACATTCATCTAGAGAAATTGGAGGTCGTGCAAGGACTGCAGAAATAGACGGATTTTACTTTAATCAAGGACCGCACGCACTATATCTCACTGACGCAACTGACACAATTTTAAAGGAGCTAGGCATCACCTATACTGGAGGCATTCCTGCAGGGAAGGGTTATTTAATAAGCGGCGGCAAGAAACGTGAAATTGCGGGTGATTATAGTAGTTGGTTAACTGGGGAGAGTGATGAAGGAAGTAAGTTCTTTATTTCACCTACCAACATTGATTTTTCACAATTAGAAAGTGTTACAGAACAGGAGTGGCTGGACAAAAATATTCACGACATAAACGATGCTGAAATTATTAAGACGATTATTAGACTAAATACTTATGCAAACGATCCAGACATTCAGAGCATAGGACCGGTACTTCACCAAATCTATGTGGCTAGTCGAGCAGGAGGAGTTATGTATTTAGATGGAGGATGGCAGACACTCATCGACGGACTACTAGCAGTAGCCAAAAACGCAAATGCAAGAATTGTCATGGGAAAAAAGGCAATCAGGGTGAAAAGAAATGATTCTTCTGGATGGCAAGTTTTGTTAGATAACAAAACCGAAGTGTCCGCAAAGATAGTTGTAATAGCAGCAGGTCCAAACGATGCTTACAGCCTTTTCGATGACAACGAGAGACCAGAGGTACTTTTCAAGGCAGCAAAAGAAGCAAAACCCATACGTTTGGTATGTTTGGATGTTGCTCTTAGCAGCCTTCCGGATAAAGACACATTGTTTGCTTTGGGGGTAGATCGTCCACTATATTTTTCGGTTCATTCTGCATATGCAAAGCTTGCTCCCAAGGATGGGGCATTAATCCACGTCGCAAAATATCTTGGTACTTCAATTCAACCCAAGCCAAGAGAGGATCAGCCAGAGTTAGAAGAGTTCCTTGATTTACTGCAGTCAGGATGGAGACAGGTGCTTGTTAAGAAGAGACCCTTGCCCAACATGGTGGTATCCAATGCTCTTGTTACTGCTGCAGACGGCGGACTAGGTGGAAGACCGGATACAAAAATTGCAGACAATTTGTACATAGTAGGAGACTGGGTAGGGAAGGAAGGAATAGTGTCTAATGCGTCTGTTGCAAGCGCAAAGCGCGCATCTCAGCAAATTTTGAATGGGTGATCTGTTTTTGTCTTGATTAGGATAATCATCACCAAAACAGTAATGCTTACGACATAATAGCAAATTTTTCAAAAAATTTTCTTCTTCAAAACAGATAACACCATGCTTTTTATCAGGAAATACTTTTTTATAATATTCCATACTTATATACCAGATATTGTCAATGTCGCCATAAGAATGAAAAATATAAAATTTTTTGGTTTATCGTTTCTGTGTCTGAGTATAATTCTACTTTTGGGCTTTGTGTCGCCTACATATTCTGGCTCCGCTACCGCTGCCGCCGAGAATAAAACATTAATGCAACCTCAGGGAGTACAGGATATGACAACAAACGCTACGAATATCGTTTTAGTTCATGGTTTATGGGCTGATGGATCTTCATGGAATAAGGTAATTCCCATTCTACAGAACGCAGGACATAGAGTCATCGCAGTACAACTTGCTGCGCACTCTCTTGCAGACGATGTAGCTACCGTCAAGCGCGCAATTGACCTAGTTGGCGGACCAACAATACTTGTAGGACACTCATTCGGTGGATTCGTAATCACGAATGCCGGTTATAATAATAAAAACGTAACAGGGCTTGTCTACGTTTCAGCCTTTGCTCCTGATGAGGGTGAATCTGCAGTGAATTTCGTCCCTGTTGCATCCCTTCCTCCAGGATTATTGGTTTTCGATAGCGGAGGATTTGCATACCTTAATCCAAAGATGTTCCACGGAGCGTTTGTTCAGGATGCAAATGCGACTGAAGCTGAAACCTTGGCCGCTGTGCAAAAGCCAGCTCATCAATCACTTTTTACTGAAAAATCTGGCCCTCCAGCTTGGAAGCAACTTCCCTCATGGTTCGAGGTCTCTGAGGGCGACCACATTATCCCTCCTGATACTGAACGTATGTTCGCAAAACGAATGAATGCTACTACTATATCCCTTAACTCTAGCCATGCGTCACTTGTAACACACCCACATGAAATCGCCGAATTAATCCTTAATGCAACAAAAGGGATGACAAAGTAGTATCACTTCAAGTACAATCATCACCAAGGACGGGACTGAAATCTACTATAAGGACTGGGGTAAAGGTCCTGTCGTAACCTTTTCGCATGGCTGGCCCCTTAGCTCAGACGCTTGGGACGGCCAAATGCTGTTCCTTGTGCAAAAAGGCTTTCGCGTAGTTGCTCACGACCGTCGTGGTCATGGCCGGTCAAGTCAGGCTTCTTCGGGGAACGACATGGATGGCTATGCCGACGATCTTGCAGCCGTGATCGAAGCGCTTGATCTCAACGATGCCACGCTTGTGGGGCACTCCACTGGCGGAGGTGAAGTTGCCCGCTATATAGGTCATCATGGGACGAAGCGAGTTGCCAAGGCTGTCCTGATCGCGGCTGTGCCGCCCCTCATGATTAAGACCGCCACGAATCCGGAGGGCTTACCGATAGAAGTGTTTGATGACATGCGTTCGGGTCTTACCAAGGATCGCTCGCAATTCTACAAGGATCTAGCCATCGCGTTTTATGGTGCCAATAGAGAAGGTGCCAAGGTCTCCAAGGGAATCTTGGATCAGTTCTGGCTTTGGAGCATGCAAGCCGGCCTCAAGAACGCTTATGAAAGCATCAAGGCCTTCTCCGAGACCGATTTCACCGAAGACCTCAAGAAGTTCAATATCCCAACCTTGGTTATGCATGGTGAGGACGACCAGATCGTTCCAGTCAAGGATGCAGCTAAGAAGTCGGCCAGGCTCATCAAAGGCGCGAAGGAAATCTACTATCCTGGCGCGCCTCATGGCCTCACTGCCACACTTCAGGATCAGGTCAACGCCGACCTGTTGTCCTTCCTGAAGTCCTAGACGTCTCGATCCTTCGTATGAGGGCCTTCAGCGCTTGGGGTATGTAGGCAGATAATTTTTCTCATGTGACTCATATTTTGTGATACTGGAGAAAGTACTGAACACCTCCTTGCAAATTTGCTTGTTAAGTATCCCACTTGAGGGGAACTGTGCTAGACTTAGAGCCGATAACTAGTAGAAAGGAAGTGCTATTAGCGCATAAACTAGGTGTGAGCGATCGTTGCGTAAGTGGAGACTGTTTAAAGATTTTTCCCTAGCAGATGTATATATGATAAGGATGACGCTGATCTTATCAGGCTTGCTAAAACAGCCTTAGAACGCAGTGGATTTGAAGTCCAAACATTGAAAGTCCTATATTAGTGTTAGAGAATTGTGATTATTTGTTGTGATTAAGTCGCAAGAAAAGACCGGACCAAGAATACCAAAATCAGATGATTTCTTCTTTGAATCTATTCCATCAAATTTAGGCCTTGAACCAAAACATATAGAAGGATTTGACCCTGAGCCTTGGGAGAGAACGTTTGGAGGCCGACGGTTGTACTGTAATAGAGGAACGCATTACCACATCAGATGGTAGAACTATAATCAAAACGTTAGCACAATTAATTACAGGCGATGGTTAAGAAGGGAAGAAAGAGGTGGTAAAGAAGCAATTCCCTTCTTAACCATACGAACGTCATACCCCCAATCGTTCGCAAGATCTCTTATGCAACATTGATTTTATAGCTTTCAAGCTACAAACTCTTCGAGATAGTTACATCAAAACCGTAAGTTAAATTGTTAGAGGAGGGTAAGCGGAGAGATATCTGACAACCGAAACTCCCCTTCTTACCCTACATGTTCGCAATAGATCTTTGACAATATTCATTTTATAGCTTTCAAGCTACATTATTATGACCTGGTTAGGTTAAACCGACAGGATAGTCAAAATATTTACGCGTAACATTGATTATCAGAAGTCAAGAAAATACTTTTTTACTAATGACTATTTAAATAGTCTTCAAGCCTTAATAAAGGTAGTTTAGATTGTCTCTAATAGAACTTGTTCCATACCATGAAGTCAAGTAAGAATGGTAACCGCTCCTCCTCAAATGAGTTCCCCACTAACAGGTTCAGTAGATATTAGTCGCAGCCCTCAAATTTGTGCTCTTTCTTAAAATAGCCGATGTTGAGAATTTACTACCGCTAAGCGATAATCCAAGAAGTTATCAAATCTAACATCATAGATTTTTTAGTTACCTATAGGCAAGAACCTCATAGCCTTTCCTACAGAACGGATATCTTTGATGCATTAGGTTATCTTTACAGTTTTATTATCAATCCAATATCTATCTATATCAGCATATGATCGCATAAGCTTGTCAATGACTCAGGTTTAAAAGGAAATAGCGAGATATCTCTAATACACAATAATGAGCTATAAATTAAAACGAGAAGAGAATCTCCTAAAACGAACAAGATCAGCAATTGTCAAAGACAATGGAAGAGGTAGCATATTGCGAGAATATAAAGTATGATTTCAGATAAAATTACGAAGGGGGGAACAATAAGACATTTGGTGACAAGATAAACTTGAGCAATAGCCAAAAACTTGGTGTTTTTTATGTTAAGTTTTAAACAAAAAAATCGAGGGCTGGCGGGTAGAACACCACACCAATTATTGTCCCTTACAGCATTTTTTCTCTTATCCTTATGGTTGATTGCCTGTGACTGTTCCTGCGTTGTCGTGTCCTTGTACTTGGTTCAATAGATTTTGGCATCTAGCATCTTCGTTTATACAGGACTGAGCTGCAGTCTTGTGAGCTCTTCGTTGCAAATGCCTGATTTGTCAGTGAGGATACGGCTGTTGTGGCAATTAGCAATGCTGCTACTGCGCTAAAGTTTAAACATAGCGCTTGACTTGTTTCTAATTATAGCTTTTATACTTCAGGAGAAGGATCATGAAGTCGTCACCTCACCTTCCTTCCTCATATTTTCACCTAATTCTCTCCTGTGACTTCGAGAACTCAATTACTACGCCGCCGTTCTTAGGATCATAATTAAATTTGTAAATTTCGTTTTCAGTGATTGGCATCCATTCTACTTTATTGTCATTGCATGAAGGACATCTGGCAACTGATACATCCAGCCTAATGCATGAAGCACACCAAAAACATGAGTCGCATATTAAGAAATGTATTGCTTGTTTGTATGGAGTTTTGTTATTACTGCTATTATTAGTACTGTTGTTGTTTTCGTCTTTTTCTATAATAGTTTGAAGGACGCTCACAATATCCAATTCATCCTCCTCAAGGGTGATTGTACTCTGATCAAGGATGCTTTGTTATCTTGTTGTGGCAAAACACTGAGACAATAACAACAACAAAAACAACGAACTGTTTTATCATATATCATGATAAACTATGGAGATTTCTACTATAAAACTTCTCTGTTATCAGTCTACAATAATGATAGTACACGTAAATAACATCGAATCTGACAATCACGATTTAATCATAGGGTATTCTAACACCACTTTTCCATAAATAGGGCAATAATATGGATTCTTTAGAATAGACTATTTGTAATGGACGAATTGGACAAGTCTGGTAGACAAAAAATAGACTGGAAGAATAAAGGGGTATGTATGTATGTATGTATCCTATTGTTTAATCAACAATAATGTTTGATTTCAGTTTCGCTGACTTCCAGCCCATGTATTTGTTCCATGGTGGAAGAGCCCGCCTAACTATTTTTAAATACCAAAGATTCTAGTTAACGAATAATCGAATATTCTCGAAGGCCTTATTATTCAATGTTGCAATTCAAATCTGCTTCGGTTTTTTTTATATCATGATTCCTTCCTATCTCTTTAAGATATCCCAAAATCTTGTTTTACCATTATATTATACATCTATCGTATGGTAACCTGTTGCTCCATTTGGAAATGGATCTTGTATCTGGTCAGTCTGGATCTTTCCAGTCTTGTCTGTAGCTCTGACTACGATCTTATGGTTATTGCCTGTCAGATCCAATTCTGCATTCCAGAAAACCCATGTATATTGTGACAGTGGGTCTTTGATTTTGGCAATTTTCCAGGTAGCACCTTCATCAGTACTTACCTCGACTTTCGCTATCCCTCGATCTCCGGCGAAGGCCATGCCTGCAACTGGCACCGTTCCATTCACATTTGAAACCTCTAAATTCCTAAACCTTTTTCTGATAGGTGCATTACCTGGAATAATTATGAATGAATGAGTATTGTATTTAGCTATATTACTCCAACCCTTCCTCTGCCAATAACCTTCGTAAACTTTGTCGACCAGCTCTATCTCAGTCATCCACTTCGCATTCATCATACCATATATGCCAGGAACTATGGCTCTTACAGGATAGCCATGTTCAGAAGTCAGAGGAGCACCATTCATATCATAAGCTAATATTGTGCCCTCCAAAAGTCCTCTCTCTAAAGGTATTCCAACATCATAGCCGTCGAAACATCTAAAGACAATATATTTGGCAGTTGGCTTCACACGTGCCTTCTCAAGAAGGTCTTTTAGGCGTACTCCTTTCCATATGGCAGTGCTGATCAAATCGCCTCCTATCTTATTGCTTACACATTCTAGTGTAGCAAACTGCTCTATTGAAGGCATATCTCTAAGCTCTTTATAATTGATTTCAAAAGGTTTATTCACTAATCCCTTCATAGTTAGATTCCAAGTTTGTGCATTAACTTCTGGTACTATAGGGTTTTTGTCAATTCTGTAGAATAGATCCGTTGGCGTTATTTCTGACTCGAGAAGTGATCCGAGTTTTGGATCCTCAAAGCCCGGGGCTTTGGATTTTGATCTAAGTAGCGCTGATAAAGAAGGAGATAGCTGTTGTATTTCTTTTTTTGGAACTAAAAGAGAATTTAATCCAAAGTAAAGAATGGGTAAAGCAACTGCTGATGCAATGCCAGCACGTAGTAGCAGCCTTTTCTTGTAATCAATTTCTATTTTGCTAGTATCTTCTTTTTTGGTAACTGTAATTGAGGATCGGCGCAATAATACTATCCTTTCATAGAAAGAGGACAAGGTGAATCCGAAAGCAATATTAGCTGGAACAAGATAGATCGCCAGAAACCTAATCGAGTCAAGTTTTACCTGAACATTCGTTTCAGTCACGGCTAAGAGCAAAGCACTTATCACAAGCAGAATAATATAGGCTACCAGTGAAGATTGTATTGCATTTAGTACATATCCCTTCGAAGGGAGTCTCTTCTTCTTTTGCAATAGTCCAACAAGTAAACCAATTAGACCATACAATATAAGATTAGCAGCAACAGCGCCTATAAACGCAGAGTATTTAGCTAGAGGACCAAACCTCTCCACGGCTTGTGATTCAACTTGTCCAGGAGTAAGTGAGAATAAAGTTTGAGACTCAATCTCAGGAATAAATATACCACCTACAAATAATCTTAGAAGTAAAGATACTGTTACAGCTATGGCGCCAGCAGCGAGCCCTCCAACAAAGAATGACATAGTAGAAGGTTGTCTTAAGTTAATTTTTGGATCACATGTCTGTCTTGGACAGGAATGATTTAAGTTTTTTCTCAAATTTGATTAGATTTTGGGTCTATGCAAAGGTTGTGGCACACAGTTGTAACAGTTCGCAAAAGAAATGATTTATTCGATTCAGTTTGGTACAATTCAAGAAATGTTCGTAATTTCGTAAAACTCTCATTAATGAACAACCCGATGACTTGATTTATTGTGTACCCATAATTATGCTCTACATTTTAGTTGGAAAATATAATCTGGATCTGAATGACCATGGATATACACTGCTCTCGAATTTCTCATAATATAACGATGAGAAAATGAACCGGTGCTAATATTAGCATACGAGAACGTATTCAATGATTCTTTTCATCTAGCAGCAGTTGGCAGTAACTCTTTTCTCTCTACTTGCTAAAGAAATTAAGGCTAGTATACAAAAAATTTTATCTATCTTCTTTCAGCGTTACTTGAGACAGGGTTAGGAAAGAAATCTGCATTCATAGTTCTAGATAAACCGAACGATGTAAAGCAACTTAAAGTACTCATAAACCAAGCTGATATTCTCTGAAAATTACCATAGAAGTGGCTTATCAAAACATGGCTTATCTCCATTGAAGTTAGCCAAACTCAGACCTGGTATAGTCTATGTTTCAGAAAGCGCTTATGGAGAAGCTGGTCCTTGACAATATAGAAGGGGCGCAGAGCAATTAGCTGAAACAGTTAGTGGAATGGCTGCAGAGCTTGAAGGTGGCAGTTACTGGGTACGTGTGTCACTTTGTAGAACTGCAATGTGGGTTCAAGATCTAGGAAGAGTAAACCAGTCTGACATACCAAATCCTATTTCACAAGAAGAGCGTGAATCTTTTATGATGGAATCTGATTCTCCATACGGCAAATTGAAACATGTAGCGCCCGTAGCAAAGTATTCTGATACACCATCATACTATGAGAAGCCTGTCGTTCCACTAGGTGCACACAAGTCAGTATGGTAATTTATTAGGCTGTCGAATTGTTCGTAGAAGCCACTTAGATTATGTGGGTGGTTGTCCAATTTGTGAGAATATAATCATACCTTTTTAATAATATAAAACATTATCTAATTTATATCACTGTTATATAGATGGCATAGGGTTTAAATAGTTTCAATATGGAGTGAAGATAAGTGAAATAGATGCCAGTCGCAATAATACCGGATATTAGTGAACAACACTGTATTGGATGTGCTCTCTGCGTAGAGATTTGCACAGCTCTTGGTCCAGATGTGTTGAGAGTAAAGCCAGTAGAAGGATGGAAAAGAGGCAAAGCATTTGTATTTTATCCAGAAAGATGCATCTCCGATGGTGCATGCATTGGTGTTTGCCCCACAAAGGCAATCTTCTGGATGAGGCCAATGGATTATACGCCAGGACAACCAATTCCGTTAAAGAAGAATGCAGTGTTTACAAAGGGTTGGGAAGAAGGTTAAGCTTCACAACTAAACAGTCCAAAGAGTCCTAAAATTCCCTTTTTTTAAATTTTTGACATAAGAAGGATTTCATATTATTTTAGTTCATATAAAGCAACTGATAATTTAAAAACAATCTTTTCATCCGTCTTTTCTGCTATTGGAAGAATATATTTCTGAGTTTCTTCTTTATATCGCATTAATTTATCCTTATGAAGTGCATTCTTAAGAGCTCTAATATTATCCAGACGATCTGCTAGCTTTATATATCTAATAAATCTAGAACCCGTTGCAATATTATGAAAGTATTCGTCTAGCACTTTCTCCCTTACTTCGTTTTTTATCTTAGGTCTTGTGACTGCATGAACCATATTGTATACGTGTTCACCAAAGTCATTTTTTAATTGATCTTCGTCTATAGAACCATTACTTTTTTCTATAATATCGTGCAAAAGAGCTGTACATACTAGATCTGCATCGTGGATTTGTATTTCTTCTGTCAGAATTAGTGCAACACGTAATGGATGATTAATATATGGTTCTGTATTGTTTCCATCTCTGAATTGTCCTGTATGGGCTTTTGTTGCAATTCCAAATGCTCTTGTTATCTTTATAACATCATCAATTGAGTTCTCAAAGGGTTTTAGTAATTTAGCAAATCCTGACTTTGCAAATTCGTTAAGCATCCATTTCATTATTAGTACACTCATAAGAACAATACTAGATAATATCGTTTGATGTTAGAATGTAATAAAATGTAATAAAATGTAATAAAATGTAATAAAATGCAAAAAAGAGGTACTCAATAATAACTTGGCCTTTGTCATGCTTTCCCCTCCTAGATATTCTATGTCATTTTTTATACTTTCCTGATTTTCTATAGGTCTATTAGTGTGGCAAGTATAGATCTGGGAAATCAACTATAATCCTAAGAATAAAATGGCTTGAACTAACTCTAAGTTGACATCGAGCATTAGAAAGGAGCAAAATAGTATGGATATACGGTAACCCCTATTTTGAGAATTAAGGAGCTGCTTATACATTAATCAAGGATAATTATATCATACATGACTGTTGCCAATTTACAACAAAAAAGGGTGCTAGAGAACTCTTTTTAGATTATGCTAGTCAAAGAATACCGGCACTTTGCTGACCAATAAAAAGCCAATTTCCTCTAGTTATTCTAATCCTCCTGATATGCTGGTATCTTCAGGATTATATTCCTCGTCTTGCGCCCCAGTGGTTGATACTGTTGTAGCTTCGTCTTGCAAAGTATCCGGAACTAACGATTGAGTTTCATAGGCAACAGTGGTTTCGCCTAACGATGACGGCATATTTTCTGCTGCAGAAGAGGCTTCGATCTCTTTTGAAAGCGTACGTGAGGTAGCAGCAGTTGTTTTCTTTGGTCTTCGAGAAACTTTCTTTGTGCGCGCTGGAACTCTAGTCTTTTTCTTAGTACCCACTTTCTTAGTACTCGATTTTTTAGAAGCTTTTCCCAGCTTTCCCTTTTTCTTTGTTTTCGATTTGGTTTTGCTCACCATATACAATTAGCAGTATAGTATTGCAAAGATAAATACTTATTAGAATAATAAATATAAAATTGATTAATATTATAAATCTACTAGCTGGCTAGTATTATCTAGTGTTGGCCTTACTTGTAATGTGTGATGGTGTTTTTCATGCTTCAGAATTTTTCATATAAACAGTAACACCTTTTATCACATCTTATATTATTACAAAACTTTAGATAATGTTATCTTGTAGATATTAAATATCTTTTAGAAATAAACCAATTAAACATAATTTATATTATAAAAAGACAAATAAACATAAATATATATTATATCTATTATAGAACCCAAAAGAGGTTATTTCTAGCAGCTACATATGAAAATAACATCTATTTCATTTCGGCTCAGCTGCCTATGGATAAATTTGCTCGCCTGTGTATCTATCTATGATTCTAATTGCTTTCGTGGGACAAGTCTGAGCCGCGGCAAGTATTGCATCAAAGTCTGCGCCAGTTTCTGACACTACTTTTGCCTTAGGATTTATTCTTTTATTCTTTTCTAATACAAAGACCTTCGGTGCAAGTGTTTCACAGCTACCAAATGCCATACATAGGGAAGGTTCTACAATTATATGAAAACGTCCTTTTGGGATATCCAGAAGGGTTCTGAGTGGCATTGTATATAGTCCTGTATCCTGCTCAGTATCCTTATTACTACCTCTACTTTTGAAATAATTGTTGTCACTGTTATTGTGGTCAGAATAATGATGATAGCCAGTGTCATGTTGATAGGATGTTGAATTTCGTTGAACTTTTTCCTCTGTACTACTATCGTATTCCACTTGGATTGAGGAGAAGTCTGCATCATCATACTGCACTCTCTTGCTTTGGTCTGAAAGAACTTCAAATGCAGCATTAATTTTTTTTATCATATCCTCAGCAAAACATGAATTATTTCTGTCAGGATGGTATTTCCTAGCTAGCCGTCTGTATGCCTTCTTAACCTCTTGAGAGGTAGCATGTTCATGTATACCAAGTATTGCATAGTAGCCCTTGTTATCCAAGTAAATTAGAATTATCTTGGCATTACTTATCTCTTTTTAGATAAGTCGTGTGATTTATTTATGTAGGATACATTAATGCATAAAATACAGCGATTCTCAAAACTTTAATAACTATAACTACAAAAAGGTATTTTCAGATGTCTATGGTAACGATAACTAGACTTAGAGGCCTCTAACGGGAATTAGAATGAAGATGTACCTGGGATTATTACTAATAACATTACTTGCGTTATGTCGTTTTTCTCCTCCTACTACCACCACTTCTATTTCTTATAGAACATTGAGCGATTAGTTTATTACATTGCGATAAGAAGCTTACGACAACATGAATAGTACACAGAAAATAATGTCAATAGCCGCAGTGATTGCAGCAGCAGCCATCTTTGTATTACCAAGCATCCTTGCAAACTCTGCATTAGCCATTCCCCACACTATAACGACATCAATTAGCACAAGATGATATAAAAGGAAGAACGATAACAACTACTACTAGATATCCTTAATTTGTTGCATGCCGTCTATATTTGCGTCTATATTTGCCGTCTATATTAGAGTTAAATTCTTTCTTAATTTATAAGATTGGCAGGGCTAAGGATTTATAACAATTATTCTTATACTAATCAATCTTTATTTTTAATGTTTAATACTAGTTCAATCGTCTGAGTACACAAACTGAAAGAATTATTAGTACAACCACTTATCGAGTAAGAAAAGCCAATGATGCCTGTACACAAATCTGAACTAATAAATTATACATCATTACAAGCATTAAGGTTTAAGAAATAGTCCATGCATCTAAAAAACTATAGAGACGATCTAATGTTGTGGGATAAATTCTTGTACAAACGTGCCAGTATAACATGCTACAAAATTATTATCATAACTAATGGACAAAAAAAATGCGGTTGGATACGAGCTTTTCCCTTAGTTATTGCACTTATTCCATTATTTTTCAATAAGTGTGTATGTGCTTACGCAACTACACAGATAATAGTATACAACAGTAGAGATATTTTTACCATAGAAGGCAATAAAGATGTCAAATAATAACAATAGCAACAATAACAATAACTTGTATGTTACTGTATCAATCACTGTCGGAGATGTAAAAGTACAGTTCAACGGCTCTGCCGAGTCAGTCATGACATCTGTCATTACCTTCTTAACAAAACAAGTCCCTACACTTGATCTGGCAAAAAAAATTTCTCTAAATTATGCGGTGACTGAGCTTATTGAAACATATTCAAATCTAATTCGAATTACTCCAGAAGGTCCTAGAGTAATTCCAGAACTACAAGGATCAGCAATCAAAAAATTATCAGATAAACAATTGGTTGCTTTGCAATTGATAGCATCTAAAATTGCAAAGGATCTTGGTAGGATACCGGATGATAGAATGCAAATGTCTGAAATTCAATCTGCTACAGCTCTTAATCCAAAATCTGTTAGCTCAAGGCTGTCGGAGTTGGTAAAGGCAGGACACATACAAAGGGACAATACAAAAGACGGGATTGAATCTGCTGTTTATAGGATTACTACAGCTGGTATTCATTGGTTAAGTTCTACAATCGCTAAAAAGACTAAACCATCCTCTATGATGTAGCTCATTTATAGCTGAGATTCCGAAGGGGGTCTCTTTTGAATATACTGATAATTTCGCATTGTTCCAACTCTAGTTAAAATGCTTTCTCTTACCATATCTGTTAGTGAATGTGATACTGCAGTCCTATCGTAATTATATCCACGTCTTGACAACTCCTCATGAACCTCTCGTAATGGTTTTTCTGTTTCGAAATATCTTTCATACCACAGGGTTTCAAGTAGACCTCTACACGTCGTTCCTCCCCTTTGTAAGGCTTTGCGCTCAGGTTCCATAGAGTTTTTTAATACTGATATTTGGTTGATATCGCCTGAACTAATTTGCAACTTTAGATACTCAATATCCTTTTTTAACTCTGAAATCTTAGTATCCAATGTTGTATCAAGAGTGGTGGAATTATCTATACCAGAAAGAACATTTTCAACAGTCTGCTTTACTTTGCTTTCAACACAAGTTATTTCAACCTCCCAGTCACGATGTTTTAACTTAATTTTGACTTCTTCCTGCGGAGATGCTGCCTGCTGCGGCCCGCTCATAGAAACATACACCATTGACAATTTTGACACATAAACTTGTTGCTAAGCATATTGCGCATGTTGCGCAACATTAATAAACAACGCTGCAAGTATATTGTTGAGCAACATGAATTCAAAGAGTCTTTTAAATCTTCCGTCGTGTGCAACTAATCTAGACAAATTTGGACACATCTTTGATAAGTCAATTTTCGAATGCCTTTCGCCCAAGTTACATGATGTGTTAAAAGGGAAAAAAATCATCTTTACTAAAAACAATAAAAGCCTTGTACCAATTGATGGTTGGGGAAGCAAATCTACACCTTACTGTACAGCAACAATAACAACTATTCAGCCAATCAAGGAAGACACAATGATATCTGCTATTGATTCAAGCAGCATACAAGTCGCAGAAACAGAGGAAGGATCACTTTACGCAGTTAAAAGTGGAATTACAATGGCCATTAACGGCTGTGAATTAATGCATTTTAAAATTGGGCCTGTGTTATTTTACTTGAGCGAAGAAACTATAAGATATTCTGCACTTGACCACAGATTGACAAAATTTGTCCTATTTGATAATGACCTAGCAAAACGGTTAATCAGAATACGGGTCGAAAGAGCAATTCAGATGGAACTTTCTAGACAATTTTCAAAATCAATAATTCTTATCGATGGATCATTGAAGTCATCGATATTTGAGAGCAAAAACCAGAGTATTAAAAATGTAGCAGAGAACTGTTCTCTTTATAGGAATTCAATTATAGGGATTAGCAAGGCTAGTAAACTCAAGGTTCTTGACAGAGTTTCTTTACCTCTTACAAAAATCCAGGGACCAGCATATATGGATATTGACTTAATCATCCAAAGCCTTGTCCGAAATACTATAGGTAATAATCTTATGGTAAAGTTGGGAAATAACAGCATTCCTGTCTTGCGTGCAGATATTATTACTACTCATGGCGATAAAGATGAGTCGCTTGGAAAATTACTTGGAAATGATTCTATAATACAAGGCTACCCTGAAACCCTAAGGCTTGCACACCATATTTC
>Ga0193715_1000099_pt1 | contig 23063 bp, 24 predicted proteins | sample U2m2metaG_FD_143040 | JGI IMG/M metagenome (GOLD analysis project Ga0193715, IMG submission 143040) | Soil microbial communities from a riparian zone of the East river system, Colorado, United States - U2m2 | ecosystem: Environmental > Terrestrial > Soil > Riparian zone | place: USA: East River... | reverse complement strand
GTAGTATAAATTTTAGACATGTTTTAGAGCAGAGTTAGATTTGCTGGTGCTATTCTAGTTTCGGCTAATAATTAAAATATCAAGAGTACGTAATAAAGTCACAAGACAACAGTGGACAGAATACCATAGCCTTTAGATAATGACTTTTTTTGAATCTATTCCATATAATACACGTGAAACCATACCATCATACAGATCAATCTAATCCTGAGCTTAACAAAAGGAAGAAAGAATAACTAATTCTTGAGGTAGAGCCACAATCAAACGTCAGCACTGGTAGTCTCAAATTGTGGGTAATAAGGGAGAAATGATAGAGACAATAGAACTTCTTATACATCAAGTATTATAGTTCAATATGATATGTTAGGAGAACAGATTGAAGAGTTAAAGGGCAAAGTAATGGGTCAAAGAGTAGTAGATGTCGAACCACTTACCATAGAAACGACTGTTTCAGCGAGCGGTACTATTAGAGGAACGCAAGTGACGAAAATGCTAACCTTTGTAGGAAGTCCTACAACATCAGAGGGAGTACTTCATGGTAGAGGAGTGGGAATGATAGTCGCAGGTTCAGAAGTTGTAACCTTTACAGCCGAGGGAGTGGGAAGACTTAATTCATCAGGAAGTGCAAGTTGGCGTGGTTCCTACTTCTATAGAACATCGTCTAATGGTAAATTGTCATTTTTGAATAACATGATTGGAACCTTTGAAGGCGAATTCGATTCGCAAGGGAATTTTTCTCACAAGTCCTGGGAATGGAAATAAGAAGTAGTCTACTGACCCTTCTCTAATTTTTTTACTTGATTCCAATATTTTTCTTCTCCCGCTCTTGATGCTGTTTTATGAATTCCCTCCTCCTTTCAGTGTCATATATCTGCGACAAGACATTGCAATGTCTGTTTCATCATAAATGCGGTCCGCGTATGAATGATGAAGTATTTCAGTTCTTCTTACGTTCTTTCTGAGTCATCTAACACATTATGACTGACATAATTAGCTGTCTTTATCCTGTATCTCTTGAGCCTATTATTGTCTTCATGCAGGAGATTCCTGAGAGCCGCTTGGAGTTGCGCTACATTGGCTGGAACCGGTGGCAGTAGCACTCTGTTGGATAGTTGCGGTTTCGCTTTGGTTTAAGGTACTGTTGTTAATCCCATCTGCAGCGTTACTTTGCCCAATTGTGGCGTCTTGTGAATTGGACGCGGAAGCCGGACAGTTGAAATTATTGTTTACTATCGTTGTGAAGTTGTTTATAGTTGTCGCCTTTTCGCCTTCCCCCGTCACAGCACGAGGATTGTTGTCACTTTCCGCAGCAAATCCAAACTGTATTGGCACGAGAATCGTTCCTCCAAGTATAATGGATGCAACTACCGCTATAGCTACACCCGTAAATTTTTTGTTATATTTCAAAGTTCTTCGATGTATATTAGTTTCTTGATTTATACGCCTTAACAGACACATAATGCTACTTTCATTGAGCTAAAAGATTAGAAATCATCCGAGACTACAATCTGCTTAAACAAAGTACTTAAGAGATTACAATGACTAGTGGTTTGTTTGTTCTGATTCTTTTAGGACTTTTAATGAACAGAATACAGAGTTAGTTATTTGCAAAGCCGCCAGTGAATTAAGTGGGGACAAAGAAAATAACTAACTTTCAAAAGGAAAAAGCTGCATCTCCATGTCTTGCCATTTGAACAAATCTCATGATAATAAGTGAATCAGTTTGATAAGAGTTGCTAAAGAGATTTTTCTTTACGCAGACAGCCTCCCAATTGTTGGAGCCGGCTGTGGATAAATTTTCGATTAAGATACTTTTTTGGGTTCATAATCCCCGTGGGTTACCATTATTTACGCACAAGCATATTTTAGGGGGAGATAATCGATTGACTGATTATAGAAAAATGTTGTGTATAACTGATGTTCTTGGTGCGATATCTGATGATAAGTCTTTACTGCTTTTCAATACTATTGCTCTGTCCAGCTGTGATGGTCGTAGTCAGACTCTCTTAAGTAAGCTAAATCTGACAAGAAAGCAGTTTTATTCAAGAATATCTAGATTGATAAAGACTGGTTTGGTAAATAGAAGGAGTGGAGAATATTCTCTCACTAGCTTGGGTAGGATATTATATAACGCTCAAACAACTATCGGAAACGCTGTCAATAATTATTGGAAACTTAAAGCAATAGACTCATTTAAATCAGATCAGCTCCCAAAGGAAGAATATACTAAGATTATTCATAGCTTGATAGAAAACGAAAAGATCAGGGAGGAATTAATAGTTGAGCCATTCTGTCGTTATTAAAGAAATCCTACCTCATAGGCCTCACTAATATTACGGATAAACACACAGCATGATATAATCTAGGTTAGGTGGAATAGCAAAGAGCGAGTGTAGATATAGCTTTTATATCATAAATCTACCTCCCGATCAACAAGATATAATAGACAAAATATTTCGCTGAGGTAAGGCCGACCAAACGTTTCTCATATCTCTTGAAGTAGTTATATCCGTCAATGTATTATTCTTGCTATATCCCTATTGAAAGAGGACAATTACTAATCAATTGACGTTATTGAAAAATTGTTCGTAGGTGGTGCTTCCGATTGGCTGTCTCCACAAATATTAGCTGGTTGATCAGCTAGTAATGAAAGGCTGTCAAAGGTCTGTCATATAATTTTAAAATGGACTAAAAAAAGTTGGACGGAAGTCGAGTAGACTTCGCCGTTATTATGGGTTGTTATCCTTCACAGGATTTTGTGTTGATTATGGTTGATTACCGACTACTGTTCCTGCGTTGTCGTGTCCTTGTGTTTGGCCTAGGATGTTTTGACATCTAGCATTTTCGTTTATACAAGACTGAGCTGCAGTCTGGTGAAAACTAGTTCGTTTGTGTCCTCCAGCAAATGCCTGATTTGTCAGCGATGATACGGCTGTTGTGGCAATTAGCAATGCTGCTACTGCAACTATTGCTACGATTGCAAAAGTATTGTTGTTCTTCATAACTTCTGATTACATTATATCGTTATGCCTTAATTGCATTAAGAGAGATAATGTTCTAGTTTCGCTGAGCTATAAAAATAAGTAATAACTAGAATGAGAATTGACGTAGCTAATATACTCGAAAAGTGCATCATAATTCTTTACTACTGGATATCTCTAGTTTGGTGTATGTCTATTGACTTTGGCAGTCCATATAAAAAAAAATTACAGGGTGGGATTTAGCTGGCCAATCCTTTTATTGCGAGCGTTTTATCACAGATTGATTGTTTTGTCATTTATTCATACCAGAGTATATTAGCAGCAAACCCAATGCAAAAGTATGTAGAAAATAGTATCGCATTTAATGCAAGTACGGTAGATGTTTCATTAGTGGCTTCATTTCATATTTTTTAGTTAGTTTATGCAGGAGCAATCAATCGTTCATGGTACATTTTATTTTTGTATGAACGTACCCCTCTGCTATTACATAGAACCATCTACATTCAACCGTGATGACTAAGTAAACAAAAATTACCATAATCGCCGTACTGGCTATGACCTTAGCGACAATGGCTGTCCTTAAGGTTCATCCGGTATAGCCTTTCAAGACAGAATGTGGCGCCTCAAGTTTGGCTCCAGGGTCTGAAGCCAAATCTCCAGGTGATGTCAAAAATTTAGCTCCAGGACTACAAGCTGAACAACCGCCTACTGCCAATACACGAGAAAAAGAAGCACTGAAAGCTGGAATCATAGGGCCTAGCGGTAAAAAGTAACCAACCTTTTTTGTCGAGCCTTCAGTTGTTCAATTTAATTCAATTCAATTCAATGACCCACTAACTATGCAGAGCCTAAAATAATAATACTTAATCAAATTCATTCGCCCTCAAGACAACAACCACTAGGGTAGGACGGTATTAGCTGGACTGTTCAATCAGTCATTTGCATTGCTGATAGTTTAAACCGTTTATTAATTTCTAAGAAAGATTGCTGAGAAGAATAGTAATACTTGCCAGCTTAAAGTATAGATAGATATGTTCAAAATAACAAAATACAAAATCTGCATCGCTGGAATGCTGCTAGGTGTAGGACTTATTAGTCTACTGCCATTTATGGGTCTCACATGCAGATGGTGTGCAGGTACCGGTTAGAAATAGAGTCATAGTTACTAATGTGCGGTATTAAAAAGGTTATATGTTTCATTATATAACTAACCGAGAAGGATAGTCTTATCATTGACTGAAATAGGTAAAGAAGGAGAAGGACGGGAAGATATTAATTCCAAAGCATTTTACGAACTCCAGGGCCTAAGAAATCAGAAGGAGAAGATTGAAGCCTCTTATCAGGAGATATTTCCTAAAGTAGATCCATATCTTGTGCACGATTTGCTTTTACGCATGTATCAAGATCCCGTAAAAAATAAAAACAAAGGACCAATGTACACTGTAGAGGTCTTTACAAAGGTAGGAACGGATTCACAAAAGTGCAAAGACCACATATTAGCAACTACTGGCACAGTTCCTGGGATATATGATAAAGGCACCCACTATGTAACACACATGAGACTAACACTTGAAATTCTTAAAAAATTAAATGATTTTGATTATGTATTGGGAATTATGGGCGATTATACTGGCAGTAATCCGTCTATGGGGCCTAGGCATGATATTGGAGATTTTCAGAAAAGACGTCAAGAAGTAGATGATAGAAAAAAGAATATATCGTAAAATATTAAGAGACATTATTCTTCTCTATTCACGTAAAAAATAGCTATACCTCAGAAATGCCCGAAAGTCTAGCTTTTCTAATTCTAATGAAAAAGAAAGACATACGAAGTAGAAGTAGCCTGTATATCATATTGTTCTGATGCTATAGGGCCCATTGCGGCAATGCCAGTATTCTCATTCATGCCGTAAAAGGATTTAACGTAAAAGATGCAGTTTGATTTCAAAACTATCGATTAAGATATCGCAAAGCAAAATGCAATGTTAAAAAGCAAAACCTCAGACAGAATCTCTATTATTCAAAATGATATTTACGAGAGAAATGGAGAAATAATTAAGTTGTCAGCTAATGACTATTGATAGTAGCAATACTCCAGGCTGATAGATAGATTTTTTTTGAAAGCTTCGCCAAATGTTGGGAAACCCCCTGCTTTCTTTCCTCTGCAATCCTTTCTAGTTGTGGTGCGAAATGATCAAATATTGCTCATGTTCATCGGGTGTATGAGTGGTAGGTCAGATCCATACAGATTGACAGAATTAAAGAATACAGTGAAAGTCTATGAGGATGAATTACAAAATTTTCTGAATAGTATGGAAGATTTGCCTCGAGACAGGAGTAGCACTGATCTGGTTGAATATATCAGGGCGAATACACGTGCACTTGAGCTCTTAAGAAAAATGACTAGTGCATATAGAGATTACGTAAAGGAACTTGAACAATACGTGCCACGTTAAAAATTTTCTACTTGAGCGCGACGCCTGTTATTGGCATTATCAAGCACCTTGAAATTATTAGCTACAAATTTAAAGTAAGTTTTGCTATTGCAACGAATACTAGCCACTAGTATATAGCTTTGATTGCAAGTTATCTAATGGGCTATATTAGAGTCAGACGAGCACTTTAAAAGTTAAAAAATGAATAACTATTTCCCTGCAAATTAGGTCACTAAAAAAAAGAAGTGAGTGATGTCATCATGGACCGTTCACGAGTATCATGATTCCCTTTTAGGAGGCCTAGACATTCTTTAGCCGTTTGTATTATTCTTTGAGTTAGTTTTTCTTTACGTCTTTTTCTTGGTGTGAAGTCTTTTCTGCTCCGCTACTGCCACCATTGTCACTTGAGCTTTGCTTGCTTGGAGATGCATTGTTTCCGCTGCCACTATTGTTGTTGGTATCCTTTTCTTGGTGTGAGGTCTTTTCTGCTCTGCTACTGCCACCATCGTTACTTGTGCTCTGCTCCCTTGGAGAGGCGTTGGTTGGGCCACTATTGTTGTTGGTATCCTTTTCCTGGTGTGAGGTCTTTTCTGCTCCGCTACTGCCACCATCGTTACTTGTGCCTTGTTGGGGTGCTGGTGTTCCGCCTGAGCCGCCAGTGTCAGTTTCTCCTGTGCCTGGTGCTGGTGTTCCGCCTGAGCCGCCAGTGTCAGTTTCTCCTGTGCCTGGTGGTGTTGTTACTGGTGGTGTGGTGCCTTACAACCGAAAGAGACCTAATATTTTCGGAAGTGGTAAAACCTCCTCTGTTATAAGGGACATTCTGTTGTTATCAGAAGATAAGTAATCAGTATGGATAGAAAAAGGCATCAGCGTACGTACGAATTTGAAAACTATCTACTAATGAAAAACAATTTAGTAAATGCCATTATAGGCAGTGTTGACTTCCACAATCACGTAATTTTACGGTAAACTTTTTTCCTCAAAGAGAATTCTTGAGCCCTATATTAACTTCGATAGGATTCCATTTGATAGGCAGCACTCCTCGACCAATTATGCATACTGCGCGCTATCCTAGGAAATTGTAGAGGCGAATGAAGGGCTACCTCAACATCCATAGTGGATAAACCACATATGTCTGTCATAAATCTTTTTTTATTAGAATCCTTTTTATTTTTTTATTATCTATTAACCTTTCAATTATCGTATTACGCTCAGACGGTGGAATTTCAGGGTGAGTATCTAGTGAGTCAATAATATATAATATGTCCTTGATGACAAGTGCATCCTCAATAAGAATAATCGCACTATAAACAGCTTTACCTAATTTAGTAACACGATAAATGGTCCCGTCATCTCGTTCAACTAAATTAAGTGCGGTCAAAGCGACAAGACTATCATGATATCTCTTGTAGCCTGAGAGTTTACTAATATCAAACGCTACTACAGTTTCGGGGCTGACAGATCCTCTTGAGGGAGGAAGGCTGTTATGTTTGTAATATTTGTTCGTGTTACCCTTGTTAAAATTAGGACTAGAAATTGCTTTAAAGAGAAATAGCGTCTCTTCATCAGAAATAGCAGTAAATAGATCCTCAGCCGTCGGTCGGTAATGTTCACCATGATGGTTTGTCTCACTGGCTGACAGTGAGCTAGACCTCGAAAGTACAAGTTGATCGCTCAGTAATCAACATCATGCCTCGACTCAAATCAAGTTATTATATATAATCTAGTTATATCCAGTTATGAAAAGTTAAGCTTCTTTCTGATAAATATAGAGTCTTTCTATCCTTTTGCTTTGTTAGTCGTTTGCTGCTGAGATGAAAGCATTATAAGAGCATCAGAAAGCATAATATGAGAGCATTATGGCCTAGTTTCCTAGTTAACATATCTAATAGCTAGAAGTAACATAACTCCTGCTGATTAACAATCAACTCATTATAATTATGATTCCTCTGAAGGTCTATATTATCGGTTGTTTACAATTTCAATATGTGTTCAAGTGAACCTCTAATATGTGAGGAATGTGGACAAATATTCGACACGATCGAGTCACTTAGAGAACATCAAGAGACAGAAAGAGAAGAAAAGGAATTAAGAAATAAAGGAATTGATGATTGAATACTACTGAAGACTGAAGACTGAACAATATTGTCCTTTGGTTGTTTCTAGTACTATAGGAGACCAAAATGTGAATGGACGACTATGATGTTAGATAATAATGCTACATCATACCTTTCCCTATTTTATTGATGCCGTTAGTTATTAACCACCTCTCCACGTAAGAAACATGATAACTACAGAGACACTCATCATAGTAAAAGTAAGCCAGCCTATAATATTGGATATCCTTCCATTCACTTTGTTTCCCAAAATATTTTTGTCGTTAGCAGCTCTCATAATTATATAAAGAATGGGGGCTGCAATAATGCCATTAATAACAGCAGTATATACTAAGGCTCTAATTGGATCAATATTCGCAAAGTTTATCCATAAACCTACTAACGTAGAGGCGGCTATTATCAAATAAAAGCCCTTAGCCTGTCTGAATTTTTTGCTTAAACCTTCTTTCCAACCAAATACATCTGATAACGCATAGCCAGAGGATCCAGCTAAGACTGGAACTGTTATCAATCCACTTCCAATAATACCAAGTGCAAAAATTGTCTTCGCCATTTCACCTGCATACGGAAATGATTTGGCTAAAGGCTGCAGAGCTTTAGCAGCCTGATCTGCCGTTTGTATATCAGTAATTCCGTTGACATGCAGACTTCCTGCTGTTGTCACTATTATAGCCCACATAATAGATAGAGAGAATCCCATCCCTATTGCAACATCAGATCTCATCAGCATTAATTCTGTTTTTGATATTTTTGGTTTTTTACTAATATTATTATTTTGGTTATCGACATCGCTCTCGTGTTCATTATTAGGAGTAGCACTATGACTACTATTATTCTTAGTTTTATCAGATTTAGTAGCAGAAATACTACCACCAACTTCCTTAATCTTGTGTTTGGCAACATCTTCTTCAGCCTCTTCTGAAGCCTGCCAGAAAAATAAGTAAGGAGATATAGTAGTGCCAAAAATAGCTACAAACATCATCGCAAATTGAGAATTAAATTCTATGTGAGGAACAAAACTGGCAGTGGCTATTTGAATCCAATTTCCCCCAACAATTACAGCTGTAATAATATAAGCAAATAAGGATAAAGTTAAATATCTCAATACTTTTGAATATTTTCTATAGGGAATAAAAATTTCTGCAGCGATTATGAATACTGCAAAAGCAAGAGTAGCTGCAATTGCTGGGAATCCTGGAAATATTAACCTGATTGATGCGGCCATCGCTCCAATATCTGCTCCTATGTTTATTGTGTTAGCAAAGAGAAGAAGGCTAACTATGGGTAGAACGATCTTTCCTGTATACTTTTTCCTAATGACTGCAGCCAAACCTCCGCCTGTCACAAGTCCTATCCTTGCACACATCTCCTGAACCACGATCATCATGGGATATTGAAATAGCACCATCCATAGCATTCCAAAGCCAAACTTTGCGCCTGCTTGAGAGTAAGTGGCTATTCCTGAAGGGTCATCATCTGATGCTCCTGTTATAAGACCAGGTCCCAGTGATCCAAGTACTTGCATGATAGTCTTCCTTGGCTTGGATAGAGATTTAGGACTATTTTCTTTCTCTTTTTCGACTCTATCCACTAGCCCTCAGTTATAATAGTAAAAAATGAATTAAATACATGATGTGATAATCTACCTTATTTAGGGTATAGAAAAGTTTACTGTCTTTGACGAAACTCTTCAAAAATTGTCATATTTTCACAAACCAGAATGATAACAACTAAACCCCAGTATGTACTGGTGATAATATTGGTGTGACCACACCACACTCAACAGGTCGATACTTGACTATTATAATAAAGGTTCTTCCAATCTTAATGATCTTCTAATACATGGTTTTTTAACTCGTCTTCTATTTTAAAAAAAACATTACAGAGATCACATTTATGTAAAAGAGAATTACTATCCTTAGAGGCGCTATTAATTGAAGGAGTGTGAAAATGATGATCACTAGTTACGATACCATCATTATTATTTTTAAAAACCAGTCTTTTTGATTTTGAATTAATAATTACTGGTTCTGGAAAATCTTGAGGAATCTTTTCATATGGAAAATCGTCTTTTACAAAGTATCTCGAGCCCTCAGGATAGATATTTCTTTCAGCTGTTGCAGCATTGCTGATCGCCACAACAGCTGTGTCCTCACTGACAAATCAGGCATTTGCTTCCAAGAAGAGTTTTCACCAGACAGCAGCTCAGTCTTGTATACGAAAATGTTAGATGTCAAAACATCCTAGACCAACTACAAGGACACGATAACGCAGGAACAGTCACAGGCAATCAACCATAAGGATAAGACAAGTGGTTTAGATAGTGGCGTTTTATCGACGCCAACCTCCCATCATTTTTAACTCCGCAACCTATTCTTTGAACTCACCTTATAATTCAACATGTCTTGAGATCTTTGTCTAGATCCGTCCTGTCGTATAGACTATTTACTTATATAGAGAGGTTCATTTTCTAAAATACAGATGAGATTACAATCATCCATGGGAGTTATGTTCGCGATAGCACTGGCAGCAACAATGACAGGACCAACTCCAATGCCATTACAGCTACAGTCAGCATACGCGTTTGTGATAAGAGAAACTGATGATGACATTGCTGCTTCTGGTAATAATGTGTATGTTTTATGGAGTAGCAACAAAACTGGAAAGTGGGAAGTAATGATTAGGATAAGCAACGATAATGGAAAATCATTTGCAGACGAAGTAAATCTAAGCAATACTTCAAAATCAAATTCATTTCACGCTGACGTAGCAACATTTGGAAATGATATATATGTTTCATGGCTTAATAATAACACTGGAAATTTAGAGACATATACAAGGACAAGTGCTGATGGAGGAAAGATATTTGGTCCTATACTTGCAATAAATGGAACTGGAGCGCTACCACAAAAGTCGAGAATTATAGAAATACCTCAAGCAGATGTATTGGATGATTCAGAAGAAGATACTCACATAGCAACGTCTGGTGAGCGTGTTTATATCGTTTCTTGGGATAAAAAGGTTGGAAATTGGGAGATACTGTTCGCAAAAAGTACTGATGGAGGAAAGACATTTGAAAAAACAATTAACCTTAGTAATTCACCTGATACGCGTTCAGATCATGCAATGATTCTTGTGAATGAAAATAATGTGTATTTAACATGGTGGGAGACCGCCAAGAACGGAACGCAGGATCTGGTATTTAGAGCAAGTAATGATAACGGCTCAACATTTGGACCAGTACTGAAGCTAAGTGCCAATGGAGTTATAGGCAGTAGTGGTGGAGCATAGAACTGCATCTTCTTTTTACCATCAACACAGAGTAAAGGAAAGTCATTTAGCTGTGACCAGTAGTTAAATTCAAAAAAAGTTGCATAGGTGCCACCATTTCTAATTTGTCTTAAAACAGCCAGGGAGATCAATTTAGTTGTTCTTCATAGCAATTTTATATTCATGAAAAATTTTCCGCTTTACATGAACTTCTTACGAATGGTCCGGCTGCTACATAGAGAAAACCCATCTGCATTGAAATTTCCCTCAACCAATTAAATTTTTCAGGTTAGTTGCGTAACGTTCTCACCACGTGACAATTGTCCGTCTGTGCATCTTGTGATTCAGCCTCGGTAAAATTGCTTAGGTTTATTTTATCTCCAAAAGTCTTACCACGATCTGTAGATGCTTTAATAATTACTTGTCCATTTTTGGCTGGCGTTTCTTTGTCCATTATTCCATCAAACCACGTATTTGTTACCTCTTGAGACAAAAACAGGTGCTCTTTTACTTAAATTACGACAATTGTCAGAAAAGGAACCATTGTCAGGCTTGTCAGGACATAAATTGTTATAAGATTTATGAGAAACGTATTAGATACTGCAATTATGTGGTCAAGGACTGTTGTTTGTTAGAAAACTTCTACTTTCTAGCTAGTATTTAAATGTGACTTAACATGGTTAACTCAATGTTAAGTGTCATGTTTGCAGCTACCTAAGATGCTGTACTGTGAGGGTATGGCCGGTGAGGGTAATCGATCATAACAAGGAGCAAAAGGACGAAGGGTCTCCTATTACTAATACTACCGATATCTCTACAAACAGAATAAGGGATATTGAAACAAGAGCTGACTTGGCTGATATTGAAGTTATTCCAAGTTCAACAAGAGCACAAGAAAAATATTTGAATATTGTAAAATCCGCAGCAGAAGAAGTATTATGGATATTTCCTACTACGAATGCCTTTATTCGTCAAGATAAGATTGGAGCTATACAATTGGCACAACAGGCAGCAAAAGAAAGAAATGTAAAAGTTAGAATATTGGTGCCTGCAAGCAGCTTGATTGACCAAAAAGTACAGCAACTAAAAGAGTATTGTCCTGATCACGTAATTGATGTCAAGTATATTGAACAAATGACAGAGACCAAAGCCACAATTCTAGTAGTTGATAGAAAGGCTTCATTGGTGATGGAATTAAGAGATGACTCAAAAACAACCTTCTTTGAAGCAATAGGATTGTCAACATACTCTAATAGTAGGGCAGGTGTTTTGTCTTATGTTGCAATATTTGAGAACCTTTGGAATCAATCTGAATTATATCAAGAGATAAAAGAGTCACATGATCAGCTCAAAATAGCAAATGAGAAATTAATAATGCAAGATAAAATTCAAAATGATTTTATTAAGATTGCTGCTCATGAGTTAAGAAATCCAATCCAACCAATCCTTGGTATGTCACAAATTATTAAATCCGTGATAACACAAAAGAAAGAAGTAAATATAAAGCAGACTTGTGATCATTTGGATGTCATAATACGGAATGCAAGAAAACTACAAAGACTTACAGATGATGTTTTAGACATCAATAGAATTGAAACAAATTCACTTCATATAAGAAAAGATAAATTTAATTTAAGAGAGTTAATACAAGCTTTAGTAGACGATTATAAAACCCCAAATAACAATATCAGCCGTAATATAGAATTGTCTTGTTTATCTTCTTCCATCACTGATGACCACCAAAACGCAGATCTCTTTTCCATAGAAGCAGATAGAGGTAGAATATCACAAGTCGTTTCTAATTTACTAAGGAATGCTCTGAAATTTACAAATGAAGATGATACAATATATATTACTATAGAAAAAAAAGATAGAGGCACCATAGAAGAGGTCACTGTAAGTATAAAGGATACAGGCATAGGAATAGATCCTGAAATATTTCCTAGATTGTTTACAAAATTTGCTACAAAATCTGATAGAGGAACAGGGTTAGGTTTGTTCATATGCAAAAGTATTGTTGAAGCACACGGTGGAAAGATTTGGGCTAAAAATAATAGTGATGGGAAAGGAGCTATGTTTGCGTTCAATATACCAATGGCGTTCCAACAAGATCGCCAAGAAAGTATAGATATCAAGACTATCCCCGCTATGATAAATGAAACTGGTAAAAGAATTAAGAAAAAGCGTGATGATTATAGTGGATATTATAACTATCATAAACCAAATATGAAGAGGATATTTTTAGTTGATGATAACTATGATCATACTGTTACTTTCAAGGCGGGATTGGAGCTTGCTGGATTTGAAGTTGATGCATATAATGATTCAGCAATAGCATTATCAGAATTCAAGCCGGATTACTATGATCTAATGCTAATTGATATTAAAATGCCCAAGATTGATGGATTTGGACTATATGAAAAGATAAGTAGAATAGACAATAAAGTTAAAGTATGGTTTATTACCGCATATGAAAGATTTGATAAAGCGCAAAAAGAAGTTCCACCACAATTAAGAGAAATGATATTAAATCATTTTGTTGAAAAACCTATTGAAATAGATATTTTAGTGAAACAAATAAAATTAGAGTTAGTTTGAATCTTTTAAAAGAAGGAAAATAGTACAGTCTCTCCAATTTCACAATTTTTTAAAAACTGAAAAACATGTTTTTTCCCAAGGTACAGATACTTGTCATTCTAGCATTCTGAAAACAAATGTGAGATGTATATGAGTATTGCCAAAAAGAAAAAAAAGTAGGTTCTTCTATTCGTAGTTACTGATGACTAGTCATTATATATCTCTGAATATCTCGAAAGCTTGCACCCTTGTCATTCAGCATTCTATCCTTACTCTATTGAAGAGACTGGCTAGCTCTAGAATTGTTGGATGTGGATCAGAGATATCAGAATATGACCTTCAGAATTTATGAAAAGGTTTACTTGTTATTGTTGCTTGTTGGCAAACTAAAACGAAATACAGCGCCTAGTTTTCCATCTTTGTTGTCCTCAGCCCATATTTTGCCGCCATGAGCTTCAATAATACTTTTTGATATATACAAACCCAGACCTGTTCCTTTTTCCGATTTTGTAGCAAATTTTGTAAACAATCTAGGAAAAATTTCAGGATCTATTCCTGTGCCAGTATCTTTTATACTCATAATAATACTACTATGATTCTTCTTATAGCCATGTCGTCCAGTCTCTTCTCGTTCTAGTGAGACGAATATAGAAGAACCTCCCTCCTTTGTAAAATTGATCGCATTACTAAATAGATTGGAAATAACCTGAGAGAGCCTATATTTGTCTGCCTCTACTACAAAACCATCTATTTTGGTTTTTATGCTTTCTTGCTGATATACAATATCTATTTTTAAATTTTTTCTTTCAATCTCTTTTCTATATTCATCTATTGCGTTGTTTACCATATTCCCTAGGCTGAATGCTTCTTTGTTCAGTTTTAATGACTTACTTTCTATCCTGGTAACTTCAAGTATGTTTTCAGTGAGTCTTCGTAGGGTTTTTGCATTTCTATTAATAGCATCTATCAGTTCCTTATGCTGTTTGATATCTCCTTCTTTAGACTTGAGAACTTCAGATAGTCCCAATATTGGTTGTATGGGATTTCGCAATTCATGCGCAGCTATATTTATAAATTCTTTTTGCATGTTGTCATGAATCTTTAACCGTTCGTACAAATCACTTTGGTTCCACAGACTTTCAAAAATAGAAGCATAAGATAATACTGTTGATCTGCTATTAGAATAGACCCCAAGCCCTATAGCCTCATCGGAATTATTTTTACTATCGTCTTTCAGCTCTACAGCCAATGACAATTTTCTATCTGCTATAAGAATCGTAACTCTTGTATGCAGAGGTGATTCCATATTTCGAATTTCGATGTCGATTTTTTCTTTTTCTCTTAGAATTAAGTCTTTGATCGATCCAGATACCGTTTCATTTATAGGAGTAAGGATTTTTATTTTTGCTTTATGATGCATTGCCTGTCGAACAATCGATTCTATCGCGCCTACCTTTTGTTGACGAAGAAATGCGTTAGCTGTAGAAAATATTACCAGTATTTCTTTTTTAGCTGATTTTATAACATCAAAACCAAGCTTTTGTATTTCGTGAGGGTCTCTTATAGTATCAATAAAATCTGGAACAAGTCCTTGCTCAATTTCCTTTATCTTCACTTCAGCTGGAATTGCCTTATTCCAAAGGGTATCAAATACATATTGTTGATGTTCTACAATTTCCCTTACATTGCTATAGATCATCTGCGATGCTGGTTTACCTCTCTCATGAAAAGTTGCAGGTGCAATATACTCAGTATCACTTATGTAAAAATTACATTTAATCCCATCCAGGTGTCGAACTTCACCTGTCAGCATCTTTACTAGCTCATTACAGTATAATACATTATCATTAGTGATTTCCGTGACATAGCTTACCCTTATCCCTCTCTCTTTAGCACTAACAAACGATTTCTTTAACGGTTGGATCCCAATGGCTAATGACGGCCTGGTGTTGTCGACACAAGCATCTATCTTTCTTCTTGCATTGGATATGAATCGTATTGCATTATCTATTACTTTAGCTCCACCATACAGTACCTCTGTTCTTTGGGGCAAGGAATCAGAATAAGACAATTTATTTATTATTAAGATAGAGATAGCTAATATTACATATTAATGGTTTGTGCGTATTGTACATTAGTGTCAAAATCGAATATATCTTTTTGTTTTTGTATGCCATCATTGTTCGGCTCGTTCAGACTAGCTTTGCAGTTTTACTATTAATGAATTTAGTTTGTCGTTCTTAATTAAATTTTCAAAAAAAGGTCTCTTTGGTACTATCATCTCTAATTTGTCTTAAAACAACGGTGGAGATCAATTTAGTTGTTCTTCATAGCAATTTTATATTCATGAAAAATTCTCCGGCTTTATATGAACTTCGAACGAATGGTCCGGCTGCTACATAGAGAAAACCCATCTGCATCGCAACTTCCTTAAACCAATTAAATTTTTCAGGTGCAATAAATTCCACTACCGGTAGATGCCTAGAGGTGGGCAGAAGATACTGGCCTATTGTCACTATACTCACTCCGACAGATCTCAAATCGGCCCGAGATACATTGAGACTTGAAGCTGGACTGATGCTTTATGGAAACGATATGGACGAGAATACTACTCCACTAGAGGTTCCACTTAAGTGGACAGTTAAACTTGAGAATAAAGATTTCATTGGAAAGAAAGCGTTATTAGCTCAACAGTTAAATAGAAAGCTTGTAGGCTTTGAAGTTCTAGAAAAAAAAAGGATAGCCAGACATGGAAATGAGGTTCAGTATACGAATTGGAAAGACAATCATCGAGTCTTCCTCCATTGACAGCGGTGACTTCAGTAGCCATAGAATTACGTAAGGCTACAATGAATTCGTCGTTTGAAGATTTTTCTATCGCTACTCCTACGTCGGAAGAATAAAGCGCCAAACATTTGGTGCCCAAAATAACTAAGCCGATCGATCCACACTATTTCATGAGACTCGTAGGAAATGAATATTTGTAAATTATTTTCAAAAATACCCGAAATTGCAGTCGTGTAAATTGCCTAAAATAAAATAAGCACGACTATCGAAAACATTTGTTTGAAGTATTCACAAAACGAACAGTGCCCCTCTCCATCCGTAAATGGTGCAATAGCCATGTTATTCCCAGTAATTTTTTAGTTTAGCTTGACAGAATCTGGTATGCCAGATCCTAATTTGGTGTATTCCTGTGCAGTTCTAATCCAAGACTAGTTTGGTTGAATTACAACCAATCATTGGCTACTGGAATGATTTCGAATAGTTTTGTTGCGTTTTTGAATTTGGATGCGCGGCGGTTGTTGTACCACTTTAGCCTCTACTTTGTTTCTTGCTCTAAGCTTAGCCTTATATTTCAAATTCCTTGGTTTTGTTCTTAATCTATAACCACAACAGGGACACCATAATCCATCCCATTTTATGAATATCTCACATATCTGACAACGTCTTTGACCAGCAGCGTAACGACCAGAACCTACTGGCTTGTGTGCCTTATGACGTAGACATATACCTTTACAAGTCATCCTTTCTTTCCTTCCTATATAAAGCTGGAATACATCATATTTAACTTCTACCTCTTACAAAACCTAGTAGATAAGTATTAAATTTAAATACCGAATGATTTAGAATTTTTATTATCTTTACCATAATTTTCTTAATACCATATAAAAGCGCTCCCTCTCTTCTGTATCTTACATCAATCTACCTCATATAGTTAATATAACGAAATATGACTTAATCATATGAATTTGGAAGAATATGACTTCCTGAATGAAATGTGCCTGATTGCTCTTCATATGAGCAAAGAAGTAAAGTTTGCAGCCGTAATAGATGATAATGGAAAACTCATTGCTGGGAGGTATCGTAAGGAAGAAAAAAGCAATGATGACCATAATAATAATAATAATAATAAAAATAACAATAATGATGTTAGTTCCTCTATCACTTTTTGCCATTATAACACAAATTATCTTTTCTATGCAAATTACTTGACTGCTGCAGTAAAGAAGATAAAAACAGGTATCAAATATTCAGACTATAGAGAGAAAGAGCAATCTGTTCATCACGTTGAACTTGCAGAAATTCATGGTATATTAAAGATAGCAATTACTCCTTTAACGGCTAACAATGATAGATATCTCTGTATTTACCTAGAATCCTCATCACCAAATCAAGAGATAATTGCAAAGATAGGTAATACTATCTGACAGTATCCAAGGGTAAGTCTTCACAAAATAAACGACTATGCGCAAGAAAATGGGTGAGTTGATACGTTACCGAAGAATGAAAAGCACAATATAGTGAATCGACCAATGTCATCAAAACCCGAAAGTGATCGAGGGAGCATTACCACTACATCGGTTTGTTTGCTTTGTTTGAATTTGAAGCTCATGTTATGAGCATTAGCTGTTGGTATTGTGACTATCATTGCGGCTGCCAACAACGCTATACCTACTATAGCTATAGTATTCTGTTATTCAATTCTATGGACCGAGATTGGGGCTTGCAATTGATGTACGTTAAACAGCAGACATCTCTACTTCCACAATTATTTTATTCTATTCTTTGTAGATGTTAGTTTTTTCTATGTGTTATATAGGAGGCCCTACTTTTCTTTCAGTCTTCTCTTCGCTTGAATGCCTTTTTACTCTGCAACCAAAGAGGATACCGGTAAAGACGGCAAATACCCCTGCTACTATGCCGTACATAAACACTTGATCAGCCATAACTGTACTATACAATGGTAAAAGATAAAGTTAATGTTCTATTCGTAGATGATATCCATGATTTTGATAATTATGTACTGACAGTCCAATTATTGTAATTAGTCAACGATAGACGACGTGATGGAACCTCAACAGAACTCAATTTTTTCCTTGACTTCCTTCTTCCTATCCCAGTGCACTTGGCGGCGCATTGCTGTTAAATCCGCCAAAAGAAAACTAGTTGAATTTGTGTTGTCCTCAGTTGGAGTGAATTCAGTAGAAGGTGAAGCTCACATAGATTCACAAATGAAAAATAAGGTAGTCGTCAACGGCCAAGATATAGAATCAAAAAATATTGTTCTTGCTACAGGGAGCTATCCTGCCTGTTTACCAGGATACGAATTTGGAGAAAATATCCTATCGACCACCTCCCTTCTAGAATTGGAAGACATGCCAGAATCGCTTACTATTATCGGCGGTGGATATAGTGGATGTGAACTTGCTTCTATTTACAACTCCCTAGGATGCAGGGTGTCGTTGATCGAAGCGAAAGATCATCTAATGCCTTTTCAGATAGAGGAGATCGGAAATGCGGTTAAGAAGTACATGATACTTGATGGCATTAATGTATTGACAAAAGCAAGAGTGGACAAGATCAGCGATACGACAGTTTTTGTAAATGGAGAGGCAGTTGTCGCCGAAAAAATCCTTGTTTGTACAGGAAGAAGACCAAATATTGATACACGTGAACTAAATAATATAGGACTAAAATTTACGTCTGAGGGTATTATAGTTGATGAAAAAATGCGCACAAACATTGACTGCATTTATGCAATCGGTGACGTAACTGGTCTGTGAAGACTAGTGCAACTACTGCTACTATTGCTATAAAAGCTACTGTTTGATTGTTCATGTCTCTAACGAAACTTGTTCTGAGAGGATATCCGCATTTGCAATGTAGATGCTATAATTATATTATAGAATATTCGAAAGAAGTATCAGTACATTTTGTCTAGAAACTAAAAGATGACAATTATCGCACTACTTATGATATATCATAAAGCGTTAGTACTGTAGTAATATAACGACCTGCTGATATCATAAGTCATGTTCAGCAATGTAGGATGCCCGTGTGGTTAGTAACAATAGTTCTCAAAAGACAGAGGTAACGCATGGGGAAGAAAAAGTAGAGAATATAATTCTCCAATTTTTATCTAAAGCCGATAGAATAGATTCTTGTGCTGACCATAAGGCTGCCTCACTAGCGGTTGGAGTTGAATCATTCAAGAATGTATTATATGACCTTAAGAATAGAGGTGTGAAAACAAGATACATCACTGAGGTTACCAGGGGAAATATTGATTCTTGTAAAGAGATGATGAAGATCGCTGACGAGGTTCGTCATATAGACGGAATCAAGGCAAACTTTTCTGTTAGCGAAACAGAGTATGTTGCTACCACAGCTGCCCATCAAGAGAAAGCACAACCATTATCACGAGTCATATATAGCAATGTTAAGGACATTGTGGAACACCAACAATATATATTTGAGAGTTTTTGGAATAGGGCAATCCCTGTTGATCAGAAAATAAAAGAAATTGAAGAAGGAGACGACTTAGCCGACATTGAGGTTATCAGAAGCTCAGATAGAGTGCAGGATCTATATTTGAATATAGTAAAAGCCGCTACAAAAGAAATATTACTGATATTTCCTACTACCAATGCTTTTAGTCGCCAATATAAAATAGGGGCAGTAAATTTAGGAAAAGAAGCAGCTAACCGACAAAATGCAATATTTAGAATATTGATGCCTTTTCATGAATCAACGGAACAGACCGTACTAACTCTAAAACGAGAAGAAAATATCCACATTAGATATATTGAACAGATGTCAGAAACAATGGCTACAATTCTGGTAGTTGATAGAAAATCTTCTTTAGTAATGGAATTAAGAGATGACTCCAAATCAACTTTTGTTGAAGCAATAGGGTTATCCACTTTCTCTAATAGCAAGGCAGGCGTTTTATCTTATGTTGCAATATTTGAGAACCTTTGGAAGCAGACTGAATTATACCAACATGTAAAAGAATCAAATAAGCAACTTGCATTGGCTAATGAACAACTTAAAGTCCATGAAAAAATGCAAAAAGAGTTTATCAACATAGCAGCTCATGAGCTGCGCAACCCTATACAACCTATACTTGGCTTAACTGAAGTTCTTCGCACCAAAATAAATGATACCCAACAACGTGAATTGCTAGATGCTATTATCAGGAATGCAAAAAGGTTAAAGCAACTGACAGAAAATGTCTTGGATGTTACAAAAATTGAAAGCCGGTCACTAATCCTGAAGAAAGAACGATTCAATCTAACTGAGATGGTGCGAAATGCTATTGCAGATTCAGGAGATCAGATCAGAAGTGAAAACAAAGATAATAATATAATATTAGAAGTATTAGCCACAGAAAACGTAATCATTGTTGAAGCAGACAGGGGCAGGGTTAATCAGGTGATTTCGAATCTTATAGAAAATGCTGTTAAATTTACAAAAGATTGTACTATAACTGTTACGATAGAAAAGAAAGATATTGGCCGAGAAGTTATTGTTAGGGTAAAGGATTCTGGCACAGGTATAGATGCCAAAATATTGCCAAGACTTTTTACAAAATTTGCCAAGAAGTTTGAAACAAAAGGTACAGGATTAGGGCTGTTCATATCAAAAAGTATCATAGAAGCTCATAATGGTAGGATATGGGCTGAGAATAATGATGATGGAAAAGGAGCAACGTTTTCATTTAGTCTGCCAGTAAGCTGATAAGCAATACAACAGAAACTAAAGGCCAATATTTTTGATCGTTTGAACATAAGATTAGAGGACTCGGCGACGAAAGACTTGCAGAACAGGTGGTGGTGGGTCTGTTTGTCTAGAAATGTTCGAAGACGATTTTATATGGTGTCAATAATCTCTCTTGTTAAGATGCAAATTGTATATTAACAAAAATAACTGTCAAGACACAGAAGATCTAAGCCTTATTAAGCAACAAGAATAAACCTAAGATTCAAAGGCTGGGCTCGTATATTATTTGTTTAGATTCTAGCACGTTTACAAATCAAAGCATAAACAATAGCTTTTGTGATCGACCAGAAAATGATATCTCTTCTAAGAAGATTCTCTCACTTTACCGGAATCGTCAATTAAATATCACATTTAAAAGATAAAATGTTGATACTCAAACACAAAGGATAAAGTTACTCCCACCAATAGCTCTTTTGCTTTGATGGCAGAAAGCGTTTTTCTACTTCGTTTAATCTCTCTGTAGAACCGTCGTTGTCCCGAAGACCTGAAAAGGATGAATCATTTCGGATTTTTTGTAAGAGCGAAAGAACTTGTTCATTCGTAACACCTTGCTTTATGTCATAGCCTATCTGTCTGCAAACACTAGTTATCCTACCATAGCGTTTATTCTGTCTTTTCTCCCACATACTAGCAGTCGCAGATAGCCCTGTTACAAACTTTACAACTGTCTTTTCCATGTGTTTAACATGCCATTCTCTCATCGGAAAACTATTTTGAATCAAAAAAACTCACCTATCATAGCATTAGATACGTTAGACTAACATATATACGAGATGTGTCTAAACCAACAATAAAAGAGGGCTTTTTATCTAGGAAAAACATACTTTCAGTCAAAAACAGCGGCTTATTACTCTTCAAAACTAATTTCTTCTACATTATACTATTCCTTCAATATTCGTCGACAAAGACGAGAATGATAATTCTAGTATCGTGATACGATGGATTTTAGATGGTCTCGTCTTGGTGTGCACGGGACATTCTCCACTCATAGGAAATCACATTTTCCACTAACTCAAAGATGCAAACTTTCATATCTGTTAAGCTGAGCGATGACTTATTAACTACTTTTTAGCACATATCGAAAGGTAATAGAGATAGTGTCATTATCTTCTGGAAAACGAGAGCAACAAGGGTTAGCACAGGAGGATAACAACGGCATGATGTTTATCAGAGCAATAGCTGATTGGAACAAAGGTGACCTCGACTCGTACTTGCTAATGTACGCTCCTAGCGTTGTAATACATGGAATACCCGGTGTAGAAGCAGGCTTAGAATGTGCTAAAAAGTTTTATCAGGGATTTCATAGGTCTTTTCCAGACACACAGATTTTAGTTGAAGATCTGTTTACAAGAGCAGATAAGCTTGCCTGCAGGTTTACAGTAAGTGGGACGCATAAAGCTGACTTTATGGGAATATCTGCGACTGATAAATTTATCAAGTTCACCGGCATTACAATCCTAAAGTTCATAGCTGGGAAGTGCACAGAGAGATGGAATCAGGCCGATTTCCTTGGGATGCTACAGCAACTGGAGACAATTCCAGAGAAGACATCATAGATAGACAAGCATTTCTTAGACCACAGGCTTTGCGGCGATTCATTTCTTGTACCCTATCACAACCTCTGCTGGACCTGCTAGGGGTCTTCTTTCTATATTAGTAAATCCGACGTCCGTGAGCATTTTTGATACCTCAGCGAAAGAATAGTTTCTTCCCACAGGTTGATCCACTATCATAGTCAAACTCAACATAGCTGAAGGTATCGGTCCTGTCTTTTCATCATTAAGTAACCATTCACTGATTAGAACAACACCATTCTGTTTTGGAAGATTATGATAAATCTTTCTTAACAGAATCTTGTCCTTTTCCTCGTCAAGGAAGTGTATAATATGTGAGAGGAGCGCTACATCACAATCTCTTGGAAGATCTTGCTTAAAAAAGTCCAATGCTTCTGTTCTAATCTTATCTTGCAGATGAAATTTTTTTATGTATTCATTGGCAACATTGCATGCCGGTTCCAAATCAATGACAGTTGCAGACATGCTGGGATTTTCTTTGATTGCTTCGATCGCGTATACGCCCGATCCTCTGCCTATATCCATCATCTTTTTATGTTCTGA
>Ga0193715_1000094_pt1 | contig 23382 bp, 27 predicted proteins | sample U2m2metaG_FD_143040 | JGI IMG/M metagenome (GOLD analysis project Ga0193715, IMG submission 143040) | Soil microbial communities from a riparian zone of the East river system, Colorado, United States - U2m2 | ecosystem: Environmental > Terrestrial > Soil > Riparian zone | place: USA: East River... | reverse complement strand
GGGAAATTCGTGGTTAATTTTGGCTGAATGGGACTGACCGAATACAAGCGGAAGCGCGACTTCAAGAAAACAGCTGAGCCTGCTGGTGGCAAGCCGTTACCGCGAAAGATCAAAGGTGCGTCGCGTTTTGTTATTCAAAAGCACGCAGCGCGCCGTTTGCACTATGACTTTCGTCTGGAAATGGAGGGTGTGCTGAAATCGTGGGCATTACCGAAAGGACTCCCTTGGAAGCGAGGTGAGAAACACCTGGCCGTAGAAGTGGAAGATCATCCAATGGAGTACGAGCAGTTCGAAGGCATTATTCCCGAGGGGCAGTACGGTGGCGGCACAGTAATGGTGTGGGATCGTGGCAATTATCACGTTTTCGGGGAGCAGCCGGTGAAATCGTTGCGCGAAGGCAAGCTCCATCTCGTTCTCGACGGCGAAAAAGCAAAAGGCGAATGGACCCTGGTCCGGATTCGGGGTCGTGATGATGCCAAGAATCAGTGGTTAATCCTGAAAACAGGAGGTGACCCGAAGCCCATATCGAAAAAATTGGAAGACCATTCGGTGAAAACTGGACGGACTATGCAGCAAATCGCAAAAGATCGCGATGCCGAGTGGGAGTCCGGCCGCGAAGCGGACGAGAGTCCCACATCGCAATTCAAAGCACGGATTCGTGCCGCATTAAAAAAAAAAGAAAAAGATGAGGTTGTAGGGCAGGCGTCTCGGCTGCCGGTCGCGAAGCGCGGTAAGCCGCCTCAGGCGGGTCGTCCTGCAATGACCTCCCTGCCAGCTTTGCGCTCAGCAAAAGCTCGCTTCATCGAACCGATGAAAGCGAAGCTGGTTGAGGAACCACCAGCGACGGGCGATTGGATTTATGAGCTTAAGTTCGACGGCATCCGCCTGATCGGAGTCAAAAAGGATGACAAAGTTTTACTGCTATCGCGAAATGAAAACGAATTGACCGGGCGATTCCCGGAGATCGTAGAAGCGATAAAAACTTTGCCGGCGCGCGAATGCGTAATCGATGGCGAAGTGGTTGCGCTCGACGAGGAGGGCAGGTCGTCTTTTCAACTGTTGCAAGCGCGCGAGATGGAAGGGCGAAAGAGTCCTGTTTATTTTTATGCATTCGACCTATTACAACTCGACGGCAAAAGCCTGCTTTCACTGCCACTCGAGGCGCGCAAGAACGTTCTCGAAAGGCTCTGCAGCGGCGCGGGCGATCCCATTCGGTATTCCGGGGCAATTGGCGGCGACGCCAAACAATTGCTCGACGAGGTGAAGCGGCGCGGCCTTGAGGGAATTATAGGAAAACAGCGCAACTCTGTTTACGAACCTGGACGGAGAGGCGGTGCGTGGATCAAGCTAAAATGCGTCAGCGAACAGGAATTCGTCGTCGGCGGATACACTCCGCCACAGGGATCACGCAAATATTTCGGCGCGATCCTGGTTGGCTATCGTGAGAAGAAAAAGCTCGTGTTTGCCGGGAAAGTCGGCACTGGGTTCACTGCAAAAATGTTATCGATGCTCTACAAGAAATTCCAAAAGGAAGCACGCGACGATTGTCCGTTTGTCGATTTACCATCAAAGCAAAATGGGCAATGGGTACAGGATATCACACCCTCGATGATGCGGAAAATGCATTGGGTAAATCCGGTTTTCGTTTGTGAGATCAAATTCGCCGAATGGACGCGAGACAAAAAACTGCGCGCGCCGGTCTTCCTCGGGTTGCGTGACGATAAGAAGCCGGGCGAGGTTGTCCGGGAGAGTTAAAGGATAGGGGCAGAGCCGTTGGAGGCGCGAGCATAATGGCCAAGGAAGTCATTCGCATCCGGGACGAGTTTTACATTCGCTCGTCGTCCCATCGCATCGACGTCCGCACCCGGGTTCTGAAGCAAGCAGACGCGTTCGCTGTGTTCGACCGATTCGGCGACATCGAGCCATTTGGCACTGGTGAGCTTGGGATATACTACCAAGATACTCGATTCTTATCCCGATTAACCCTCAAGCTGGGAAAAGATCGTCCTCTTTTGCTGAGCTCTACCATCAGAGAGGACAACGCCGTTCTGGCGGTGGATGCCACCAACGCCGATGTGTGGCGCAATGGTGAGATAGTAATACCTCAAGGAACACTACATGTCTTCCGTTCAAAGATTCTTTGGGAGAAAGCATGCTACGAGCGACTTCGAATCCATAACTACGGTCGCACACCTATTGAATTTTCGTTTTCGGTCGAATTCGATGCTGATTTCGCTGACATCTTCGAAGTGCGAGGTGTTAGGCGGGAACATCGGGGCCATCGGATACCGACCCAGCTCGTACCGGATGGGTTGGTGCTCGCGTATAATGGATTGGATGACTGTATCCGTCGGACGCGAATCGTCTTCGATCCTTCGCCGACGCGGCTAAGTGAGTCAGCGGCCACCTACCAAATTCGGTTGGGACCCGGGGAGGCCGCGAGCTACCGCTGGGCGATTGTCTGCGAAGTCGGCACCGATTTCCACGGAGAGGTTAAGCCTTATTACGAAAAGGTAGTCCAAGAGGCGGCCAGCGCATTGGAAGCGACACATGCACGGGAGCCACAGATTTTTGCCTCAAACGAACAATTCAATGATTGGCTGAATCGATCGATTGCCGATCTCCATATGATGCGAACCGAAACCTCATATGGGCCGTATCCCTACGCAGGCGTTCCCTGGTTCAGCACGGAATTCGGACGAGACGGAATTATTACAGCGCTCCAGTGCATGTGGTTTGATCCCAGTCTCTCGCGCGGCGTTCTGGCCTACCTTGCTGCCACGCAAGCGGACACAGAGAACGCGGAACAGGACGCTCAGCCGGGCAAGATCCTTCACGAGACGCGCGCGGGTGAGATGGCCGCCCTGGGCGAGATTCCATTCAAGCGTTACTACGGCAGCATCGACGCAACCCCACTTTTCATCATGCTCGCAGGCGCGTACTACGCGCGCACGGGTGATCGCGCGTTCGTTGAGTCTATTTGGCCGAACGTCGAGCGCGCGCTTGCATGGATCGATCATTATGGCGACGTCGATGGCGACGGTTTCGTGGAATACACTCGCAAGTCGAAACTCGGTCTCATCCATCAAGGTTGGAAGGACTCTCATGATGCGATTTTCCACGCCGACGGCACGTCTGCCGAAGGACCAATCGCTTTGTGCGAAGTTCAAGGCTACGTTTACGCTGCCAAGCTGGCGGCGGCCAAATTGGCCAAGCTCTTCGGTGACGATGCAAAGGCACGCGACTTGTCGAAACAGGCGAAAACTCTGTTCCGACGATTCGAAGAGAGTTTCTGGTGTGACGAACTTTCCACATACGCACTCGCGCTCGATGGCAGAAAGCAGCCCTGTAAAGTGCGAACGTCCAACGCAGGTCATTGTCTTTTCGCTGGTATTGCGTCCCCGGAGCATGCACGTCGCGTGGCGGCGACGCTCACAGATGAAGCTTCCTTGTCCGGTTGGGGAATTCGGACGGTCGCTACGAGCGAGGCGCGTTACAATCCGATGTCGTATCATAACGGATCCGTCTGGCCGCACGACAACTCGCTAATCGCCGCCGGGTTCGCCCGCTATGACCTTAAGGAATCGACGGCTATCGTCCTCGCCGGCTTGCTGGATGCGAGTCTGTTTCTCGATCTGCATCGTCTCCCCGAACTGTTTTGCGGTTTTCCGAGACGTGCTGGCGAGGCGCCCACGCTTTACCCCGTAGCGTGTGCTCCTCAATCCTGGGCATCGGGCGCTGTGTTTCTTCTGCTCGAAGCTTGCTTGGGCCTGAACGTGTCGGCTCCAGAACGAAGGGTGACGTTTTCAAAGCCGATCTTACCGCGTTTCCTCCAGCAGGTGACGATCCGCGGATTGAAAATAGGAGACGCGCGTGTGGACCTTTTGCTGACCAGGCACGACGAAGGAGATGTAGGGGTCAATGTCCTACGCCGCGACGGAGTGCTGGACGTCGTTGTCCTGAAGTGATCCCGTTGTTGAATTACGCTTGTTCGCACGACGGGCGCAAATATGGTGTGGAGGTGAAAGCAAAGGTCATCGTCATGCCGAAAGTTGCGGTGCTCGATCCCCAGGGTAATGCAGTGCGTGACGCCATGCAGCATCTGGGCATGCCGGAAGTCCGCAGCGTTAGAATCGGGAAATACATGGAGATCGATATCGATGGGCAAAATGGTGATCTCGAAAAGCGATTGCGCGATCTCTGTCGCGATTTGCTTTCGAATCCAGTGATTGAAGACTACGAACTGCAAGACGTTGGTGCAGGAGATCGGGAGAAAACGCTCAACGCTCAACGTGCAACAGCTAAGGCTCAACCAAAGACGAGGAAGGCTAAATGAAAGCGCTGCGATACTTTTTCTGTGTTGTGTTGCCACCCCTTGCCGTGCTTTTGACAGGCCGCATCGCCAGTTTTTTTCTCAGCCTCATTTTGACGTTGCTAGGCTGGATTCCGGGCATTATTCACGCGTGCCTGGTGGTCAATGATTATCACGCCGAGCAGCGTGCCGCGCACTGAAACCAAGATGAGATTCGCAGTTATTCAGTTTCCCGGCTCTAATTGCGATCAGGATTGCCTCGCGGCGATTAATGGACTCGACGGATTGCACGCCCGGTACGTCTGGCACAAAGAAACCTCGCTGAACGATTTTGATGCAGTTGTATTGCCTGGTGTTTCAGGTTCTGTGCGAAGCCGGCCTTTTGCCGGGTGCGCTGGTTCGCAATCGCTCGCTGCGTTTTGTCTGTGAAATGGTTACTACCCGCGTCGAAGTCGATGACTCACCATTCACACATGGTTGTCTGAAGGGTTCGCTCCTTCGCTTGCCAGTAGCGCACGGCGAAGGCTGCTTCTTTGCGGACGCGGCGACATTGCAGAAGCTCAACGCAAATCAACAAGTGATTTTGCGCTACACCGATAGCGACGGTCGCGTTGTGCCAGAAGCAAATCCAAATGGATCCATTGAAAACATCGCCGGTATCTGCAATCGCGAGCGAAACGTGTTCGGACTTATGCCTCACCCTGATCGCGCATCAGATGTGAGGCTTGGCAGTATGGATGGTGCAAAGATCTTCCGGTCAATGGTGCAAACCATTAGCGCGAATCGTGCGACGGGCGGATTGGAGCCCGTGAAGCAGGTCGCGTGAGCCTCTTTATCACGGGCACGGATACCGGTGTAGGCAAGACCTTTACCGCGGCCCGGCTTCTGCATTTGTTGCGGGCATCGGGCACGTCCTGTGCCGCGTTGAAACCGATCTGCTGTGGAGACCGTCGAGATGCGGAACTTCTACTGGCCGCTGGCAGTGAGGGCTTGACGATCGACGAGGTTAATCCGGTTTGGTTGAAAACGCCGGCGGCACCCATCGTGGGCAGCTTGATAGAGAACGTGGACATCGATGTCGATCATATCCTCGCTACCTTTCATGCTCTTCAGAACCGGGTCAAACACGTCATTGTTGAAGGAACAGGCGGTTGGATGGTTCCGATTCATCAGAACTATTTCGTTAGCGATCTGGCTGTTGAGATGAAGGTGCCGGTCCTAGCCGTTGCATATAACCGGCTCGGTTGCCTGAACCACGCGGTTCTCACTGTGCAAAATATTCTCGGACGTGGCTTGCGCTGTACCGGGCTTGTATTGAATAACGCTCAGGAAATGGGCGATATCGCCGCCCAAACAAATGCTGATATTCTCAGGAAAATTCTTGATGTTCCAGTACTTGCCGAACTAGGGGAAAACCTTACCGAACTACCTACTGACTGGCGATTTATGGTTGATTCGACGATCGCTGATAGCGTGTCGCACTGATACAGAAGTGTTAAAAAAATGAACACATTTGACGGAGGTATGGGTGCACCCTACTGGGAAAAGAGAATGGCATTGCTGTTGCTCTCTTTCCCCGCAAAACAACGCTTATTATATGCTTTTACAAAAAACCCTACACATGAGTCAGCCGGTGCCGGAGTGCAAGGCGCGTCTGGCGAGTATTCAATCATACCGGCGGCAGTTCTTAATGGTAACGCGGGCTACTGTGACTTCGTCCAAGACGGTCGATTTCAGCTTTCGCGGTCCCCTCGGCTTTGAGGCACACACAGTCATGCTCTCGGTCGATGGCGATTCGCCCGATGAGTATGCGTTTGAGTCGGTAGGCGGAAATATCACGCTAATGGGCATTGTTGATTTCGCCGAGATTCGACCAAACTGCACTGAAGTTACTCTCGCGGTTCATTACGAGATTAAGAACAAGCTGTTTGCCTGGCTGGATCGGCGCTTGCATTTCGTAGACAGTTTTGTGACGGCCGAACTGCGCAGTATTCGTGCGCACTTCGAGGGAATCGCAGCCAGCTACCTCGAGCATTCGCGCGTTCTGCCCATGTTCCAGACGGCTACTGCCTGACGAGCGAACATCTGAAGAAGCACGAAGCCGATGTTCTTCGGGTTAGGTCTGCCAGAGGGATCAGCGGACTCGCACTGCGTGTTTTCTATCCAGCCGAAGAATCTGGCCCGACTTGAGGCTCAGTGGTGCCTTTAGGTCGCGAATTTTCGCTCCGTCGATTTCTACGCTTCCCTGTTTAATCAGTCGCGAGACTTCGCTGTGTGATTTTTCCAGGTTGAATACTTCTCGATAAACTTTCGAAACGAGCGCTACGGCCGTTAGTCCATTCCCTAAAGTCGCTGAAAATGCAGGAAGATCGGCATGTTCCAAATCGCGCTTGCTAAACCGAGTATTCCATTCATCAAGTGTCTTTTGGGCAGCAACCAGCGAGTGATAGGTTCGCACGATTTCGAACGCGAGTAGCTTTTTGGCTTCGAGTGGATGCATGTCACCTGGCGGAGCGCGTCCAAGGAGCAAGTCATAGTAGCGCGCCATCAAGTCGTCTGAAATGCTCATCAGTTTCCCGAACATCTCAGCGGCAGGTTCCTTAATTGCGATGAAGTTACCGAGGCTCTTGCTCATTTTCTTGGAGCCATCCAAGCCCTCGAGAATTGGGAGTAGAAAAACGACCTGCTGCGGCAGCCCTTCCTCTTTTTGAAAGTCGCGTCCGATTAAGATGTTGAAAAGCTGGTCCGTTCCTCCGAGCTCAACATCGGCCTTTACCATTACGGAATCCCAGCCCTGCATGATTGGATATTGAATTTCGTGGGCGCGAATCGATTGCTGGTTATCGATCCGCATTTTGAAATCTTCGCGCTGCAACATTTGCTGCAACGTCACCCGACTATTGAGTCGAATAACATCTTCAAACGACATGGCTCGAAACCAGTCGCCATTGCACACCGTTTCTGTCCGCGCCGGATCGAGAATTTTAAAAGCCTGCTCGCGGTAAGTCCCCGCATTCGCCTGGACTTCTGTGCTCGTGAGGTGTGGCCGCGTCACGGACCGACCGCTCGGATCACCAATCATCCCCGTGAAATCGCCGATGATGAGAATTGCCTGATGGCCCAAGTCTTGAAACTGCCGCAGTTTTTGCAAAACAATCGTGTGCCCAAGGTGAATATCGGAAGTGGTTGGATCGACACCTAATTTCACCCGCAGCGGTCGGCCGAGCGCGAGTTTTTCGCGCAATTCGTTTTCGTTGATGATTTGCGCCGCGCCTTTACTTAACAACGCGAGAGCTTCATCCGGCTGCATGATCAACAATAGCGCGGACAGCCTGCGCGCTACTTGTTTTTGTTCAACAACTCGCGCACCTGGTCAATCGTGAGCGGCGCGTTCTGCCGGTTAAGCGATTTTTGGCTTTTACCCTGATCTAGAAAAGGCCGGTTCTCTGCGTATGCGCGACTGGCAACTTTTTTGTCGGATTGAGGGGCATCACGAGGACCGCGGGCCGTTTGCGTTGGATAAGCGAGCCGAGAGTTGCCCACAGCTAGTTGCGAAGGGTTTTCAAATGCGCGGCGATTGCCGTGGAAAGGCCGCGAATCAAATTGCCGGGTCGAGAATTCACCCTTCTTCGAAAACGTTTTAGAGGTCGGTTTTTTCTGCACGTAAAATGTGTCGACACTTGCCTTTTTGTTTATCGATGTGCCATCAGCGATGAATTTTTTCTTTTGTTCGCTGCTTTGCAGAGTCATCTCGGGCTTCAGCAGACGATCAACCAGCTTGCGCTCTTGATCCTGAGCCTGGAGGCAAGGAGCAGCGGCCAGGAGCAGCACCGAGATTACCAGCAATTTTCCCACGAGGCGAGGCTGCCGAAATTACGATGCGTTTGTAAAGCAAATTGTCAGCCCTGGCCTCTAACGCCACATATTGTTGTACCGCCTCGCTGTGTCGTTGCTACCGGCGCGGCGACGCAACGCCGTGGCTACAACTGTACAATAGTGAATGATGACCTGGCTTTTTGTTGTGTTTGATGCCCCCCTGAGAGAATAATGCCTGCATGTCTAATCATGTTTACAAAAAGATCGAGGTGGTTGGTTCCTCACCCAACGGATTTGAAGAGGCGATAAAAAACGCCCTGGCACGCGCTGAAAAGACCGTTCGCAACATGCGCTGGTTTGAGGTGACCGAGACCCGTGGAGATGTCGAGAACGGTAAAATCGGTCACTGGCAGGTGACGCTCAAGATTGGGTTCACGCTGGAGTAGTGATGTAGCGGCGTTCGCCGCTACAATATTATTTTTCTTCCTGGGACGCCTGATAGAGCTTCGCGGCACCGTAGATCAGAATCGCGGGCCGTAACGCTACGACGAGCAATCGAACGAGCCCACTCACAATTCGGCTCAGTGGCAACCGGTTCAAAATGTACCCGGCCACAAACGCGCACAGAAGGGACTGCGTCGGTCTTTCACGAACGTAATCCTCAGTCTCGCTGAGAGCTGTCTCGACCTGTTCTTTCACCCAATGCAGTCCGCGTTCCGGAAATTCGGCGGCAAGTTCGGCAGATGAGCGTTCCATTTCGTTTAATGATTCGAATTCTGATCCTGCTCTGCGCGCATCGACCTGTCAACGCAAGGTGAGCCAAATGGAGGTGGCGCCTGTGCCCGGTGGGAAATCAGGCAGCGGAGGTGATCGATGAAACGTGCCAGCGCGGCGCGCGGCCTTGAGCCCGTAACGAGCCATGACTTCCAGTGCATGCGCACGCAACGTGGAGCAATTCGTCGATATCAGGATATGGCTGTCTCGCTCTGTCAGCTCGAGGGAATCGACCAGCAACTTTTCGAAATCGTTCTCAACGTGAAACGTCTTTCCTCCAGGCGAACGCGCAAAAGTGGGCGGATCAAGAATAATGACATCAAACTTCTCGCCTTTACGCGCTAGCCGCGGCAGTATCGTCATCACGTCATCGGCGATGAAGCGATGACCCAGTGTTGGCAAGTTGTTCAACACAAAATTCTCGCGTCCCCGTGCCAGAGATTTTTTGGAAAGGTCGAGATTGAGGGTAGTTGCTCCTACATGGGCTGCACTCACCGAAAAAGAGCAAGTGTAGGCAAAGCAATTCAACAGTCGCTTGGGCGCAATCCGACGGACATAGCTGCGGTTTTCTCTCTGATCGGGAAACAAGCCCACCGAAAAGCCCACAGCGAAGTCGATCCCAAATTTCAAACGTCGCTCGGTAGCGATGGTCTGTAGATTCTCAGTTGCGTCTCCGCATATCAGACGTGGCGGTTCGCGTTGTTCGCTTTTTCGAGGAACGAAGCGAGCGAAAACGCGTCCAACGTTAAAAAGGGTGTCACGCGCCCACTCCTTCAATTCCTGAATGAGGCGTTCGCGAACCAGGACTGTCGTAAACGAGATCACGACGTCACGCCCAAACCGTTCCACCCAGCCATCCGCGGTCGTGCAGAGCCTGTGCGCGTCCGTTCCCTCGGCTTGGAAGTCCCGAAACAAGCTTGCATCAATCCAGCCAGGACTCATCGTCATTAGCCATATCCAATGGCATACTTCGGATACGGCATAGCCTAAGGGACCGGTTGCCGCTAAAGCTGGGCGTAGCTACACTCCGTCTCCGAATGCAGCAAGTTACCGTTCGCGTTCCGGCGAGCACCTCAAATCTGGGTCCTGGTTTCGATTGCCTCGGTGTCGCACTGCGCATTTACAACAGCGTAACAGTTACTAGGGGTCGGGGACCGGAACAACCCCACCCGCAAATTGTCTCAGACACCGCCGTACGATTTTTTAAACAGGCCCGCCGCCGTATGTTTCGTTTCTCTTTTTCAATAGTCGAAGAAATTCCCCGGTCGCGAGGTCTGGGCAGCAGCGCAACCATTCGACTTGGCATTTTGGATGGGCTTAACCGGCTCAGCGGCGTTCCGCTCGATCGATTGAAGCTGTTCAAACTATGTGCCCAGTTGGAAGGTCATCCAGATAACGCTGCGCCAGCAACCTTCGGCGGTTTTACGGTGGTGTTAGGATCGGCGTTGCGCGCCAACCGGCTGACGCGCGGTGTCTCTGCCATTCAGCGCTTTGGAGTTTCGCCGCAGTTGTATTTCGTTTTACTGGTCCCAGCGCTTGAAATTCGAACTTCGATAGCGCGGAGGCTCCTGCCATCCAAAATTTCGCATGCCGCAGCGGTTGAGAATTGTGGAAACGCGTGTGCAATCACTGCGGCCTTCGCTTCAAAAGATTACAAAGATTTGCGGGGCGCATTCGTCGATTTCATTCACCAACCGTTTCGCGCAAGACTGATGCCGTTTCTTCCCGGCGTCATCGCTGCGGCCGAAAAAGCAGGTGCCCTTGGCGCTTTCCTCAGTGGCAGTGGCTCGACAATCTGCGCCATTACGTTGCAACATCCAGGTCGGATCGCTGCGGCAATGAAGTGCGCTGCCCGACTATCGTTGTCTCGTACAATCGTCACGCGCGCCGATAACCGGGGCGCGCATGTTATCCGATCACAGATTACTGATCACTAATCACCAATTATGGGCCGGCGGCTTGAAAACCTGGAACAGTTTGGAATTGACGTTGTGCTCGAACGCCGTCATGGCGTTCGCGCCTCGATTTTACGCGGAATCCTTTACGCGCTCTCCTTCGTCTACGATCGACTCGTGCAGCTCCGGCTTTATTTTTACCGGAAAAGAATTTTCCGTGAGCGCGCGCTTGGCGTTCTGGTGATCAGCGTGGGCAACCTGACCGTCGGGGGTACGGGCAAGACGCCGATCGTGGAAAAAATTGCTCGGGCATTGCAAACAGGTGGGCGTCGAGTGGCAATTCTGAGTCGCGGTTATAAAAGCGTGCCGCGCAAACGAAGTTTGCTAAGTCGGTTGTACAAAAGAGAAGGCGATCCTCCGCGGATTGTCTCCGACGGCATATCTCTCTTGCTGGATTCACGTACCGCCGGCGATGAACCTTACATGCTCGCGCATAACTTGAAGAACGTGATCGTCCTCGTGGACAAAGACCGTGTCAAAAGCGGTCTGCTTGCCATCGAAAAATGGAAGGTTGATACGTTGCTGCTGGACGACGGGTTGCAGTATCTCCATCTCAAACATCGGCTGGACATTGTCCTTGTGGATCGGCAAGCCCCGTTTGGTAATGAATTCCTTCTTCCTCGAGGCACGCTGCGCGAGGCGCCGCGAAATCTGCGCCGCGCCAGCTACATCTTCATCACGAAAAACACCGGCGAACCGAACGATGCCCTGGTGCAGCGCATTCGCCGCTACAATCGCACCGCCGAAATTGTCGAATGCGCGCATAAGCCGCTGTATCTGCAGAATCTCTTTACCGGTGAAAAAGTGCCGCTGGAAGGCTTACGTAATGCCTTCATCGGCTCGATCAGCGCCATCGCCGCACCGGAAAGCTTTGAAGCCGCACTGGCGAAGCTCGGTGCGCATGTCGATCTGGCCATGCGTTACATTGATCATCATTACTATTCCGAAGCGGAGCTGCTCAGTTTTATCAAACGTTGTATCCGGCGGGACTTGGAGATGATCGTGACAACAGAAAAAGATTCGGTGCGCATGCCGCGTTTGCCCGAGGCCGAAATGAAGGTGCCCATTTATTTCTTGCGAGTGGAAATTGAGATCTTGAGCGGTCACGAAAGCTGGGAACATTGCGTGGCGCGCATTTGCAAACCGCAGCCTGTCCTCCCGCCTGAGCGGTTCTTTGCTTGAAAACCAATTCAGTGTTGGACGTTCGGCATTGAGCGTTGGACGTTGCCCTTCAACATGCCCCAAAAAGCCGAGCTAGTCGTAGAAGACCGCAAGATTCAGGTGTCGAATCTCGACAAGGTGCTGTATCCGAAAGTCGGCTTCGCGAAAGGGCAGGTGATCGATTACTTCATCCGCATTGCGCCAGTTCTTCTGCCACATCTAAGGGATCGTCCGCTCACGATGAAGCGGTACCCTGACGGTGTTGATGGGCAATTTTTCTACGAAAAGAATTGCCCATCGCATCGGCCCAAGTGGGTTCAGACGGCGAAGGTCTGGAGCGAAGGCAATCAGCGGATTATGCACTATTGCCTGGCCAATGATTTGCCGACTCTTGTATGGGCCGCCAACCTCGCCGACCTCGAGCTGCACACGTCGCTGTCGCGCAAAGACGATATAGCGCGTCCAACGATGATGGTTTTTGACCTCGACCCAGGCGCGCCGGCTGACATCGTCCAGTGCTGCCAGGTGGGACTATGGCTCCGCGATTTGTTAGGCAAAATGAAACTGAAATCGTTTGCCAAAACGAGTGGATCGAAGGGATTGCAGGTCTACGTGCCGCTGAATACGCCGGTGACCTACGTTCAGACTAAGGATTTGTCGCGCTCCATCGCCCAGTATCTGGAGCGTGAACATGCCGATCGAGTCACCTCGAACATGTCCAAGGCAGTACGGAAGGGCAAAGTGTTCGTGGATTGGAGCCAGAACGACGAACACAAAACGACGATCTGCGTCTATTCGCTCCGTGCGAGGGAAGAACCGACAGTTTCAACTCCCGTCAGATGGACTGAAGTTGAAAACTGTCGGAAAAAGAAAAAGGCGGAGCTTTTGAAGTTCCGCTCCGACCAAGTCCTCGCTCGCGTCAAGAAACTCGGCGACCTCTTCGAGCCGGTCGAGAAGCTGAAACAAAAACTTCCGAAAAAATTGAAAGTGTGATGCAGTCCTCAACGCAAAGGTAATAGAGCATGAACAATCACATATGGTTTGATGCGGTTGGCTGGTTTGGAGCGGCAGCTCTCCTTGTCGCCTACGCAATGGTTTCCTCCAGAAAAATGGAGGCAGACTCTGCATCTTATCAGGTCCTCAACATCGTTGGCAGCATTCTCCTAGTCGCAAACACGATCTTCTATCGAGCTTATCCTTCGTCATTTGTGAATTTGATTTGGGCAGGGATAGCTGTTTTTTCAATGGCGACTAGAAGCCGAGTCTCGCCCGGGTAGATTGAAAAATTCTTCACATGCGCAAGGCGAACCTGAAAGACATTCCTGAGAAGGAACGCAAATCGCCAAAGGGAAAGTTTGGGCGATTCATGAAACATGTTTCCGTCGCTCTCGGACGCGAGCCAGAGTCGCTCGATCTCTCGAAGCGGCATCCTTTTGATCTGACGCTGGTCCGAATTCCCAAAGGCAAATTCCTTTGTCCCTATCACGCGCACGCGGCTGAATCGGAGCTCTACTTGGTCGTTTTTGGTCAAGGCAGCGTGCGAGACAAGGACGGGACAACCCAGGTTGGACCCGGCGATGCATTCTTATTTCAGCCAGGGGAGGCACACCAGCTTTGGAATAGCAGTGACGAAGATTTTGTTTATTACGTGATCGCCGATAATCCGCGCAGCGGGGGAGCGACCGGTGATTCCTGTTATTACCCCGACAGCGGAAAATGGGCCGTGACAACAGACGCGAAGGACGAAGTCGTCGTGAAAGGAACGGAGACTGATTATTTCGATGGCGAGGAATGAGACTCTTCTGTAGCGGCAGCCGTGTCGGCTGCATCTTTGTAAATGCGGGCGACACGCCGGCCTCTACAGCGACTTAGTTATGCGCAAAGTAAATCTAAACGAGATCAAAGAAGAGAACTGGCAGTCGCCCGGTGGGAAATATGCCGCGTCGTTTAGGGGAATTTCGGAAGCGCTCGGGCGCGAACCGAGGTCGCTCGATTTGTCGAAGCGTCATCCGTTTGATCTGGAATGGAATCGAGTGCCCCCGGGAAAACGAGCTTTTCCGTATCACGCGCATTCGGCGCAGTGGGAGCTGTATTTGGTCGTCTCTGGAAAAGGAAGCGTTCGTCACAAGAATGGTATGACCGAAGTCGTGCCCGGAGACGCGTTCATCTTCGGCCCCGACCAACCGCATCAACTGATTAATTCTGGCCAAGAAGACCTCATTTATTACGTGATCGCAGACAATCCAATCGGCGAGTCGTGCTACTATCCGGACAGCGGGAAATGGAAGATGAATAAGTCGTCCGCGGCCGATCGAGTTGTCGTAAAGGGAAAAGAAACAGATTATTTAGACGGCGAAGAGTAAATCTTTTTCTATAGAGGCAGCCGAATCGGCTGCACTCTTAAACGAATGCAGGCGGCACGCCTGCCACTACAGTTGTCTTGCGACCAGTGCGCGCTCTGCGTTTAAGTTCAACTCATGGAATCCAACAAATCGCCGCAAGATTTTCCGTACAAGACTTACCTCAACATTTTACATGGACCGCTCGAGCTTATCGATGTGCAGAAATTAGCCCATGCCTGCATCGACAAATGGTACAACCAGACGCTTTGCAAGGTGAACGACTCGGTGGTCAGGCTGGCTGTGATCCAGGGCGAATATCACTGGCACGAACATAACGACATTGACGAATTCTTTTTTGTTCTCGATGGCCGGTTCCTTATCGACCTTGAAGATCGCGTCGTCGACCTGGCGCCGAGGCAGGGCTTCGTTGTTCCCAAAGGCGTGCGACATCGCACACGCGCGCCTGAACGCACGGTGATTCTGATGGTGGAACGTGCGGATATTGTTCCTACCGGCGACTAAGCGCACCGAAGGCTGGTGAAAATTATCTCGGGCGGACAGACAGGCGTTGATCGCGCGGCACTCGATGTTGCGCTAAAACATGGAATTGAGTCCGGCGGTTGGTGTCCAACCGGACGTCTCGATGAATTCGGCAGGATTCCAGATCGTTATCCAGTGAGGGAGTTACGAACAGGTGGATTCACCGAGCGAACCTTGCAAAACGTGAAAGACTCCGATGGGACCGTCATCATTTATCCTGGCAAGTTAACCGGCGGGACGGAGCAAACGGTCCAATTTTGCGTTGGGCAACAACGCCCGCATTTGCTCGTCGATGCGTCCAGAGTTTCCGGTGAAGATGCCGCGAGATTGATCGGCGAGTTTGTCCGTAAGCACAAAATTGATGTCCTTAACGTGGCTGGACCGCGTCAAAACGAGTGGGCGGATGGATATGATTATGCCGCGTTCACACTTGAGGCTTTTACGAATTACGAGCAAGACCACGAGTAGGAGCAAGAGAAAAGATTACTCGTAGCGCAACGCCTTCACCGGGTCGAGCCGTGCGGCGAAGTATGCGGGAATCAGCGCGGCAATTGAGCAGATAAAAAATGCGCTGATACAAATGATCGCGACATCTCTTGGGATGACCTCCGCCGGGATTGCCGAAAACTGATAAACTTCGCGCGGAAAGACTTCGATGTGCAACGTCGTAGCCAGCCACTGGCTGAACTCGTTGCGGTAACGAATTAACGTCATCCCGAGGCCTAATCCTGTCAGAGTTCCAAAGAGACCGACGACCGTTCCCTGTCCGAGGAAAACCCAGATGACTTGCGCAATGTTGGCTCCGAGGGCTTTCATAATTCCAATCTCGCGCCGCTTTTGCACTGTTACCGTGATGAGCGTGCTCATGATTCCAAAGGCCGCGACAACCACGATAAAGAACAACAGGAAAAACATTACGCTGCGCTCGAGTCGCACGGCTTCGAAAAATTGGTGGTTCATGTCAATCCAGGTCTGTGCGTATTCTGGCGGTTGGAGAAATTGTTCGATCGCCTGTTTGACTCGCTCGGCGCTGTACGGGTTGTCAGTCCGAACCGTGATGCCGTGCAATCCGTCTTGCAGTCCATATAACTCTTGCCCTACATAGACCGGAACGAGCAAGTACTCGGAATCGTGCAGGTAGTGGCCAGTCTCAAAGATGCCGGTAATAGTTAGTTCTTTCGGCAGGATCACCTCGCGCAATTGGTCGATCGCTTTTTTTTCCTCATCGCCCTTGGCATTCTCCAATTTTTTGATGCCGTCTAGAATCTGTCCAAGGTTGCCCGGCGAATAGACGGTGATTTTATCACCGACGTTCGCCTGCAATTTACGCGCGAGCTCGATTCCGAGTACGGTGGAATCTCCTACCAGGTTGAGGCTGCCGTATTTGATGAATTTTCGCAGCGGGATGACCTTCTCTTCCTCGACGGGATCGACTCCGCGAATCAGTGGGGCGACCCGCCGATTTTGAAATTCCACGATGACCGGTCCCTGAATGTAGGGAGCCGTTGCAACTACGCCGGGCGTGTTATCGATTTTCGTTTTGAGTCCTCGCCAGTCGCGCAAAACGTCTTCCGTGCTCACGAGAATGTGCGCATCGAAATCGATCACTTTCTGACGCAGTTCCCGATCGAACCCGGTCATAACAGAAATGACGAGAATCAAGACCGTCACGCCGAGCATTACGCCGAGCACTGAAATCAGCGTGATGATCGAAAGAAAGGTACGCTTTGGTTTCAAATACCGCAGCGCCAGGAAAAGACTAAACGGAAGCTTCAATTTGGGATTAGCGTGGCGGCAAACTTGGTTGAATTCAAACGCACGCCTTACTCAGAGAATGCGTATGCTTTCAGTTCTTCCAGCGTGACGAACTCGAGCGCGGAAGCATGCGTTGCTTCAAGATCAACAGGAGCCGCGCGGTTGTGATCCAGTGCGCTTTTCCAGCGTGTCACGCAGACGCACCATTTGTCGCCTGGCTTCAGTCCGGGGAAACCCCATTCCGGATGTGGCGTGACAAGGTCATTTCCATCGAGCACAGAGAAATCGAGAAATTCCCGTGTTACTTTCACGCAGACCGTATGAAGCCCGATATCCTCAGGTCCGGTGCGGCAAAAACCGTCCCGGTAAAATCCGGTGACTGGTTCGCGACAACAACATTTCAGCTCAGTTCCCAGAACATTCGTCGGCATAAAAGGTGTTCCTGTTCAGTAGAGCCTTATGGGGACGGGAAGACAACGCTAAATCGGACAGGCGCGCAAAAGAATCGCGATTGATTTTCGATACAATCGCAGGGGAGCATTAGCTTGACTCTGCGCGCCTCGCGAGCGTACAAGCGTAGGTCACAAACTTCAAAACAAGGGAGGTTTATATGCGAGTTGTTGGTCTGATTGTTTCTGTTCTTTTTCTGACTTCGCGGTTGGGAATTTCAGCCGAGTCCGCCGCGCCCGACTGGTCGATGAACGCGAGTATTATCGAGGCCTGTAGTTGCCCGATGTTTTGTCAGTGCTATTTCAATACGCAACCGGCTGCACATGGCGGGCATGCCGGTCATTCGCATGGCGAAGGCGGCGAGCATTTTTGCAAGTTTAACAACGCCTTCAAAGTCAACCATGGCGGTTACGGTAATACAAAACTCGACGGCGCGAAGTTCTGGGTTGCCGGCGATTTAGGTGGCGATTTCTCGAAAGGCCAAATGGATTGGGCTGCATTGACGTTCGATCCTTCCGTTACACCGGAGCAACGCGAGGGCATCAAGGCCATCCTCGGCCACGTTTATCCGGTCAAATGGAACTCGTTCACCGTTGCTCAGGACGAGAACATGACGTGGGCGGCAACCAGAGATCATGCTGAGGCAAAGTTGGGCGACGGAAAAGCAGGCCAGGTCACTCTCAATAAGTTTCAGGGAATGACAGACGAGCCAATCGTGATAAAGAACCTGAAATATTGGGGTGTGCCGCGTAACGAGGGTTTCCTCATGATGCCGAACGAAGTCGAAGCGTATCGGGCTGGAGAGAAACCATTCGAGTTCAAAGGCACGAATGGTTTCATGATTACGATTGATATCAATTCAAAGGATGTCGTGAAGGAAAACGCTGGCGCCTGACTTCAACCGTTTCCTGTAGCCGGGCATGATCGACTGGAGCGGCCACGCCGGCAGCGTGGGTTTCGTCTTCGCAAGGCGACACGCCTGCCGCTACTAAGAGATCGTCAGTAACTTGTGTCTCGCCGAATCGTTATTGCTTACTGGCTCATTCCAACTGAGCCTGCACGCAGTTATTTCCAGAATATCGTTAACGATCTCGCGGAACAATACGCCGCGCCTGAATTTGAACCGCATATTACGGTTCACGTCGGCATGGACTGTACGGAAACAGTTGACGAAGTGCTTTCCAAAGCCGGACGAACCAGCAAAATTGCTCTCCAAGTCCTCAATGTCAGTAGTTCCTCTGAGTTTATTAAGACTCTTTTTGTACACTTCACTCGGACCACGCAATTGCAGCAGCTTAATCAAAGCATTCGGACAGCAGCGCAAGATTCGTCCGACTACCAACTCAGTCCGCACTTGAGTCTGATGTACAAGCGAACGTCGATTCAGGATCGACGCCTGTTAACGCATTCGATTGAAGTGCCTTTTTTTGAAGTGACATTTGATTCATTGAAAGCTGTCCGATGCGTTTCACCGACACGAAGCCGCGCCGATGTAGAAGGATGGCACGTCGTGGCCGAGAAACCGCTTAATTAATGAACGTCTGACACAGACGGCCTCACAGCTCGACAATGCGGTAAGGTTTGCCGGTTTTTCGAAGGGCCGGCGCAGAGACGTTATAAACGGGAATGCCAGTCGAAGTCTTTCCTTCAAGAATGCCGTTGTGGGCGTGCCCGTGAAACACTGCGTTGACCCGGAATCGATTAATGGGTTCCTCCAACCGGCTGGAACCGAGAAAGGGAAAGATTTCGGGATTTTCACCTTTCAGGGTGGCGCGAATTGGAGAGTAATGTAGCACTACGATTCGGCTGTCCGTCTGCAGTTTCGCCAATGCCTGCTCCAAGCGGACGGCGTGACTAATTGATTCTTGCACGAATTGTTTAATGAGTGGCTCGCCCCATGCGTTCAGCATTCGCCGACCGAAACCGCCTCCGAAACCAGCAATGCCTGCGAAGCCTACTCCCGCGACTTCTGTGGCTTCGCCGTCAAGCACGTTGATTCCGGCATCATCAAGAACCTTGCAAACCAATTCTGCCTGTGCCGATTCGAAGTCGTGATTACCCAGCACCGCGAGCATTGGGATTTTCACGGCAGCGCGAATATCGGCGACGAGTGCTTCGGCTTCCTCAGGGAGTCCATAATCTGTTAGGTCGCCACAAAGCAGTAAGATATCCGCATTGCTTGAAATCTCGGCGAATGCTTCATGCAACGCGCCACGCGAGTGTTTGCCATAATGAAGGTCCGCGGTTGCAGCGATTCGTAGCGCGCGCTTAGCCATTCTTCTTGAGAAACGTAATGGCTGGCGTCAGCGGACGCTTTTAGCAAGTCGGTCGCAGTGATGTGTCTATGCACTCAACATCGGCTTTGATTGCGTTATGATGAGTGATGACTGCGAAGAGACGAGCGCCCGGCAAAGACAAAGGTAAAGCCAATCCTCTTCATCGCAGATCGGTGGTCGCGTTGCAGAATGCGGACGTTCAGTTTTTGATCGGCGGCGCTTACGTGGTGGAGGTTTACACGGGCGTCTCGCGACAGACAAAGGACTTCGATCTCTATTTGCGGCCGCAACATGTCGATCCAGCCATCCAAGCGCTCAAGCGCGTCGGATATAAAACGAAAAAAACATTTCCGCATTGGCTCGCCAAAGCCGAACGCGGTCGCGATTGTGTTGATCTGATTTTTCGGGCTGGCAACGGATTATGCGAGGTGGACGACTCATGGTTTGAGCGGGCGCATGGCAGCAACTTTCTTGGCTTGGACGTGAAGCTTTGTGCGCCGGAGGAAATGATTTGGATGAAGGCGTACATCATGGAACGCGAACGGTTCGACGGCGCCGACATTGCGCACATCCTCCAAAGTTGGGCAGACAAACTAGATTGGCCGCATTTGGTTCGCCGTTTTGGCCCTGACTGGCGCGTGTTGCTCAGTCATTTGGTGTTATTCGGTTACATCTATCCTAGCGAGCGCGACAAGATTCCAACTGCGATTATGGATAATCTGATTGCGCGATTGCAAAGCGAAAAGCGCGCTTCCGAAGCCAACCTCGTCTGTAACGGAACGCTACTCTCGCGAAAGCAATATCTCCTGGATGTTCAAGAGCGGGGATTTCGCGATGCGAGATTGCAGAGGCGGGTCAACATGAACGCCAGGGATATTGCGCATTGGACAAGGGCGATTGCCAAAGAGGAAGGCACGCGGAGAATGCAATAGTTGTCAGCGCGTCTGCTTGTCTCACCGGGGCTGCTCAAAAGCGGCGAAACGGGGAGCACCTCGAAGCTACTACGGCGACGGCGTTGACGCTGGTGTTGGATTCAGCTGGGCTGGAACCGGTGAAACTGCTGGTGACTGAGCCACAGATGCGCTTGAGATTCTCGTTTTTGCTTCATCGAGCACTTTTCTTTCCTCGGGGTAAATTCCGCCATTCGCGGCGGCGATATACTCCTTTGCTGCGTCGATTTGGCCTGCGTCGGCCAGCAGTAAGGCCGTGTAAACTGCTGCGTGCGGGTCGTGTAATTGGTGGTCTGACAATCCTTGAATAATTCCAAGAGCCTCCGCGCTTCGCCCAAGGCGATAAAGAGAGAACGCGTAGGTTACCGCGCAATTAATCTGGTTCGGGGCGCGGCCATGCGCCTCCTTAGCAAGATCATGTGAGCGATCGACATTTGTCTCGAGATTGAGTCCCAGTCGCGCGAGATCCGCCGTAATCGGCGCTTCGTTGGGAGAGCTTTCGTGCAGACGCCGGAGGACGTCATAAAGTTTTCCAGTGTCATTGTCTTCGCGATAGAGCAGGTGAAGCCCGTCGAGTGCCTCGCGTCGCAGGGGCGGATCTTCTGCAACGTGCAGCCACAATTGTTCGGATTCTTTCTCCAGACTCCATTTCGAGGCGAGCCGCGCGAGGACAAGTTCGCGCTCCGGCTGGCCGTTTGCCGAGCGCTCCGCATCGCGCCAAAGCTTGTCGAATTTGTCCGGATTGTTTTCTCGTGATTGACGCGTGGCGAAGGCCTGATAGGCAAGACGCAGGTAATCGGATTCGCCCCACGTTCCCTTTCGAGTCCATCGTTCCAATTGCTTCCAATTCTTCGCGTTTGCATATGCGTTTGCCACAGCAACAACAGTTGGCGGCGAAGTCAGTTTCTTTGCCGGGAGTTTCTCGATCCACCTAACAACTTCTGTGGTGAGTCCATTTTTACTCATCCATTCCATTAGCGAGGCGAGATCGGACGGATTCTTTTCCGCAAAAGGTTTTACTCGTTCCAGTAATGGGCGGAATTTTTTCTCATCGAGCTTCCGATAGAAGTTCAGACAGAGAAGGTAGTCGCCGAAGGTGACCTCTTGCGACATCTGAAGCTGTTGAGCGTAGTCATCCGCCGCCGAGAGGTCATTACGTTCCACAGCATCATTAAGCAACGCGCGCAACGCGCCGGTCCGATACGGGACGAGTTTGCTGAGCCGCTCGAGATTTTCGCGCGCGTTTGCCTTCTTTTGGGCGTCGCTGGAATGGATTTGCAGCGCCGAGAGATTGAACTGGTAGAGGTCGTTCTTCGGTTCTTTTTTTACGGCAGCGGCGAACTGGTCTTCTTGTTCGGCAAAATTACCTTCCGCGCAAGCCAGCCAGCCTGCAACGACATGAAAGGCGGGCCTGTCACGATCATTGGCAGGAATTTGGTCCAACGCTTTTCGCGCAAGATCGAGCTTTCCAAAACGCAGCGCAGCGGAAACAAGATTGAGCTGACTATCCGGATCTTTTGGGCGCAAGCGCGCGATTTGCCCACGCCACGAAATCGCCTCTTCGAGATTTTGTTTCTCTGCTGTTTCAGCCAGCACATAGAGGGCCGGGAGAGAATCGGGATGTTGCGTCAGGAATTCTCGCGCGGTTCGTGTTGCTTCATTAAATCTTCCCTGCTGCAGCATGGAGCCGGCTTGTTGTAACAAGCGGGTTTGGTGCCAGTCCCTATATAGTTTTGAGCCGTATCTGAAAAAAAATGCGCCGAGCAGTATGACAACTGCCAACCCGGCGGCTACAAGGGCAAGGCGAGCTGGCCAAACCTGTCGCTGGATGAAAGACTCCACACCAAAGAGCGTTTGGCGAATTCTTCGATAGCCAGCCTCTTTGGTTCGTTCCGCAAGTTTCATGTCGTTTCTCAGGGGGCGCAACGATCCGCTTGTTCCTTTCCATCGCTCTTCATCCCGACTACCGAGGCTAAGAGCGAGTGGCTACCTCCGGTTCCTCAACTACGGGAATTGATTTAACCGAGTCCTCGATCTTTTCCCTCAAACGCCCGCCCCAAACATATCGTCCCAGCAGCACCTTTACGGTGGCCGTAAGCGGTACGGCAAGCAGGGGACCGATTACTCCACCAATGATCAAACCCCAGACAAAAATCGATACGATCACTGTCATCGGATGCAACCCGACGTAATTCCCGACAATTCGTGGAGCGTAGAATATGCCTTCCAGGTTTTGTATAAAGATGAAAATTACTGTCACCCAGATCGGGTGAGCCCAGTCGCCCCATTGGAAAGCTGCAATCAGAACGGCTGGAACCCAGCAGATTATGATCCCGATGTAGGGGATCATGGTAAGTACAACTACCATGGCCCCAATCACCGCCGCAAAATTGAGACCAAAAAGCGTCAGCGTCGCGCCGATAAGTATGCCATCGATCAGACACACCAGCAGTTGGCCGCGAAAATAGGCGGTCACGTACGAATTGATCTGCGATAATACTTCCGCCACTTCATCTCGAAGAGGCGATGCCCGCAGCGGCAAATATTCCCTCCAGTGCCGCTCAATCCGCGATTTCTCATTCAGTAGAAAGAACAGATAAATGGGCACCAGGATCAAACTGAGCAAGAAACCTGTGACGCCAAGAAATCCGCCGATACTTTTCTGAAGAATGTCCCAGAACTTTTCCATCAGCGTCGGAAGCGCCTGCTGCAAGTTGGGCATTTGTTTTTCCACGTACGCCTGAATGCGCTGGCGTTCGGCACTGCTCAGTCTCGGTTGACTCGGCGCGATACTTTCAGCAGCGGGCGGCGTGTCAAAACCTTTTGGAGCGGGAGAAGCTGTCGGTTGCGAGCGAGGAGAAGCAGATGGCCCAGGTCCGATGAGCCAGTTTGTAAAACTTGTCGATGCCGACTTTGCGCGGCCGCCGCCGAGAAACCCGAACGTCTGATCGAATCGATAGATTAGATCTACAACATAGTCGCGGGCTCGTTCGGTATAAGCAGGGACTTGCCTTGCGAAATTTGCGCTTTGTATCGAGATAGTCGGAATGA
>Ga0193715_1000092_pt1 | contig 23686 bp, 27 predicted proteins | sample U2m2metaG_FD_143040 | JGI IMG/M metagenome (GOLD analysis project Ga0193715, IMG submission 143040) | Soil microbial communities from a riparian zone of the East river system, Colorado, United States - U2m2 | ecosystem: Environmental > Terrestrial > Soil > Riparian zone | place: USA: East River... | reverse complement strand
CAACTTCCGCTGTATTATCAGAAGCCAAGCCCGGCCCATTGTCATTAAACCATCCGAATCGGTTTCAGGCTGGATTGAAGAGAATACTTTTTCGGCCGCGCTAAGATCGCCTTTCCATTGGGCCGCCATGAATGCTTTCAATATATTCGTCTGAACCGATTGCGGCGATGCCGCAATGACGCGATCAAGAACCTTGCTGGCGGTTTCGAAATCCCGCTGGGCCATGTAACTGAAACAAAGGTTAACCAGGACGTCTGTGTTTTTCGGATCGAGCGTGGCGGCTTTTTCCAAATTGGCGTTTGATTCCGCCCACTTGCCTTGACGTCTCTGGATGGCGCCGATGGCAAAATAGGCTTCGGACTCGTTCGGCAGGCCGCGCTTGGCGATTTCGAATTCGGCCAGGGCGCGCTCGTAATCGCGGTCGCCATAATAATAAGAGAACCCGAGCGCGAGATGGGCTTCAGGAAGATCCGGTTGCAATCGCAAGGCCTCATCGGCGTTGCGGCGCGCTTTTTCCCGGCGGTTGGGGGTCGGATCAAAGCTGTGATAGATCCAGCTCTCCACTAAGGAGAGACCAGCAAAAGCCGCGGCAAAGTTTGGATCGAGCTTAATCGCTTGTTCGTAAAGCTGCTCAGCCTTCAAGGACGTGTCGCGGCGCATGTCCTTCTGGCTGGCGTAATCGTGTGCCTGGACAAAGAGCAGATAGGCGTCCGGATTTTGAGTTGGCCGCTGATCGAGACGTGCTTTTTCATTTGGCGAAAGTTTTGCCTGAAGAGCGGAAGCAATTTTTTGCGCGAGATCTGTTTGGATGGCGAAGACGTCGGTTAAATCGCGATCGTAATCCTCTGCCCAAATATGTTCGTCGTTGTTCGCGTCAATCAACTGCACGTTCACGCGGACGCGATTGCCAATCCGACGGACGCTGCCTTCCAGAAGCGTCGCTACGCCCAGCGCTTTGCCTATTTCGCGAGCGTTGCGGACCGCATCGCCACGGTACGACATGACGGACATACGCGAGATCACCTTCAAATCGCCGATCTTTGAAAGATTGGTCAGGATATCGTCCTGAATGCCATCGGCGAAGTAGGCGTTCTCCTTTTCATCACTGAGGCTTTGGAACGGCAGGACAGCAATCGACTTGTCGATCTTGCGCGCTGACGCCCGGGGCAAGAGAAAAAAGCCCGCTCCAGCGGAAATGATCACACCGGTTGCGATCAGCATTATCAAATTACGGCGCCGGTGTGATCCCGGGGTGACGCGAATTCCCTGAGGCGTAACGTCAAAAGCCCAGGCAAGAATAAGAGCGATTGGAAATCCCATGAGCAAAAGCACGACCACAAGACGCAGCGTCAAGTTTGGCAATTCCCACGCTGGAAAAACTGCCGACCCGATCTGAATGATGAATCCCGCAGCGATGATGTAAGCTGCAGCGATCCGATAGACTTTCCGCCGCTGCAACTCCTCGAAGAAGCCGCTCATAAATAGAGATGTAGATTCATCGCGCCGCGATCATAGTTCAATCGCGAGTTTTGCAGCGGATCCCGATTATCGATCCGCCGTTGTTCTGCGGGTTCGACGAACAGATTCAGATAAGGAACGCGCTAGTGACTAATATTCCGCAAACGCGTCGTCGGGATAGCAGTACAACCAGCGTTCGCCGGGCTGAGCGGACGTAATGACAGGGTGACCGGACGAACGAGCGTGTTTACTGGCATGACGATTTGGCGAGCTGTCGCAGCAGAGTGTCCCGCCGCACGTCTGGCAGGTCCGCAAATGGACCCAGTATGACCCGATCTTCACGCATTCCTCGCATTCGCGTCGTTCGGGTTGTTTAACGGAAGCGATTGCGTCGAGATGAGAGCAGCCTCGGTCAGGCATTGTCTTAGGGTATTTCGAAAATCTCGACCTGCTTGGCGATTCCACGGAGTGAGCGCTTCTCCGGAGTCGCGGCGATACCGTTTGATTGCAACAGTTTCGAGGCTTCGCTGTCGGTAACGATCCGTCCCGTCGCAAAGATGGAGCGCGACGTCGCCAGTCCCTGGACGCGAGCTGCGATGTTTACGGTCCGTCCGAAGTAGTCCTGTCGATCGTTCAGCGAAACTGCCAGACAAGGCCCCTCGTGGATTCCGATCTTAAGCAGCAAGTCGCCTTTCAAATCCTTCACTGCTTCTCGCATCTTCAGCGCTGCCGCCATCGCTCGGTCTGGCGTCGGGAAGGTCGCCATCACGGCATCGCCGATTGTTTTTACCACGGCGCCACTTTCCGCCGCGACGATTTCATTCAAGATTCGGAAGTGGGCGCGCACCAAATCGTAGGCCACCAAATCTCCAACTCGTTCATAAAGTTCCGTTGAGCCTTTGAGGTCCGTGAACAGAAAACTGAGACTGGTAATCTTGAGTCTCTGGTCTACGTCAAGCGTATCAGTGCGGTAAATATCGCGGAATGTTTGGTTGGTCAGAAGACGTTTCGCCGTCAAGAACGGGCGACGTTTGCTGACGAGCTCGTGAATCTTATCGCTAACGATCCAAATAGCTGGGAGCGTGCGCACATTTAGGCGGTTTTCTAACGTCAGCCGCATAGGGCCGGGGCGCATCTGAACGTTCCCGGCCGGCGCGTGATCCCTGGTCATGATAAAGGAGAGGAATTGGCTTTCACTCGCAGGCTCGCCCGTCACTTCGATATGCTGCGACATGTGAAGGACCGGATCGAACACGATTACATATCCTTCGGGCAACTGGAGTGAGAGCACTACCTTGTCGCCAGCTGAAAGCTCGACGGCATCCAGAGTAGTTTCCTTAACCCATTTTGCCAATGCCTCGTCTTCGGGCAAATCGACCCCAGAACTCCAAAAGATTTGTCTGTAGTATTCGGTGAAAGGCAGTTTCTCGGGATCGTGCGCCGCGATTTTCCGCACTCGCGGACTGATCGTGAACGTGACCTCAACGATTTCGTCGAGCGTCGGTTCGCAATCTTCGGCGCAAAGAACGCACGTGTATTCAGCCTGTTTTACGGTCTTAAGCGTGGCACCTGAATCGAGGACCCCACCGCAGGCGGGACAAAGTATGTTCCAGGACATATCGAAAATGCCGAGTCGCGCGCCGTGTAGAAAAGCGGCAATCACATCCTCTTCGTTGAGTTGATGTTTGGCGGCAAAGGCCAGGGCGTTGATACGGCAAAGCTCGCGGTCCGGCCCGCTCTGGATGAGTTTTTCGATCGCGCTCACCGGTTCCGACTTTGCCGATTGACGCAAAGTATTGAACAGAGAGTCGGTTTCATTGGAGCGGTTCATAACAGAATTAGATTGATCACTTTAGCGGTTGTTGTAGCCATCGGTTCGCCGCAGGACGAATCCGTCCCGTGTGCGGACCTGTGGGCGGTTCACATCGCCGCTGCTTTTCACGCTTTGGAAAAACGGCCCACAGGGCCGTGGCTACAACGGCCAGCGCAGTATTAACTCGCTCGAGCGAAAACAGAAAGCAAGTGACAGATGCGCCAAACATTCTCCCTCGGACGTCTCGCGCTTCCGGCGACACTCGCTGAACCAGTCGCCGAAAATTTTTCGTACATCACCGTCTATTGAGCTACCCAACCTCCATCGACAATCAGCGACGTCCCAGTGGTAAATCTTGCGTCGTCGGAACAGAGATAGAGAACCGCCGCAGCGATCTCTTCGGTGGCGCCTTTCCGTCCCACAGGAATCATCGACGCGATCTGATCGCCCAATTCCTCTCCCGCGAACCGAGCAAACATATCGGTGGCGATCACACCGGGAGCGACCGCATTGACGCGAATGTTTTGTCTGGCGAATTCGAGCGCGACAGATTTGGTAAGGCCTTCGACCGCGTGTTTGGACGCAATGTAGATACTGACCTGGCCCATACCTACGTGCCCGGCAACGCTGGAATTATTGACGATGGCGCCGCCTCCGTTCTTTAGCATAGCGAGAATTTCGTGACGCATGGAATTAAGAACGCCCCAAACGTTGATGTCGAAAACGCGGCGATACTCTGCTTCAGTGGCCTGATCGAGCGGGCCTTTCCATTCAACGCCGGCATTGTTAAACGCAAGGTCTAGACGGCCGAACTTGTCGACCGTGAAATCGACCATCGCTTTCACGTCCGCATCTTTCGCGACGTCCGTGCGAACGAACGCCGCATCGCCGCCAAGTTTCTTAATTTCGGCGACAACCTGTGCGCCTTCCCTCTCTCGTCGGCCGGTAAGAACAACCTTGGCACCGGCACGCGCGAATTCGATGGCCGTCGTCTTGCCGATGCCGGAAGTTCCTCCGGTAACGAGTGCAACTTTTCCTGAGAATGTTCTGTTGTTCATGATGTTCCTTTCAGTTTTGCATTTTTGGGAATCGTTGTGAGATAATCGTAGATAGCAGAGAAATCTTCCGTCGCATGTCCTTCGCGCATTGCGAGGCGATACAGTTCTTTCGCAGAATTCGTCAAGGGGATGGCCACATCGGATTCGTACGCACTCACTGAAGCAAGATGCAGATCCTTTTGCATCCAGCGTAATGGAAATTCAGGATCGTAATTCCGGTTCTCGATTTTCTCACGCTTCGCTGCCAGAAACGGCGCGACCGCAGGCGTGCCGAGCAATAAATCAAACAATACTTTGCGGGAGATTCCGAGTCCTTCGCCCAACGCCATCCCCTCGGCGAACGCTGCCATGGCGTTACCCATTAATAGATTGATCACCATTTTCAGTGACGTTCCCATGCCGTGTCCGCCTACATGAACAATCTTGTTGCCCATGCAAAGCAACAGCGAGCGAATCGTTTCCAGATCTGCATCCTCGGCGCCAACCCAAAAGACAAGTTTCCCCTCCTCAGCGACTGCTGGGACCCGGTCACAGGTGCATCAACAAAATGAATCTGCCGTGCTGCCGCTGCAGCGGCCATCTTCTTCGAGAACGATGGGTTAACCGAACTGCAGTCGACCCAAAACCCATTCGGCCGGAGATAATTCAGAAACCCGTTCGCGCGCAAAGCAACTTCTTCGACTGCGTCAGGGTTGGCCAGCATCGTAAATAAAATGTCTACTTGATCGGCGACTTTCGCCGGGGAATCAGAGAATGTTCCGCAAGGACCGAGTAGTGGCTCTGCTTTGGCGCGAGTGCGATTGAACACGACTAAAGCGCGACCATGCTTCTGCAGGTTCGCCGCCATGCGACTTCCCATTATACCCAGACCAATAAATCCAATTTTCATTCTTGCGTCTTTCTTCCGAGTGCCATGACCAATCACGTTGAAGGCGTTTAGGTTCCTTCGCGGCTTGCTTGGCAGCCATTGCGCATCAGTGAGATTTTCGAGTGCCACTCAGGGCGCATTCGTAGCTCCCTCTTCGGAGTGAGTGACCGTTTTCTGGATTACCGCTGGAGCGCGTAGACGGTACGGGCGCCACTCAGACCCTTGAGTTCATACTCGCCGCGGGGCTCTAGTGAGAAGCCCGAGCCATCGAGAAGGTCGCGCGTCGTGGCCGAGACCAGGACTTCGCCTGGGCCGGCGAGGGCGGCAACCCGAGCCGCCGTGTGGACACCGACGCCTCGCGGCTGCCCACCGACGATTTCGACCTCGGTGGTGTGGAGGCCGACGCGGACGCGAATCCCGAGTTCCGCGACTGCCGGATCCATGAGCGCCCCAGCGCAGACCGCCTTTGCGGCGCCGTCGAAGAGCGCGAGAAAGCCATCGCCGGTAGATCCCATCTCTCGGCCGCGGAAGCGGTCGATCGCCGCTCGGATCCTCTCGTTATGCTCGCGGAGGACATTTGCCCAGGCATGGTCACCGAGTCGCTCGAGGATCTGGGTCGAGCCCACGATGTCACTGAAGAGCACGGTCGCAAGAACGCGATCCCCAAGTTGCTCAGGCCCCAGACCGAAAGTGTGGGCGCTCGCAAACTCAACCGACTCCCAGGCTTCGTCGCCAATTACCTCGACATCGTGGCCGGGCGGAATCTCATAACCTTCGCCCGCGCGGATAATGAGTCGCGTGCCGTCATCCATGGTTACTTCGAGCGTGCCGGACATCGCGTAGCCAATGTGTCGATTTTGACATGAGGGTGTGCACACAACTGGCGCGACGTCTTTTGACCAGCGCCAGCCCGGTCGCAACCTCATCCGTCCGATGGCGATCTCGTCGAGGAGGATGATTTCCACGCGGCCGGTGGGGAAGTTCCGGACTTCATCGGGTGTCGCAAAGCTCTTGCATTGCAGGCGCGGCATGCAGTCCAGTTCTCCGTACGTTATTTACTGTTGCGAGAGTCGTCTACGCTTTGATGAACGCAAGCAGGTCAGCATTGATGCCTTCGGCTTGCGTCGTGATCATGCCGTGGGGGTAGTCCTTGTACGTTTTCAGCGTGCCGTTCTTGAGGAGTTTGGCCGAGAGTGGACCGGCAGCCTGATAGGGTACGATCTGGTCGTCTTCGCTATGCATGACCAGAACCGGCACGGAGATTTTCTTAAGATCCTCTGTGAAGTCGGTCTGCGAGAACGCGACGATACCGTCATAATGCGCCTTGGCACCGCCCATCATGCTCTGGCGCCACCAGTTCCAAACGACAGGCTCGATCGTTTTCACGCCGGGACGATTGAAACCATAGAACGGGCCGGCGGGCAAGTCGTAATAGAACTTGGCTCGGTTGGCAAAGAGTTGGGCCTGGAGATCGTCGAACACCGACTTGGGCAGGCCTAACGGATTGGCCGGGGTCTTTACCATTAGCGGCGGCACGGCGCTGATGATCGCCGCCTTTGCCACATTCTTATCGCCATGACGACCGAGATAACGCACCACCTCACCGCCGCCGGTCGAGTGGCCGATGTGAATTGCATCCTTCAGGTTGAGATGATCGGTGACGGCCTTCAGATCGTCGGCGTAGTGGTCCATGTCGTGGCCATCGGCGACTTGCGTCGAACGGCCGTGCCCGCGCCGATCATGGGCGATGACCCGATAACCTTTGGAAAGGAAAAACAACATTTGCGGGTCCCAATCGTCCGCGCTCAGCGGCCAGCCGTGGCTGAACACGATCGGCTGTCCTTTACCCCAGTCTTTATAATAGATATGGATGTTAGCTCCGTTTTCTTTTCCTGCAGTTACGAATGGCATGGTGTGTTATTCCTTTCCGTGAGGGGCTCGTGAATTGTTTTTTGGTTAGTGATCCTTGTCAATTAAGGACGTTTCGGCTATCGCGCGTGCGGGAGATTTTTCAGTGTCACTCGCGAGGTGCCAGACGTTCCCTCGTTTGAGATAGAATTCAGTCACTGGCACTGTCGACGTAATTTGTTTCTAATCCACAGAGTCTCATTGCATCTTGTTTGCATACTCAGTCGCGAACAACGCTGGTTGTCCACCTGTGTGTAAGAACAACACAGTTTCATTCTTCTTGAAAAATCCCCTGCGGATTAAGTCAATCATCCCGGCCGCGGCGCGTCCCGTATAGACAGGGTCTAACAACAGGCCTTCGTACGTTGCAAACAAACGAATCGCTTCCCGCTCTAACTCCGTTAATACGCCATAACCTGCTGAGCAATAGTTGTCATTTGCCAATACTTCATCTGGTTTGAAGTCAATGCGCGCTCCTAATTTTGCGCTGGCTGATGATGCCAACTCTGAGACGTGTTCTTTCAACCACGTTTCTGTTTCATCAATACTAATTCCAAGCATCTTACCTTTATACCCAAACATGCGCTGACCCAGCAGAAGTCCCGCATGCGTTCCGCCAGAAGATGTCGCAAATACGATCCAGTCGGCGTGGCAGTTTTGCTCCACGAGTTCTTTCATGGCGAATGCATAACCCAAGGCGCCAGTCGCATTCGAACCACCGTACGCGACGAGATAAGGCTCTAACCCTTCTTTGGCAGCACGATCGAATGTCTCCTGAAGGATTCTGTCCCGGTCCTTACGCTCGGCAACATAGACCACCTGCGCCGCGAACAATTGATCGAGCAATAGATTTGCAGACGGCCGTTCCGGTTTTTCGCCTGTTAGGACCAGAATACACTTAAAACCGAATCGAGCTGCTGCCGCTGCAATTTGACGGCAATGATTGGATTGCAGTGCCCCGCCGGAGACCAGGGTTTTCGCATCCTGGTCACGTGCTTCTGCTAACAGGAATTCCAGTTTACGAGTCTTATTGCCGCCAAAAGCGAGTCCGGTTTGATCATCGCGCTTGATCAACAAACGCGGTCCTCGCAAAGCCTCAGACAGACGCGGCAGCATTTCAATCGGCGTCGGCAGTTGAGCAAAGTTTAATCGGGAAATATTCATCACACCCGTGCGCCTAGCATGCGCGTACGATAGTATTTTCACATCAGCTGGCAACGCTATCCGAATTCGACATCCAAACTCCGTTGCTTTCCGTTATGACTAAGCGGCGCTTTGCAGTTCAGACGTCAGATCACGCGGCGCCAACAAATCACGCAAGTCCTATCTGACTAAGAAGCTCGGCGCGGATGATTTCTTCATACTTGGTTTTTCGTGTTCGGATTTGAGATGCAGTAAGACCAAGCTTCGGAAAAGATCAGGCGAAGCCGCCATTGGCACGCAACACTTGCGCGTTTACCCAAGCGCCGTCGGGGCCGGCAAGGAATGACACGACACCAGCGATGTCTTCAGCTTGGCCCAGTCGTTCCAGCGGAGGCAGTTTTCTGAATTCTTCGATCTGCGCCTGAGTTTTTCCCTTGAGAAACAACTCAGTTGGAATCGGACCAGGAGCGACGGCATTGACTGTTATGTCGCGGCCTCGCAATTCGTTGGCCAGAACTTTTACCAGGCCTTCTACGCCCGCTTTGGAGGCTATGTAAGGACCATAACTCGGAAAGGACTTTGCAATGACACTGCTTGAAAAAGCGACGATGCGTCCGCCTGCGCGAACGTGTTGTGCCGCTCCTCCCAATACCAAAAAAGTCCCGCGCAAATTAGTGGCGATTACTTTGTCGAAAGTCTCAACACTGCCTCCGGAGATAGGAAGCAGAGGCAATGATTCCGGCCGAGTGCACAACCACGTGGATCCTGCCAAAGACTTCGAGCGTCTGTTTAAAAAGATTCTCAACATCCGCTGCTTTCGCCACGTCCGCTTGCACGGCGATGGCCTTGCCGCCGGCGCTGTTAATTTCGCCTACGACTGATTCGGCTTTAGCCGGGTTTCCGGCATAATGCACGGCGATAGCGAAGCCATCGTTTGCCAATCTTTTTGCTACCACGCGACCAATTCCCCCAGAGCCGCCGGTAACGATGGCGATTTTGCTTGCGAGTTCCTTTGTAGCAGTTGTCATATTCTGGTTTTCTAATCTTTTGGTTAGCGCTGCGAGATAGATCGATGGAGGTGAACACTAGGTGCTCTGGAAAGTCAGAGAATTAAGCAGATTTCTTAGATCGAGCGCCCCGTCATAACGTTCGCCGTTGATAAAGAATGTCGGGGTTCCGTTCACGCCACCTCGCACGCCGCTCTTGAAATCTTCGCGAATCCGTGACGTATAAACGCTCGACGTGACTTCTCGAATTAATCGCGTCTCATCGAGACCAAGTCCGATCGCATACCGCGCGAGGTCCTCATCCTCAAGCGCCGTCTGATTTTCGAACATGGTGTCGTGCATCCCCCAGAAGTTTCCCTGCGCATCGGCTGCTTCCGCCGCCTCGGCTGCGTACTCGGCGCGCGGGTGGATGATGGTCAGTGGAAAATGGCGGAAGGCGAAAAGTAAATCATCTCCTAATCGTCGCTGGATCTCCTTGACGATCGGTTGTGCCACACCGCAAAACGGGCATTCGTAGTCGCCGTATTCCAACAGCTTGATTGATCCATCAGCCGAACCAGAGATATGATCGCGCCCCGGATCAGGCAGCGTCAGTACAATCCGTGCACTCATTTTGCTGCTGCGGGCGCTTCGAACTTCCCTTTCACTTCCTCGAGTGCAGACAAGATTCCGTCGGCTCCGGGATTGATGCCGATTGGAGAGAGATAGCTCCAATGAATCGCCCCAGTTGGATCAATGACGAACAGAGCGCGTTCGCATGTGCCTTCTTTTTTGTCGTAAGCACCGTATGCGCGCGCGACCGCTCCTTTTGGTTGGAAATCGGCCAGAAGAGGAAAATGCAACTTGTTCTGCCTGGCGTAGGCCGCGTGGCACCATACGCCGTCGACCGATATGCCGAGGAGTTCAGCTTGGAATTCCTGAAACTCGTCGAGCATTTCGTTATAAAGCGCCATCTGGTCGCCGCATACAGGACTCCAATCAGCTGGGTAAAATGCAAGAATCACCGGTCGGCCGCGGAAATCGGTTAGCGAGATCGATTGGTTTGGGGTGGATCGGAGCGTAAAGTTGGGGGCTCGGATTCCGGGACTTAGGAGGGAACTGTGACCTGGATTCGTTAGGGTCGTACTCATATATATGTGTTGCGTAGGTGGAACAGGGCATGGACGTCCGGGGTCACTTTCCCTGCGTCTCCGCTTGCGCAGGATCTTTCCCGACGCCTTCGTAGACCAGTTTCGTAAAGAACTCGCCGCTAATGAAAGACCATCCCCACTTGGGGTCATAAGCAGCAGTGGGCTTCGTGGCCAGTATTTCATTAAGGGATTTGCCCTCTCCTTTGAGAGCAGCAACGCGGTCGCGAATGGCCACAAGGACATCGCGGTATTCGATCATTTCGGCTTTGCCGCCGACAGGACCGTGCCCAGGAACAACAATGGTCTTATCCGTCACCATCGCGAGATTTGCTTCCGCGGCCTTGATCATGTCGTTAATGCTTCCGCCAGTCGAATAATCGATGGATGGGTAGTGTCCGTTGAACCAAGTGTCGCCGGTGTGGAGGACATCAGCTTCAATAAAGTAAACCGAGACATCGCCATCGGTGTGACTCGGACCGTAATATTTGAGCGCAATGGTAGCGCCGTTGAGGTGAAGCGTCTTGTCGGCGTTGAACACCTCAGCCGGAACCGCGGCTGCCGGCGATGGCGGAAAAGTGAAGTTCCAATCTGCTACTCGCGTGCTGGTGGAAAGGTGTTTCCGAGTATTTTCGTGAGCGGTAATGGTCGCGCCCGCCGAGTGCATCCACTCATTTCCGTCGGTGTGATCGAAATGCCAATGCGTGTTAACCAGATGCTTGATCGGATCTGGACTGAGACTGCTTAGCGCGGCCGCAATTTTGCTGCGCGTGCCGAGATACCCCGAATCAACGATTAGCTTGCCGTCGTCTCCCGGAAGCACAGCAATATTTCCACCAGAGCCGATCAGGACACTGACATTTCCACGCAACGCCTGAACGGTGACGTTCGCAAACTCACCACTTTTGCGCGCCGCGGCCACCTTGTTTACTTCGGCACCACAAAGGCGGTGCGGCATAAGGCAGACAGCGGTTGTCGCAAGAGCAGCGGACGCAACGAAACGCCGCCGCGAAATGTCGAGTGATCGTACGCCCAAAGGAGGGAGAGGTGGACGCGTCGTGATGTCGACCTTGGGCTTCAATTCTTGAACCTGCATTGTCTGGTTAGTCATGGGCATCTTCTTTTGGTTATTTTGTTATCAACCATATTGACGACCATTAGTGATCGTCCATTACGCCTCTGTGGGATTTTTTAGTATCACATCGGAGATGATGCTCGCTCCCTCTTGGGAGGTAGAGACAGGAGGCTGGACGCTCCGGTCCGTTTTCTCATCTGACCCTAAATTGTGCCCAGAAAGCGCTGAATTCTCGTGGGCCAAGCGTCAATGTATACTTGCGGAACTGACGAGGCAGGAAACCGAGAATTTCGCGGAAACCCTACTGGAAAGAGCTTAACAGCTTCATAAGAGATAGGTTCCCACCATCCGTGGTAAGTATAACCAAGTTCATTACCACAAGCATTGTTTCATAGCTCCATCCGTTTGTTCCTGATTCGCCCCAAAAGCAGTGTGCCAAACAAACAGCTTCTTCTGGATTGCGCCGAGCATGATCAAAATCAAACCGATGGCGGCGAGTTGCGCTAGAACACCAAAGATAATTCCGAGACTTCCGGCCAACTCAGCTGCTCCCAGGAAGATCGTGAAGCCTTTACCCATTGCGATGTCATTGCTTCGCTTTTCGGGATCCGTGACGTGCTTCCATCCGCTCGTTAGAAAGACGATCCCGATCATGACGCGCATGAGAAGAAGCGCGACATCTGTAAAGGGAGCCAACTGTGTGAACATCGTCACGTTTAGGTTTTGGTTCTAACCTTTCGCAGGCAGCGACAGCGAGCCCTTGATCGTAGGTTCATTGTTCAGCACTTCGGAGCAAGCACGCTCTTCAGGAAATCCACGGCTTGCATTATCGCTGCGCGCGTGGGCGCAGCCTCAGCGAGTGCGTTCGTCTTAAGAGTGCCAGTGTTCTTCATTGCAATGAAGTTTCATTGTTGGTGAATCTGTTGACATCTCTATTTCCCGAGTTCTGACCCGAACATTTTCAGAGAAATTTTTCTAGCCGCTGGGTCCGCCACTGTATAACGCTTCGCGACGAGTCACCAAAGACTCAAGCTCCGGTCGCCACGCACGATAGGATTTTGCAGTTCCTCACTCAGAGACCGCGAAGGTTCGACGAACGACCTTGTTTTGGTTTCCAATCGCAGACGCCCGACTCTTGCCTGGATCTCCTTTTGTGCATCGCCCGTCTGGGCAAATAAGATTTGCTCTCTGGTCTGAAGGGGGGGCGGCCTCGCCCGTTATTGAGCCAGTAAAGGCGAACGGCTTCGAAGAGTAAAAGCCGTCCACCTTCGCGACATTGCTCGAAATCTACCTCGGATTGGGAGGCCTCTTTCATTCTTAGGCAGCAGTAGTAATCCCGCAAACGTGCCGTAACCGTGAAATACGACTGGAAATTATCGTGATAGTTAAGTAACTATGAAAAGTCTATTTATTGTATCAATTGCAGCAATTGCCTTGACTCACGCAGCTCACGCCGGGAATTGGATGTGGTTTCACGGAGATATAGGGCTTAGCTCGCCTTTCGTGTCGAGCCCATCGACAACCAAAGGCACAACAAAATCCGTACCTAAAGTTGCGGCAAAACGCACGGCAGCTTCCAATCGACCTGTCGTCAAAGCGAAATTGAAGTCACCCGACCATCGCGTTAGCGCGCGCTGATCATGTCGCTACAGTTGATTGTGAAAAGAGGCAACATGCCAACTTCTTCTTCCCTTGTCATACCCGATTCCTTGCTTGCGAAAGAAGCCACAGACATCTTGCGTGAATGTTCCACCGAGGTGCTTATTAATCACTCCATGCGGGTCTACCTATTTGCGGCTGAACAGGGCCGTCAACAAAAGCTTCCCTTCGACCCGGAACTTCTCTACGTCGCCGCCGCGTTTCACGATCTCGGTCTCCTCAAGAAGTTCTCGAGCTTAAACGAACGCTTCGAGGTCGATGGCGCAAACGCCGTCCTTCAGTTCCTCACCGCACATAACGTCCCTGAAGAGCAGATACAAACTGCCTGGCAAGCTATTGCTCTGCACACTACCCCCGGCGTCACTCACTACATGCGCCCTGAAGTAGCTCTGCTCTATTCGGGTGTTGGTCTCGATGTCCTCGGAAAAGGGTTTGATCAATTTCCTTCGGAGTTGCGCGACGAAATCGTGGCCAGGTACCCTCGAAAACGCTTCAAGGAACGATTCCTCCAGGAATACTTCGCGGGCTTCGCGCACAAGCCAGGCACCACTTACGGCACCGTGAACCAATCTATCTGTGAACGATTTATCCCCGATTTCAAGAGCCCCAACACCGTCGATTTAATGGCTGGATCTCCCTTCCCGGATTCCGCATAGCAAAGCTGAACGCAAGGTAGCGAATTAAAAGAAGCCTCTTGATGCAAGGAACTATCGCAACGCAAATTGTTTCGGTGGCGCTCGCATCATCATTTCAATAGTCTTTGCTTAAAGCTGTGGTTGATGTCGATCGTTTTTGAATGGCATTAACCGCCCAGGTAGGCTCAGATATTACGATGACACATCGAAGATTGTCGATAACCGTTCTCGGTAGCGGCGGCCCAATTGCCGATCCGCATCGTGTTTCAGCTGGATACATCCTCTCCATCGACGGAAAGCCGCGGATTCTGTTAGACGCAGGCGGTGGAATCTTCGAGCGCATCGGTCGAAGTGGCCTGGATGTTTCTTCACTCGAGCAAATTCTTCTTACACACATGCATATTGACCACACCAGCGACCTGCCGGCAATCATCATGCACTTATATATGCGTGACCGTAAGGAACCCATCGCGGTAACTGGTCCAACCGGACGTCCCAGAAACGACGCTGTAGCTCAAAATGCTTCGCCGCAGCCCGGGGCGATTGAATTCGTTCGATTGCTCTTCGGACGCGATGGTGCCTGGCGCTACATGAATACCTTTGAAGGTTTCGGCATTAATGTGGGCGAGATCTCGAGCACTCCATCAGATCCAACGGTTCATTCCGTTCCAGTCGATCGGATCCTCGCAGATCTTGGCGTATCCATCCATGCAGTTGGTGTTCCGCACGGAATGATGCCTGCGGTAGCATTTCGCATAGAATGCGGCGAGGCGTCAGTCGTGTTTTCGGGTGACATCTCTGGATCGACTGAGGCGCTTATCGAACTCGCTAAGAATTGTTCCATGCTCATTCACGATTGTGCCCTGCCAGAACGGGACGTGCCGCATGGAAAGTTGCACGCAAAGCCTTCCGCGATCGGCCAAACCGCGGAACAAAGTGGTGCTAAAATACTTCTCCTGTCCCACTTCATGCCGGCGATCGCGGATGAGATTGGAGAAGCTGTCGAGATCATACGACGCGAGTACAGCGGTAGAATTGAAGTCGCGAGTGATCTTAAGACCTACGAATTGATCTGACTATTCCCGGCGCCAGAGGCGCGCCCGGTTTTGAGACGCTGGAAACGAAATTCGCGGGAATAAATACAGGTTTTGGAAGCGATTGGAATGCGAGACCTTCCCCTCCGACGGCGCTGAACTTATTCCCGCGAATGCCGAAGTCCTCACGCCGCGGGTTCCTCACATGAAGTCCGAAGGACGATGACCGACCCGTTGCGAACAATTGCTATTGTCTCTCTGTTCATCGGCGCTGCGTCGGCATTGATTATCGCAGTTGATCTCGTCGCAGGCACAAACAGCGCATGTGGATCATGAATTGGGTATGGCCGATCACGGCGCCCTACGCCGGGCCGCTCGGGCTTTGGGGCTACTTTACCACCGGCCGGCTCTCGACTTATCGCGTGGTGCAGGAAGCGAAGGCGCGCGGCGAAGAACCGCCAGGGAGAAAGAAACCGTTCTGGCAAATGGTCGCGTTAGGTACCACACACTGCGGCGCCGGTTGCGCCCTTGGTGACATTCTGGCGGAATGCGGATTGGCCGTCTTTCCGCTAACGCTTTTCGGTCAGAAGGTTTTCGCCGCCTGGGCAGTCGATTATGTCCTCGCGCTCGGGTTCGGAATCTTCTTTCAATATTTCACCATCGCGCCGATGCGTGGTCTGGGATTCCGCGATGGAATCAAAGCCGCATTCAAAGCTGACACTCTGTCGCTCACTGCTTGGCAGGTTGGAATGTACGGCTGGATGGCCATCGCCGTTTTCGTGATCTTTCGGCATGAACTTTCAAAAACAGATCCGATTTTCTGGTTCATGATGCAGATCGCGATGCTGGCTGGATTTCTCATCAGTTATCCGGTGAATTGGTGGCTGCTGCGCGCAGGAATCAAAGAGAAAATGTGATGATCCAAAAAACGCGAAAGAAACGGAGGCATCGTCGCGCTCACGGCCGCCCCGCGGTCAGGAGGATAAAAACGATCATTGCTCCAGAAAGTAGTGTCACCATGGCCGTGACCAAAACCACAAGTCCGCGATCGGCGCTCACTTTGCCGCGCTCGATATCACGATTTACAACGTGATAGCGCCAGGCCGCCAGCAGCGGCAGCAGCCCGCCAAGTATCATCATCGCCACGCCTACTGGCAGTGAAATTCCCACGCGGTGTCCCTCCATCCGTCGACTCAGGTCCCCCGACAACTCCTGCAACCAGACACTGAACCTCGCGACGACAAAGCCGAGGCTGACGACTGCCACGCTTGTCCTAATCCACGCCAGAAACGTCCGCTCATTAGCGAGATATTCAGTAGCCCGCTTTGCTTCATCTATCGTCGCGTGATGTCGTTCCTTTTGCATTGCATCGCAATTCAGGCACACGCTGCTCAGTTAAGGCGCAGGCCGTTAATGCTCTCCTATTTTCTCTATTCTGCCGCTGCTGCCACAAGATTCGCCAGCACACCGAAAGGGCACGTATCCAGCCCATGTCGCTCTTGCAGGAACTCGGGCTGTTATAGCTAAGCCAAACTGCGCCATCCTCTGATTCCCACACCAAAACCTTTAGTGGCAAATCCAACGCGAGGGAACGCCTCCGCCCTCCTTTGTTTTCTAGGCTGCCTGCTGCAGGCCACGATGAAGCGTACGCCGGAGCGCTGTCCGAGGCTGCGATGGCATTTCATGGCATGCGGGAGCTACTCGCCAGCCTTGGCCGCCAATGTCCCCACGACGGCGATGTTTGGCAGAAGATCCTGCGACAATCCGTGACGGTCCTTTAAATATTCGGGGCTGTTATACGAAAGCCAAACCTTTCCCTGGCCGTCTTCCCAAACTAGGATCTTAAGAGGGAGGTCGATGGCAATACTAGGAGCGGCCAGCATTAGAGGGGTGCCTGCTTTGGGACTGCCGAAGATTAGCAGCTTGGTAGGGCGCATCTTCATTCCCACCTTTTCCGCTTCCCCGCTGTGGTCGATCAGGGCAAACAGGGTGACTTCCTTGGATTGCAGAATACTCTTGAGCCTTTCCACGGTTTGGTCGACCGAGTGATTGCTCGGAATGTCGATAATTCCATTCTCTTTCATGACCGCATTATCTGCTGCTGCAGCCTGCAGAGCAATAGTTATAAGTAGAACAGTAACGTGCGATATTTTCATGGTAGAATTCAGGTTCGTCATACGACATCCAAGTCTTACCCGCTGAATGATCGATCCACCCAAATACCGTCATGCCCTTCGCGCGGATCTCGGCTTCTAACCAATCCATCGTCTCCTTTGGACCGAAGCTGCTCGGGGTGGTTGTTAGTCCTTCAAAATGGCTTTCATTCATTGTGCTAAACTGCTGGGTGTCGTGCCGCTACTTCGTCCATTTTCTTTGCAAGCTCCTGAGGAGTAAGGTGATGTTTCCTATCTGGAAGCGCCAGTTGAAGCAACGATCCGCTGTTCGACAACTGGCGCGATTATTCATAAGCCGGCGTAAACGAGCCTCGTAAAGTGAGCAGGGTCGATCACAAAGCGTCCCCATTTCTCATCGAAAGCGGCTGTAGGTTTCGCGGCAATAACTTCGTCCAGCGACTTGCCCTGTCGCTTCAGTGCAGCCACGTTGTCTCGCACCGTTACCAGCATTTCGCGAAACTCAATCAGCTGTGCACGCGTTCCCACGGGACCATGGCCGGGAATCACAATGGTTTTGTCAGTGGTGCGTTCGATTGCCTTATCGGCCCATTTGATGGCGCCATCGATGTTGCCACCATCTTGATTGTCAATAAATGGGTAGTTGCCATTCCAGAATGTATCACCGAGAGCCAACACGTCAGTTTTTTCAAAATAGACCCTGACGTCTCCATCTGTATGACCAGGACCATTGTGCTCTACGTCGATCGTATCCCCCGCAAAGATGAATGTTGTACTGTCATCTACGAGTATTGTGGGGCGCGCACCAGCCGGTACGGGGGGCATGGTCCAGTTCCAATCGTCGACATGAGTTGCCTGGGACAAGTGCTTCAGTGTGTTTCGGTGCGCAATGATCGTTGCGCCAGATTGGTGCATCCATCCATTACCGTCAGTGTGGTCCCAATGCCAATGAGTATTGACCACATATACGACCGGAGTGGGGCTAATCGCGTTGAGTGCGGACTTCACTTTAGCTTCCGATACGCTGATTCCAGCATCAACCAGAAATTTCCCACGGTCACCCGACAAAACGATGATGTTGGCGCCGGATCCCATTAAGACGCTGACATTTCCACGCAACGGTTGCGTAACGATGGGTCCTTCTGCTCCGCGTAAATAGCGAGCTCCAGCGCCGGTGTGGAAATAATCGTTTGGCACGACTCCCGACGATTGCTCAACTGAAGTCGCTGGCACTTGCGAAATTGCAGGCGAATGCTTTGGTATGGGATTCATCTCAGTCCTCTTTCTAAGCTCTGCTTACTGTGTTAGGGATAGTATTGTTACGAATATATCGAGACTATCGGCCTGACCATTATCAGCTCTCAATGCATGTTCGGCCACGACTCGACTGCGGTGAATGTAGTCAGCTTCGCCAACGAGCTGCGCCATTGCCGAAATTAAAGTCTCTGGAATGAGCTGTGCTTCATTCATCGATTTGTTTCAGGGCCTGCGGTAATCATCAGTCTTGACACCCGGTCCTCTCAGGATTCCGAGATTTTTACGAAACCCTCCTGAACAAGTTGTGTTGTGCGCGCCATGGCATCGGTGTTGATTTTAATTCCGGGACTGAGGTCGGCGTTCCCCCAGTGATGAACCTTCGCCGTTGCTCCACACAGCTCGACGTGAACGCCGCGTTTCATCAGATCAGCGACGAGGTCCTTGTAAGGATTCCCGGTCGCAATATTTCGGTCCTTGTTGTAAGCAGCATCATGCAGCGTGACGTGCCCCGCATTTGTGTGAAACACCGCGACGACCTGAGACTTGGCGTTCCAGTCGGCGATGTCATTCACGATGAGCTGGAGATGGAAGATGGACGCTGGCAAATCTCCTTCGAACGACAGCGAGGCGATGCTGAACACAACCTTCACGTCGGAAAGTTTTACCGGGATATCAATGTGCAATTCTTTTTCAGTTGTAGACATACCTTTATCTCCCGAGTTTTGATCCCGACATTTCACACAAAATCATGTTCGACGTGTTACGGCTTAGGATCCACCGCTGTCCTGGAGATTGCGTTCAATAGGTCGGCCATTTTTGACACGGTGTCCTCGGCGTTAGCTACACCATGTCGCTGCGCGATCCATTCAGGTTGGTTATATGAAATCCATGTTTTGATGGAGGCGTCGTGGCAAACAAGAGCTTTCAATGGCAGATCGATTCCGACCGTCTGAGCTGACTGCATCAGTGGCGTACCGCCGCGCGCATTACCGAAAATAATCAGTTCAGTTGGTCGCAGCGTCAGTCCCACTGCCACTGCCCCCGCGGCATGATCGATTCGGGCGAAAACCTTCATCCCCTTGTTGCGAATCTCCGCTTCTAATCGATCTATCGTTTCCTTTGGACCGAAATGGCGCGGGATATCGGTCAAACCTTCAGGTCTGACTGACGGATCAGAGTCCGGCATAAACCAACTTGGTAAAGAGATCCCCCTTGATGACGAAGCCGCCCCATTTGCTGTCGTAATCTGCGGTTGGCTTGGCGGCGACCGCCTCGTCCCGCGATCTGCCCTGTTGTTTCAACGCTGCAACTTTGTCACGGATGGTGGCAAGCATGTCGCGGAACTCGGTTAGTTGCGATTTGTTGCCAATCGGACCATGCCCGGGAATTACAATCGTCTTATCATTAACTCTTGCTACATTGGCCTCAGCCGCGCGGATCATTCCATCGATGCTGCCGCCGGTCGAGTAATCAATGAACGGGTAGTGGCCGTTCCAAAAGGTATCCGCGCAATGAAGGATGTCGGCGCCGGTGAAGTCGACTGAGATATCGGAGTCAGTGTGAGCCGGTTCATAATGTTTCAACGCCAGCGTTGCTCCGTTAAGGTGGAGCGTTTCGTCCTGCGTTAACACTTTTGTTGGCAAAGCGCCGGCCGGTGCTGGTGGAAATGTGAAGTCCCAGTCTTCAACGCGCGTCGTTTCAGCGAGATGTTTCAGCGTGTTCTCGTGTGCGGTTATTTCCGCGCCGATCGAATGAAGCCATTCGTTACCGTCGGTATGATCGAAGTGCCAATGCGTGTTGATCAAATGTCTCACCGGATCGCCGCTAAGACTATCTAGCGCTTCCATGATGTGAGGGCGTGATGCGGTGATACCGGCATCGACGAGAAGTTTTCCATCGCGGCCGGTGAGCACGGCAATATTTCCACCCGAACCTTCAAGAACGCTGACGTTGCCGCGCAGCTTCGTAACAGTAATCTTCGCGCTGGCAGCAGCGTTTCGAATGGTAACGACCGGACTTTCGGCGGCGGCGAACAACCGGCGAGGCATTAACCAAACGCCGGTTGCGGCAACAACACTCAATCTCATGAAATGCCGCCGCGAAACCTCGGGACTTGGATTTGTTTTCGTGGTCATAGTCGTTTTCTAATCAACTGTTGATGAATGCCAGCAGGTCTTTGTTGATGATTTCGGCGTGCGTCGTAATCATGCCGTGCGGGTAGTCCTTGTATGTTTTTAGTGTGCTGTTCTTAAGCAGCTTCGCTGACAGCGGACCGGCGGCCTGATAGGGCACGATCTGGTCGTCCTCGCTATGCATGACCAGAACTGGCACAGAGATCTTCTTCAGATCTTCTGTGAAGTCGGTCTGTGAAAACGCCACGATTCCGTCATAATGCGCCTTGGCACCGCCCATCATGCCCTGACGCCACCAGTTCCAAACGTTAGGCTCGATCGTTTTCACCCCGTGGCGGTTGAACCCATAGAACGGGCCGGACGCGACATCGTAATAGAATTTGGACCGATTGGCAGCGAGCTGCGCCTGAAAATCGTCAAAAACCTCCTTGGGTAGGCCACCCGGGTTCCTCTCCGTCTTCACCATCAGCGGCGGCACGGCGCTTATGATCGCCGCCTTTGCCACCTTCTTATCACCATGACGGGTGAGATAACGCACCACCTCGCCGCCGCCGGTCGAATGGCCGACGTGAATTGCATCCCTCAGGTTGAGATGGTCGGTGACGGCCTTCAGATCGTCGGCGTAGTGGTCGAGATCGTGGCCATCGGCGACTTGCGTCGAACGGCCATGGCCGCGTCGATCATGGGCGATCACTCGACAACCTTTGGAGAGGAAGAACAGCATTTGCGGGTCCCAATCGTCCGCGCTTAACGGCCAGCCATGGCTGAATACGATGGGCTGCCCGCTACCCCAGTCTTTATAGTAGATTTGTATTCCGTCTTTGGTTGTGATGTAGCTCATATTTTCTCTTTCTGGTTAGCTATTCATTTGTGTTTGCCGCGCTTTAATTCCGGTGCGCGAACTTTTTGAATCGCGCTTTGTCGGTTAAACGCGGGAAGCGGCGGACGGGCAGGCGTTGCAGTCAGCATAGGGGTTCACGTAACTGTGTGGGATACCAGCTATGCGCATTCAGCGTCCAAACTCCCTTGCTTGCGTTCAGGGACAGGCAGCGCTTTGCCGTTATCGCGTTTATTGAAACCGGATCTGATTTACCTGGTCGCGCAGCTTCAATACTGTGCAGTTCACGTGCTGAACGTTTCATGGCATGTTGCTCGTCACCCCAGCCAAACGCGCAGACGCGAAAGAGAAACGCCAGGTGCCTTGTCCAGCTGTGACCACGGGTCTTCGGGAGTTTTTCTAAAACGGCAGGATCTTCAGAGACTTCCGCATTTGCCCAAATTTTCAATCGTGCCTGCAAAGTATGGTCAAACAGGAAGAGGAGGGCGTCGCCAGGCGATATATACCGTCGGTTAGTAGCAATGCCGGCAAAACCAAGGGTTGTGGCATCAATCACGCGAAGGAACCCTTTTGGCCCGCGATGCCGCTGGGTGTATGGCCAGCGGTCTTCGCCAAGGGCCGCGACGTAAAGCCAATCTCGGCCGGTAATGAATGCAGTCTCCGCGGGACCGAGTTGCGTTCTTATTGAGCCGCCTTGCATCCGACTACAGTCCTTCGAAGAAGCGAGGCGGTGCAACATCGGTTTCACCGCTGGAGTAAAAAAAGCAAGGTCAGCATCGTTTGCTTCAGTGATCATGTCGAAGTCCTGAAGTTTTGTGTGGCTCATTGGCCGAAATTTGTTGTTAACGCTGTTTCCCGAGTTCCAAGCCCGACATTTCAGGAAAAATTTACCAGGTGGAAAATTGGGGCTGGGAACGCCTGTTCTTGTCGAGCTGTTCGCCGGGAAATACGAGCAAGAGAGGCGGGCGAAAGTTAAATTCGGTCAGGTTGTTGACGAGCAATGGATCATGCTTGTGGGCAGAGTGCCCACCAACCGGTCGAAGTATTCTACGCAGTTTGTGACCGAAAACGCGCTTTTTCATATTAATGCAATGCAGGGCGTAAGGTGGTCGGCTCAGCAGTGTTCACTCTTTGTGGAGTTCGCGAAACGCTCGCTAAGAAGTTTCGAAGCCGCTGGACGGATCGAGCCCAACGCTGGGCCCATCGACTGAATGTGCCTAACGACAGTTGGCCTATCATATCCCGGCGAACATCTTCCGGGGCAAGATTCAGCGATTGACACACGTTAAGAAACGAAAATGGCCAATCAGAATCGTCCGACATTACCCACCTGTAAGCGTCCAGGTAGAGTTCCCGTTCGATTGCGCTGGGTGCGTCATAAAAGCGTCGCAAATCCTGCTCCGCCTGTTTAAGCACACCCGCGGACAACTCACGTTGACTTTCCTTATAGTTGTTATTTTGGGTAGCTTTCATTGTTGGTTAGCAGCTATATCTCCCGACTTAGAGCCATAACATTTCAGAACAATCGAGATTTCTTCGAAAAAAATTGCCACTAACAGCCTGCCCACCCGCAGATGCGGCGAAGCGCGCCGCCAATTAGTGTTTAGAAGTGGACGGAGCAAGTCGCTGAACGAGCGCTTGAAAACGTGGATCGCTTCTCAAGGGGTCCCATACAGGATTTAGTTGAAAATCTCCGTAAGTGGGCTGATTCGGCTGGTTCGCTCCGGCCGGACGGGTTATCCATTCCTCGAGAACAGCAAGGGCAAGGTCGGATTGGCCTGTCCAGGCGTAAACAATCGCCAAGTTGCAGGCTGCAACGGGCGCATCAATTGCGACATTAGAGGCCAGATCGTAGGCACGCCGCGCCTCCTCAACGGCTTCTTCGCGGCGGCCGAGACCAGCGTCGATCATCGCCAACAGACTGAGCTTGCGGTTACTGGTCGAATCAGCGAGGACAGCGCTCGCCGCTTGAACCCGGGCAGCGGCGAAGGCGCTCTCAGCTTTCGAAGCGTCTCTGAGCATACGTGCTGCCAACGCCTCGAACCAACTCCTTGGATAGCGGATGCCGGCGATTGTGACTCCGTCCGCATGCATTGCGCCAAGGTTACTCAACAGGGCGTTGAGATCTCGCTCCCACAACGGCAAAAGAACGGCGTATAAGTCTAGATCTTCTTCGTCCAAATTGTTCGCGACAGATGCCGCGGCCACGGCGGTGCGGACCGATCCGATGTCGCCTCGGCCCTCGAAGTCTCCTACTGCACGCTCCACGGTTAACGTACCCGGTTTCACGCTAGTGGGCATAGCTAGCACCCGGTCCATGGTCCGATCGAAATCCTCGTAGCGTCGCAAAAGGCGATAAGTCTCAGCCAGCGTGTACGGATAGCGCTTGGCACGCGGATCCAAGGTCACTGCCCGTTCCAGGCAGCGAATTGCTTCGTCCCAGCGTCCTTGACGACGCGCTACTAGGCCGGCGATAAATTCGAGTTCGGCATTGTTCGGAAGGGTCCGGCGCGCAAGCTCTGTTTCGATGCGTGCCTGGTCC